>MTLE01000030.1_pt4 | contig 24398 bp, 15 predicted proteins | sample 1982461 | NCBI WGS metagenome assembly MTLE01 (sample SAMN05712605, study PRJNA340218) | biofilm metagenome | isolation source: sample SPL anode biofilm adapted to -200 mV | place: USA | collected 2012-02-03
CCCCCCCCCCCCCCCTGCTACCGCCTCTCCGCCAGCAAACCGAATCTCCTAAACATATGATTATTCATATATACATTTTTAACTATTTATAATGGCCGCTCCGATATATTTGGACTTTGATTTGCAATTGTCAAATCCATAATAGGACTGACACAGGTCCGATCAATTAAATCATGGAGCGAAGAAATGATGATGCTGACATCCATAACGGTAGTGCTTTCGGTTATTCTGGTAATGATAATGGTACCCAGGATCTATAGCAGCTGGCTGCTGTTCAGGGAGTATGCGGAAGAATGTGACATCGACAACCTTACCAACCTGCAAGCACAACAGAACGGCTGGGTCATTCGCCACCTGGGCATGGCACTGCTGGCGATGGGATTCGTTGCCGCAATGAAATACCTCCCCGAATTGAGCGGATATTCGCAGTGTGCCGCGGCAACGGCAGTGTATAGCGTCATATCCCTGACCTTCGCGTTTGTCGAGTCCATACTGGCACAGAAGATATCAGGACACACCACGGCGATGCTGATCCCGGCAAAAGAGCGTGAAAAGGAAGATTACTACCTATAATCCCCTGCCCCAACAGTTTCGATAAACAATGAGCGCCACCAGAGGGGGAACGGGTCAGGTCCCCCTCTTTCCTTATCGAGAACCAATACCCCCAGGCAAGGCTTCCGGCCGCTATCTGAATTCGTTAAATATTTGCATCCCATGTCTTAATTGTGCTATAAAACTGGGGTGAAATTATAGCTGATTTCGTTTTGTCACCGTCAAGTTACCTTTATATTTCAAAGTATTAATTACGACACCAGACATATTCCTCGTTAGCATGAGGCGTTTGTACAAACACAGGCTACTGCCCGGAAACGTCGAAAGACGCCAATGGGTAGACCAGGTATTGCCGGCTTAAGGCTCTATCTAAGGTAGCTGGTCAGAATGACCTACGTTGTGCTCTGCCGAAAGTCAAACCAGGGGGAAGTGCTTATGTTCCGTTTCCATTTAAGGCCCTTTCTCCGATTGGGCCTTTTTATTTTTTGAGGATTGCAATACATGACCACTGAATTCAACGAAATATACCTGAGTGCCGTCATCGGTCGCCCCGTCATCAACGGCAAGGGCGACAAACTCGGCATCCTGAGTGATCTGGTCATGGTTCCGGGCGAGTTGTTTCCCGAGGTTTCGCACATTGTCATCAAGTCCCGAAAAGGCAACAAATCTCTTCCCTGGAGCGAGGTGGCGCTCTTCACCCATGTGATGATTTCAGCCAGTGGCATCAAACCCCACGGGCTGTTCGTCTACGAACCGCGCGAAGGTGAAATCCTGGTCAAGCGCGACTTGCTGGACAAACAGATCGTTGATGTGGACGGCGCCAAGGTTGTTCGGGTCAACGACATAAAACTGGGCAATTTCAATCAGAAACTGTGCATCTTTTCCGTGGATATCGGCTTCCGTGGCCTGCTTCGCCGCCTGGGCTATGAGCGCTTCGGTGAAAAGTTCGCCAGGTCCATCGGCAAAAATATCCCCAATACCGAGATAAGCTGGGAATATGTTCAGCCGCTGGAGGCCAATTCCTCCAAGCTGGCACTTAACATTGCCCGGGACCAGATGAACGAACTGCACCCGGCCGACCTGGCCGATATTATTGAAAACATCCCCATCCAGAGCATCCGCACCGTGCTCGACTCCATTGACGCGGAGACAACCGGCGACACCATCTACGAGTTGGAAGCCGACATGCGCAACGTGGTCATCAGCCAGCTGAACGATGAGCAGGTGAGCGATATCCTGGAAGAAATGGAGCCGGACGAAGCGGCCGACGTGCTCAGCGACCTGCCCGAGGAAAAGGCCCAGGAACTGCTGCACATGATGGATCAGGAGGATGCCGAGGATATCCAGGAACTGCTGGAACACGAGGAAGATTCGGCCGGCGGCCTGATGACCCCGGAATATCTGCGACTTTCCTCGGATATCAGTGTGGGGCGCGCCCTGGAAAGAGTCAAGGAAAGCGCCAATGATGTGGAAACCATCTACTACGGTTATGTGGTCGATGACGAGGAGCGCCTGGAAGGTGTTGTCTCCCTGAAAACGCTGCTCATGAATCCCCCGGATACCCACATTACCGATGTCATGGAAGAGAATGTCAAGTTCGTGCATATTGATGCGGAACCGGAGGATATGCTGGAGATGCTCGCCAAGTACGACCTGATTGCGGTGCCGGTGCTGGACGAGGATGATCGCATGGCCGGCATCGTTACGGTAGATGACGTCCTGGCCCACTACCTGCCCCATATTGTCAAGAATAAACGCCGATAGCCGCAAACCGGGGCACCGTGCCAGAAGCCACGATGGCTCCGCGTCAAGGATAACAAATGTTCACAGGCATCTCTTTTTTCAAATTTCTCAAACCGCTCAAGAAGGTCAATTCCAAGAACATCATCCTTTTCTTGGCCATCCTGGGACCGGGCATCATCACCGCCAACGTGGACAACGACGCCGGCGGCATCACCACCTATTCCCTGGCTGGCGCCCAGTACGGCAACACCCTGCTCTGGACCATGTTGCCTACAACAGTTGCCCTGGTGGTAGTTCAGGAGATGTGCGCCCGCATGGGGGCCGTAACCGGCAAGGGACTCTCGGACCTGATTCGCGAGTCATTCGGCGTCAAGGTTACCTTCTATGTCATGATCGCCCTCTTTTTGACCAACATGGGCAACTCCATCTCTGAATTTGCCGGTATTGCCGCCAGCCTGGAAATTTTCAGCATCAGCAAATATATCTCGGTCCCCATCTGTGCCATCCTGGTCTGGCTCCTGATCGTCAAGGGGTCTTACAAAACGGTGGAAAAGGTTTTCCTGGTCGCATGCATGGTGTATATCGCCTACCCCATTGCGGCCTTCATGGCCGGTCCAAAGTGGGATATAATCCTGAAGGCAACCGTCACGCCAACCGTCAGCGCCGACAGCGATTACCTGATGATGGTTATCGGTGTCGTCGGCACGACCATCGCGCCCTGGATGCAGTTCTATCAGCAGTCCGCGGTGGTGGAAAAGGGCATAACCGCCGAACAGTACGCCTTCACGCGCCTGGATGTCATCTTCGGCTGTATCATGGCCATCGTGGTGGCCTTCTTTATCGTGGTTGCCTGCGCCTCGACCATTCATCTCCAGGGCTTGAAGATCGAGACCGCCGCCGATGCTGCCATGGCATTGAAGCCGCTGGTGGGAAGACACGCCTCAACCCTTTTCGCCTTTGGCCTTTTCAATGCATCGCTCTTTGCCGCCTGTATCCTGCCGCTGTCAACGGCCTTCTACATCTGTGAAGGCATGGGCTGGGAATCCGGGGTAGACAAGGATTTTCAACAGGCGCCCCAGTTTTTCTGGCTCTTTACCATTATTATCGTTATCAGTGCAGGCCTGATCCTGATTCCAGATGCCCCGCTGCTGACCATCATGTTCATATCCCAGGTTGTCAACGGCGCCGTGCTCCCCTTTGTATTGATCTTCATGTTGAAACTGATCAACGACCACAACCTGATGGGGCGCTACACCAACGGACCGGTATTCAACATAATCGCCTCCATCACCGTTGTGGTGATGATCGTGCTGACAGCTCTCATGACGCTTGACCTGACCTTTCCAGGCATGTTCAAAGAATTTTTGAAAGTTTTGCAATCTTCGATTTGACAAGATTCGATACACTGCTAGAATTTTCTAACAAATTGCTCTTTGAAAAGTTCTGGGTTGCCGGTCGTTTTTGGCGGACAGCCAAAAACGTGGAGCAGACGTAGCTGTCACAAACTTTATATAGAACTAAGCGGTTGATTATGAGGACGGCAACCCGGATAATACAGCCGTTGAGCTCGGAGGACACACACATGGTAATGCGGCTTCGCCGAGGCGCCCATATCATCCGAAGGAGAGCAGCTACATAGGCAGTGGAATTCGCAACATGTCCGGCGCCTGAAAGTGGTGAAAAGCAAAAAGACTCATTGACAAAACGGCTGTATGACAAAAAGCCCGTCGGCAAAACCGGCGGGCTTTTTTATTGTCGTATGGAAACCGTTACTGATTCTTGATCTTGAATGGTACACCAGCCTTTTTGGCCGTATCCAGAAAATGGTTATACTGTGCAAGTGCGTCGTTGTATTTTTGAACCGCCTCCTGATGCTCCTGGGACAGGACCTGGATTTGCTCCCTTGAAATGTAGGAAGCAGGTTTCTTGACAGTAGCCTCAATCTCCTTGATTCGCTTATCCATCCCCTGCAGTTTTGCTTCCCAATCGGCAAATTCACGGCGCCATTCGTCAAGGGGCTTACCGCCATAAACCCCTTCCGCAGCCCCTGCATCCGGTTTGTTATCAGCCTTGGCAGCGGCAGGCTCCGTTTGTTTGCCTGCCTGGCCATCGCTGCCTTCCCCGGCACTATTTTGCTCCGGTGCGGTTGCCCCCACATCTCCGCGCCTGCCAACCTTCTTGCGGTATTTTTTCGGTACGCTGGAGTAATCTTCCGTAAAGTGAACCGTACCGCTTTGGTCGGTCCAGGTGTAGGTTTCGGCATTGACAGGTCCTGCCATGATGCCGGTAAGCAGACAGATGCAATATGCCATCAATAGGTTCTTGTTCATACCAGTGCCCCTTTTTGAAATTGCCTAGCCCGGAGGCCAGGAAAATCCACGGCCGCCCAAAAGGTGAAAATGGATGTGGAAGACCGACTGTCCGGCCCCTGCGCCGTTGTTCTGGACAAGGCGGAATCCGGAATCAGCCACACCCCGTTGCAGGGCGATCTCGGCCGCCTTCCGGAAGACGTATCCTGCCACGGCCTCATCCTGCTCGGTCATGTCAAGGCAGTTTACAAAATGCCGCTTTGGTATGAACAACAGATGCAGCGGCGCTTGGGGCGTAATATCCTCGATTACGAGGAGACGTTCGTCTTCAAAAACCTTTTTGGAAGGTATCTCGCCGTCTATTATTTTACAGAAAATGCAGCTTTCCATCTCGGCCTCCCTTGCACTGTATTCCGGAATATCCAGCAATATCAAAAACTCACGGTTGCCATCCGCACCACGGATGGGCGAATCGCATAGACCAGCGACCGTCAACCCCAATTCCGCGGCAACCTGCCGCACACCTTCAACAGCCTTGTCATGGGCAGCCGGGTCGCGGACTATGCCACCCTTCCCCACCTCGCCCCTGCCCACCTCGAACTGCGGCTTGATCAGGGCAATGATGCGGCCACCGGGCTTGACAAGCCTGACAGTGGGGGGCAGCACCTTGGACAGCGAGATAAAGGAGGCATCGATCACCGCCAGGTCGGGGACCTCGTCGAGTTTTTCCGGTTCCAGGTAGCGAATGTTGGTTTTTTCAAGGCTGGTGACGCGCGGGTCCTGCTGCAGCTTCCAGGCCAGCTGGCCATAACCGACATCAACCGCAAAGATCTTGGCCGCACCTGCCTGCAGAAGGCAATCACTGAAACCGCCGGTGGAGGCGCCCACATCCAGTGCCACCAAACCGTTGACCGCGATGCCGAACTCGTCCAGCGCCTTTTTCAGCTTGAGCCCGCCGCGACTGACATAGGGGAGGACTTCCCCCTTGATGCGGATGTCCGCATCAACCGCAACCTGCTGCCCGGCCTTGGTGACCGCATGATCACCGACCACCACCTGACCCGCCATGATCAAGGCCTGGGCCTTCTCGCGGGAAGGGACCAGGCCTCGTTCAACCATCACCTTGTCAAGCCGCTGTTTTTCGACCATTATCCTACTAGTTCTGATTTCGTAAAGATCGTCTTCAGCCAGTAACCTTCAGCTTCGATATTCTCGCGGCCGCCTTCCTCGCGGTCCACAAGGGTGACGATGCCGAGCACCTTCAGGCCTTCTTCCTCGGCCCGCCTTACCGCCTTCATGGAAGAGCCACCGGTAGTCACAACATCCTCGACTATCACCACTTGCGTGCCTGGCGGCAGGTTCTTGCGCCCCTCCAGCCATTGGCCGGTGCCGTGTCCCTTGGGTTCCTTGCGGATGATAAAGGCGTGCAGCGGTTGTCCGGCCAGGTACGCGGCAACCGAAGTGGCCGTGGCGATCGGGTCGGCCCCCAGGGTGATGCCCCCCACAGCCTGGACCCCGGCCACATCTTTGATCGCCTCGTAAAAGAGCTTGCCGGTCAGAAATCCACCTTCGGCATGCAGCGTTGTCTGTTTGCCGTCAAAGTAGAAATCGCTCTCACGGCCGGAAGCCAGCTTCACCAAACGTTTTTCATAAGACAGCTCCAGGATGATCCGTTTCAGTTTTTCCCTGTCAGTCATTTTCCTTATACTCCTCCTCAAAAAGTCCCATCTGCGGTTGTTGTGCAGGCTTGGGGAATGCAACCGGGTATTCGCCGGCAAAACATGCTTTGCAAAAATTCGTATTGCCAACGCCGATCGATCCCACCAAGCCTTCTTCGGAAAGGTAGCCCAGTGTGTCCGCGGTGATGTACCGGCGGATTTCCTCGACCGTGTGGGAGGAGGAGATCAGTTCCTTGCGATTGGGGGTGTCGATGCCGTAGTAGCAGGGATAACTGGTGGGAGGCGACGATATGAGCATGTGCACCGCTTTGGCGCCTGCGTTGCGCACCATCTTCACTATCTTGCGCGAAGTGGTGCCCCGTACGATGGAGTCATCGATCACCACCACACGCTTGTCCTTGAGGATCTCGCGCACCGGGTTGAGCTTGATCTTGACCCCGAAGTGGCGGATCGACTGGGCCGGTTCGATAAAGGTGCGGCCCACGTAGTGATTGCGGATCAGCCCCAATTCAAAGGGGACTCCGGACTCCTCGGCATAACCCATGGCCGCCGGAACACCGGAGTCGGGGACAGCGATCACCACATCGGCATCAACCTTGTATTCACGGGCCAGCTGCCGCCCCAGCTCCTTGCGGGCCATGTAGACGTTCTTGCCGAAGATATAGGAATCGGGCCTGGCAAAGTAGACGAACTCGAAGATACAGGGGGTCGGCTCGATTTTCTTGAACGGGAACAGCGACTTGATATCCCCTTCCTTGGTGCATACGACCATCTCGCCCGGTTCGATCTCGCGCACGAACTGGGCCTCGATCAGATCCAGGGCACAGCTTTCCGAAGCGATGACCCAGGAATTGCCCAGTTTACCCAGGCATAACGGCCTGAAGCCGTTGGGGTCGCGGACCGCGATCATGCGGGTCTCGGTCAGAAACAGCAGGCAGTAGGCCCCTTTGATACGGTTTAGGGCTTCCACGATGCGATCCACCAGGGAGTTGGTGCGGGCAACCGCCAGCAGGTGGATGATAATCTCCGTATCCATGGTGGTCTGGAAGATGGAGCCGTAGGCCTCCAATTCGGCCTTGAGAAGCTGGGCATTGACCAGGTTGCCGTTGTGGGCCACGGCAATGGAGCCTCGGGAATAATCCACCATGATCGGCTGGACATTCTTCTCCACCGAGGCGCCGGCAGTGGAGTAACGCACATGGCCGATGGCCGACCGGCCAGGGAGCTTCTTGAAGATCTCCTGGTTGCCGAATACGTCCGCCACCAGCCCCATCCGTTTATGGGCGTAGAGAGTGTTACCGTCGGAAGAGACGATCCCGCAACTCTCCTGGCCACGGTGCTGCAGGGCGTACAGCCCCAGATATGTGAGGTTTGCTGCTTCTGGATGGCCGTGGATACCGAAAATACCGCATTCTTCATGGGGACGTGATAACTTCATAGATAAATGCTCCAAGACTTTCAGGTTTACTTCAGATTCTTTCTTGCATACCCGGCCGCGTTCCTGAAGAGAATCAGGCCGTCCCCTTCCTCCGGCAGTTGTTCCCTGGTCCAGCGTGGATGCTGGGTATAATGAACAAAAGCCTCGGGATGGGGCATCAGCCCCATGATCCGGCCGCTCGGATCGCAGATGCCGGCAATGGCGTTCTGGGCACCGTTGGGGTTTAGCGGGAATTCCATGGTCGGAGCGGCATAGTCCGATCCCGAATACTTGAAAACCGCCAGATGTTCCTGCTCAATGCGCTCCAGGGTGGCAGCCGAGTCACAGAGGAATTTCCCTTCGCCATGGCGCATCGGCAGATAAATCCCTTTTTCGATCCCTTTCGTGAACACGCTGGGAGACGCCGGGTCCACCTTGAGGTAGGTCCAGCGATCCTGGAAACGGCCGCAGTCGTTGAAGGTCAGGGTGGTGCGCTGGGCCAGGTAATCACCGTCAAAACCGGGGAGCATGCCCATCTTGACCATCAGCTGGAATCCGTTGCAGACCCCCAGGATCAGCTTGCCGTCATTGATGAACCTGAGCAGTTGCTCCAGGAGGTGCTCCTCCAGCTCATCGACCCGCGCATAGCGGAGCCGGTTGGCCTGGGCCTTGGCGCTACCCAGGTCGTCGCCGTCCAGAAACCCACCGGTAAGATTGAGGAAATGGAAATCGTCCAGCCTGATCTCACCGGAGAGCAGCTCGGCGATATGGGCAATAATCGTCTCGTCAAAGCCCCCCAGGCGGCAGGCATGGGCGGCTTCCATCTCGCAGTTGGTGCCGTTGCCGGTTATGACGATCGCGCGTGTCTTTGTCATCGAATCCTGTTCTCCTTGCTCGGAACCTATCTTACTAAATCGCTCCCGAACTGTCCTTTAGAATATTATCAGCTTTACCGTTACCTGCCCCACGTACCGCGGACAAGGCGAATATCCTCGTAACTGATGCTGTCCGGCAAACCTTCCCGCAGTTCAGAGAGACTGACCGGACCCACTGCCGCCAGCCTGGCCTGAATCAGCGGCACCTTCTCCACGGCCACCATATTGAGCAGTTCCACGTCCACACCCAGTTGATGCAACTCTTCAAGATGGGCCGCAATAGTCGAACTTTTCAACCCGCGCCGGGCGGAGATGCCGGACAGGTCCAGACCGGCGCGGTAGAGACGCAGGGTCTCGGCCTGGGTATCGCTCAAGGCCAGGCTCAGGTCATGCTCTGTGAGTTGGGGCTCGGCAGTCCCGGACTCCCGCTGAAATGCGCCGATCGCTTCCAGAAAGGCCTTGCCGTAGCGATCCAGCTTGTGATCGCCAACACCGTTTATCTGCCGCAACTCCACACCATCCCGGGGCCTTACGCGGGCCATCTCCGCCAGCGTCGCATCGGAAAACACCACAAAAGGCGGCACAGCGGCGGCATCGGCAATCTGTTTGCGCAGGGCCCGCAGGCTATCGAACAGGGCCTGATCGTAATCCCTGCGGCCACCGACCTTTTTCCTGCCACGCTCAACGGTTTCCGCTACGGCACGGGGTCGGCCGAGGGTTACCTGCGTCTCTCCCTTGAGTACCGGCCGCGCCGCCGGGGTGAGGCCCAGGGCGCCGAACCGGGAAAAATCCTGCACCAGGTAGCCCAGGTGGATCAGCTGGCGGATGATGTTCTCCCATTCAACCGAGGAGAGGTCCGCACCAATGCCATAGGTGGAGAGCTCGTGGTGGCGCAGTTCCATGATCCGCTGCCCCTTGGCGCCGCGCAACACGTCGATGACATGCCGGGCGCCGAAACGCTCGCCCACCCGGTAGACGCAGGAGAGCGCCTTCCTGGCCAATTCAGAGGCGTCAAAGCGCTGGGGCGGGTCGTTGCAGATATCGCAGTTGTCGCAGTCCTGCTCACGCTGATCGCCAAAATAGGTCAACAGAGCCCTGCGGCGGCAGGTCAGGGCCTCGGCATAGGCGACCATGGCATTGAGCTTCTGAAGTTCGATCCGCACCCGTTCCGGGTTGTCGCTGTTCTCGATCAGCGAGCGGGCCGTCATGACGTCGCCCATGCCGAACAGCATCAGGGCCTCGGACGGCAAGCCGTCCCTCCCTGCCCTGCCTGTTTCCTGGTAGTAGCTCTCCACGCTCTTGGGCATGTCGTAGTGGACCACGAACCTGACGTTGGGCTTGTCGATCCCCATGCCAAAGGCCACTGTTGCCACCACGATACGCAGATCGTCGCACCGGAAGGCATCCTGAACCCGGGCACGCTCCTCGTCGGGCAGACCGGCGTGGTAGGCGGCAGCACTGAACCCGGCAGCCCGGAGACGCTCAGTCACCTGCTCCACCCGCTTCCTGCTCAGGGCGTAGACAATGCCGGCCTCGTCGCGACGACCGCCCAGGAACGCACCCAGCTGGGCAAAGGGTTTGTGCTTGGACATAACCGTGTAGGTGATGTTGGGGCGGTCGAAACCGGCCACATAGACCTTGGCCTGCTCGATCCCCAACTGGCGGATAATGTCTTTGCGCGTCTCCGGATCGGCCGTGGCGGTCATGGCCACCATCGGTACCGACGGGAACAGGCCGCGCAGCCTGCCTATCTGGACATAGTCGGGGCGGAAATCGTGTCCCCACTGGGAGATGCAGTGGGCCTCGTCAATGGCGAACAGGGCCAGCTTGAGCGTGGCCAGCCGGTCCAGAAAATCCGGTTGCATCAGCCGTTCCGGCGCCACATAGAGCAGGTCCAGCTCGCCGGAATCCATTTGTCGCGAAACACGCCGGGCCTCCTCGGGCGCCAGCGCCGAATTGAAACAGGCCGCAGCCACGCCATTGGCCCTGAGTGCATCCACCTGGTCCTTCATCAACGAGATCAGCGGCGAGACCACGATAGCCAGCCCATCCCGGTGCAGAGCAGGGACCTGGTAACAGAGCGACTTGCCGCCGCCGGTCGGCATGACCAGGAAGACATCCTCACCATCGATGACCCGCTCGATGACCTCCTGCTGGGGGGGCCTGAATTCGTGGAATCCGAAGACGGTCCTGAGGGTATGGTGGATTGCTGCGGCCATGGCAGTGTGGTCTACAGCTCCCGCAGCGTACTTTGCCACGCCTCTTTCAGTTCGGCCAGCCCGGCCCTGATGACCGTATTCCCCTCGATTGCCTCCATGAGGAGCCTGGGCTCCTCGGTCACCACACCGACCCTGGCGCAGCAGTCATCCCCCATGATCGCTTCGAAGGCCTCGGCGTTCTCACGCCGCACGGTCACCAGCAAGCGGGACGCAGACTCTGAAAACAGCAGGGCCCAATCGCTCCACTCCTCTTCTCCCCCTTTCCAGGCTACGCGGGAGAGGTCAATGGAGATGCCCAAACCGCCGGCAAAGGCGCTTTCCGCCGCGGCCACGGCCAGGCCGCCGTCGGAGAGGTCGTGGCACGAGGCCACCAGACCCTCCATGACCGCCCGGTGGTAGGCCTGGTAACGTCCATAGGCACTGGCCACATCCACCTTGGGCACCCTGTTGCCCACATAACCTTTCAGGGCCGCATATTCGGACCCGCCCAGTTCGTTGGCGGTGCAGCCCAACAGGTAGACCAGGTCGCCGGGGCGCTTGACGTCCATGGTGACGGCCTTCCTGGCATCCTCGATCTTGCCGATCACCGAGAACAGCAGGGTGGGCGGGATGGAGATCTTGGTGGAGCCGTCGTAGAAGTCGTTTTTCATGGAGTCCTTGCCGGAGATCAGCGGCAGGTTGTAGGCCAGGCAGACATCGTAGAGGGCCTGGTTGGAGCGGACCAGCTGGGCCATCTTGTAGGGGCCGTCCGGGGTCTTATCCGACAAGACCGGATCGCACCAGCAAAAGTTGTCCAGGCCGGCCACCAGGTCGAGGGAACCGCCCACGGCCACGTAGTTGCGCATGGCCTCGTCAATAGCATTGGCGGTCATGTGGTAGGTGTCGATGTCCGAATAGCGCGGGCAGATGCCGTGGGCCGTCACCACCCCCTCGAAGGAATCCAGGATCGGCCGCACCACGGCGGCGTCCGAAGGGCCGTCATTGGCAACGCCCGAGAAGGGCTTGACCACCGAGCCCCCCTGGACCTCGTGATCGTAGCGCCTGACCACGGACTCCTTGGAACAGATGTTGAGCGCGGCGAGCAGCTGCTTCAGATCGTCGGTGTAATCGCCCTTTACCTCAATGACCGGCTCCGCATGTGTTGGCGGGGTCCATTTTGCCGGCAGCTGCATGGGAGGCAGCCCCTCGTGCATGAACTCCATGGGCAGCCAAGCCACGGTTTGCTCGCCATAGAGGATGTGAAAGACACCGGAGTCGGTAAACTCTCCCAGCACCGTCGCCTCCACGCCAAACCGCTTTGACATGGCAAGGAATTCATCGATCCGATCCGGCGGCACGGCCAGGGACATGCGCTCCTGTGCCTCGGAGATCAGGATCTCCCATGGATTCAGGCCGGGATACTTGAGCGGCGCCCGGGAGAGGTCCATCCGGCAGCCGCCGCACTCCCCGGCCATCTCGCCGATGGAGGAAGAGAGGCCGCCCGCGCCGTTGTCGGTGATGAAGCGGTAGAGCCCCTTGTCCCTGGCGCGGATCAGAAAGTCGAACATCCGCTTCTGGGTAATTGGGTCACCAATCTGAACAGCCGTGACCGGCGAGTTTTCGTTCAGCTCCTCGGAAGAGAAGGTGGCGCCGTGGATGCCGTCCTTGCCGATACGGCCGCCGGTCATGACGATCAGATCTCCGGGCTTGATGGATTTCTCATGGGACGGTTCGCCCCCGATCATGGCCGGCATGATCCCGGCCGTGCCGCAGAAGACCAGCGGCTTGCCGCAAAAACGCTCGTCAAACACAAGGGAACCGTTGACCGTGGGGATACCGCTCTTGTTGCCGCCATGCTCAACACCTTCCACCACCCCTTCGTAGATGCGGCGGGGATGCAGCAGGCGCGAAGGGAGCGGTTTCTCGTAGAACGGGTCGGCAAAACAGAACACATCGGTATTGAAGATCAAACGGGCCCCCTTGCCGGTGCCGAAGGGGTCGCGGTTGACGCCGACGATGCCGGTCAAGGCGCCGCCGTAGGGGTCCAGGGCCGACGGCGAGTTATGGGTCTCCACCTTGAAGACCAGCGAATGTTGGTCGTTGAACCGGATCACGCCGGCATTGTCCTTGAAAACCGACAGACAGAAGTCCTTAGCGCCCAGTTTCTGGCGGACATCCTTGGTGGTAGCCTGGATAAATGACTTGAACAGGGATTTTATTTCCTGCTTATTGCCGTTCTCATCTTCGTAATGCACCGTGCCGGCGAAGATCTTGTGTTTGCAGTGCTCGGACCAGGTCTGGGCCAGACATTCCAACTCCACATCGGTCGGCTTGGCACCCAGCCCCATTTTTTGGCGCTCGGCCACCACCTGCGGATCGCGGTAATGGGCCTGGATGATCCGCATCTCCTCCAGGGTCAGGGCCAGGACCCCGTCCTTGCTGATGCGCATCAACTCATCATCCGACACTTCCAGGTCGATCTCCCGCATGGTCGTATCGCCAGATGTCCCGGCATCAACCCTGGGCACCATCGCGGGGAAGCCGCGCCTGGCAACAAATTCCGGGGCCGACATGATCGAGTAACGCTGAATCAGGGTGTTGCAGAGCAGGCCGGTGGCGATCTTTTCCACTTCCGACACGGAGAGTGCACCCTTGAACAGGTACTGCACCGAATAATACACCCCCTCGCCATCAACAAAGGGGCGTCCGGTCAGATACTCGACCGCCTCCCGGGCCGTGCGGCCCACGTTGTCGGTCACGCCGGGGCGGAAACCCACCTCGACCGCAACATCGAAGCCTGCAGCCAGGGGCCGATCTACGCTCCACTCCTGGATGACCGGATCGCTGAAGGGGCCGGCCGCGGCCTGCTCCAACTCCTGCCGGGAAAGCGCGGCGTCCACGGTGTAGACATCCATGGTGCGCACCTCCTCAACCTGCAGGTGCAGAAAGTGTTCTATCTCCCGTTTGATCCGCTCGCCGCGGGCATCGCGGACACCGTCCTTCAGGGCTGCTTCGATTCTGATGGGCATGGGTTTTCCTGTCATATGTTTCCTTGAGAATTATGATTTACAGCAACAGCTTCTGTCCCTATTCCGCCTTTTCCATCCGTACCGTCCTGATGGGAAACGGGATCTCGATCTCCTCCTGGCGGAAGCGCCGGATGATCTCGCAATTCAACTGGTCAGCGACAATGCCGATACGGGCCGGCTCCTTGATCCAGAAAAGCAGCAGCATATTAAGGGCACTGTCGCCGAAAGCGGTGAACAGAGCCAGCGGTGACGGCTCAGCAACCACATCATCATTATTCCCGGCGATTTCCAGCAACAGCGCCTTGACCCGCTCCACATCACTGCCATAGCCGACTCCGATCGTAATGCGCCCTTGGGTGATGGCGGTGGGACGAACCATGTTGACAACCGTGGAATTACAAAGATCCGAGTTGGGGATGATCAGGACCGTGCTGTCGATACCCTGGATCTTGGTGGAACGGAGGCCGATGTCGATCACATCGCCTATCTGGCCGCTGGCCAGCCTGATCCGGTCGCCGATGTAGAATGGCCGGTCCAGCATCAGGGTAAAGCCGGAAATCATGTGGGCCAGGGTATCCTTGGCCGCCATGCCGATGGCCAGAGAGCCGATCCCCAGGGCGGTAACAAGTGAGAAGATGTCGTAGTTGAAATGCTTGAGCACGATGATCAGCGCCGTACCCAGCAGGAACAGCATCACGGCCTTCTCGGCGATGGGAATCATATGGCGGGAAATCAGCCCCCCGGAACTATCCTGCTGGCCGGCGACATACCATTGCAGCAGTTCATCAGAGGAGTGGTAAAGCAAATTGAAGATAATCATGACCAGCATGATGTACAGTGCCCCGGAGAGCACCATTACAATCTTTTCGTGCAGTGGGAGGGAAAGAATTGCCAAATAGAATCCCAGCATGGTCAGGAGCCGCGAGACATGGGGGATGACACGCTTCAGAAGGCGGTCGTCCAGGTCGGTTCTCGTAAAAGTGGTCAGGCGTTTGCCCCATTTGTTCAACATGAGGCAGACCAGTTGGGCCAGCATCCAGAACAGGGCCACGATCAGCAGCGCACCCAGGATTTCCTTGGCCCAGTACAGGAGAAAGCCATCGCTGTCCTGCGTTCTCAGCAAGGTCTGTAAGATGGTGAAAAGCTTATTCACCGAACACCCTCCTGAAGATGGTATCCACATGCTTGAGGTGGTAGTTCAGGTCAAAGGACTCGCGGATCTTGGCCTCGCCCAGGGCGCCAACCACCTCCGGGTCGGCCAGCAGCTCGGTCTGAAAATCCTTACCTTCCTCCCATACCTTCATGGCGTTCTTCTGCACCAGACGGTAGGCATTCTCGCGGGAAACCCCGGCCTGGGTCAGGTCCAGCAGGATTTTCTGGGAGAAGACCAGCCCCTTCATCTGGTTCAGGTTCTTGATCATGTTCTCGGGATAGACCACCAGGTTTTTAATGAGCCCATTCAGGCGGCGCAGGGAAAAATCCAGGGCCACCGTGGCGTCGGGGGCGATGTAGCGCTCCACCGAGCTGTGGGAGATGTCGCGTTCATGCCACAGGGCCACGTTCTCCAGGGCCGGTATGCACATGGCACGGATATAGCGGGCCTGGCCGGTGAGGTTCTCGGAGAGGATCGGATTGCGTTTGTGGGGCATGGCCGATGACCCCTTCTGCCCCTTGGTGAACTGCTCCTCCGCCTCAAGCACCTCGGTGCGCTGCAGGTGGCGGATCTCGATGGCGATCCGCTCCATGGTGGAGGCGATGATCGACAGGACGCAGAAATATTCGGCATGGCGGTCGCGGGGTATGACCTGGGTCGAGACCGGCTCCGGCTTGAGCCCCATCTTGGCGCAGACATACTCCTCCACAAAGGGATCGATGTTGGCAAAGGTGCCGACCGCACCGGAAATGGCGCCGGTGGCGATATTGTCCCGGGCATGGGCCAACCGTTCGCGATTGCGCTGCATTTCGGCATAAAAGGAGGCCATCTTGAGCCCGAAGGTGACCGGCTCCGCATGGATGCCATGGGAGCGCCCCATGCAGACGGAATGCTTATGTTCGAGGGCCCTGGCCCTGAGCGACTCCAGAACCATGTCGAGGTCCGCCAGAAGCTCGTCGGCGGCCTGCATCAGCTGCACCGACAGGCAGGTGTCCAGCACGTCCGAAGAGGTCATGCCCTGATGGATAAAACGCGCTTCCGGGCCCACATATTCGGCTACCGAGGTCAAAAAGGCGATCACATCATGCTTGACCTCCAACTCGATGGCATCGATGCGTGAGATGTCGAAATTCCCCTTCTCGCGGATGACCGGCACCACATCCTTGGGGATCACCCCCAGTTCTGCCTGGGCCTCGCAAGCCAGGGTTTCAATCTCCAGCCAGATACGGAACCGGTTTTCCGGCTCCCAGATTTTAGCCATCTCAGGGCGTGTGTAACGTGGAATCATGTAAGCAAACTCCTCAATAAATTTAACGCAAAGACGCAAAGAGCGCCAAGAAAGCGGTTATTCATATTTTGTTTTTTACTTTGCGTTCTGCGCGTCTTTGCGGTGAAAAACGCCTTTCTAGATTTCCATCAGCGGCCCGGCCTTGTACTGGTCGCCGATCACGATCCAGGGCGCGCAGAGGTTCTGGCCGCTCAGGAAAGCGCCGGTGGTGCGGACGACATGATCGGGGTGGTTGTTGACTTCGGAGAGATGGGCCATGACCAGGGCCCGGAGGTCGCCATGGGCTAGCTCGTGCAAAAGCGCCAGCGACTCCTCGTTGGAAAGGTGTCCATGACGCGACTTGATGCGTTGCTTCAGCTCCCACGGATAGGGGCCGTTCATCAGCATCTCCACGTCATGGTTCGACTCCAGGTTGAGAAAGCGGCAGCCCCGCAGCTTTTCCATCACCAGACGGGTGACGATCCCCAGGTCGGTGGCCGAGCCGCAGCGCCCCTCGACGGATTCGATGACGAATCCGACCGGATCGCAGGCATCATGGGTAATGGGGAAAGGATCTATGGACAGGTCCCGGAACTCGAAGCGGCAACCGGATTCGAACTCGATCCGCCTGGTCTTGTGCAGATATTTATCGGCCTTGCCGCACACCAGATGGCTGGCGAGCACCGGCACCTTGAACCGGCGACCGAAAGCGCCGGCGCTGCGGATGTGGTCAATATGCTCGTGACTGACTAGCACGGCATCGACAGCAGCGGCATCAATGCCGGCAGCCTCCATGCGCAGCACAGTTTCACGCAGTGACAGCCCGACATCGATCAGCACGCGGGTCTCACCCGTTTCCAGATACAGGCAATTACCCTTGCTGCCGCTGGCCAGCGAACAGATTTTCACACAGGCTCCAAGATACTTTTCTGAAGAAGTTTGGCCCCAACGGACCACAATAAAAGCAGGATTACAGCTAGTTATGTAAACGCGCAAAGGCGTCTGAGCGGCACATTCAAAAATATTATTTATACAGTAAGAGAGGATGACTTTCAAGGTCAAAGAACAGATACAATACTTGGCTCAGGCAAAATCAGATGGCACATCCTGTCTGCCAGTCCCTTTGCCAATGGCAGCCACAACCCGGTCTCGCCCCTTGCTCTTGGCACGGTAGAGCGCTTCGTCCGCAGCCTTGACTAGACCCTCTGGAGACAAGCCGTGCTCCGGATAGATTGCGACCCCGGCAGATATGGTGATCCTTTTCAGTAAGCGGCCAAGATGTTCAACCTTAAAGGACTCAAGATGCCTACGCAGCTGTTCTGCCCTTGCCAGGGCATTTTCAAGTGTCGTTCCCGGCAGGATACAGATAAATTCTTCCCCGCCATAGCGACAGGCAATATCGTACTCTCGGATATTTGTCAGGAGGTATTTTCCAAACTCACGCAGCAGCGCGTCCCCTGCGTCATGTCCATATGCGTCATTGATACGCTTGAAATGATCGAGATCAATCATGATGACCCCCAACACATTTTTCAGGCGCTCGGCCATGGATACCTCACGCAAAAGGGCCTCTTCCATGTAGCGCCGGTTGAACAGACCCGTAAGCGAATCATGTATCGACTGATTGCGAAGAGTCTCCCTGAGCGCCATGTTTGCGATCGCCATGGCCACATGTTCGGTCATCGAGACAGCCAACTGGTATTTTGCCTCAAAATCGGCTCCCCATGTTACTTCGCCCGGCATTTCCGCATAAAAGCATTCAAGGTGGAATACACCGATGGTTTCACCCTGGAACACCATGGGGATGCATAAGCAATCATTCGAATTCGCGATATCGATGTTTTTACATACGAGATTATTTACTTTGTTCGAGATTCTGGGCCTTCCGCCCCGACGTAATGCCCAGCAGGAGTCAGGTAAAAATTGAATGTCATGTTTTATGGGCTTACCCCATGACAGTGAGAGCTTCAGCATTTTCTCGGTTGGACTCAATATGTAGAACGCCCCGGAGTCTCCTCTGAAAAGCTTTTCAGCGGCAACCCCGATGATACGGTATGCTTCGTCACTATCCCGGCAGAGCTGGAACATCTCGCTCATATCGTGCAGAGTTGATATCTCCCAATTGTGCAATTCCAGTTGCTGAACCGAGCGGTTGAGCTCCAGGTTTGCTGCGCTCAGAGCCTCCTCGGCATGCCTCTTCTTGGTAATGTCAACCATGACCCCACGCAGTTGTTTCTGCTCTACCCCGCTGTTCATAATCCGGATATTATCTCTAATCCAGATAATTGAGCCGTCTTTAGCCACCCGCCGATATTCGAGCTGGCAATCCACCCCCTGCTCGGCGGCTCGCCGGTAAGCGTCAAGCACCATATCCATGTCGTCGGGAAATATCTGCTCTTTAAAGAACTCGGCAGCGGCCAGCCACTCGCCTGCAGAGAAAAAAAACAGGTTTTCCACCTGATGGCTGATAAAGGTAAACTGCCTGGTCTCCGTATTTGCTTCCCAGACAATAGCGTCAAGTCCATCCACCAGGTCCCGAAACCTTTTTTCCGACTCCTGGGCGGCATGCCTGAGACGGTCGCTTTCCTTCTTGGCCCCCTGCATGTTGTTGAACAGTTCCTTAAGCTCATTCTCCAGTTGCTGCACGACCCTGATCGGAAAACGATAGGAAAGAAGCGCCAACAGTATGCCGACACTTGCGGAAACAGCAAAAAGAAGGGCTGCCTTCAGCAAGATGATTTTCTGCGAAATCACTACCTCCACTTGGCCGACTTTCTCGTTATTAAATACGATATCAGCCACCCCCATGGGGGCCCAGCGGTTCCACCATGCCGTCGCATCGCTGGAATCCGGGTGATAGTAGTAATTCGGAATCTGCCCCCCCTGTTTATTGTAGAGTTGGATGGAAATAACATCTCCATTCTGGGACATTTCACGCTCTATTTCCGTAAAGCTATAGATCTGATACTTCCAGAGCCTTGGTGAGGCAATGATGATTTCCTGAAATCTATCCGCGGCTTTTTCCGCGTAATGTCTTGCGGTGCGCTTTCCCCCATTGTACTCAAGAAAATAATAGGTGGCCGGAAAACTCAGGCTGATGAGCAAACCGATCCCCAGCGACAGCGGGTAGATGCGCTTGGACAGGTAACGCCCCAGATTGATCTGTATATCTTTTCCGGTTTTCATTCTAAAGAAGTGCAATAAGGTATGTAGCCGTTATCGGCAAGAATGCTTTTGCCCTTGGGGGAGCAGACATAAGACATATAAGCCTTCATGCCCGAAGTAAGCCGCTCGGGGTGGTAAACAAAGGACAGGGTCTTATAAAGTGGATATCTTCCACTTACGACATTCTTAGCAGAAGGGTAAATTCCGTTCAATTTCAGTATGCTTATCTTCAACTTTTGGGTCGTGATGGCACCCACATCGGAAAACCCGATGGAGTACGGCAATGCCTCTATTTTCTGATTCATTCCCTCGTCCTTCATAATGATCGACCAGCGCTTGGTCTTTATGGTGTCAGAGTAGACCTCGCGAAATCCGGGAACGTTTTCCTCCAGTACATAGATGCTGCTCTCTCCAGGCTCCCTGTTCAACACTATGATCTTATTACCATCCTTCCAGGTTGTCTTGTCTCCCCGGTAAATCCTGTTCAACTCGCTGAAGGTTATCCCTTCGTCTTTGACCGAGGGATTGACCCCGATTACGACGGCCGTCCTGGCATAAGTCACGACGTTGAGCCCAAGTTTCTTTTCATCACCAAGCAAAGGGCGGGATATGAGTCCGATTGATACGGCACCATCGGCCACTGCCCGTACAGCACCGGCGGAACCGATATTTGTCGTCGGTTCAAAGCGTATTTCCGGGTGGAGCCGATTGAAGGCCTTGACGAGCAACCTTGTGGCAGGAAGATTGGAGCCGGAGCCGGCAAGGACAATGGATTCTGCGACAGCACTTTCGGCGAGAAGGCCGCTTGCCGCAAAAACGACACCGCACCAAAAGGCAATCCTGAACGAATTCCATATGGTGTTGGTAGAAACTCTCATAATTGACCTCCCAATATTCGTTATTAATCCAGGGGTTCTATGAATCAAGATTTAATCGCATTATTAACCTTTTCATATTTGTAACAACCAAGCAAATAAAAATTAGCAGTCAGCTAATTTTCTCAATTGCCAATGAAAATATTTTTCACGAGTGCCAACACTGCATTAACATAAATACATTAATTACTATCACATAAGCACTTGATAATTATATTGAATATATTTATCCAATGTGTAAGTATGCATGACATTACATATAACACATTGAATATTTCAATTTTTTTATATTTTGATTCAGTCAATGTATGTTTCACAACGCGAGACATTCGTTACCCAAGGAGGAAGTACCATGAGAAACTCTTTCCGTTCCGCAATATTCCGCGTTTTGTGCATTCAGGTACTCATTCAATCAGCTATCCACCGCATACGGTCCGGAAAACTCATGGTACTGCTAGGGTTCGTCTTCTCGGCCATGGCCATGGTATTGGTGACAGGAACTGCCCATGCCACCATTACGGCCCGGGTTACCATGAACACCTACGCGGAGTTTGCTTCGCAGAACCCAGCTCCGGGGCACATATCCTTCATGCGAGCCTCCATCCCCAACGCCGGAAATAATTACGATGCCACCGTCGCCTGGCAGGACATCACCGGCAATGTCACCAACCTGGCTGTAGACTTGGGAACGACCCCCGGCTACTTCACCATGGCGTTTAACAATAATAATTACTCAGGGGCCACTTCATGCAGCAGCAACATAGACTTCAACACATCGTCAGCCTACATGGCGGATGGCGGTTCCTTCGATGTGACCATTACCTGCACAATCCCCGACACCACTCCTCCGACCCCCCAGAATGCGGCAACCAATGCCGCCGGCACGACGATTACGATCACGTTTGACGAGAGTGTCGCCAATAGTGATGGTTGGGCCTATCCTTCCGATTTTACGGTGACCGCCAATGCTACTCCGGTTACCATCAGCGGTCTGAGTTTTTCCGCCAACACCGCAACCCTGACGCTGGACAGCCCGATATACGCAGGCCAGACTGTCAGGGTAAGCTATGACGACAGCAATCAGGGACTTATGGATGACGCGTGGAACCCTGTTGTTTCGTTTACCGATTTTGTGGTGACCAACAACTCGACGGCAAGCAGCAACGTTGCCCCAACCTTCGTGGGCGCCACCACCACTCTGTCGGTCAACCAGAACGCAAATGCCACAAGTGTCAAGGATCTGCTGCACGTAAGCGATACCGATTCAAGCCAGACAGAGACCTGGAGCCAAAACGTGGCCCCGAACCATGGCGGTACGCTCAGTTTTTCCAGCGCCACAGCCAGTTCCGGCAGCACCGACATCACCCCCGGCGGCACCATCACTTACCAACCGGCCAACGGTTACAGCGGCACGGAAACCTTCACGGTCCAGGTCAGCGATGGCACCGCAACAGCCACCCGGCAGATCACGGTGACAGTCATCCCTCTTCCCACCGTCATCACCAACGACGCTTCCGGCATTTCATCCACAGAAGTAACTATGAACGGCACGGCCAATGCCAATGGTTATAGTACCGTGGTTATTTTCGATTATGGCCTGACCACCGGATACGGCAGTTCGACCACGGCCAGCCAAAGTCCTGTTACCGGTTCAACCAATACTGCTGTATCGGCGGTCGTATCTGGCCTGACCTGCAACACCCTTTATCACTTCCGGGTGAAGGGAGTTAACATTGCTGGGGGGGTCAAAGGCAGTGACCTGACGTTCACCACCGCGGCTTGCAATACCGCCCCAACCTTTGTGGGCGCCACCACCACCCTGACGGTCAACCAGAATGCAAGTGCCACAAGTATCAAGGATCTGCTGCACGTAAGCGACACCGATTCCAGCCAGACCGAAACCTGGAGCCAGAGCATCGCCCCTAACCACGGCGGCACCCTCGTTTTCTCCAGCGCCACGGCCTCGTCGGGCAGCACTGATATCACCCCGGGCGGCACCATCACCTACCAACCGGCCACTGATTATAACGGTACGGAAACCTTCACCGTCCAGGTCAGCGATGGCACGGCCACGGCCACCCGGCAGATCACGGTCACGGTAGTGCCGCCACCCATTGTCACCTCTGTCAGCGTCCCGGCCAATGCCACCTATGTAACCGGCCAGAACCTGGATTTCACCGTCAACTTCAGTGAAAACGTCACGATCACCGGCACTGACTCGACATTGGGATTAACCATTGGCATCTCCGCCAGAACAGCTGTCTACCAATCGAAGACCGCCACCAGCATCACCTACCGCTATACGGTTCAAAACGGTGATATTGACACAGATGGCATCACCGTCGGAACCATGACCCTGAACAGCACCACGATCCGGGATACGGCCGGCAACAACGCAACACTTACGCTTAACTCGATAGGCTCCACGGCAGGAGTGCTGGTTGACAGCCTGGTCCCCACTGCCACGGCAGCGAATGCCATAACCTTCACCGGCTTCAACGCCAACTGGGGGGCCGTGGCCGGTGCAACGGGCTACTATCTGGATGTGGCCACGGACAGCGGTTTTACCAGTTTTGCCTCCGGCTACAGCGACAATGACGTAGGCAACGTCACGACCATTGCCGTTACCGGGCTCACCACCGGCACTCCCTACTATTACCGGGTGCGGGCCTACAACACAAACGGGACCAGTGCTGATTCCAACACCATCGCCCTTACCACAACCATGACCCGGGTCGTCACCACCACCAACGACAGCGGTGCCGGTTCGCTGCGCCAGATCACTACCGACGCCAACCCCGGAGACGTGATCACCTTTGACAACAGCCTTGACGGCCAGACCATAACCCTCGCCGCCGATATCATCATTGACAAAGACGTGACCATCAACGGTCCTGGTGCAACAAACCTGACCATCAGCGGCGGCGACACAACCAGGATCTTCAGCGTGAATTCAGGCAAAACCGTGCAGATTTCCGGTTTGACCCTCTCCCACGGCAAGTCCTTCGATGGTCCGGCCATTTTCAACTCAGGCGTACTCACCGTATCCAACACCACAATATCAGGGAATTACGCCCAGAGCTCTTCAGGAAGCGGCATCTACAATAATCCGGGAGCCACGCTTACCGTAACCGGCTGCACCATTTCCGGCAATACGGCGGATGTTCTTGGCGGCGGCGTTTACAACAATAACGGTACAGCCACCATAACCAACACCACCATCGCCGACAACTCAGCAATGGGCGGCGGTGGCGGGGGCATTTTGAACAACTCGGCCGGCACCTTGACGGTGGCAAACTCGACCATCTCCGGCAACGCCAGCGGAGGGTTAGTCAACCTCTCAGGCGGCACCGTCACCATTCGGAACGCCATATTCTGGGGCAGCGGTTCGTATATCTCCGGCGTGGTGACCATCAGCGACAGTATCGTCACGAACGGCTGCTATCCCGGCAGTACCTGCACCAATGTCAGCAGCGCTGACCCGCTCCTGGGCACCCTTGGCAACTATGGCGGCACCACCGGCACGATCCCGCTGCTTGCCGGCAGCCCTGCCATTGACGCCGGAAACTGCACCAGCGGTCCAGCCACTGACCAGCGAGGCCTGGCCCGTCCCCAGGACACCACCTGCGACATCGGCTCCTATGAACGTGGCGTTCCGGCCGCACTGACGGCAACTGCCGGCACTCCACAGTCCACGGTCATCAACACCTCCTTTACCACAGCGCTGGCAGCCAAGGTTGTTGACTCTCTAGGCGGCGTTTTGGACGGAATCAGCATCGCCTTTACCGGCCCCGGGAGCGGTGCCGGCATCAGCGCCTCCGGCAATGCCACCAGTGATGCCTCCGGCAACGCCACTTACAGCGTCGCCGCCAATGGCACGGCCGGGTCGTACACGGTCGCGGCCGCAGTCAACACCCTGAGCGCAAACTTCAGCCTTACCAATGACAAGGCCGACCAGGCCATCATCTTCGGCACAGCCCCCACGGTGGTTGTCGCCGCCACCGGCACGGTCAGCGCCACGGGCGGGGCTTCCACCAGCGCGGTCCAGTTCAGTTCGCTGACCACCTCTGTCTGTACCATCAGCGGCACCACCGTCACCGGCGTGACCGCCGGCACCTGCACCATTGCCGCCAACC
>MTLE01006175.1_pt1 | contig 24291 bp, 13 predicted proteins | sample 1982461 | NCBI WGS metagenome assembly MTLE01 (sample SAMN05712605, study PRJNA340218) | biofilm metagenome | isolation source: sample SPL anode biofilm adapted to -200 mV | place: USA | collected 2012-02-03
AGCGTAGGAAATAAAGGAACGGATTTCCCGGGAAAGATCCGCCTTGCGGATGGTGACATCCTTATCTTCCACTTCCGGGGTGAGTTCGTCCTGGAGGCCGTAGATATTGATAAAGATGCGGTTGAGTTCTTCTTCGTTTTGTTTGAGCTGGGCAAATTGGAGCTCGGTGAAATCCTGCCAGCGTTCAAAAGCGGTCTGGATGCCACCGTTGCCCAAGATGGTTTCCCTATCCACCAGATGGCCATCTTCGTCCTGTTCGTAGGAGCGGATTACTCCCAGGTCGGAATCGGAAGATAAGGCAAGTAAGGGGTGGGTTTTGAAATCCCAGGAGGTTTCGAAGGAATCCCAGTCGGTTTTAGAAATCAAAAGATTATTCTCTGTTAATCTTCTAACTTTTCCAACAGACTGAACATCTATCATCATTGGTATATTTCCAATATTATTCGGGTATATTGCTAACGTTGGATTGAGTATCTGAACTAATTTGAACATAACTTTACTGTTTAGCAATGCTAGTACATAGTCTTTATCTTGATATAATGGAAATATAGAAGTACCAGCACTATCAAACATTGTACCTTCTCCCATTACACGTGCTGAAAATTTACCTGAGCAGATTTTTGACCATGTAATACCATTTTGAAAATAGAAATTTCTATTATCATGTCTAAATCCCTTATTCTGGGACATATCAGTTATCACTTCATTTGAATACTTGATAATCCAAATTAGATTTCCATACCATTTTCTATATTCTCCACCTTTGTGATGAAAAAACCACGTGAATTTACTCTGTTTTATAACGCTATTTCTATCTAAAAGATCAGTACCAATTTTAATTGAATTTGCTTCGAACCAATATCTTAAATATTTTTCATTATTACCTGTACAAATACCTGCCATCGGCTTTGAATAATCCTCTATCCGTTTATTTTCAAAAAGGCCGACCGTATTCACGCTCACCCAATAAGCAATTGGCATTCCCGGTATTTTAGAAAAATTTTCCTGATTGGTAATATGCAAATCCTTCTTTTCCAGAAAAGCATCTTCTTTTCCCTGCTGACTGCCATAATCAACCAATCTGGCATAGGTACCCTGATATTTTTTAATATGCTTGTTGGATTGGATAAAGGCAGTGGTCTGAACCACTTCCCCACCAATTTCTTCAAAAGCTCGTGGTCCAAGATGAGCCATGTTGATCATTGTTTTCTCGTTCAATTTGTGTCTCAATTTCTCAAAGCTGGAAAGAAACATCCAGGCGTGCTGGGTAATCATCGCCACAAACCCATTCTCTTTGGCCATTTCCCCGCATCGTTCCATAAAGACCGCAAATAAATCGCTTTTACTTTCGGGATAATGCTTTTTCACAAAATTCGACAGCTTTGTCCCCATACCACTGCTTCCCATATAGGGAGGATTGGTCACCATTACCTCATATTTTTGCGCCAGTATTTCAGCCACTGTAATCAGCCCTTTCAGTTCTTTCTGTGTTTGATCAATACCGACTAATCCAAAGCTCATTTGCCCATCGGTACTGAGGTCGCCAGTAAAACGCTTCAGCAGTTCCCAGTCCAGATCTTCCACTGTCAAGATCGAGCCGTATTCTCGTGCATCCACAAAGGTATTCAGAAGCGTTTCCATCTGATTTCGGGCTTTCTCCTGTTCATTATTGCTCAGTCTTTTACCAAACTCCTTCAGGTGTTCCCGGTTAATGCCGTTGCTTTCAGTAATGGCATAGACATTGCATCGGGTTTCCCCATTTAAAATCCGCCGGTTGTAGACTCTCGCCTTCATCATCAAGGCAAAATAAGCCAGCTGATAAGCCCGGGTATCAATGTCCAGGCCGAAGAGGTTGTTTTCCAGAATGCTCTTGGCGGCGTCCCTTTGGCTGTAGCCCATGCTTTCGTAAATGGCCATCAGCACATCAAAGGCATAAACGAGGATATGACCACTGCCCATACAGGGGTCGATTATTTTTATCTCTTCAGGGCGAATGTTTTTATAGTCTGCCCGGATGACTTCCAGCTGTTTTTGCACCTCCGGCTCCTGTTCGGCTTCATCCAGATAATATTTCCAGTCCGCTTTCAGACTGTCGTTGGGGTGACCTTCCAGCCACAGCCGTCCCAGGCTGTTTTCGACCATATAGCGGACAATCCAGTCCGGGGTAAACAGCTGGGTGGCCGCGGGGACCCGTTCTTTGGTGATTTTCACGTTCTTTTTCAGGAGGGCGAAAACCTCATCTTTGGGCTCGGTATTATAATACTGATACAGCCAACCAATGATCTCCACCTGGCCTTCTTTTTCCACATTAAAATCATCTTCATCAATATCATTAACTAAATGAAAAACCACCCCGTCCTGATCGGTAAAGGAGACATTCATTAGCAGTTCGGTATAATCGTTGGTTTTTTCAAACAGCTCCGGCAGAACGGCGTTTAAGTCGTTACACTGCTTGATAAAGAGCATCCGAAAGAGCTCATCCCATTGGTTATCGTGCTTAAGCCGATTAATCTGCTCTTTTTCCAACTGGGAATAGCCCAGATCGGCATCAAAGGGAAGGGTAACCAGATCCGGCTCCCGCTTGCCCGGACTTTCGGAGGACAGGACGCGAATCCGGGTGGGCAGGTAGTCGTTGACTTCCATAAAGCGCACGGCTATCAGACGGTTGAACCAGGTATAGGCCACCTCTTCCACCAGATTTTTAAAGGCAGTGGGATGATCGGCGTCTTTGTTGGCCAGGGCTTCCACCAGTTTTTGCCGTTGTTCTATATCATTGCCGGTGATGGCATAAGGGTCTTTTGTGCCGATGTCAAAAAACTGGACGGTAGCGGTGGACTGGGGCAAGGGGGGCTTGATTTCTTGTTCGGTGATGCCCAGGAGCCCGGCTTTATAGGTAATATCGTCGATGAGCTTGTTGCGAGCCCAGATAGCGAAGGTTTTGATGGCTGTTTTGTTCATATGTTATCCTCTCATTGCTTGGTTAAATTCTTGGGTAAGCTTGGTTAAACTTGGGTTTTCACGTTTTAAACAAGTCCCATTAAACCAACGTTATTTGCGAATTCTTGCATAAAGCTTGCATATTTCTTAGCTAAGCTTGCATAAACCCTAAAACTCGATATTCACAATCGTATCGGTTTCCAGCTGGGCTAGAATCCGGTTTTTCAGCTCGTTCATGCAGGCGTCCAGGTCGGCTGGGGTTTCGATCTGCCAGGTTATCTGGGGATTGATGGCCTTGATGCTGATATTCTTTTTCTTTTTGATTTTGGGTTGGGGTGGTGGCGGAGGGGGTGGCGGTACTAGTTGCTTGTCATTCCCATAGGTACCCTTGTTCTCCTGACACTCAAGCTTTTTCTGATGTTCTTTTTCAAGCCGTTCTCGTTCCAATCGCTCGCTTTCCTGTTGTTCCCGTTCTTTCTGGTCTTTGGCGGTGATTTCGTTAAGCAGTCTGATTTTTAGGGTATCGGCTTCCACTTTAATGTTCTGGAGGGTGGCCACGTTATTGCAATCTTTGGCCTTATCCTCCAGTGCTCTGAACTTATGGGTGTAGTCACTCTGCAAATCGACCTTGAAGGCGCGGGTTTCCAGCTCATCAAAGACCCGTTTCCTGGCTCCGTTGATGGCGTCTAAAATCGGTGGAAGCTGATCGGTCAGATAATGGCTGTAGGCATGGACATAACGGTCGATCAGATCCGGAAGCCTGGGGATCTCGTTATAGGGGGCAGGCATTTTCAGGATCTGTTTAATCTCTGCGACCCGGTCTTCGATTTCCTTGCTGACGATAAAGGTCTGGCTTTGATCGTAGATGGCAATCTTTTCCTGAGCTTTTATAAAGATGTTTTTCTGGTTGCCGGTAAAAAAAGCTTTCACTGGCTCATAGTCTTCGGCAAAATCGAGAAAGTCATCCCGATCCCGATCAAGCTTATTAAAAAATTCCACCGGCGACTGGATCTGTACCACCGAACGAAGAAGGGCCAGTCCTGAATCGACGATTTTTTTCCCCGGCAGGTGGTGATTCTCGTAGCTGATTTCCAGTTTTTCCAGATCGTTCATCAGGGACTTAGCATACCGCTGGAAGGCACTCATCATGGAATCGTCATCGTCATCCATGGTGGATACGTTAAAAAGTTCTTTGGCTACTTCCCGGAGTGCTTTTTTTTGCTTATCATTAGCTTTTTCCCGACGGTCGGTCAGGAGCTTTTCGACATATTCTTTTTTAGTCAGATAACGGATAATTTCCTCTTCGGACTTATTTAAAAGAGTCACCGAAGCACCGCTGACAGTCAGGGAAATATCCCCGTCTTTAAAGAGCCTGGCCACCAGCCATTCCACGTCATCTTCCACAAAGCCATAAGGGGCTTTGATAAAACGGTCCATGATCGATTTCATCGATGTTTTGGTATGCTGGACGGAATTGCCACCGATATAGGACAGCACATCATGGAGGGCATGGGCATTGGGATTGGTGGCGCCATCAAGGGATAAGGACTGCTGGGAAGAGGTTTTAAACAAGGCGCGAATATTAGCTTCTCCCATGGCGGTGTCAATATAGGGCAGTTTATGATAAACCGTGGCCACCAGTTTGCCGATGGCGTCAAGAATCCGGGCAGTGACGTCCTTCTGGCTAATCTGGGTTTTATCGCCATTAACATAGATGTCGGCCTTTTTCATGGCTTCCACTAAAAAGAGCTTGGCGTTTTCATTTCGTTCCCGCATTTCCACCCGCTTGGCTTCTTTAATCTGTTCAAATTTAGCCAGGCGGTCGGTGGTGGTCAGGCGCAGGTATTTTTCTATTTTCAGGGCGTTCTGGAGTTCATAGATAAAGGCGGCGTCGTTGGGGAGCACTACCAGAACCTTCTGTTCCCGGCCGGACTTCATCCGCAGGTTGGTTTCGTCATCGCTGTAATCGGAGCTGGGGGTGATCACCTCCACGCCAATGGCATGGTTCTGGTTTGATTTATAGGGGCGGTCGTCGACAATCTGATTGAAGGCAAAGTTGTAGCGTCCGTTTAAAGTCGGATAGCGGTATTTCTTGTCCGGAACGATCACTTCAAAAATCAGTTCGGCGACCTTGCTGATCACCTCGGCCATTTCCACTGACTGGCTGTCCACTTCGCGGTTGATTTCCTGTTCTTCATCGGTCAGAAACACATAGATCTCGCCATTTTTCTGGACCAGCATCTGGCGCATCAGCACCTTTAGGGCTTCTTCGACCTGTTTTTTCAGGGCAATCCGGTCGGTGTCAATCTCCGCAATCATCAGACTGGTGATGTTGTCCAAATTGGCGGTGATCTCTTTGACATATTTAATCATAAACAGGGTTTTAAGAACGTTGACATTAAAGCAGTCGGCCTTTTTATCGGGGTTGATGTAGGTATTGTCCAAGGCTCGGGTGATCACACCTTTGTGGCTGTGGTCGAGAAATTGGTGGAGGGCGTCATAAAAGACATTGAAGGGAATGATGGCACCCTGTTCCTGGTTCATCAGCTTCATGGCGGATTCTTTGAAGAGGGCGATCATCGAGCGTTCTCCTTCGGAGAGGTGCTTACCGGAGGCCCCATGGGTGCGGATGGAGGTTAAGACGCTGGCCAGCAGATTAAACTGATACGGGACAAAGGGATAGACCGCTGAGAAATCCCGTTCGTCAGCATAAAGCTTTTTTTCCACGCCGTCATTGAAGACGATCAGGTTTTTGATGATGGTGGCCTTGTTTTCGTAGAGAAGCCGGAGGGTTTGTTCACCGGTGGTGTTTTTATCAAGGATTCTTTTTTTGATGACCTCATCAACGTTGGCTGATGACAGGGAGAGCCGGGTGTCGAAACGACCCTGGATTTTGGAGAAGTCGTTGCCTTTGGTTTTGGTCACTGAATCGATATCCTGCTGACTGGTGACTACAATCCAGACCTTGCCATTGCAGGCAGTGCCCAGATCTTCGGTGACGGTTTGCAGATTAAGCATCAGTTTGGAGTCATCGCCGATATACTGGCCGATTTCATCGACCAGAAAAACAATGTGATGGTTGCTGGCTTTGCCATCCAGATATTCTTTGACCAGCCGGGCAAAACCATCGATGCTTAAGGGATAGGGATCGGTGGATTTTTCGCACCAGTTCCGTACCGCCAGTTCGCTCATAAAACCCATGTCATCCAGCACATCGACAATGCTGTCCTGGATGAAATCAAATTTGTGCCGTGATGATTCCCAACTTTTCCCGAAATCGTCTTCAAATTTTTCTTTGAATTCTTCGTAACGGCATTTCTCATCTAGTTCTCGCTCCAAATCGGCCAGATAAGGGATCGATCCGCAGTAGCCCTGCATCTCGTTGAACACCTTTAAAAACACCGCCACAATCGCATCCTTAGAGTTTTTGCCTGTCATTTCACTTTTGGAATCGATATTAAAGAGGATGACATCGGTAGGGACACTGGCGGCCAATTTCATGTCGGCCAGAACCATGGCATCCGTAATTTTGTCATCGTCGACAAAATAATCCAGGGCTTTTTTACCGTTGACCTGTTTGTTTTCCAGCAGATAAGACAAGATTTTCAGGAAGTGGGATTTACCACTGCCAAAGAAACCGGAGATCCAAACGCCCATTTTGTCGGTGTGGCCATTAATGCCTTTGCGATAGCTGGTAAAAAAATCAGCAAAGTGTTTTTGCAGTTCTTCGGTGACTACATATTCTTCCAGTTCCTGTTTGATGTTTTCGTCATCGGCTTGACCCACCTTGATGACACCCTTGATGTCCCGGTCAATCGGTTTGACAAACATATCCTTGATAAACATAGTTTTCTCTCCCCTTAGTCTACGAGCTTAAAAGCCCGGTAATAATTGTCGTCTTTGATTTCGGAAAACAGCACCAGTTCCTGGCCGTCGTATTTTCCTGGAAAAAATAGCACCACCGGCACCCGATCGATGGCCTGATGGAGGTTGTTGAGCACCTTGTGCGAGCGCAGAATCGGATAGCATTTGCCGATCCCAGTCAGAAAGACCACTGCATCCTCAGGGGTATTCTCCTGGATGTGCTTGACAATCAGGCTATTTTCATCGTTGACCTGAAGCAGATTCCCGACCGCTTTGATAATTCGTTCCAATCCTTTTTTCTGTTCGAATCGAAAGCACTGCTCCAGAAAGCCTTCGGCCTCCAAAATATCAATGACCAGATCGTAGAGGTCAAAGACCTTCAGGTCAAAGCCATCGGTTCCCCGGTTGTTTTTGCCCTGCATATATGCAATCCGTTCCCGGACGACCAGCTCTTTCTCAGGTGGGTAATCAAATATATAATAACCCACCTCGTTGCCCAGGCCTTTATTTCTTCGAAAGCTTTCAGTTTTGATGATGGTTTCGGCGACATCCAGTCGCTCTTCTAATGTAACCATTTATCTTACCCCCGTTAAAGCATGGAGGGTCACCGTCATGCCGTTTTGTATCAGACAGTCTTCCAGTGACCGGTCCAGGATTGGTTTTAATATTTTGCGGTTGCCCTTTGATCTATCAATGACCCCAGCCTCAGTGAGCATTGTTTTATAACTTTTGCTCAGAGTTTTTATGGTATGATCGGTCCATTTGGCAACTTTTTCACTTTGCAGTTGTTTGTTTTTAAAGAAAATGCTTAAGTCGCTATCCGCCAGTTCGGCCATGCCAATGATCAGCTTTTCACGGTATACTTCATAGACAAAGTCAAAGAATAGACTGTCCGTTTCCATGATGGCGATTAACACAATGATCTTCTGGTTGGCAATATCGCTTTGGTTAAACACAGTATAGAAGCTTGGATCTAAACTTTTTATGCGGTTCGATACTGCATTAAAGATTTCGCTGGCCCGCTTCGGTGTTGTTACCGAGAAGATGTTTTCGGCTAGATTCATCTGCTTAATGTCGTCCAGGCTTTTACCACTCTCTTGTAGCTGAACCACCTTTTTAAATTCTGAAAACCAGAAGGAAAACTTAGTCATTCCGGCGCTGTATTCTTTTTTTGGCATATTGATTTCCTCCGGTGTTTTTAGGCATTCGGCATTTGCCAAAATTATCCTTAGTGGTGTCAAAATTGCATGTATTTTTTAACGCACTTAAAAGAATTTTACACCTAAATATCATCAGGTGCAACGTTTATCAGACCCTGAACGACACGCTATTGTAGTTTTTCATGATATTTAATTTCACAACAAAACTGTTCGGTTGAAATCTTTGACATATGTAAAATAATAAAGGAATTTTTAGGCCAAGCGATACAGATGACCGTTATCTTATTATAAGAGAAGGATGTGGACAAATTAGGGATGGGTATTGATTTTTCCAAAAATAAAAAGCGCCTTTAACTGACGCCGTGACTGCAGACATTTTTAGCTTCCTGATAGGTCAGCTTGCAACTGAAATGATCCGGGATTAATTCGTTAGCCAATTACTCAGATGTGTCTAACTCATCGATCTTACTAGCCCAAAACCGATGCTCCAATATTTTGCTTTTTGTTTTCTATCTTTTGTTTGCTTCAATCATTTGATAAGCCTCTTTATGATTTTGATCAGTTAGTGTTTCCCTCTTTTTTAACCTTCTTTTCTTTATTAATCAACGATTACGAAAATTTATTACGACAACGTATTCTATACTATTACATAGAATTAAAAATTACTATTACTCCTTGCCAAAATAATAATCGACTCTAATTTTTTTTCGTGCAAATACGCGTTAATCTAAGCTAATCAGCATTCTCACTACTACGCACCACTAAACAAATAATTTTGTGATTTAGGAACAACCCCAACCCACCACTTCCTAACTTGCTATCTTCTTGATCATTATTTGCTATTCTTACGCCATATTTTAGCAATTCACGCGTGTGGAAAATTGAATTTTTAGATTAGTATGTATTCCACATGTCTAACCCCACTTTTTTCCACATGTCTAACCCCACTTTTTTCCACATGCCTAACCCCTGTTTTTTCCACACGTTTTCAATCCTTTTACTACCTACACTTTCTTCGCTTTTCAGCTTATGATTATTAAATTGCATCAAATAAATTCGTTTTTATTCAAAGACTATTTATATAGATTTTTGTAGCATTGTACAGCAATTTTAAAAAATACTTCGTAAATAGTACACAACTATACCGAAATCGCAAGCGAACCATGTCTTGTCATGATGATAGAGCCTCTGTTAGTTCCAGTTTTTTTTAATTTCATGCCCTGCCTTGGTTAGGAAATTTAATGATCAGCAATGATAGAATCTTCAAAAAAACAACCGCAAAAAATTTAATTTTTTTACCCGCTTTCACTTAATTTTTGATTGCTATTCATTCAATACTGGCACTGTTTTTAGTGTTTTTTTATATTTTCGCTTATACTTTTCCCTTCAAAAAATTTTTTTAAAATCATTTTATTGAGTCAGATTTCATAATTTTACGGTGCTTATAAAGGTCAGATATTCTTTTTTTATTACCGAATATACTCCTTGAATCACGATATTTTATGACTAATCATCCACTAAAAAACCTTGATATTATTCCGAGCAACATGTTTTTATTAAAAAAAATCAGTGTAAAAGCTATAAATTTTTATAATTCACAACTGCTTTTTTTGCTTTAAATCCTCGCAAATTTCTTTTTTCATTCACTTTCTTTTTATGAAATGATTGTTTTATTAAACACATTTTTATGTCAAAAACCAAAATTATCTTGGTATATTTTCTCTTTTCACGAAAGAAAATTGTCACAAATAAAAAAATTTGGAACCGCAAAAGGCATATTTTTAAGATCTTATTCTGGATTTTCATCATAAAAAATTTTCATTACTCCGTTTAAATTTTTATTTTTTGGGGGGAATTTTCTTTGAAGTCGAACCATTATTTAGCTGTTTTTTAATGAATCGAATGGCTGTCGATTGTCGTTTTTTATTTTTTTCACCGAATTTTTTTACCGTAAGAAGTATAAAAAAGTGAACAAATCAAGATCTCTGGATTTGATTTAATACCACTTGAAAGCCGATTAATTAAATTTTTTCCATAAAAAATACACAACTGAATGGATTTTTCGTTTCCAACAGTTGTGTATTTTAACTTAATTCAATCACTCAAAATTTGTTAATTCTCGATATTCAAACCACATAAAGCATTGACTTAACATCACGCTTTCCGATAATTTTTTTCAAAACCAGTTCGTATAAATCCAACTGAGGCCGGTACATTGCAGTTAATCGATCGTTAAAACTTGCTAAATCTTCTTCCGCTTCTTTGGCATTGGTTTTAAAATCGATGATGGTGTACGCTTCTCCACTGACCACAACCAGATCCATCACGCCTCGTATATTAGTGCTTTTCTTATTATCAAGACGCACGCCTGACGGTGCCCTAAACCATTCATCCGGCTTAATCATCAATTGAAATGGCATCTCAGTATAGACGGTATCGGCTTGTTTGATAAGTTTAAAGAGTACTTCATCTGCACAAAAAGCTTCATATTTTTTTAGCAAATTACTGTTTAGCATCGTGCAAATTGTTTCTGTTTGTTTTGTTATCACTGCCCCAATTAAACTTCGATCAAGCTTTAATAACTCACAATTTTTTTCTGTCAAAGGCTCACTCTTCAACCCGTTGCTCACAGACTTCTTAATCATTTTTTTTAATTCTGCCTCGTCTATCTGAGCATCAGACACGCTTATCTTTTCGATTAATTGCTGAAAAAACTGATGAACAATCGTCCCATAGAGGGTCCCTCTAAAACCTGCCGTCGTGCGATATGGCCTCCCTGTCTTTTGATCCACATCGAAAATATCGTGAATTATTTTACTCGGATTAACATGGTTAATGCGTGATTTCTGCAATTGTTCGATCGTTTGATTGATCTGATTCTGGTGTTTTTGAAAGCCAGCTTCAATATCAATAATCCCCCAAACACCTGATTGACGGTCTTCAATCTCAGCAGAATTATCAATCAATAACTCATGATTCAGTGCGTCATTAAATAATTTTTGACTGTCATCATCACACGGAATAAACGCTTCCAGCTCTTTCCACGCTGTATGATTAACGGTTTTTCCTCGTTCTAATGTATCGGCTGACGAAACAATCAGGGCTTCTTTTGCCCGGGTTGATGCCACGTATAGAAGCCGCAGATACTCTTCATTCTTTACCTGATCATTGCTTAGTTCTGCTTCTCCCCACCCCGCTGGAGCGCCTAAAACCTTGCGCATACTTGTTTTTATTTTCATGAATCCTCTGTTTTGATCCGCTTCATCCAACAAAATCACGGACTCCTGATAGCCTTTTGCTTTTATTGACGGGTTGGCTAAAATGACAATATTGCCTTCCAGCCCCTTTGATTTATGGAGATTCATGATCCGTACAGCATTAAATTTACCATCTTCTTGAAGCAGATCGACAACTGACATTTCGCGATCCAAATGCGTTTCGGTAAGAGTCTTAAGTCGAGAAACAATATCTGAAAAGGTTGAATAGGGTTCTGAGCGCATCACTTCCATAACCTGTTCGAGATTACCCATGGCTTCAGCAAGTGTCAGTGCATCATAATTTTTGTTTGCCCTGATCACTTTAAAATCATTGATAATCTGCTCAACCACTATCATCGGCGAAACTTCTTTGGTCAAATCCAATAGATATTTCAGATAAATCAGACTTTCTTTTAGTCGTTGATCTTGAATCGCTTCGAGTTCTTCGGCCTGATTTAACAGCAGATGGTTATGATTAAAGGGGTTATCTTCTTCTAAATGACACCCAAACAGTTTCTCCAACACGAATGCCAGTTGGTAATTGTTCTGATCATTCAGATAAACCAATAAATCCACTAAATTGTTAACCTCTTCCAGTGTTTTTGTTTCGATTCTCCCCGATACGGATACCGGTAGACCTCGTTTCTTTAAAGCCAGCACATAATCCGACATCTGGGTGGTATTCCAGGTTAAGATTAAAAAGTCACCCGGTGATACTTCCCGTTTTAAAAAAGATTTACTCAAAGTGTCATAATAATTGATTCGGGTTTTGCTGTCGATCAAGTTTTCGATCATATCGGCCACAAAAACAGCATCCCGTTTAACCAATTCCGCCTTGGTTCCCGCCCCAATATGATAGCGATACACCCCATTTATTGTGTTCTCATCATGAGCAAGTTCTATCGCAAAAGCATTCATCCCTTCAAAAACAGCCTGATTGTTTCCCGGTTCCTTTGAATTGGGAAATCCAAAATCACTTTGATTTTTTGAGAAGGTCTGCTCTACCCAGTTGCAGATTTTTTTATTGGAGCGATAATTCCGTTGGAGACCATAAACCGCACCATTGTCATCCTTCTCCATTTTATCTTTAACCCGGTTATACAGCTTAATATCCGCTCCGGTAAATGCGTAAATGGATTGTTTGGGATCACCTACCATACAAAGTGTGCCATCCCTTAACTGACAGTCTTCCCAGTGATCAGGGCGGTTTGTGTCTTTGGAAGCCAGATAAAAGAGAAGTTCGGTCTGGATGGGATCGGTATCTTGAAATTCATCCACATAAAAACAATGATACTTGGCCTTGAAAAATTTTCTGGCAACGTCTGAATCCCGGATCATATTTCTTGCCATCACCAGGAGATCCTTGTTGGTCAGCTTCTTTTCTTTCTTTTTCTCGAAATTAAAATAGGCCATTGCTTCAATTAGAAACTGCACGCAGAGGGCATGGCGATAACGTGAGTAATCGTCTTTTAAGCTTGCGCACGCCAGATCAACCTGTAATTCTTTTAGTTTTTTGTTCACCTGTTTGCCCATTTCCAGCATCGCCTGATCGTAATTTTTATTCTTGCTATTTTGGGCTACACAGATATTCATACTTTTATCAAGCTTGGCAATTATTTCCACTATCTCCGAAGCGGGCTCTTGATCCCGGGTTCGGACTAACCATTTTAAGGCTATACCGGTCTCTTCTTTGATTACCGGCGTTTGATCTTTGGTTTGGGCACCGCCCAGCCTTCGTTCCTCTTCCGTAAAGCCAATCTCAGGGTCATATTCCCTTGATAGAACCGCTCGGATCATTTCGAGGATTTTTTTACTGCGCTCGAAGAATTCCTGGGCATCCGTCGTGATGATCTCCTTATCATAAACCCAGGTGACACCATCTTTTTCGCAAATTGAGCAAAAGACATCCTGTAGAATCTCAGGATTAATATCCACTTCCCGCAGTTTAGTTTTCAATCGATTTATTTCCAAATCCTGATTATTTCGGTCCTGCTCGCAAAATTTTGTGAAGTGATCTTTTTTGAACTTAATATCCTGCTGATCCTGTACGACTGTCGTTTCCAGACTTAACCCGGCCTCGAAGGGCATTTCCTTTAACAGACTGAGACAAAAGGAATGAATGGTGGAAATATGAATTTTGTCCATATCAGCCATGGCTTTTTTTAGCTTATTCTTTTCTTCTCCCGTTGCCAATTGGTAGGCTTTAAACAATTGCGCCTGAAAGCGGTCATGCAGTTCAATGGCGGACTTGTCAGTGAAGGTAATTGCGACGATCTTATCCAGGGTGATATCGGTTTTTTTGATCTGATTGAGGATTCGATTAACCAGAATCGTGGTTTTCCCGGAGCCAGCCCCGGCTTCAATCAAGATATTTTTGGAAAAATCAGTAAGTATCTGTTCTCGGTTTTTATCTTCCATCGGTTTCCTCCCAGGCACAGGCTTCTGCCTGACACAATGTCCCATAATTACAATAACTGCAGGTGGTTTCCCAATTACGATAGCGTTCCGGATCCGATTTGCAACGCTCATAGGAACCGGTTTTTATTTTATCGGTAATGATTGCTAACCGCTCCAGTATTTCTTTTTTTGTCTCTGGTGTAATGGCGGTAACCAGGTGTTTTTGTCTGTCACAGGGAAAATCATAGCGACTTTCAGAAACGATTGCCGGTTGTTTTTTATAAAGGTCTTCCAACACCACGGCGTAAAGATAATCCTGGATTAACGCATCGACTCCCTGTTCCCGCTTTTTTTTCATATTGACATATTTGCCAGTTTTATAGTCAACAATTCGGTAGGTGCCATCACTTAGTTTATCCACCCGATCAATGGCGCCCCGAAGTTTTAGTGTTTCACCACTAAAAAGCTTGAGCTCCACCACTTCCTCTCCCCGCATACCAAAAGCTAGTTCGGTGGCTACTGGTATAAATGCCTCTTGTTTCATGTCATCACACAGTTGACTAAGACAAGATCTTGTATCTGCCAACAGGTGTCTGTGCTCTATTTCATAGGTTGCTTGGGATAAATAGGGCACCTTATCCACCATTTTTTGACAGTTTTTTTCGAATAGCTTCTGAAATAATGATTCTCTGAAAATCTTTTCTTTTTCTTTAATAATCCCCTGATAAACATAGTCTTCTAATACTTTATGGATAAAGGTTCCTTTATTAAGGGGATCCAGCCATATGGTGCGATCATAGGCAATCTGCTCTGGCGGGGTCAGTTGAACTCGATACTGAAAGTAATATTTCCGGGGGCATTCGAGAAAGGTGGTGAGACTGCTGGCAGAGAGGCTATCGATGGCTTCATCGGCTGATTTTGGCTGATTCCATTGATTACAGAGGGTGCGAATAACGATTTTTTGTTCTGTATTTACCTTGGTGACATGAAGATAATATTCTTTGGCTTCCAGAATCATTTGCGGATCTCCGATGAAACCGCTTTTATGGATATCTTCCTTCGCTATGCCCTGATTCTCAAGCAACCGTTTATAAAATGAAGAGGCATTTTTTTCTTTGATCCCGACAGTATCAAAATAGTTGTATCCCAGTATCAGCTGTTTGATATCTCCGGAGAGCGCTTCCAGCAATCGATAAATACTTTGGGATTCAGCCTGGGCAGACAAGTCAAAATTAAGGCCCAATTGCTGACGCTCCCTATCCAATAGTACGGGTGATTCGTTCGCCTTGATTGGAAATCTTCCTGCATCCACTCCAATGACATAAACATAGGGACGAATTACATACCCTGCTGTCGAAGGGCTGGTAGCTAGAATCGCATCATCTGAAGCCGGGGTTGATTTGATACGCACCCCTTCCAGAATCAATAGAATCTGATCCATGGCGATGGTTACCGGGAGTTCAGTGGTTGAAAATTTTGCAAAATCGCGTAATGCGAAGGCAAACTGCTGGCACTCCCGCTGGTCGTCACCGCTAAGATTGTCTTTGGTACAATAGTGCTCGATAAAACTGGCTACCTGCTCAGTAAACCCCTTCACATCCACTGGTTGCTCAAGATCGGTCGGGAATAATTCCAAAATTGTTTGAATGAAAGCTTTCAAAATTGTGTCATCCCCACTCACGTCTCCCACTTCATCCGTATCCGCCTGATATTTATTGGACTGAATTGCCTTTTTATCATTATGTTGAGCAAATTTTTCATATCGTGATCGTCCAAAGCCAATCCCTCGACTTAAGAAATGGTCGCAGAGTCTTCGATTGGATCGACCATCAGTACTGAGTTGTACGGTCCGATTAAAAAAAACAGGTTTAAGGGCTTCGACAAAGTAGCCATTCTTGACAAAGGTAAACAGATCTCTGAGCAATGCATAAATTTCGGAGTAATATCCGGGAACTCCCCCGGGCAGACTCAGGTTGATGCCCATAGTCTGGGCGGTATTGTAGAGAAACCGTGAATATGAGGACTCAGTAAAAATAACCTGAACCGCTCCGAAGGGATATCCTTTTCTAATAATATCCTGAAGCACATATTTGAATTCGTTGATCTGTCCGTATGACCTGAAAAAATCGATGGCTGGCGCATTGATCGTAATAGAGGCATCTTCATATAGTCTGGACAATTCATTTCCCAAAGCGTAAGCCTCGGGTTCGTTCGAATAATTGGTCACAGGACAATCAAAACCTGCAACGAAAGGGGCTCTGATAATATATGCCTCCATGCCGACAAGGGTATGAATAAGTTCCCGTTCCAGTCCGATTGCTCGGGTATTGGCAAAAATACCATATTGAACAAGTTGTGAAAACGGCTTTTCCTTCTTTAAGAGTTCAATTGCTTTTATCAGCAGATCTGAATAATCAAGCAGACCAGCTTGGCCTAAACGCTTGACGTAACTATCGAAGAGGACGTTCAAGTCGTTAATTTTATCGGCATCGGCATCAGTTTTTAAATTTTCTTGCACCTTCATCAGTCGAAGATCCATAATCTGATGCATTATTTCTCGGGCCGTTGGCATATCAATCCATTCTTCATAGATAAAATAGCTGAGTTCTGACTTTTTTTCTGACATGATGTCCATCATCAGATTGGTGGCAACCTCTTCTCCAATAAATCTTAGCTCTTTATCCTGTAAAGTCGCTTCCGTCTGACACAGCTCGATAACAAGATCGCAGATCGTTTTGCATTCCAGGTTGATGCAGGGGATCCCCGCTTCATTTGCCATTCTCACAGACTGTTCTGCGATGGTGTAATTCGGCACAATGAGAATTTTTTTATTCATCTTGAACGTTTCAATAAAACTGTTGAATGTTAGCGTTTCTTCCATATATACCTCCGTTTTTATCAATTGTTGATAGCAATTACGTTGATAAGGTTTGACGATACCGCTTTTTTGTTCGTTTATTTGCAGACTTCTAAAACTTTTAATTGCCTACTCAAAAAATCCGATCAGCCACTAGATCTTCGATGGCCTGTTTGTACTCCGCATAGGAAATGTGGATCTCGGTATCGAGGGTTTCGATCAAACTGGCATAAGCATTATTCGAATCTTTCAATTCTGATACCAAGGTTTCATACTCTCTTATTCTGCGTTTATTATTTTCGATTTTTTCTCGAAATTCTGCTTTTTCAATTTCATTGTTTTCCATGGCCTGTTTTATCACAATTGACATATCTTTTATTTTTGCTTGCATTTTTTTGACAAATTCGTGATTGAACGCGTCGTCCGCTTTAATAATTTCTACTTTATAAAGGGTAACAACTCGTTCTTTCTTCTTATCCAGTAAGATCACCCAGGTATCGTGAACATAAAAATCCAGATGGTTGCCGTCTTTAATTTTGCCGGAAAAGATAAGCTCGCCGAATTCCACTAATTTATTGACGCGTTCTTGAATCAGTTCCTTATTCTTGGCAATATAAACACCAATTTCACCTTTATCGGTATATCCCATCAGTCGTTGAACATAGCGTTCTTCGGCATGGCGTGAGATTTCATACATCAAGTTTTCTCCTTTTTTTGTATTAAATGGCTGAGGTGTCAAAATGCATCTCTATCGTTATAAGAACTTCCTAATTGCTCAAAAAAATAAAAATCCATAGACGGTATGCAATACTGACTATGATGACATTTGACATCCTCAGCAATTTCTTTGCGTTTGGACTTGGATTAAGATTCTAATTTTTACTATTGTTCGATCTCGAGTACTTTTTTACTTAACTATTTGCTTTCAGTTAATAAACGACTCATTATAAACGCTTCAATATTTTCTTCGGTGTATGGAATTCGGATAAGATCAATCTCATTTGCCCGACAATACAGGTTTTTGATTTTATCCCGTTTTTGATTGCTCTTCAGGCCTTTTAAGCCCCCGAATTTTGCGATTGGCTCGAAATGCTGTTTTCCATCATATTCGATACAACAATTATATTCGGGCAAAAAGAAATCAAAGCTTAATCGATGTTTGTCTTTGCAATTGTCGAAACGATGTTCTCGAGTATAAGCGACTCTTAACTCATCGAGAATTTCAGCGACTTGTCGTTCTCCTTTGCTTTCGGAACATTTCGGACAACCTTGACCCTTGAGCAAGCTATTCGGCGTTGCACTCCACTCATGGTTATCTTTTTTGCATCTACATTTGATTTTTTTATTTGCTTTTTTGTATTCTCCCATAATTTCGATCGAAGGATTGATTTTTGCCAAATCCTTTAAAAACTGTTCATGTGTTTTGGTGCATCGTTTTCCTGTATTAATTGCTTTGCAATGTGGACAACCATGTCCGTCGAGGAGATGTGATGGTTTGGCTTGCCATTCGTGATTACAGATCGCACATCTACACGTCACTTTTGATTTTGAGTTTTTGTATTCTTCAATTACCAAAATATTCGGCGATACAATTTTTAGTTGACTTAAGAAAACTTTCTGCGTTTTTCTTCTTTTTAACCCGCCTGTTATGCGGGCACAATTGGGACACCCGCTTTTATTTGAGAGTCTATTGGGTGTTGTTTTCCATGTATGATCGCAGATTTGACAATGACACTGAATTTTTGTTTTTGCGTTATGATATTGTCCGATAACTTCGATCGCTGGATGCTTTGCTATAAGCTCTATAATGAATTCATCATGAGTTTTCTTATTTTTGGGAGTTGTTAGTTTTTTTCGGCATTCTGGGCACCCTTTGCTTTTTAACAGGGTATTTGGTCTAGTCTCCCAAATATTGCCACACACCGTACATTTGCATTTGATTTTGGTTCCGGCAGTGACGTACTCACCCATGATTTCAATTTTGGGGTGTTTTTCAGAGATTTCCAAAACAAACCGCTCCTGACTTTTTCTTTTTTTCATAGCGCCATTTTTTATCGCACATTGCGGACACCCTATACCCTGGAGCAAATTGGTTGGTCTTGCCTTCCAGACATGTCCACACTGACGGCATGAACAGTTTACTTTAGTTATGTCATTGATATAACTGCTTAGGATTTTAATTCTTGGGTTGACCAAATCCATTTCCCGTATAAATTGCTCATGTTTTTTACATCTACTCATTTAATCTCCTCCGTACTTTTTCATTAAATCTTAGTTTTAATATTTTTCTGTTAATCTAAATGAAGATCGCGACTCTTCTTATGAGGTATAACTTAATTAAGTTATACCTCATTTTAGTCCATTTATTTGCTTATGTCAATTTATTTGGACTTTTTTAATCAATGATTAAGAATCGGTTTAAGAACCTCCTACAAAAATAGGATTATATACGTAGGCGTTTCAATTTAACGTATGAACATACAAAAATATTATTATACTTTTGCTATAACCTATGATTTTTGATAAAATAGAGACTACTTTTAGAAATATGCATAAACACAAACAAGGAGATCGTAATGGCCAATAGAGCAGGTATCGCCACAAAAGAAAAAATATCATCTGTAAGCAAAAGACTTTTTTATGAAAAAGGTATTCACGAAACCACCTTTGCCGATATTTGTGAAGAGGCTGAGGTAAATCAGAGCTCGTTATACCATCATTTTAAGACAAAAAAAAACATCGTTACCAGTGTTTGCTTTGATGTGATGAATAATAGCCTCTCCATCTCGGATCAAACATTCAAAAATAACTATGCTTCAGAAACGATTTATTTTTTAACCTGCTACGTCGATTGGTATCTGTTCTTTAATAATGAACACTGGCGAAAATTTAATACTGCCATGTACTCGATCATTGACTATACGGACTTCCAAACTTACTTTGAAACGGTTTTAGCATACCTTGACATTAATTCATTCCTGCAGTCGAAATTTTCAAAAACCATGCTTGGTTTCAGAATGGCTACCTATGTAGGTGCTGTTAAAGAATTAAATTTATTTGCAGATCATAATCTCAAAGACTTATCTTATGACACTGTTGCCGAATATCATCTCGCTTTTTATTATGATGTCTTTGATTTACCTAAAAAGTCTTTTACACAATCAATCAAAGAGGCAAAAGAATTGTTTGATCGATTAGATCTCATCATCAAAAATGGCTATGAACTAACTGGTTTCAAAATAAAAGATTCTTAAAGTATCTTTTATTTCTTCAAATAAATAATCATTCCAGATTTATAATCAATAAATCTGGAATGATTTTACAAAGAGGCAAAAAAATGAAAAAATAAAAATTTCTTACTAACACTTATTGTCTTAAGGACATTTTATCATTTTAAATATTCACAAAGCCGCAATTGAGATATGATCAAATTGAACTCCAAAGGAGAACGGTCTCTTGTGATCCCAAAATAGCCTTGACCCTCAATTATTAGAGAATTACTTTTATCTAATTTCGGCTGATCGCGCCCTATTATAATAAAACACATCTGCATTCATTGATGCATTCCATAATACAGTCTTGAGATATGCACGAATATTTTTAATTTCGGTCTCGCAACTAAAAAATACATCTATTACATACTGGATTTCGTATCCAGTTATTCCCAAAATTTTTTGCTTTGCCGCTCCGCTATTAATATATTCATTACCAATCCTAATTTCATTTTTAGTTGAGATAAGTATATCAAGCATAATTTGAATGATTTGATCCAACAGATCAATATTCGAATGGTCTTCTGCTAGAATATCATATTCTATTCTCTCTTTAAGTTCTTCCAAAATTTTATCTTTATTTTTCGTATCAACCACCAAACTAACATTCGAATTCTCTTCATTATTGTGGTTAGGTGGGGGAGCCATATAATTGGTATTCATATAATTAGCATTGTCCTTATTATTGGTTGTACTTATATTATGTATTCCTTCGAGGTTCTCTGTGACACTAGGTGGGTACTCCTGAGACACTTCTCCCGGTGCACCTGCGATACTAGGTGGGTGTTCCTGAGACACTTCTCCCAGTGCACCTGCGATACTAGGTGGGTGTTCCTGAGATACTTCTCCCCGTGTACCTGCGATACTAGGTGGGTGTTCCTGATACACTTCTCCTAGTGTATTTGCAATACTAGCTGGATGTTCCAGAGATGTTTCAAAGGGTTCAAGCGATTTACTTTCATCGTCTTCTGTAGGTTTCCACACTAAATTAATTCTATAAAGATTCGATGATGTCTTTTTCCCATTTTTTCTTGATTCTTTAACAATTAAGTTCATTTCAACTAGATCTTTGATCGCAGCTATTGCCGTTTTTCTCGAAATTTGACATTTTTCGGATATATGTCTATAACCCGGAAAACATTCTCCGTCCGCATTAGCGCAACGTCGGAGGAATACATATACCAGTTTAGCCTGAACTGATAAATTGCATTCAAATATAAAATTGCTGCAATAGAAATAATTTGTTTTTTTATTTTCTTTTTCTGTTTTTTTCACTTTCAATTGTAAATTACTGCACTAAAATGATTTTGAATCTCACAATAATGCTGATTTTTCTCCTTTTCGAATTTTCAGTAAAAAAATAAACTACGCTTATTTTCAACTATTTTTTTTGGAGATATTCAACGCTACTGTCAATAATAATAGAGAGCCCCAATTGCTTGAGCTCTCGAATTGGATGTTGATATTAATATCCAAAATAATTTATACACAAAAAAATCTCAATAAAATAATGCGGTAGGCACTATTACTTCACTCCAATATTTTTTTTATACTGATCTATTCGGTCAATACCCTTTATTGTATCAACATTCTGCGTATCTTTCCTATCAATTTCATTGAAATCATCTGGATTATTCAGATAATCAATGCAATGCTCTAAATTTATTAATGTTCTATTTCCAACGCGCACTGATTTAATCCTATTCTCTTTAACTAGTCTTCGTATAGCAGACACAGTAATCTGAGTATCGTTATCGAGTTGTTTTATTTCTTGGACTAGTTCCTGAATTGTTCTCATTTTCGGGATGTTCATATTTATTTCCTTTCTTTTTTAGTTTTTATATTTCAAATCAAATCTAACCATACTCATTCAAACGAATATTCATAAGATTACTTTAGTATATATTTGTTGTCGTTCGATTCATTATATGTTATTATTGTATCATAAAATCAACACACGTAAATAATTTTATGGTATAATTTTATCAATTCAACAATAATTAACTTTTTATGTATTCGAACGAGACATGCATGTTATTATAAATATATCTATATTAAAATACCAAAAGCAAGAGAGAGGTAAAAAATGTCAGTTTCTGAAAATAATTTATCAAATAATAACATTTTCTCCGAGAGACTCAGTTCATTAATCAAAGAATTCAGAGTTAATCAGCAAGAATTAGCCGATTTTGTTGGCACGACAAGACAATCAATCAGTTTATATTCGACTGGGAAACGAAAACCGGATATCGAAATATTAAATAAGATTTGTGATTACTTTAAAGTCTCTTCTGATTATCTTTTAGGTAGAACAAACAGCAAAAGTTTAGACATCGATAATTTATCTATTAATACAAACCTTGGGTTAAGTGATAAAGCAATTGATGCAATTGAAACAATCAACAACCCAATCACTTTGTTGTTAAAATCACGTTTGCTAGATGCTAATGAAAGTGCGCCAATGAACATTGAGTTCTTAGATATTGAGATTTTTAACTATTTCATTTCAGAACCTGTTTTTGTCGAATTATTTTCATCCATCTGCGCATATATAACGCAAAGTACAATTAACGAAGTTATTGAAGAAAGTTTTTTAAACAAATACGCAAAAATCAATAATATTAAATTAGATAAGAAGTATTCATACGATGAACGAATTTACTATCTTCCAGTAATACATCATTCTAATTTTAAAGAACTTTTTAACCTACGAAAAGAAAGCAGACATTTAAATTATGATCTAGAATTTGATATGTTTAAAATCATCAAAAAATTTATTACGCTAATCGAACAGATTATTGAAAACAATTTCTATGAATTAAAAGGTAAACCGAGTGTTAAGGAAGCATTAGCGCTTTTTGATAATGATACAGCAGAAGATCTTGAGTGTTTCGTGCAATCTTCGTTAAAGAATCTTAAAACTACTCTTGAAGCCTGGGAATCAACAATTAAAAACCTTGAAGCTGACAGGAACTCAAATAAATCAAAAAATAAAAAAAAGGAGAATTAATAAATGGCAGGAATTCAAAAACGAGGAGACTCATACAAAATCACCGTAACCATTGGAAATGATGGAACAGGAAAGAAAAGAAGATATTATATGACTTATACCCCACCTAAAGGGCTAAGTCCAACAAAAGTGGAAAAAGAACTCAACAGAATTAAAGTAGAATTTGAACAAAAATGTTCTCTTGGGCATGTTGTTGATAGTAACATTAAACTAATCGATTTTATTGAGCATTGGTTCACTGATTATGCTAACAATAAAGATTACTCACCTGTTACCCTAGAGGATTATAAATCTACCTCCATCAAAATTGTGGAAGAACTTGGTCATATTCAACTGGGAAAATTAACCGCAAAGCTTGTCCAGGATTTTTACTCAAAAATTAAAAATAGTGAAAGTCATAGAGGTGGACAAAAGTTCAAGGCAACATCTGAATGTCTTAACATGATTTCAAAATTGAAACAAAAGGATTTATCTCTTAAAGCTGAAATAAATGTCAAAACACTTAGTGGTATCAAAAAGGGTGGTAATACTACATTTCAAGTGGCTAAAAAAATTTCCGAAACACTTGAAAAAGATTTTAACAAACTCTTCATTGAATCCGGTGAAAAAACTAAAGTCAGCGCCGAAACCGTGCTTCATTACCATCGCTTATTAAACCTGCTTCTCAATGACGCTGTTCGTTTAGAATATATCCCTTTTAATCCAATTACAAATAAAGTAATTCTACCCAAAACAAAGCAAAAAGAACAGACCTATTTAGACGATCAAGAGGCCGTTGAATTTTTAGCGACACTCGAAGAGGAACCTCTCAAATACAAGTTAGCACTAAATTTACTTGTTTTTAGTGGTTTAAGACGGGGCGAATTTGGAGGATTGAAGTGGACTGATATTGATTATGAGTCAAATACGATTGCAGTAAAAAAAGCATTGAAAAAAATTTCAGGTGCGCCTGCTTTCCAAGGCCCTCCAAAAAATCAAAACTCAATCAGAAGTGTTAAATTACCTGAGTTCATTTTTGAGTTATTTAAAGAATATCATCAACTTCAACTGGAATTAAAAACTAATATGGGCGATAAATGGCATGAAACTGGATATGTTTTTACTCAAATTAACGGATTACCAATGAACCTTGATACGATTGGCTGGTATATGGGTAAATTATCAAAAAAACATAATTTAAAAAAGGTTCACACACATGCCTTGCGCCACTCCAATGCATCAATTCTTGTTGCAAGTGGACAAGATATTAAAACAGTATCACATCGACTTGGCCATGCAAATGTGTCCACCACCATGAATATTTACACTCATTTTATTAAAGCCGCTGATGCCAAAGCAAGTGATGCGTTGGAAAATATTCTCATTTCTCCCTCAAAAAACGAATAGCGTACACAAACCGCAGAATTGCTTTTTTAAAAACGGACGCCAAGCGGACGCCAAAACACTATATTGCAGCTTCAGTCAAGTATTCCTTAACTAAAAAAAGAGAACCAAAAAGGCTCTCTCATGCGATTCTTACTGGAGCTAGCGGGGGGAA
>MTLE01001820.1_pt1 | contig 24250 bp, 16 predicted proteins | sample 1982461 | NCBI WGS metagenome assembly MTLE01 (sample SAMN05712605, study PRJNA340218) | biofilm metagenome | isolation source: sample SPL anode biofilm adapted to -200 mV | place: USA | collected 2012-02-03
CAGCCGATTATCGGATATATGAGTGACAAAACCTGGATTTCTTCGCTAAAAATGAGACGACGCCCATATTTTTTAATCGGAGCGGTTCTTGCAAGCATAGCACTTGTGCTTATGCCCAATGTTTCGGCACTCTGGATGGCCGCAGGACTGCTTTGGGTGCTTGATGCATCGCTTAATATAAGCATGGAACCATTCAGAGCCTTTGTGGCAGATAACCTGAATACAAAACAGAGGCCTTCGGGCTTTGCTATGCAGACACTCATGATAGGGATAGGAACTATCCTGGGCAATTATATAGCCTCACTGGATTTCATTACGATTGCACCATGGGTGCGCCAATTTGCAGCAAATTCAATGCAAGTTTCATTTTATCTTTGTGCGGCTATTTATTTTATCTCCATAATTTATACAGTAATAACCACACATGAATATCCACCGGATGAAAATATTCATAGTGAGCTGCAAAAGAAAAAATCTATTTCAGAAGCACTCAGGGAGTGGCTGCACGAAACCAAAGACGCCTATTTTGACATGCCACCTGTAATGAAAAGGCTTGCTCCTGTTCAATTTTTTACATGGATGGGACTGTTTTGCATGTGGATGTTCTATACAGTTGCCGTAGCAAGACAAATTTTCTGTGCTTCAGATCCCAACTGTGCTCTTTATGATGAAGGAATTCGCTGGGGAGCTCATACAATGATGATAAAGGGAATAGCAACACCTCTTTATGCTCTGTGCATACCTTTTATTGTGAAAAAATTAGGGCCTGTCAATACACATATGTTTAACCTTTTTCTCTGCGGTTTTGGACTTCTTTCAATCCCTTTTATAAAAGACCCGCATCTTCTTTACCTGCCTATGATTGCGGCAGGAGTGGGTTGGGCATCGATTACAGCACTTCCTTATATCATTCTGGCAGACCATATTCCAGCAAACAAATACGGTATATATATGGGTATTTTCAATATGTTCATAGTGCTGCCGGAAATTTTAGTTTCAATCGGACTTGGAACTATAATAATGAAATTATTAAATGGAAATCATGCAATGGCTGTAGGATTGGGAGGCATTTTTATATTGATCGCCGGCATTCTGACTCCGCTTATAAAACGCGATCTTTATGAAAAAGAACCGAGCTAAAAACTTCTCTCAGAAAGCTCAATAATTTTTGAAATATATCAAAACAGCTAAGACATATATCACGAAACCGTTCCTCAACCAATCATTTAATAAGCAGTTCTGAGAGGCAGACCTATTTCCGCATTAAAGGAGTTCTCTGTCAATCCTTCAGGGTTGATTATTGCTTTTGGAGCAAATGGAGTGTTTTTCAGGGCATTTATAAGAGTTGAATTAAAACCGACTGCTTGTATTTCGGAACATCTCACTTCCTTATATTCACCTTTTTCATCCAGTCCTGCAATAGCACCCGACATATAAGATCCCGTAAGATTGTTATAGGCATGAACAAGCTCATGAAATAACACATTTACAGGGATTCCAGCACTTTTTTTATCAAAATATGTATAAGAGTCGTTCATATCGATCAATGATGATTTGTCATCATTACTGCTGTGCATTGGCTCATATCCGTAATTAATCGTAATGGATTTGCCTGTTTTTGCAAGCTCTGATATGAGTTTTGCTCCGCTTTTCGTTGAAGCGATAAACTCAAGATCCTCATACATTCTTTCTTTAAATTCATTCGCACCAGATACTTTTATATTTTTTATAAGTTTATCGATATCTTTCTTTCTATTTTGAGTAAAAACAGCATCTCTCTCAGCATTTACCATTTTGCTTTTATCTGTAATGGAGATGCGGTCACGGCCTAATCCACCATCTATAGTATTTTTACCTGAAAAATCGACAATTATATCAACATTGCTGCCACCGAAAATCTTATCATTTCCTTTTCCGCCATTTATAAAATCTTCATCTTGGCCGCCATGAATATTGTCGTCTCCCTCATTGCCATAAATAACATCTCTTCCTTTTGAGCCGTGAATACTATCCTTTCCTTTACCCCCTGAAATATAGTCATTTCCGCCCTGACCTTCAATTCTATCATCACCATCGTTTCCCCAAACCTTATCATTCCCGGTTCCAGCATGAATAATATCATTTCCTTCATTTCCGGCAAGAACATCATCACCTTTGCCGCCATATATCACATCATTACCTTTACCGCCATATAATGCAAGTGAAGTCTTAACATTTTTGCCGGTCATTATAACATCATTGCCATCACCGGCATCAATAGTAAGCCTTTTTGCCTCTTCTTTTGTATATTTTGTTTTTACACCATTTATACTAACAGTCAAATTCCCGTCTTTATCTTCATTTATAGCTATTTTATCATCTTTTGAAGTACCTTTTAATAAAATAGGTTTTTTACATTGAGAAAAAGTAAGAAAATTATTGTTTTTCTTCATTTGATCAGGATAAAGATAAACCATGCCTCTATTTCTTAGACGATTAATATCATTCATCAGTGAATCCTGCTCATCAGAAGGAGTAAATATATCTTGAGGCATCAATGGATCATTTACAACAGGAAGGTTAAGCGGTGCTAAAGTAGATTTATCCGTCAATATTCGTCCAAAATCACCTTGAGCTGCCATACTTTGAGAGTTATATATTGATAGTATATTGCTATCCATTATTTTCGGCCTCCTTGATTATTCTTCATCTTTATTATAGAAAAGCCGAAGGAAAATGTATGTGATCTCGATCACATAGAAAAAAGTGCCTGATAACAGACACTTTGACATTACATTTTACTTATGGTTATTTTTATGAAAGAGTTGACAAAAATGCCCTGTAAAATTTCTCAGGAGCATATTTATATACAAATCTTTCTGTCTGTTCTCCCTCTATATTTTTCATGGTATCGTAAAGAAACTTATTAGCAGGAACCTTAATATCGTATTTAGCTGCATATTTTACAACAGCACCGTTGAGAAATTCATTTTCAGTCTTTGTATTTCCGCTCTCTAATTCAAGGTATAGTGAGGGCATCTTGCTTCCTCTGGAAAACTTTTTTTGTAAAAAATCATAAGCAATCTCTATTAAAGTAGGGGGAAAATTCTTTATAAAAGAAGCTATCAACTTTACAGGATATCCGGGCAGGTCTACGGGTTTTATCCCCATCCTGTCCATAACTTGCAAAGCTTCAGTTATCTGAAGTTTTTCAATTTTTGTCAAAAGCCTGTTTTGAAGCACCTCTTCCGGCCTCATTGCGGTAATCGCCGGAATTGCATTGGTTAAAATATTAAGAAGCAGCTTGGACCACTTTATTCTTTTATAATCCCGAAAAATCACTGTTTCAAGTCCGCCTGTCCTAAACCATGAGGCAATGGTTTCTATTTCAGCAGCCTTTTTCACCGGAGCAAGAGCAATTCCGCCGTTGGCATTGGCAATTTCTATTGTATCAAGAGAAGGTCTTGCAATTGGGAGAGTAATGACTCCTGATATTATTCTGTCCATTCCAAAATAATTTCCTAAGTGCTCTTCATTATCTATGCCGTTTTGTACCGTAATTACTCTTTTGAAAACTTTTTTGGGAATTTTTTTCATTAAATCACAATTGCTATATCCTTTTATACATATAAGAGCAAGATCGAAACAATGTTTATCTGTGATAACATCCATGAGATTTAGTGATGCCACATGATATATGCGTCCATTGGATATTAATTTTAAACCAAAAGAGCGTATTTCTTCCAATCTCTGGGGCAAATCATAAAAACTTACCGAACACCCGGCCCGAATCAGGCTTATACCAAGCAAAGTACCTATAGCACCGGTTCCTACAACAAGTACATTCATAAAATCCTACCTCCTCATATTCTCAAGACAATATTCGCCACCGGAAGTTTTTTCTCCCACCATAAAAAACAATGCACTCTCATCCGAGAATGCACTGTTACGATAAATCAATAAAACAATTATTATTTCAAAAGTTTTTCAAGAGGAGCAAAAAGATTTTCCTCAAGCCCGGTATTGACTTGAAGAGCTTTATAAAGTATCAAAGAGGTAAGATTATTATCTATATATTTCTCAAGGCGCATAGGGAAATATCGGCCATCTCTTGTCTTGCCTATCTCTTTATAAAGAACCATCTTACGAACTTCTTTATTCTTTTCTTTTTGCGTTATAAGCTGTTTTAAAGGAACCCACCGCGTTGTATCAATCCACACAGATGTTTTTTCACCCGAAGGAGAATCAATATCTACTCTGGTTGCACTTACTCCATCTATGCTTTCTTTGCCTGCGATTGTATATGTTTTATCTCTGTCTTGTGGATAGTGTGTGAGACCAAAAGGCAAACAAAGCGGAGGACTCGGTTCATCAAGCTTTTTCTTGACCGGATACTGTCCTGTTGAAAGATAAAGCCAAGCATTAAGGCCATCTCTTATGATAATAAGGTTTTTTCCATCATTGACATTTCCGGGATCAACGAGAATCGAATCAAGCCTTATTTTATAGGGCTGTTTGAAGTAAACTTTATCCTTGCTTGAAAGAGCCATTCCGGTGGCCGAACCATCTGAAGACATTTGCTCGTATTCTATAACAATATCATTGACAGGAAGCTGTCCTTGCGTTATATACAAATGACTTATCAACATAAGAGCTTGATCATTCTTTGCAGCATAAACAGGAAGTGCCATCAGTAAAAAAAGCAAACTATAAAACGCTGTTCTATACATATTAATCCTACTCCCTTTTTCCTATTTTTATTGAAATTGAAGCTTCTCTATTGTTTCGGACAACGGAAAGTTCCATCATATCTCCAGGTTTACTTTTTCTAACAGAACGCCTTAGATCTTCTGAGGAATCAACAGACTTTCCGTTTATCTTTGTTATTATATCTCGAGGTCTTAGTCCTGAAAAAGCAGCTGGGCCATCGGGAGCCACACCGGTTACAATAATGCCTTTCTCAAGAGAAATACCAAGGTACTGAGATAATTTCGCATTGAGGTCAAGCATGGCCACTCCTATATAAGGCCTGATGACTTTACCGGTTGTCAAAAGCTGATCAACTATATTTTTCACTGTATTTATCGGAATGGCAAAACCTATGCCTTGGGCAAAAGGTATTATTGCAGTGTTGATTCCTATAACCTCTCCTTTGAGATTAACAAGAGGGCCTCCGGAGTTTCCTGGATTAATGGCGGCATCAGTCTGCAAGAGATCTCCGAATTCTTTGGATTGGTCTGAGAGTTCTCTGCCGCGGCCGCTCAATACTCCACTTGTAACGGTTTTGGAAAAATGATATGGACTGCCTACCGCAATAACGCTTTCACCGATTCTTAGCGCATCTGAATCCCCAAGTTTAGCAGGAGTGACCTTAACGCCACTGACCTGTATAAGAGCAATATCTGATACCAAGTCTGAGCCTTTTATTGTTGCCGGATATGATTTATCATCCGAAAAAGTCACCATGATTTCATTAGCACCATGAATAACATGCTCATTGGTCAATATGAGTCCCGATGCATCTATTACAACTCCCGAACCACTGCCTGAAGCAGGAACCATTTGAGAACGCTGGCTGGGAACACCGAAAATATCATAAATAGGGGTGGACACTTCTTTAAAAATTTTAGTGTCAATATATACAACAGAAGGAAAAATATTATCAACAGCATCCGGAATAGAAGAAGATTGTGAAAAAGACTGCGGAGTTCTTACAATAAATCTGTCAGGCGCTGGTTTTGTATTGGGTTCAGATATAAATTGAGGTTTAAAAAGCACAAGCAGCACGACTATGAAAATTGCTCCTGTAAAAGTGCCTAAAAGGGCAGCTGCGAAGGGTTTCATTTTAATATTCACCTCTTAATCGAAACATGTTTATCGGCACTATTTTAGCATTTATCAATTAAATATTAATTAAAAATTTATATGTCAGTGTATTTTAGACTGTTTATTCTGAAGCTGTCTTTGATATTTACCTTTAAGATCCTTATAGGACTGCTCATTGATCTCTCCCAGCATAAATCTTTCTTCAATAGACTGAAGGAGGCGCTCAAGTTTCTTTATTTCGGAGACTTCCGGAGAATCTTTGCATATCGGTATAGAATTTTTGAGTTCCGCATCATCCACACGCATACTTTCAGGTGACAAAACCTCAGACTGCTCAGACGTATGCTCTGGAAGCTCTTCTTTTTTTGTCTTTTCGACGTTCTTTTTTGAATCTTCAGACTGCTTTATTGATTTTATAGGTATATCCAAAACCAACTTTTTTTCTTTTTTTTCTGTTTCCAAAGGAAGCTCTTGCTTGACTTTTACTGCATTGGATTCAGACGCGGCCTTAGACGAAAGAGACGATATAAAATCTATAGAAATAGAGCGTGAACGCAAAGGCTTAGGGGCTTCATCAAGTGATTGGGCAATGTTTTGTATTCCGGGATGAAAATTATCATCTTCTACAGCCAAAGATTGAAGTGTTTCAAGTTCGCGTGATATATGGCTTTGTTCAGAAACTGCCGGTTCATCGTCTTGATATCCGAAATAATCGGTATAATAATCAAATGTCTCAGGAACACTATCCTGATCTTGATTTTCTTTGATAAGGCCTATTTCAAACCTTTTTACTTCAGTAGAAAGAGTAAGCAGCTCTGAAGAAAAAGAAAAAAATCGATCCTTATGCATATAAACAAGATTTATAAGATCCTGTGAGTTAAATAACAGACCTATGTCAACCCCTTTTTCAGGAAACAATGACATATTGACAACAGTAAGATATTGACCCGCAAAAGATTGAGCTGTGTAAATAAGGCTGCCACTTGGAACACGCTTTTCAAAAAGAACAAACCCTCTTGCTAAATAATAGAAATGTTGATTCGGATCAAAAGGCAAATTGGAAATATGTCCGTCTTTTGTCATAATGGTATACGATTGAGTGGAGCCTTGAGAAAGATGCAGAAAAACCACACCGTTTCTATGAACCAAAACGTTTGTTATCAAAGTATCGACAAGTTTTAATGTCTTAACAGGCTTCAGTGTTATAGAATCAGTCAAAACAGCTTCTATGTTTATTTTAGAGCCTGTCTTTTTAGCTGAAGAGATGAGATAATATGAAAAATCCCTTGAAATATTCCAAACAATATAATCAGCAAGGGCATCGGGGCAAGAAACTTTCTGAAGAACATTAATTCTGAAAGATGAATTATCCATAACAGTAAGCTCATAATCACTATTACCTTTGGAATCTTTAGGATGCTGCAAAGATGCCAGAAATTTATTATGTGATTTTGAAACTCTCCGCATGTAAACAGTCACTTTCCCATCATCAGAAAGATGAATAAGGTTCCCTGAAGAGGAAGGTTTAAGTTCCATGGTCTGGGGGACTGCAAGACGGCGTGGAACCGCCGGAGCTGCCTGCTCAAAAATTAAAAAATGTCCGATGTCTGTTCCCACAACAACAGTAGCATCATCAGCCACTTCTAAAAAAATAATTTTTGCATCAGTTAAAGTGTAAGTCCAAGAACATGTTTCTCCTGTCATAAGAGATATTGAATTATCCGTATAAACAACACAATATCTGGAATTACTGCTGCCGGCATAGCGATAACTCATTTTAATCTCCTCTCTAAGAAAAAACAAATTTTTAAATTAATTTTACTCCACTGTCCTGAAGCAGTTTAATATCTTTTTCAGCGAGAGCATTAATTATTCCCTCTGTAGTATCTCCTACCGATGGAAAATTTCTTATAGCTGTAAAAAAAGAAAGAGCACCTTTCTTATCTCCATTCAACAGTGCAAGTTTTCCTCTGAAATAAAACTCAGGGATTACCGACTCATCTTTCTCCAATGATAGATTAAGAGCCTTTTCACATATAAGGCGCAAATTTTTCTCTTCCATTGCATTGCCACAAAGCTTAAGAGTGAACAAAATTGAATCTATGTCCTCATTTGAAGAAATATAATCAAGCAATGATTTTTCAAGCTCCGCTTTATAATAAGAAGTATCGATCATTGGAAAAACTCTATTCCAATCCTTAACAATGAAATTTATAGCAAGTGCGTTATTCATTGCTTCCAAAGCCGGTTTGTTTTCATAAAGCTTCAAGTGACAGAACGCTTTAAGCATATAAAAATGTTCCCGCCAAGCCACCTGATTCTTTAAAAGAGCATCTACTTCCTGAAGGGCTTCCCGATATTTTCCTTTATAAATATGTTTATTTATGGTCTCAACTTGTTTAAGAACCTCCCCCATCCTGCCGTTTTCATAAACATAAGTCTCAGGGTTCCAACGCTTCTTATCATAAAATGCAAGTTCTGAAACACGCTGAGGCGTATTTCGAGGACCGACATGGTTTTTGCCGCTGCAGCAAAAAAAGTATCCGGAAGGAAAGGTCGAAACAACATAAGATTTAGAATAAGTATCTTTACGGGCTGAAGGACATTCTGGAATTTTTTTTAGATAATTTGGAATCAATTTGGAAAGAGAAGAGGGATAACTGCCCTTGTTTTTAAGTTTATAATTATTTAAAGCCGTTTCTATTTTAGAAATAGAGTAAGAACATCCGCTGTAACTGCTATAAAACTTATCGGCTTCTTTTTGCCTTAAAAAACTGGCTACATACTTATACACAAAAAAAGATAGAAAAAGAACAGTCATAATGGCAATTATTTTAGAATATGATATTCTTTTGTCCTTCAAATTAAAACACCTGTAATCCGTCTAAAGTAAGATCTTTAATAAAAAGATTATCCGAAAAACCATTCAATCCTTCCTTATTTCGCCATAAATAAGCAGAATTATTAAAAGGGATGTATTTTTTTATATAGAAAATGATATGAAGCAACAATAATAATCATCATTAGGAGAATGCCATGGAAATAATTCCTTCACAAAATGCCGGAAAAGTTACCTATGCCATAAGAAACATTATTGCAGAAGCGAAAAAAGTCGAGGCTTCAGGAAAAAAAATACTTTATTGCAATATAGGAGATCCATGTATTTTTGACTTTCAAACTCCTCGCCATATTATTGATGCCGTAACAGAGGCCATGAACAGAAACAAAAACGGTTACGCCCCCTCACCTGGAATTGAAGAAGGCAGAGAGGCTGTTGCGAAGCACCTTGCTTCATACAATAACATTAAAATAAAACCTGAATCGGTTTTCCTTACTGCCGGCGGAAGTGAGGCTATTGAACTTGCTTTGACTGCACTCGTGAGTGCCGAAGAAAATGTTCTGACTCCTGCTCCTGGCTACCCGCTTTATAACGCAGTCATTACAAAAATAGGAGCAGTTCTCAATCCATATTACTTAAATGACGAATGGGATTTGGATCCCAGTGAAATAGAGTCCAGAATAAACGAGAAAACGAAAGCAATCATCATCATAAACCCCAATAACCCTACAGGTAAAATGTATGATGAAGAAACTTTGCGCAAAGTTATTGACATAGCCCTCAAACACAAATTGGTAATCTTTTCCGATGAAATTTACGACAAACTCCTGTTTGAAAAAAAGCATGTTTCTATCGCAGCTCTCACACAGGAAGTTCCGGTAATAACTCTTAACGGCATGTCTAAAGCTTATCTTGTGCCGGGTTGGCGCGTAGGATGGATGGCTCTGTCAAATATCGAAACTGATTCTCCGTATTACACTACCGTCCGCAGACTTCTTGACGCCAGGCTTTGCAGCCCGGGACCGCAGCAATATGCAATAAAAGCTGCTCTTGAAGGGCCGCAGGACCATCTTACAGAAGTTCTCGGAAAACTCAAAAAACGCCGTGATATCGTATATGACAGACTTAACCGAATTCCCGGAATAAAATGCACAAAACCCGATGCTGCATTTTATGCTATGCCTGAAATTGAAGACGAGCGCTTTAGCTCCGATGAAGAGTTTGTTTTAAAGCTTTTGCGTGAAACCGGCGTTCTTTTTGTAAACGGATCAGGATTTCAGACAAAACCAGGCAGGAAATTCTTCCGGGTTGTGTTTCTTCCTCAAGAAGAAGTTCTTAACGAAGCATTCGACAAACTCGAAACATTTCTTAAAAAATAACAGAAAATAAGCCAAGCTGCATCCTCATAAAAAATGAAAGGCTGTTTTTTATGAGGATGGTTTTTTTATAAAAAAGAATAAGCTATACAATTATTCGGGGAAGCATAGGATTAATACGCGTTGTAATCTCATAATTAATAGTTCCCGCAAAATCCGCTAAAGTATCAGCGGAAATCTCACGGTCTCCCTGACGGCCAATCATCACAACTTCATCACACATTTTTACTCCATTTATATGACTGACATCGGCCATGAACATATTCATGCATATTCTACCCACCACAGGAGCTTCTTCACCTCTTATTAAAACATAAGAATTATTAGAGAAGCTGCGGTCATAACCATCGGAATAACCCACCGGAATGACAGCTATAAGCCCCTCCCGCGTAATCCGATGAGTTCGACCATAACCGACTGTATCGCCGGGAACAACTTTTTTGATTTGTGCAATTCTTGATTTCCAGCTGAGAACAGGAAAAAGAAAAAGATCTTTCTGATCCGTCATCAAAGAAGTTATAAAGGTTTCCCTGGAAGGCCACATGCCATACATGCTTATACCTGTGCGAAGCATCTCAAAATAAGTCGAAGGGAAAAGCAAAGAGGCAGCACTGCAGGCACAATGGCGCAATGGAGAAAAACGTTTAAACGGCGCACACATCTTCTCAAAAAGCTCTCTTTGATATTTTGCAAACTCATGTGTTGTCGTATCCTCAATATCAGCAAAATGTGTATATAAACCTTCTAAATTAATATTGGAATTTGCCGCTAAAATTTCTTCAACCTGTGGAATTTCCTCGGGGAAAAAACCAAGCCGGCGAAGGCCGGTATCCAATTTCAGATGGACGTTTAATTTTTTTCCGTTGAGAACCTTTAAGGTTTCGTTAAGCTGCTCAAGAGAAACTATACCCACCGAAAAGCCATTCTCTGATACAATCTGCATATTTTCAGGCATCACAAATCCCAGTATAAAAATAGGAGCTTCCACCCCGCCCTCTCTTAGTTCAATAGCTTCATCAAGAGAATAGACCCCAAGCCAATCTGCCCCGCATTCCACGGCAAGTTTGGAAAAAACAACAGCTCCATGACCATATGCATTCGCCTTTACCACTGCCATTATTTTTTGTTTTTGTTCAGAAAGAGTCCGGAAAAGATGCATATTTTTTTTTAAAGCTTCCCGGTTTATCTCCACCCAAGTATTATGCTTTACATTCATTTCTGCTGTCCTTTTTTAACAAGTTTATTTTTTATCTTCAAAACCAGGGAATAAAGCTCTTTTTTATTTTTTGAAAACATCTGAAGCTCCCTGACAGCTATTTTAGGCGAAACCCCGCTCATTAGAAGCTCGCAGGCCTTCTCTTCCAAAAAATCCGCACTGGCACTCTCTTCCTTTTCATCCGAACTGCCTTCTACAAGAATTACAAATTCTCCCTGAATTTTTTTCTCCTCAAACAAAGAGATAATTTCACTGCAGCTGCCTCTCAAAACCTCTTCAAATTTTTTTGTAAGCTCCCTTGTCACGCAAATTCTGCGGTTTTCAACAAAAGGATCAAGTTCTTTAAGAGTTTTGATAAACCTATGAGGTGATTCAAAAAAAATACAAGTTCTGGAGGAAAAAGCAATTTCCTCATAAACCGCATTGCGTTTTGTATTTTTTCGCGGAAGAAATCCTAAAAAAAGAAAAGAATCAGCGGAAAAACCAGATAAAACAATAGAAGCAAGCAAAGAGGAAGCTCCCGGGAGAGAGGTCACTTCGTATCCTGCACTCAAGGCTTTATCCACAAGAAAAAAACCTGGGTCTGATACAGCAGGAGTACCGGCATCTGTTACAAGAACAACGCTTTTTCCTACTTCAAGAAGCTTCAATATTTCTTCCGAAGCCTTTTGACGGTTTTCTTCCCGAAAACTCATAAGTTGGGCATGAATATTAAAGTGAGATAAAAGCCCTCTTGTATGAGTGATACTCTCACAAGCCACTACATCAGCATTTTTAAGCGTTTCCAGGGCTCTTAAAGTAATATCCCCAAGATTTCCTATTGGAGTTGAGCAAATGTAAAGCACTTACTTTAAAGCCACATCGAAGCAGGCTTCTCATATTCACATATCTCCTCATCACCAAAAAAAATAGGAATCTCCCTTTGGGCACTTTCCAGTGAATCAGAAGCATGAACACAATTTCTATTCATTTTTACGGCAAAAGAGCCCCTGATGGAACCTGAGTCGGCTTCTAAAGGGTTAGTCGCACCAATAAGTTTTCTTACAAGCGCAATTACATTCGGTCCAGAAATTACAAGCGCTATTATAGGAGAAGAGGTCATAAATTCAACAGTAGGTTCATAAAATGGTTTCCCTTTATGAATGGAATAAAGCTGTTCAGCCATAGTTTTTGACATTTTTAAAAGTTTTAATGCGGATAATGTAAATCCCTTATCTTCTATCCTTGAAATTATCTGTCCTGAAATACCACGCATCAATGCATCGGGTTTTATAAGCATGAGTGTATTTTCCATTTATAATTTTGCCCTTCATTAAAGATTTTATGAATTTCTATGATAAAATCCCAAACACCTTCATAAACAGAGAAGGATAAATCAAGTAAGCATAAAACCTCTTATAGTTAAAATTCAATTAAACAATCAACAGGCAACCACATGAATCCCTTAACATTTATCAATGATCCCCGGCTTCTGGTACTTTTTTTACTCTCAGCGCTTATTTCGCTTCTTAGCTCAACAACTGTTGCTACACGCATTTCAGCAATCATAACAAAAAAAGTGGCTATGGCCTTTTCTATTTTCAGCATTTTTTTCCTAATTACAAGGTTTGCGAATCTTTTTTATCTCCCCTATCTTGGCATTTATGTTGACAAAGCTGAACAAACACGAAATCTGGCTATTCTTTTGTCACAAATCCGTTTTATTGTTTGGGGAGCTGCCTTCGGTTCCATTCTAGCTTTTTTGCTTCTTCCCACATTTGTTGAAATTTATAAAGAAGGCATAAAAGCCCTCGAAAAATATAACTCAATGGTAAAAGTTCTGCTAAAACTCATACTTATTCCCAGGAACTGGCTTAAAGTCTTGTCAGCTCTCCGGCCCCCATCAATGATGGGAGTAAAGTTATTTAATCTGGAAGGGGTTTCAGGAGGATTTCTTATCTTTAACATTTTTGCAACAGCTATATGGACAGTCGGCGCCCTATGTGCGATATATGCAAGCGCCATGCATCCTGAATTCAAAAGAACAGCGGTTCTTCTTTCAGGATTGGTCAATGCTGTAGCCGCTATTTTCTTCAGCCTTATAATTGATCCCAAAGCATCCTTGATAACCGATTTGGTTGTCAAGGGTGAACGACCGGAAAAACAAATCTATTCACTCTCCATTCACCTTGCACTCGGCACCCTTTTAGGTTCCATTATCGCTCAGCTGTTTTTGCTGCCCGGTGCAAAGATAATAGACTTCACCGCCCAGGTTCTGGGCAGCCATGAAATAATCGGCAATTTCCTTCTTCTTGCAGGATTTAATGCCGTTGTTATGCTTCTTGCCTCCACGAGTTATTCTTCAAGAATATCAGCAGTCATCACCAGAAATGTAGCCACAGCAATCGCAATTTATAACTTTTTTTTCCTGATTACCCGTTTATCACAACAGATTTTTGCGCCTATGATAGGCTCAATCGTTGATACCGCTGTCAAAAATGGCAATGTGTCAAATCTTGAGAGTCAATTCAGATGGCTGATCGGAGGCTCTACTCTCGGAGCTATCCTCGGGCTTATGATGATGGCGACATTTGTCGAAATCTATAAAAAAGCAATCAATGGAATGGAAAAATATGGTTCACTTACTAAGCTTTTAGGAAAATTTCTTATTACTCCCTCCTACTGGATTAAAGCTTTTACTTCTTTACGTCCGCCCTCTTTCATGGGAGTCAGGCTAAAAGATCTTAAAACAATACCGAATAATTTTCTCATAGCAAATATAATAGTTTTATCTCTCCATACGGTCGGCGTCCTTGCTGCTACTTACGCCAGTGCCGCCTATCCAGATGCCAGAGGGGTCACACTGCTTTCTTCCGTTATAAACGGAGTTGCCACAATACTTCTCAGCATCATGGTAGATCCTTCCACAGCGATAATAACAGATGATGCTATCGCCGGAAAAAGACCTTTAAAACATATTCAGGCAACCGCAATCTTTCTCTCCATAGGCACAATTATAGGTACAGTAATTTCACAAGCTGTTTTTATACCCGCCACAGAACTTATAAAATTATCTTCCTCCATTCTCAGCAAACTATAAAGGAATTACCTAAATTAACAAGAATTTCTTTATTATTAAATAACGTTTGAGGAGATTAAAATATGGCTGATACAATCACTCTCGAATACCGCGGTAAAAAAGGGGATAGCCTTAAATACAAAACTATTGTGCATTCTATTCAAAATATGAAAGAAAAATCAAATAACGTCGAAATTAAAAGTGTTGTAGAAATACTCATGTCTCAAACAATAAGAGACATAGATGAAAACGGGAATCTCACAATAGATGTAGTTATCGAAGAAGGGAAGCTCAAAAAAGATTCTGAAGAAACTCCGCTGCCCAATGTAGGGCAAAAAATAACAATGAAAATGAAAAAAACAGGAGAAGTTCTTGAAACTACAAGCCCGACAGATTTTTCACAACCCGCTTTCCCTGAAGGACCCAAAAGTAAAAAGGACCGTTGGGATTCCATTAGCGAAATAAAAGTCCAAGACCGTCCCGAACCGCTCAAACTCAACTATAAATATATCCTATGGGATATTATACCTCACAAAGGATATGAATGCGCAGAAATAAAAGTAAGCTGCCCTGAAACAACTCTAGAACTACAGCCTGGAGTAAATCAAACAATATCTGCAACAGGAGCAACATATTTTGCTCATCAAGAAGGTTTTTTAGTAAACTCTGAAGTTGAAACGCAGACACTAATCGAAGTACCCTCAGAAGAGGTTGCAATCAGCACAAGAATAAGGGTCACGGTTGATATCGTCAAATAAGTTTCATTCATATAAAAAAAGCCGGAAGGGAATATTCCTTCCGGCTTTTTTTATTGCCGCGTAACAATAAAACACCCTTTAAAATTGTTTTTAAAGAAAGAACCAAGAGGAAAGCACTAACACTTTTAAAACCCGTTATATTGAAAATTAATCATTTATTTTTGCTGCTTCTTATGTGTGTGTTTGTGTGTTTGTGTGTTTGTGTGTTTGGCAAGTAGGCTAACTTACATTCCAGAAATTAATTTCCGCAGTGCAGGGTTTCCTACTTGCCAAACACAACAATTAATTTTCCGGTTTTACTTCTTAAAGAAATTGCTGCGCGCTGCGAGGAAAAAGGAGAATCTACCCAACAGAAAAAAACCGGCTGCCATTTATAAGCAGCGCAGGTGTCAATTTTTTTTAAAGCTTCCAATTCAAGTAAGACAACAAAAAAAGCCCTGCCGAAAGGCGGGGCTTTTTTTGTTTAAACAGTTTTCAGTTTAGAACTTAACTTTGAACTGAGTTGATACCTGAGTACCTTTCCAGGAGAAAGGATTAGGAGCAACTTCGCCAACCACAGGAGTAGGATTGAGAAGTCTTACTTCGTCTTTTGTGTTGAAGTATTTGAAATCAAGTCCCCACTCTGCATTTTTGCTGAGTCTGTAATCGAAACCGATTGAAGGCACGGTCTGTCTTACATCAATGTTGTCAAAGGAGTGACTACCAGTTGACATTGCGAATCCGTTGTATACGCCAGCAGGATCAAAGTGACCTTTGATTGTGGTATAGTCGAATCCGAGCTTACCAGCAAACTTCTCATTGAAAGGATAAGCAAGGCCTAAATGCAAACCGTTGAGCTTAAGGTTTACATAGTTCTGGCTTGCAGCAGCCCAAGTATTAGTAACAAAACCGTTGTAGATAAATGTCTGACCAACACTGAGAGCTGTATCTCTTTCAAATGTCTGGTGATAGTAGTTTGCATCAAGTCCGAGATCGTTCTGGAATTTGTAATCAAGTCCGATAGAGAACTTTCTTGTTTTGCCTTTTTCGTTGCTGTCAAGAAGTTGTCCGCGATGTTCAAAGTCAGGACCTGCAACGGAACTCGCTGAATTAGCATAGGATTCGATTGCAAAAGGTCTGAAGAAAGGTTCAATAAATCCGGGCTCAATTCCGGTCGACAGAGAAGGTATACCGAAATTGTCGGTATAATAATCACTACGATAGAGAGATGTCTCTTTTTGATCAAGCATCTCATAAGCTGCCCATAGTTTGCCTTTTTCATCTTTGAAGCGATAAGCTGCTTTGAAAGTCCAGCCCTGTCTGTTGTTTGTATAGATATCGCTGTCATGAAGCTGATACATATTCGGGAAATATGAGAAGCTAGGAAGTCTCCAGAGGGAGTTGACACCGACCGGGTAACGAAGGATGAAAGGATCATATGTAGGATCTACAGATTTGTATTCTACATCGAGATCAAGTGTGTCGTTGGCAAGAGTGATGCCGAGTCCTGCTCTAAGAGCATTTCCGGAAACACTGTAATCGACTGTTTTGTTAGGTTTATAGCTGGAACCAGCATATTCAGCAAAAACACGAGGTTTAATTGCGCTGCATTCCCAAGTGTAATCAAAGTGTGCAGACCAGTTGGTTGTGCTCTGAGGACCGAAAGAACGATCTAAACCGATTATAGGACTAACTTCTGGGAAGAATAAATTATTATAAGCATAAGGATTATTCCAAAGAAGAGGGTCGACAGTGAAAACATTTAACCCAGACGCAGCTCCGAGATAATTAGCAGTGACTCCGCCTGCTCCGTAAGCAGCAGGACCATAAGTCTCACCGTAAACGGTATCATTAACAGCTCTGAGATACCCAACTTTGAAGTTTCCGCCCTGGAAATGCCAGTTAATATCTCCACCGTAAGCGTGCGTATTGTATCCTGTTTCAGTAGTCAAGCTCATACCAGGATAAGTAGGATATGAATATCCTCCAAAACCGTATGTGCCAATGTCAGAGAAATCAGCAACATTATTAACTGTTACATTCATATCAGGGAGAACTGTGTAGAATACTTCCCAGTCGAGGTCGGAGATAGCGTGACCAGTACCGGAGACTTTAATACCTGCATTATTGAGGAACTGAGCTCCGTTTACGTTAGGATTAGGCTGACCAGCGAAAAGGATAGGATCCATAAGCATATCGCCAAATGATCCGGCTACGAGTTTGATTCCTGAAGGTTTGTGTTTGACCCAGAAATTGTCAAGAGTTACTCTTGTCCAAGGTGAATTACCTGAAAGATGAGCAACACCGATTCCGAAACCATGAGTTCCGTTTGCTGTGAAAGCATTGGAGAAGTAAGGTGCGGAAACACCGTAGAACATGTTTACGAGAGGATCGCCTACTGCCATATGGCCAGCAAGTTCGAGTCCTGCATCTACATCTTCACTGATTTTCGCAGTGAGACCAAATTTAGCTGTAACAGTGAGACCTGTTCCACTTGTAAGAGGTCTGCCGGTTCTGTAATCGATTGAAGGCATAAGGCTGTGAAGCTGAGGACTGTAGTTAGCAGATACTGCTGTGCCTACTGTTGTATTATGATATCCTGCAGGTTCTGCCACCCACTGAGATCCATTGAAAACAAGGGGCATATCACAGCTTGTGAAACCCTGAGAAACGAACATTGAATCAAGTTCACCGTAGAAAGTTATTCTTTCAAGCTCGGTTACTCTTCTGTCAAGTTTGCATACTGCATCTTCAAGATTTGTTACTCTTACTCCGAGAGCATCAAGTTCAGCTCTGAGCTGATCAACGAGCTTTCTGAGTTCATCAAGGTCTGCTTTTGTTGCAAAGTTAGCATTTTCCTGTTCCATTTTTGCAAGAAGTCTTGCAACAACCATAGCTACTTCATAACGGGTAGCAGCTCTGTCACCTTTGAAAGTTCCATCCGGATAACCTTCAACAATACCATTTGCAGCGAGGCTGGCTACAGCATCGCGGGCCCAATGTTCTTCGGGAACATCAGGAAATACGGGAGCAGCAAAAGCCGGTGCCATAAAACAGAACACCATTATAGCTGCCAAAAGAAATGTTAATTTCTTCACTATAAATTTCCTCCATTTAATTTTATTTGTAATTCTAACCCATTTTTGTCTTCTGAGGAAATTTACCGAGCATCCATGTTTTCTCTTTAAATCTTCCTCATCTGACTCTATAAACAAAACGCGAAACCTTATTTGTGTGCTTTATTCACCTTCCTTCCTAAGGATATTTTCGCAGATAAAAGCTTTTTGTTTACTTAAATGCATAGTATTCTAGAGAATAAAAAATTATCCTTCTTATTCTTCAGAAAAAATTATTTTTATTTTAAAACAGCCAAATAATAACAAAATAAATTACACTTTTAGTAATAAAACACCTTTTTTATACAAGCGGTTCATAAAAAATTTTTTAAAAATCATGTTTAAGATTGTCCGCATTAAGGCTTATAATTATAATGAATAATATACATTATATTCCGTAGCACATATTACAGCTATTGCTGTTCCGCTGAAGAAGTTGCAAGGAACGAGAGCCATGACTCAATAAAAAGATCGATCGCTCCGTCCATGACGCCTTGCACATTTCCTGTTTCGGCGCCGGTGCGATGATCTTTTACCAAAGAATACGGGTGCATCACATAAGATCTTATCTGACTTCCCCACTCTATTTTTTTATGTTCTCCCTTTATATCCGCAAGTTCTTTTTCTTTTTGTCTGCGTTCCAATTCAAAAAGCTTAGCCTTAAGAATTTTAAGGGCTGTTATTCGGTTATGATGCTGGGATCGCTCATTTTGACACTGCACGATAACATTTGTCGGTATATGAATCATCCTTACGGCCGAATCAGTTTTGTTTACATGCTGACCGCCGGCTCCAGAACTCCTGTAAGTCTCTACTTTAATATCTTCAGGATTTATTTTTACATCAATTTTTTCATCTCGCTCAGGTATTACTTCAACCTGAGAAAAAGACGTATGTCTTCTATGTGCGGAATCAAAAGGAGAAAGTCTCACAAGCCTATGCACCCCATTCTCTCCCTTAAGCAAGCCATAAGCACGAGCTCCTGAAATTATGACAGTAGCGGATTTCACACCAGCCTCTTCTCCTGGAGAGAAATCGGCCGTTTCCGTTTTAAGCCCTTCTTTCTGACACCAGCGCAAATACATTCTAAGAAGCATCTGAGCCCAATCCTGAGCATCTGTCCCCCCCGCTCCGGCATGAACGGTCAAAATAGCATTATCATTATCATATTCACCTGACAAAAGAGCGTCTGCCTCACATGACATAAGTCTTGAAGTAATAGACTCAAATTCTTTATTGAGCTCAGACAAGGCACTTTCATCACCTTGTGAATACATATCATAATAAAGAGTTAAATCAGAAAAAGATTCATCAAGTTTTTGACATACATCAATTTTTTCTTTGATTTTAGAAGATTCATCATAAAGAGTTTGAGCTTTTTTAGGTTCATCCCAAATATCAGACTGCTTCAATTCCTCTTCGATTTTTATCAATGCATCGGTTAAGCCGGCGAAGTCAAAGATACTCCTTAATTTTGCTTATTCTTTGAGTGATTGCATTCAAATCTATATCATTCATCAGACAAAGTCTCCTATTTTGCACCACAGCATTTTTTATATTTTTTTCCGCTGCCGCACGGACATGCATCATTTCGGCCGGCTTTATCGGTTGCTCTTCGGAAAGTGGCAGATGTAGCATTATCTCCCCTATTGACCTTAAGCTCCCTTGTTCTTCTTCTCGGCTGAGGAGATTGACTCTGACCCTCAACCTTAAGTTTTACCCTGAAGATGAATTTAAGCGTATCTTCCAACAATCTTTGTTTCATCGCTTCAAAAGCCAAATAAGCTTCATTCATATATTCTATTCGAGGATCCTTTTGTCCGTAAGCACGAAGTCCAATGCCTTCCCTCAGCATATCCATAGAATAGAGATGATCGATCCATTTTTCATCAAGAATCCGCAAAAGTGCAAATCGCTCAACTTGGCGCATGATCTCACCGCCGACCTCTTCTTCTTTTTTAAGATAGAGATCCTGAGCTTTAGAAGTAAGAAAATCAATTAAATCTTCAATTTTATCATGTTGGGAAAGCTCGTCTTTATCAATATGCGCCGCTGAAGTGAAATATTCTTCAAATCCGTGCATGAGGCCATCCCAATCCCATTGATCGGCAGAAACCTCGGTTGAAGCATACAAAGCAACGAGTGATGCTGCCACTTCATTGATCATGCCGAAACCATTTTCTTTAAGATCGCTGCCGTCAAGGATTTTATCACGTTCTGCATATATTACTTCACGCTGGGTGTTCATTACATTATCATATTCCAGAACATTTTTACGCATGTCAAAATGGTGCATTTCGACTTTTTTCTGAGCATTTTCAATGGCCTTGGTAATAAATACATGCTCGATCGCTTCATCATCCTCAAGTCCCAGCGTACTCATCATCGAAGCTATTTTATCCGAGCCAAAAAGTCTCATAAGCTCATCTTCAAGAGCAACATAAAATCTAGATGCACCCGGATCCCCTTGACGTCCGCTTCTGCCTCTTAACTGATTATCAATACGCCTCGATTCATGGCGCTCAGTTCCTAAAATATACAATCCACCAAGCTGACATATATCATTGGGTGTAACACCTTCTTCAGGAGGATTTCCGGCAAGAAGTATGTCAACGCCACGGCCGGCCATGTTTGTTGCAATCGTTACAGCACCTTTTCTTCCGGCCTGAGCGACAATTTGAGCTTCTTTTTCATGATACTTGGCATTAAGAATCTGATGAGGTATACCTCTGCGTTTAAGCAAAAATCCAAGAAGTTCAGATTTTTCAATAGAGCGCGTTCCTACAAGAACCGGTTGTCCAATCTTATGAACCCTTTCTATTTCATTTACAACTGCGTCAAATTTTGCTTTTTCCGTTTTGTAAACAACATCAGAGACATCTTTTCTTATAAGCTTTTTATTGGTAGGAATTACAACCACATCAAGATTATAGATCTCACGGAACTCACGCTCTTCAGTCAGTGCGGTACCTGTCATACCCGCAAGTTTCTTGTATAATCTGAAATAATTCTGAAAGGTAATCGAAGCAAGAGTCTGATCTTCTGAACGAACCTTCATGCCTTCTTTTGCCTCTATTGCCTGATGAAGTCCGTCGGAATAGCGTCTGCCGAACATAAGTCGTCCCGTATTTTCATCGACAATCACTATTTCACCATCTTTAACGACATATTCCACATCTTTTTTGAAAAGCTCCTTTGCCTTAAGGGCAGCATTAAGATGATGGGTCAGTTCGATATGCTCATTGTCATATAAATTATCTACATGAAGCTCTCTTTCGACATGTGCGACGCCAGCTTCCGTAAGGGGAACCGAATGAGCCTTTTCATCAACGGTATAATCCTGTTCTTTCACAAGATCTCGAACGAGTCTTGAAAACTTAATATAAAGATCTGTGCTTTCAACACCTCTTCCCGAAATGATCAGGGGAGTACGGGCCTCATCTATAAGAATAGAGTCAACTTCATCAACAATTGCATAAAATCTTTCGCGCTGCACACGGTCTTCAAGATCCATCACCATATTATCCCTAAGATAATCAAAGCCGAATTCATTGTTTGTTCCATAAGTAATATCCGAAGCATACGCTTCTCGTCGGCTTATCGGTTCAAGATAGTCCAGATTAGGATCTTTGGTAACATAATCGGGATTATAACGAAAAGCTGCATCATGCTGGATACACGCAATACTCAGTCCAAGAAAATAGTATATGGGGCCCATCCATCTGCAGTCACGCTTAGCAAGATAATCATTTACTGTGACGACATGAACACCTCTCCCCAAAAGAGCATTTAGATAAACGGGAGCGGTGGCGACCAAGGTTTTTCCTTCACCTGTTTTCATTTCAGCTATACGCCCTTGATGGAGTACCATTCCACCTATCAGCTGAACATCGAACTGTCTGAGCCCTATAACACGCAAAGAGGCTTCACGCACCACCGCAAAGGCCTCATCCAGAATACTGTCAAGCTCAGGCTCATCCTTGATCTTGGTTTTAAACTCTTCAGTGCGGGCTTTAAGGTCATCATCAGAAAGCTCTTTCATTGAGGGTTCCAGCGCATTAATTTTTTCAACACGTTTGAAAAAACGTTTTATCTCACGTTCGTTGCCATCAATCAGTTTTTTTATAAAATCCATATATAACCCCCTAAGGTACTAATCTCTGCACAAATAAAAATCTGTAAGTAATTCTTTTCCAATATAAAAAGATCCTGTATAGTTCAAATACTTGGCAATATTTGTACAGGATCCTAAGCTAAAATCTGACATAATCAGACATAATACTAACGTTTTGCTCCAGGCCTTACAGCGACACCGAAAGGACGGCTTACCGTTGAAGAAGAGGTTGTCTGTATCACCGAATTGGATTCCGCATTTATTATAGTCATGTTGTTTTCTAAGTTGTTTGTAACAAAAAGTTTTGTTCCATCAGGCGTAATTGCAAGCCCAACAGGACCTCTGCCGGTATTGATCGTAGCCGATATACGTCCGGTTCTGCCATCTATAACAGAGACATAATTCGAACCATAATTAGTGACATATATCTTATCACCGAGCGGACTCGAAACGACTCTTGTGGGCTGAGTTCCCACCCTTACTCTGCCGAGCGGCGAGAGACGCAGAGCATCAATAACGGAAACATCCCCATTGTTCCTGTTGGCTATAAAAAGATATTTCCCATTGGGAGTAAGAGAAACTCCTGAAGGGAAGGCACCAGTTTCACAGGTGCCGAGCACAGCTCCTCCTGATCTGTTAAGTGCTTGAACTTCCCCTGAATTATTGCTTCCAAGAACAACATAAATATAATCAGTTCCTACTGCAAGAGCGCGCGGTTGGGCATCAGGGGCAGATTTACCGGAAGATTTTACAGGATAAAACGCAACAGCGGCATTTGTAAGGGGAGAAATTACAACAATCCCTGGCCTTGAGCCTGAAACAGAGGCATAAACATTGCCGTCAGGGGCACGTGTAATATCTGTCACAATTCCCCCTGAAGGAATAGAGCCTACTAATTTATTTCCCGAGTTTACATCCATTACAACAATATACTGAGTATCAGTTGCTATAAAAACTTTTGTTCCGGAATTATCGAAGGTAAGCCATAAAGGACGGGTTTTAAGGGAAACGTAGTTTGTTTTTCTGGGATTATAGGGATCTACTATAGCTACGGCATTTGGAGTTCCGGATACAGGAGTATAAGATTCTCCCGAGTTTGACATGGGATTCTTAAAATCCATATCAGGTGCAGGCATTCCTGACAAAGTGGTTGGATCTCCGCCTGCAGCAATTGAAGCACGATACTGAAGAGAGGTCATGCTGCCTGTGGGCAAGGAGCCTGTGGAAGAACCTGTTTTCGTGGAGGCAACAGAGGCATAGGCAACATAAACGGCATCAGCAACATTAACAACATCTGGAACTCTTCCCATTTGTAAAGAAGGCGCCGACATTTTGCGGTTAAGCACAAATTGAAGACTAATAGGAGCAGAGCCTTGTATGGTTATTTTTTTTGTTTCAAGATGATATCCATCTTTATATGCACCTATATTATAAACACCGTCCGGAATATTCTGACCGAAACCAAAATAACCATTCACATCCGTTATAGCCTGAAAATTTGTCCCCTCTATAACAATCAATACTCCGGAAAGCTTTGCTGCCGTAAGCCCCTGAGAAGTATCCGCAGAGTTGGAGACCACAGATTCAACAACATAGCCGAATATCGCTGCCGCGCAGGAGACCCGTGTAGCTGCAAGGCAAAATAATGCCAGAACCATCAGGGAACAGAATATTTTTCTCATAGAATCGCGTTTCCTCCCTCAATTTCTTTTATATATTTTTCTGCTAAAAGAATAGCCGCATAATCATCATAAGGCACAGGTGGAAGCAGAAGTCCTAAAGGTATAAACTTTTTAATGCCTTTAGGAGGATTATCCTTAAAATATCTGAATTTTGCCTGCTCGGTCGTATGTCTTTCATCAACTGTTTTCAACGCAACATTTGTAATTTCTTTAAGCGAACCTTTCAGTTGTTTTGACCCTGTTCCGGATCCTATTATAATTATATCCGGTGAAAAAGATGTTAAAAGAGAAGATATTTCTTCTTTAA
>MTLE01003119.1_pt1 | contig 24173 bp, 17 predicted proteins | sample 1982461 | NCBI WGS metagenome assembly MTLE01 (sample SAMN05712605, study PRJNA340218) | biofilm metagenome | isolation source: sample SPL anode biofilm adapted to -200 mV | place: USA | collected 2012-02-03
GGCCGCGCCGCGGCTCGATGCCGTGGCGGATGGCGTTTTCGACCAGCGGTTGCAGCACGAGGGCTGGCACCAGGGCGTGCCTGAGTTCCGCCGGAATGCGCAGTTCCACTTGCAGCCGTTCGCCAAAGCGCTTTTGTTCGATGCGGATATATCCCCCAATAAATTCGAGCTCCTGTGCCAGAGGAACCTCCTGTTCCTCCATCGAGTCTAGCGAGCGGCGCAGCAATTCGCTTAAGTCGCCCAGCATTTCGTCCGCCGCGCGCGGATTGACGTACACCAGCGTGGCGATTGAATTAAGCGTGTTGAAGAGAAAATGCGGGTTGATCTGCATGCGCAGCGCTTGCAGTTGGCTCAGGGTGAGCCGGGCTTCCAATTCGGCCGCGCGCCGTTCCCGCTCTTGCGAGCGTCGGAAATTGGCGATGGCCTGGCAAACGCCCATTAAAGACCCATAGACCAAAACGTCCAAAGCCGAGCGCAGCCCCAGAAACACCCCAAACGCGGCGGGTGGCCCCAGTTTGACCGTTTTTGATCCAGGCACTTGCCCAGGCGGTTCGGAATGTTGGGCCGATGGAGAGAGCCAGGGGATAACGCGAAAGGCCGTCCGATTGACGCCGACCACCAGGAGGCAGGCCAGCAAATGCAGCGCGACATTCCGCAAGAGGTTTTTTCGTTCGAGGGGAAAGCGGAAGGAGAGCCAAGCCACCGCCGGCAGGAACAACAGCCAAAGCGCCCAAAAAGACCCGCCAAACTTGATTGCTTGGCGCCAAGCGCCGGAACTGGTCAGCGCGAGGGGAACCGCGAACAGCAGCACTAGCGCGCCCCACAGCCCCAGGGCTGCCGCCACCATCGCCACTTGGAGCGCGAGGCCTCGATTGCCAGTCGTTTGGTTCATTCCATGGTGCATGCCGTTAAAAGCAGCCCGCGCAAACAGGCTTGGACCACCTGCCCGCCAGATTCGCCGCGCCCGGGAGTCATTGGCCCGGGGGGCAATTCGCCTCACGGGTGGCCAGGCAGGCTCCTTTGTTGGAACGAGAATACCGCGGGTTTATCTTGGGGCAAGTGGTCTTTGGAGGCATTGTCCGCTCCAGGTCAAATATGGAGTTCCTCACGGAAGCGGAACCGCCGGATGCCTCCGGCTTGCGGGGGCTGCGGAAAAAGCCCCCCAAGGATGGCTTGGCCAATTACTGACTAAAATTTCTAAATAGTATCTAATGTGCAGTTTGACGGTTCTATCAATTTATTCTAGGTATCGCTACCGTTTTGGATTGGCGGATAACTAGCTGAAGGGGGGCTGGGTTTAGGCCTGATTCCCAAGTTCTGCCGGGCGCATGCGCTAGCGTGAACTTTGGCTGGCACGGACATTCCGGTCTCGGCAGATCACTGAAATCGTGCGAAAACAGCCTTCGTTGACCTGGGAAATGGGAGCTTTCCGCTGTCGCCGCAAGTTGCGCGCTTCGGGGGAGGCAGCAAAGTTAAAAGATAACGATAACGCCAGGATCAAGGTGTTGAAAGTCTGCATAAAGTTGACTTGCTCGCATTGAAATCGTTGCGCTTCAAGGGGTGCCAAAGTTTGGGGCCTGCTCCAAGTTGCCGGATTGCGGCCGGATTTCCGATTGGGTAAAGGCAGTTCATAGCGCCCCCGTGGGGGGGGCTACAAAAAAACACTTAAGGCACCCCGCCGTGCAACCGATATAAGCTTGACTGGCCGTTTTGATGGCAGGGCGGAATTCTTTGCCAGAAGGAGGCAGTCCAAGCCAGCGTCAAAACCTATTACAGTAAAATTATGGTCCGCAATCTCTCAGCAAACTCTCTGGCCGGCAGGGCATTGAGCCGTTTGATTTGGATAATGCTCTTATCCCTTTTGACGCTCAGCGCCTCAGCCAACGGCACCACGACTAATTTGTACACGGCAGGGTTCCAGGATACTCTCCAATACACCGCCCCAGCCTTGACCAATTATTACGCCCAGGTGGGGCCCACTGGCATCCGGCCCGGATCTGGCACGTACAATTATACCTATTTGCTGATCAGTGCCGATACGACGGGCATCTATACGTTCGAGACGACCGCCAACACCCAATTGAGTAGTGGGGTCGACACCATGCTGTTCCTCTATAGCAGTTTTGATGCGAGTCAGCCGACGAACAATGCCTTGGCCGGAGATGATGATTACTATGTCTCCAGCACCCACATACAGCTCTCGAAATTCACCAACAGCTTGACGGCCGGTGTCACTAACACCGTGGTTATCACGAGCTGGCGGGCGGGTGACAAGGGAACCGTTGAACTGTCGATCACCGGGCCGGGCGTAATCACTTTTTACAACACCGCCCCGCAGTTTACCAAACTGATAAATACCAACGCCGCGTGGGACACCCTCTCCCTGCTGGCCCCGGCGGTGGGGGCGATAGACGTGCAATTGTTGAGCACGAACGGGGGCAATGGCGATTATGCGGGCAGCACCTTAACCATCGCCCGCCAAGGCGGCGCCAGCACCAACGATAATTTCGCGATTTCCACCACCAACGCCTCCTTCAGCATTAGCGGAAGCGACCTGCAATACTCGAACCTCACCTTCGCCACCTGGAGCACCAACGCGAACACCCTGCAGCTAGCCTTCACGAGCAGCGGGACCAACGCCACCCACGCGCTGGTGCAAAATGTGCTGCGCCATATTCTTTATCAAAACCCCGAGCTTGGCCCGGTGACTCTGGAATGGACCTTCGACGACGGCAACTTGGGCGACCAAGGTGTAGGCGGGGATCTTTCGATCACTTCAACTCAATTGGTGAGCGTGGTCAAACGGGTGCCCGTCATCTCGCCCTGGCCGACGGCCACCGGCATCTCCGTGGGCGACCAAGTGGGCGCCTCCACGCTCCAAAACGGCACGTCCAGCACACCGGGCACGTTCGCCTTTGCCAACCCAACCTATGTCCCCAGCCTCGGCAGCTACTCGGCTTCCGTCATATTTACGCCAACGGACACCACCTATTATAGCAACGTCACTAACTCGGTGAGCGTGGCGGTGGGCAAAAAATCCCAAACGATTGACTTTGCCACCATTGGCAACCAGATTACCACCGCCACCGTTACTCTCGGGGCAACGGCGACCAGCGACCTGTCCGTTAGCTACTCGGTCGTGAGCGGCCCGGCCCAAATCACCGGCGGCAATGTGGTGAGCTTTACGGGCGCGGGCACGGTCACCATCGCCGCGGATCAAGCGGGCGACGGAACCTGGCTGGCGGCGCCCCAAGTCACCCGCACTTTCTCGGTGGGTTGGGCGGCGCCCGTCATTGTCACCCAGCCGCGCGGAGTCGACGCGGTGGTGGGCGGCCAGGCGAAATTCTCTATGCAAGTGACTGGCGCCAGCCCCCTGCAATATCAGTGGCGCTGGAACGGTTCCCCAATCGAATCCGCCACCAACGCCGTCTTGACGCTATCGGGCTTGGCGCAAGCCAACTCGGGCGACATCGATGCCGTGGTGAAGAACCCCTATGGTTCGGCCACCAGCCAAGTGGCGCGCTTGACCGTCTCCATCTATACCATCTGGGGCGACAATCGCTACGGCCAATCCAGCGCGGTAAATTCGCCCGCCACGCCTATTGCGGCGGCCTTGGGCTGGTTTCACGACGTCTCGCTGCTCAGCGATGGCACCGTTCACACGTGGGGTGACAATCACTGGGGCCAAACCAACACGCCGGCGGGATTGGCCAGCGTAGTCGCGGTCAGTGCCGGCGCCTACCATTCCATCGCGTTGAAAGCCGACGGCACCGTGATGGGCTGGGGCTGGGGCTTGATTGGACAAACCAACGTCCCCGCTGGGCTAACCAACGCGGTGGCCATCAGCGCAGGCGGGTTCCACAACCTGGCTTTGAAGGCTGACGGCACCGTGGTGGGTTGGGGCTACGATTACTACGGGCAATGCGCGCCGCCGCCCGGTTTGACCGGCGTGAAAGCCATTGCCGCCGGTTCCTACCACAGCTTGGCGCTGCTAACTAACGGCACCGTGGTGGCTTGGGGCAACAATACCCTCGGCCAGTGCGATGTGCCCGGCGGCCTGGGAGCGGTCACTGGCATCGTGGCGGGGGCCTACCACAACTTGGTGATCCTCTCGGATGGCACGGTTACGGGCTGGGGCGATAATCGCTACCTCCAACTCAATACGCCGGCCGGCCTCGACGGGGTGGTCAAACTGGCGAGCGGCATCTCCCATGCGCTAGCGCTCAAGGCGGATGGCACGGTAGTATCCTGGGGGCATAACCAATGGTTGCAGACCGAAGTGCCCGAGGGCCTCACGAACGTCAAAGATATCGCGGCGGGGGGCGATCACAGCATCGTGATCCTGCAATTGCCTTAAGCTAGCAAAGACATTCGTTTAACGTAAGGAAAACACGCGCGGCGGGAATTCATTTCCCGCCGCTTTTGCTTAATAAGCCTGGTGGGATGCTCACAAAAAAAGCGCGACCTTGCGGCCGCGCTTGCAATAATTGTTGGCTGCTTGATTTAAGCGGTGGGCTGATAGCTCAGCACGGCTTCGACGCAACGGGCGCAAAGCGTGGGGTGCTGCGGGTTTTGGCCCACAGTCGGCTCCCAGCGCCAGCAACGCTCGCATTTGGTGCCGTTGGCTTGAGCCACAGTGACGGTGGTTTTGCCCTCGGCCGAGGCTTCAGCCTTAAGTTGCGAAACGTTGAGCAATTCGCGCAAGGCTTCGATTTCCGTGGCGTTGGCCGGGAGTTTCTCCGGCGCGCTGGCCACGTTGATTTGGGCTTCCAGCGCTTTGCCGATGGTCTTGGCTTGGCGCGCTTTTTCCAATTCGGGCAGGGCGGCCGCGCGCAATTCGCTGAGCGTTTGCCAGCGGGCGCGCTCCGCCTCGGGGCGGGCGAAACCGATGGGCTTCCAATCGGTGGCGTGCACCGAAGCGCCCGGGGCATGGCCCGGCACGCATTCCCACGCCTCGTCGGCGGTGTACACCAGGATCGGCGAGAGCATCTGGCACAGGCCGCTGACCAATCGCCAGAGGACGGTCTGGGTCGACCGGCGGCGCGGCGAGTTCGCGGCGTCCGTGTACAGGCGGTCTTTCACCGCGTCGTGGTACATGGCCGAAAGCTCGACGGCGATAAACTGGCTGGCCTTTTGATAAACGACGTGGAATTCGCACGCCTCGTACGCGGCGAGCACTTCCTTTTCCAGCTCGGAGTAGGCTTCCAGTATCCAGCGGTCCAGCGGCGTGAGTTGGGCGTCGGCCACGGCGTGTTTCGCCGGGTCGAAGTCGTACAAGTTCGAGAGCTGGTAACGCAGGGAATTGCGGATCACGCGGTAAGTTTCGCTGACCTTGTTGATGCGCTCATCGCTGACGACGATGTCGTTGCGGTAATCCTGTGAGGCAACCCACAGGCGCACGACGTCCGCGCCGTACTTTTTGACGTACGCCTCGGAGGTCTGCGGCTTCTCGTAGCCGGTCTGCTTGCTCTTGGAGATTTTTTCGCGGTCAGCGTCCACCATGAAGCCGTGCGTGAGCACCGTCTTGTAGGGCGGGGCGCCGTTGCCGGCCAGCGAGAGCAGGAGCGAGCTTTGGAACCAGCCGCGGTGCTGGTCGCTGCCTTCCAGGTACATGTCGGCTTGCCAGCTGTTGACGCCGGTCCCCGGCTTGCGCAATTCAGCGCGGCGTTGCAGCACGGAGCGCGAGGAGGAGCCGGAATCGATCCACACGTCCAGCGTATCGGAAGATTTGGTCACCGGATCGGCCCCCGTCCAATCCTTTGGCTTAACCAGTGCCCAAAGTTCAGCGCAGGATTTTTCGAACCAGATATTCGAACCGTGTTTTTCGAATAAATCGGCGGCGGCGCGCACGACCCGGGCATCGAGGAACGGCTGGCCCTGGGCGTCATAAAACGCGGGGATGGGCACGCCCCAGGCGCGCTGGCGCGAGATGCACCAATCGGGGCGCGATTTCACGGCGCCTTCGATGCGGTTGCGGCCCCATTCGGGCACCCAATTGACGGCGGCGATGGCGCTAAGCGCCTGGTCGCGGAATTGGTTGTGGTCGATCTTGATGAACCATTGGTCCATGGCGCGGAAGATCACGGGCGTTTTGCTGCGCCAGCAATGGGGGTAGCTGTGCGAGTAATTCTCTTTGCTCAGCAGCGCGTTCAGGCGCGTGAGCACTTCCAGCACGGCCTCGTTGGCTTCGCATTTGCCCTGGCGTTCGAGGATGGATTTGCCGACCAATTCGGCGGGCATTTGCTTCTCCGCCGGCAAATCGCTGGTGTGAGCGAGACAGCCGTTATCGTCCACCGGCGAGTAAACGGGCAAGCCGTTTTGGAGACCCAATTGATAGTCCTCCATACCGTGGCCGGGGGCGATATGCACAAAGCCGCTGCCGGTGGTGCTTTCCACAAAGGCGTCGCCCGCCAGCAACGGGGCCTCGCGGTCGATGAATGGGTGTTTGCACTTGAGCCCCGCCAATTCCTCGCCGCGGATGCTCTGCATGATTTGGTAGCCGCTCCAGCCGCACTTCTCGGCCACAGCGTTGAGCAGCGGCACCGCGACGATGTAGCTTTCGTCATTGTGCAGCACGACGGTGTAATCCAGCTTGGAATTGTAGGCGATGGCCAGGTTGGCGGGCAGGGTCCACGGCGTGGTCGTCCAGATCACCACAAACTTGCCCGGATGGCCAATGAGTGGAAATTTAACGAATACGCTGGTGCTGACGTGGTCCTTGTATTCCACTTCAGCCTCCGCCAAGGCGGTGCGGCAGGGGATGCTCCAGTACACTGGCTTTTTGCCCCGGTACACGAAACCTTGCTGGACGATATCCGCGAACATCCGCAACTCATCCGCCTCATACTGCGGCGTGAGCGTGAGGTACGGATTCTCCCATTCGCCGAGCACGCCCAGGCGCTGGAACTGGCGGCGTTGCAAATCGATGAACTTGCGCGCGTACGCCTCGCATTCCTTGCGGATGGTGGCGGGGCTGGCCTCGGTCGCGCCGGCCTGTTTGCGCATTTCTTGCACGACCTTGAATTCAATGGGCAAGCCATGGCAATCCCAGCCCGGCACGTAAGGGGCATTGCGCCCGCGCAAGGTCTGGTGGCGGATGATAATGTCCTTGAGGATCTTATTCAGCGCGGTGCCGATGTGCACGTCGCCATTGGCGAAGGGCGGGCCGTCGTGCAAAATAAACATCTCCGCGCCCGCGCGCCGTTCCTGGATTTGGCGATACAGCCCGCCGGTTTGCCACTGCGTAAGCCGCTGAGGCTCGCGCGTCACCAAGTCCGCCTTCATCGCGAAGCCGGTCTTGGGCAAGTTTAATGAATTCTTATAGTCCATTTTCTTAGGCTGCGGAACCTACCAGCCTGGGGGTAGGGTGTCAACGCGGGGAAAGGCCGCCACTCAGAGTGCTGGCCTGAGCCGGATGCCCCAAAAGTCCGGATCCGCGCCGGGGGAGGCAAGTTTTGCTCCAGGTTTTTTACACTGTTGGACAGGGTAAATATTCAATTCTGCGCTTAAAAAGCATGATTGTATTTATGTTATTATATTGAATTTGTGTAGATATATTTGCTAATAATAACTGAATAATACTGATTGCTGATAAGTGTAAACCTGTAGGCATAATCAGGTGGCGGTGGCGGGGAGGGTGGCATCAAGGGGAATTGAGGAAGGTGAGGAAAAAGGGTATTGGTTTATTGGTGGTCGTTATGTAAATATTTAATATTAAGTTAGTAATGCTTACAATGGAAAGCCAAACCGTCGTATAAATCTGGTGGGGATTCGCGCTTTTTTCCGTCTGGTGTAAGCCTTTTGTGGGAGGGCTATTGGTAGGAATGGAATGAGCCAAAAAGTTATTATCGGCACGAAATATAAAATATTAACTAAAGTTTTCAGAAAACATGCCGATAAATGCTAGTGGTGCATTAGGTGAGTGTGGTGGAGGATTTGCGCAGGAGTCTAACCCGATTGCAATTTATGGTTTTGCTTTTTTCAGATTATCCCAGGGGGAAGTGTCGCCAGGCAATTAAAAGGCAGTTAGCCTTTTCTTTGCCGGAAGTCATGGTGGCAGTGGCCGTTTTGGGCATTGTCTTTCTCGCTTGCTTCAGTGCCATGAGTTACGCCCGGTTGCAGGCGGCGAAGGACCGGGAGCGGGGCGTAGTGCTGGACTATGTTGGGCATTACCTGGAAATGGTCAAGGGACTGCCTTTCTCCGAAGTCAGTGGGGGCATGGCCATCAATGCTTTGTACGATGGCACCAGCGGGTCCCCCAATGTTCGCATTCCCACCACTTCGGCTTGGTTTAGCCTGGCGGATGATGATTACGAATCGTTTCATCCGGAGCTGGTCTGGCTGGCGCCCCGCAATCCTTTGATGCGAGTGACTTTGACCACCACTAAAGTCGATGGGGTTGACCACACCAAGCAATTGATCGCGGAAGTCAAGTGGGGGGTGCCAACACAGTCCGTCAGCATGGTGCTGATTCGGGTTAAGGACCTGTAAATCAATTTTGCGCAGCGTATGAAACTTAAACCTGTAATCGGGAAATTTCGGCAGCGTTGGAGTGGCGCCACGTTGGTGGAAGTGATGATTGCCAGCACCATTTCCGTGGGGGTGCTGGGCACCTTGATGTCGGTGTTCGGTTTGGCCGCCCAAGAACAGCGCCGGCAATTTGTGGATTCCATTCTGCAACAAGAAGCCGCCAATTTGCAGGATCAGTTGACCCGGATGGTGCGCAGCATGCGGCAATCCGAAAGTGTGGCGTTCGGCGATCCGGTGAGCGAGTCTGGCGCCACCGTGTACCATACGGTAGTTATGGCTCGTGGCCCGGCACCGGCCTATCCCCGGGAAAGCCTCAGTTACACCACGAACTGCGCGCTGATTTATGATCCCAACCGCAACACGACCGGTGGGGAGCAGACGCTTTTTACGAACAAAACCGGGGCCGTGCTCCGGAAACTCTACTTTTTCCCGTCGCTCAAGCCCGGTGGCATTCCGGATAGCACGGTGCTGAATATTTGGCTCGAGATGGATGATGATGGCCTGGCTCGGAGGCGCGGTCCCGGTGGCGGCATGACCAATTGGACGGTATCCCGCAGTTTCACGGTGACGATGCGCAATTTATAACCACCTAATATGAAAACATGTCTTAATCCCCGGCGCCAGGTTTATGCCTCGGTGCTGGGAGTTTCTTTGATCATCACCGCCATCATGGGGATAGCCATTCTGGCGACGATTTCGCTCACCTCCTTTCGCTATCGCTCGGTGCATGGCCGGTCGGATTGGCTGGACGCCTTTTGGCACGCCGAGAATTCCCTGCAATGGGCGGCCCAAAAAGTGGCCGACGCCAGCAGCGGGGGGACGAACGCGCCGTTTTTGGGCAAATACAAGATCTCTGATGGCACGCTGACTTTGCCGTATTTGCAGGCCCTGGCCACCAGTTCGGATTCGGATTTTGAGAACGCCTGGGTCACGATCGAAAACAGCCCCGCGCGGGTGGCGAATCATTATTTGATCACGGTTTCCGCCAAAGTGGGGGAAAAAACGCGCACGGTCCAGGTGTTGATGGAAAAAAATCCGCCCAGCCAGGTGTTCGATTATGAATATTTCCTGAATAACTGGGGTTGGTGGTGGGGCTCTAGCATTACGGGGGATGGTGATAACCGGGCGAATTGGGACTTTGATTTCCGGCACGGCCCCACGGTTAATGGCAGCTTGATTGCCAACGGCAACATTTCCGAAAACGAAGTGCCCGTCAACCCGTTCTCGACGAACACGCCGCCGTTTCGGGGCAAAGCCGCCACCGACCTGTTGTCTTACGTTCACTCGGGCGCGCCCCGCGTGACGATGCCTAATCTGCAGGATTTTTCTTACTACAATAAGGTTGCGACCGATTCCGGGGGCAAACTATATCTCGGCGATAAATTGCTGGTGGATGGCGTGGTCACCAACGCGACAAAAACCGGGTTGTTTGTGATCGGATCTCCCACTAATGCGATCCGGATCGACGGGCCGGTGGTTATCCCGGGTGACTTGGTGATTCGCGGCTCGATTAGCGGCATCGGGACGATTTACGTGGGGGGGAATCTTTATATTGCGGGCAACATGACTTACACCAACGGGCCGGATTTTTCCACACCGCCGGAAATGATGACCGCGACCAATCGTGATAAATGGGTTCAAAACAGTTTAAGCAACAAACTGGATTTGGTCGCCTTTGCCGTTCGGGGAACGATTTTGGGCGGCGATGTCAACACCTCGGATTGGAAAAGCGCGTGTTATGATCCCTCGCTCTACGGGTTAGGCCATGTGGGTGATGAAAGCAAGCTAGGCCAAGATGGCATCTCGGGCACTCCGGATGACAATGTGCCCTACTTGCACGCTGATGGCACAACCAGCGCCTGGTACGATGCCGACGGGGATGGCACCATTGATGGCAATTATAATTACAACAATGACGTCAAAATGACTACCGCGCGCGCCAGCTTGATTGATCGCTATCCGACCACCGGCTCCACGCCGGACAGCTACAGCAATTATGCGACTAATTCATTCAACAGCCTCGATGGGGTGTTTTATTGCAACCACGCCCTGGCTTTGCGCATGAATAAGTCGGACGCCATCATCAAAGGCTCGGTGATCTGCCGCGATGAGGCGATCATTTTCAACAACTCGGCCAAGTTCTACTACGATTCGCGCATCCACAGCCGCTATAGCAACGATCCCAACCGCTATATCGATCTAGGCTTGCCGGTGGCGAACAAAGTGGCGATCCGGACCTTTGACGAATTGGCGCCGGAAGCGGGATTTCACATCACTGGTTTATAAAGGCACCTGAGTCCATTGTTATGATATTGAGTACTTTTTTTAACCTGATGAGCCCTCGTTTGCGGGGGGCGATTCTGGCCCTTGCTTTGGTGCCGCGGGTATTAGCCATCGATCCCTTGCCGCCCTCGGTGCAAAATGCCTCCCTCGAGGTGCAAAAAGCTTACCGCGAAAAACTCGCCCAAGAGTCGTTGCACGACAAACTTGAGGTGGGCAAGAAGCGCTTCAGTGAGCGGCAGCAATACCGCCAAGGCTTGACCGCCATGATGCGCCGCGAAGCGGCGGTGCGCAACGAGGCGTTAAACCAGGGCGGGGCTGCCGCCGCGCCTGTCGTGGCCCAAGCCCAGCCCTCCAGCTCCTTGCCGCAATGGTTTTTCTTTTTAGGAATGCTGGCGATTGGCGGCGTTTGGCTGCGTTCCCGCACGGCGGAAAAGAGAACGGGTTCCGAGACCGCTTTTCCTGACGTTTAACAAATTTCACCGCCCGGCTCCTAACCGGGCGGCGTTGGTTGCCTAGATCATGGCCAGGGACTTTAAAAGGTCCCTGGTTTTTTAGTTTTGCTCCGCTGCCACCAGCCTAATCATCGTCTTCGGTGGTGACCGCGATTTTCACGGGTGCGGAGGTGGTGCTGGCGCCCGCTGGGGTGATTGCCCGGGCCGTCAAGGTGTGCGTGCCCGCCGAGAAACGGCGGCTCATGGTGTAAGGCGCGCTGGCATCGGTGCCCAGCAAAGTGGCGCTATCGTAGAACTGTACTTGCGTGCCCGCATTCGCCGGGCTAACGCTGGCGGTCATGGCAACGCTTTTTTCCGTCTTAAAGACGGCGCCATTTTCCGGCTTGGCAAGAGTTACCGCCAAGCTGGGGGCGCGGACTTTGAGCACCGCCACCACGCTCGTAACGGAGCCGGCGGAGTTGCTGACGATCACCCGATAATTGCCGGCGTTTGCCGGGGCCAGGCTGCTAATTTTCAAGCTGGCGGTGGCCACTCCGGAAAATTGCCCGCCATTGGCCAGCGGCGCGCTTTCCTTCAGCCACTGATAGCTCAACGGCGCCGTGCCGGTGGCCGTTACCGTGAAGGTGGTTGAGGCGCCCGCCGCGGCGGTTTGGCTGGAGGGCGGGGTGACGATGCGGGGAGGGGCGGGTGCCGGATCGCTGACGACGGTCAAGGAGGCGTAAGCGCTCACGGCCGCCGGTGGGGTGCCATTGCTGACGACCACATAGTATTTGCCAGCATCCGACGGACTGGCTTTGGCCAATTTTAGCGTGGTGGCCGTGGCCCCGGAAATATTGGCCCCGTTCACCAGTTTCACTCCGTCTTTATACCATTGATATTGGAGCGGCGCGGTGCCGGTGGCGGTTACCGAGAAGGTAACTGCGGCACCAGCGGCGACCGATTTGCCCTGTGGTTGAAGGCTGATGCTGGGCGCGGTCGTTTGGATGGCCAGAACGGTGACCGTGCCGGTGGCCAGGGTTGAATTCTTGGAGCCGTTGTAAGCGGCAAATGTGAAACGATCCGTGCCCAGAAAACCGCTATCCGGAAAATAGGTGGCGATGCCATTGCTTAGTCCCACGGCGCCGTGCTCGGCTTGCGAGATAATGCGCAATAACAGGCTGGTTCCCGTGGCGGGTAATTTCATGGCAACCGGGGTGTTAATGAGGGTGTTGGTGGTGATATTGCTGGCGGTGGGCGCGTTGCCCGCGTGGCCTTCACCATCGGGACCATTATGGCACATGTAACACCCCACAATGGCGCCTTTGAATAATTTTTGGCCGCTGATCGTGCGGTCCGCCTGCATCTGCGAAAGCACCGTGCCCCGATAATCTTTGCCGTGGCAAGCCTGGCATTGCGCGGCTCCTCCATGCTCCACCACATCCGGATGGCGGCTAACCCAGCTCGAGCCCATCGGATGCATGCCGTGCGGGCCGCCATTGACCGTTTGGGGCACCGTCGAATGGCACACACTGCATTCGGAGAGCACGCCCGCATGCCCTTGCATCTGCTGATTGCGAATATTGTCGTTGCGGGTGCTGCTGGGGAATTCGGCATGGGTGGAGCCGTGGCAGGCGGAGCATTGCAGTCCGCCATGCCCCACCGAAAACCGATATAATGACAATCCTGGCGCGGGCGTGTTGGGGGTGGTGGCAAAAGTTTGGTCCACGGCCACGCGCAGCGTGCCTTTATTGTCAGAGAAGGCGGAGGTGTACCGGATTTGGCCGTTATTATGCGTGGCTGTCCCACTATGGCAATTTTGGCAAGTGGGCTCCATGAACCAGCCCGTGCGCGTGGCGGCGCCGACCGTGCTCATGTTGCCATGGCAGCTTTGGCACTGCATCTCCATGCTGCCATCGGCGGCAATGGCTTTGCCCATGGCTCCGCGCAAACATTTGGTGGCCGAACCGGGGTGGCAGCGATAACACGAGGCCCGGTTGTTAAGGTCGTCCAGCACCACTCCAAATTCCGGATCTTTCACGCTGGCATGACTGCTGTGCATGGAGGCCGTTAAGGGAGGAATGCCCGCGATGCCGGAGCCTGGCAACGCTTCGGATTTGTGGCATGAAGCGCAGAGAATGGGGGTGCCATTGGACACCACATTGGCGTAGAGACCCGCCGCATGGAAACCGCCCGTAGCCAGGGCTGCTTGGTATTGCGTGGGGTGCGCGCGAAATTCCCGCTCGTCGTGCAGCCGCAAAATGTTGAGTCGGTAATCACGCTCCGCTGAGGTGACATAGACCCAACCCGCGGCGGGTTTGGCGGCCGCCTGCGAGCCGGAAGCATGGCAGGCGCGGCAATCCATTTCATCGGAAACGGGGAGCACAATATCGCTAGTGGCAATAACCGCCTGGTTTTTATCGCGGGCCACCAAGCGCATGAGCGGGTACTCGTTCTTTTGCCCGCGATCGTCGAACGGCATGATGGGAATGCCTTCGGCGCGAAACCATTTCACCGGGGTGGTGACACCCTCCGCGGGTTGATTGTGTGCTTCATAAAGCATGGCCTGCGGGGTGTTGTTCGTGCCGGGCATGGCCCATCCCGCCAAGCCCATATCCGGCGCCAGAGCTCCGTAGAGCCACGGAGTGTAAGTGTAGAAATTCCCTTTGCCAATCGAGGTGGAATTGAAGGAGCCATCCGGATCAGCCACCGCCTGGTAGGTGACCGAGTATCCTTCGCTGGCGCCCACGATCTTGCCGTTGACAATGAGCTGGGCTTCGATGGTGTTATACGGCGGAAGAATGGAGAACACGGAATAGTCACTATCCAGGCAGTGCATGCCTAGATTGTTCCAGCCGGCCAAGGCTACGGCGGCTTCCGTGGAACTGATGGCGAGGCAAAAGATGGCCAACCCCACAATGGCCACCGGCAGTTTCCAAAGTCTTTTCATGCGCTATCAACCTCCTTTAAAACAAGTTCTAATCAAACCTATAAGCTGTGTGTATATTGGTTAAAGCGAGCACTTTTTTGTTGCTTCCTTTCCACACTCAGGCGATCGAATGGGAATAAGCAATAATTGTGCCATGTATTAGTAGAAATATTTACAGGTTGTGTTTTGCGCAAAATCCGGCGGGCCCCGCCCGAGGCTTCTCGCCCTCAGTTTGGGGGTGGGCTCAGTGGGCGCCAGGACCCGTTCAACCGTTCCTGCGTCGCGGCTAAATATGATTGGCTGGGATTGACGGCCCGGGCGTTCCCAGCGAGGATGGCGGCGGTTAAGGGCAGCCGTAATTGCCCGCCCTTGGGGATTAAGATTTGAGTTATGAAACTTGCGGAAATGTACCAACAGCCGGGCTTGACGCTGTCGTTCGAGATTTTTCCTCCGAAGCCGGAAACGCCCATCCAGACGGTGTTCGATACGATCGAGCAATTGCGCGATTTGCGCCCGTCGTTCATTAGTGTGACCTATGGCGCGGGTGGCTCGCAAAAGGGCCGCACCGTGGAGATCGCCTCCAAGATCCAGGGCGATTTCGGGTTGGACGCCATGGCGCACCTGACCTGCGTGGGGCACACGCAAACCGATGTCAACGGCTTGCTGGACCAGTTGCGCGCCGCCGGAGTGAACAACATCCTGGCTCTGCGCGGCGATCCCCCCCAGGGCCAGCCGGACTTCGATTTCAGCCGCGGCGAGTTTCGTTACGCCATCGACCTGATCCGCCACATCCGCCGCCAGCACGATTTCGGCATCGCCGCCGCCGCGTACCCCGAGGGGCACCGGGCTTGCTCCCGCATCTCCGCGGATTGGAAAAATTTGCAGGCGAAAGTGGACGCCGGCGTGGACGTGCTGATCACCCAATTGTTTTACGACAACCGGGTGTTCTACCATTTCTTGGAAACTGTGCGCGCGATGGGGATTAAGTGCCCGATCGTGCCCGGGATCATGCCCGTCTGCAACTCCAAGCAGATCAAGCGCATCTTAAGCCTCTGCGGCGCTTCCATGCCGGCCGATTTGTTATTGCTGGTGGAGAAGTACAACGATAATCCCGACGATATGCGCAAAGCGGGCGTGGAGTACGCCATCCGGCAAATCCAGGATTTGATTGCCAACGGGGTGGACGGCATCCACTTGGAGCCGATGAATAAGCCCGATTTGGCGCGCGAGGTGCTGGCGGGCATCAATTACACTCCAGCAAAAAAATAGCGACGATCGTCAACCCGCCACCGGCGGGGCTTGCACTTCGAAAAACTCACGGCGGAAGAGCTCTTTTTGCACCGGGGTGAGTTTTTCGTACTCGATCTTGTTTTTCACGGTGGTGACGATGGACATGTAGGCTTGCTCGTTTTCCGTCGTCAAACGCTCGATGTCTTTCCGCTGGCCGGGTTGCACCCAGTTGCGGTCGATTTGAAAATTGCACTTCAGGATTTGGCGCTGCCAGTACAGCACTTCGATCAGGTTGCGCTGCCAGTCCGCCAATTGTGGAAATAGGTAACCAATCATCAGGCGAATCCGGGAGACGTCCAGCTTATGCTCGGTGTCATCCGTTCCTTCCTGGCAGGGCCATAAATAAGGCAAAGCCTTCCGTGTATATGCCTCGGCTTCCTCCCACAACACGTCTGCAGTCTCTTCGTATGTCATGTCTCATCCCGGTCGTTTACCTGACCAGCGCACGTTACTCTCCAGGCACTGGCTGGCAACTGAATAACACCTGCGCAAGCCCCATTAAGGGTTTGCGCAGGATTGAATAGAGCAAAATCAGGGCCATTTTCGGGCGCGATTTCGGGTCTCTCCCATTGCCTTGGCTGGCGGCCCATGATGCGCTCTTATTCTATCGGCATTAGAGGCTAAGACTTAAGCTTTTACGATGTTTTTTGAAGGGCTCCCCCAGGGGCATAAAAGAATTGTCCACGAAGAACGATCCCGCCGGGAATTGGCTTTTTTTAAACCAGCCGGTCAAAGTCCGGATGGAGTGGCTAAAAATTTGCGGATACCCGCCTCGAAAGGCGCTTCCTGAAAACCGAAGAGGGTTTGGGCGGGGGTGGGGTCGCTTGCGTTATCCTCTTGCAGCATAATAATCTGATCGCGGTTTAGGGGCGGTGGTTGCTGCAACCAGGCCGGGAAGAACCATTCCATGAAGGAAGCCATGGGCCGCGCGATCGGCAGGGGGAGTCGGAGCAGCCAGCGTTTGCGGTTTAACACCGCGAGCATTTCCCGTAATAAAACCAGAAAGGTCATGGCTTTGGGGCCGCACAAATCAATCGTTTGCCCGTTTGCTTTGGGTTCGGTTAACGCCGCGACCGCGCATAAGGCAACACTTTCCACAGAAATGGGTTGTAGCTTGCCTTGTCCGCTGCCAATCACGGGCAAAATCGGCGAAAAACGGCTCATCCGGGCAAATAAATTGATGAACTGATCCTGCGCTCCATAAATGAGTGACGGCCGCAGGATGGTGAACTCTAAGCCACTCTGCCGCACGCATTCCTCCGCCTGCCATTTGGTGCGATGATACCGGGAAATAGCGTTTGGCCGGGTTCCTAACGCGCTGATATGAACCAGCTTGCCGATATTGTTCTGGCGCAGGGCCGAGACGAGGCGCTGCGTGCCTTGGACGTGGATGCGCTCGAAGGTGGAGGTTCGGCATTCACTGATGATCCCCACCGTATGAATGGCGGCTTCTACGCCTTTGAGTTGGCCGATCCAGGGACCGTCTTGCGTGACATCACCCACTAAAGTGCGCGCCTGCCAGCGTTGCAAGGCTTGGCGCGCCCGGTTGGCGTGGGGATTGCGGGCCAAAACCGTGAGGGCGTGGCCTTGCCTTCTTAATTGGTCTCCAATGGCTTGGCCAACGAATCCGGTGCCTCCCGTGAGCAAAACCCGCATATCCCAATATACCGCGCGGCGGTCTTTGCGCAACCAGCAGCTTCAGCCGCAAAGACTTGCCGGCCATTTTTCCGCCTTTCAAAAATGCCTATTGCGTCCTTTTGGGGTTTCGGCTAGTACATCAGCCATCTGCGGTGCTGGCCTCTTTTGGCTGGCAACGCAATCTATGAACGCAATAAACGATTGGGACCGGTTCCGGCAGTTATCCCAACTGCCGGGCAAGGCTTCTTTCTCTCTTCGCAGTTTCCTTAATGGCGCCCTCTATTCTATGGGTGCCGGTTCTATTTCCGGGATCTGATGCCTCCCCGGCGTGAGGCCAATTTGCCCGCGCCAATCCTCGCCATCTTAACCATTGGATAAGCACGCATGAGCATGCCTATTTTGATTGTTGTCAATGACCCGGAAGAATGGCCCTTGACAGTTCCTGGAGCCACGGTTATTTCCGCGCGGTCTTACCTGGCCGATCCGCACTACGCCGGCCTGCCCCGGGCCAAGGTGTTCAACTGTTGCCGCTCCTACCGCTACCAGAGCACCGGTTATTACGTCTCGCTGCTGGCCGCCGCGCGCGGCCATAAACCATTCCCCAATATCGCCACCATCCAAGACATGAAGTCGCCCACCATCGTGCGCTTGATGTCGGACGATATCGAGGAATTGATCCAGCACAGCCTGGCGGGCATCCGGTCCAGCAAGTTCACGCTGAGCATTTATTTCGGCAAAAACATGGCCCGCAAATATGACCGGCTGAGCGGGCAATTGTTCCGGCTATTCCAGGCCCCGTTCTTGCGCGCTCAATTCGTGCGCAACGGCCATTGGGAGCTGCGCGGCATCGGGCCCATCTCGGCCATGGAAATCCCGGACCAGCATCAGGCGTTCGTCAAGCAAGAGGCCGCCGAGTTTTTCGGCTCGCACCGTTTCTCCACCCCGCCGCGCGCGGTGGGACGCTATGAGCTGGCCATCCTCGCCGACACCACCGGCAAAAGCTGGGCCTCGGATGAGGCGGCCATCAAGAAATTCGTCAAAGCGGCCAATTCCCTGGGCATCGAAACCGAGGTGATTGACAAGGATGATTTCGGCCGCGTGGCGGAGTTCGACGCGCTTTTCATCCGCGAAACCACCAGCGTGAACCACCACACCTACCGCTTTTCCCGCCGCGGCGTGGAGGAAGGCTTGGTGGTGATCGACGATCCCGAGTCGATCCTCAAATGCACCAACAAAGTGTACTTGGCCGAGTTGCTCGATCATTACCACGTGCGCACGCCCAAGACCCTGATCGTGCACAAGGATAACATCGATGCCATCGTGCCCCAGCTCGGCTTGCCCGTGGTTTTGAAGCAGCCGGACAGCTCGTTCTCGCAAGGCGTCGTCAAAGTTGGCGAAGCCGAAGAGGTGCGGCCCCAGGTCGAGGAATTGCTCGAACACTCGGACCTTGTCATCGCGCAGGAATTCTTGCCCACGCGCTTTGACTGGCGCATCTGCGTGCTCGATCGCAAGCCGCTCTTCGCCTGCAAATATTTCATGGCGCCCAAGCACTGGCAGATCATCCATCGCGACGAGAAAAACGAGGAGGATTTCGGGCGCGTGCAATCCGTGCCCGTGGAATTGGTGCCCGCCACCGTGATGCGCACCGCGCTCAAAGCGGCCAATCTGATTGGCGACGGTTTGTACGGGGTCGATATCAAACAGGTCAACCGCCTGTGTTACGTGATCGAGATCAACGACAACCCGACCATTCAATCCGGCTTCGAGGACGCCTTGCTCAAGGATGAATTGTACCGGCGCGTGATGGAAGTGTTCCTGCAACGCCTCGAGCGCCGCCGCCAGGGGATTCCCGCGTGAGCGCCTATTCGTTGTTTTCCGTCTACGGCATCGAGCTGGAGTACATGATCGTCGATGCCCAGACGCTCTCGGTGCGGCCGATCGCGGACCTATTGTTGCGCGCGGAGTCTGGCGAATGGGCGTCCGATTCCGAGCGGGGGCAGCTAGCGTGGTCCAACGAACTGGTGGCGCACGTCGTCGAATTAAAGACCAAGGAACCCGCGGCCACTCTCCAGGGGATCGCCCGCCAGGCGGCGCAGGACGTGGGGTTGATTAATCAATCGCTGGCGCCGCACGGGGCGTGCCTGCTGCCCACGGCCATGCACCCGTGGATGGACCCGAGCGTGGAAACGCGCCTGTGGCCGCACGATAACAGCCCGGTGTACGAAGCTTTTCATCGCGTCTTCAACTGCCAGGGCCACGGGTGGTCCAATTTGCAGAGCATGCACCTCAATCTGCCCTTCGCGAACGCGGAGGAATTCGGGCGTTTGCATGCCGCCATCCGCCTGGTGCTGCCGTTGCTGCCCGCGCTGGCCGCCAGTTCGCCCATTCAAGAGGGACGGCCCACTGGCGCGCTCGATAACCGCTTGCGTGCCTATCGCGGCAATTGCGCGCGCATTCCCGCGATCTCCGGCCAAGTCATTCCCGAGCCGGTTTTCGCCCCCGAGGAATACCAGGAGAAAATTTTAGGGCGCATTTACCGCGACATCGCGCCGCATGATCCCGAAGGCACCCTCCAGCACGAGTGGCTCAACGCGCGCGGGGCCATCGCCCGGTTCGAGCGCGACGCCATCGAAATCCGGCTGCTGGACGTGCAGGAAGCGCCCCGGGTGGACCTGGCGATTGCCCAGGCCGTGGTTGCGGTAGTGCAAACACTCGTCGAAGAACGCGCGTCTAGCTTTGCCGCGCAACAAGCCTTGCCCACCGATGTATTGGCGAACATTTTAGAAGAGACCATTCGCACGGGCGGCGCGGCTGTAGTTGAGAACGGATCTTATCTCCAAGCCTTGGGGCTTCCCGCAAAAAAACTCGCGGTGCGCGAGGTGTGGCAAGCAGTGCTGGAACGGGCGAATTTCTGGGATGCCAATGAAGCTGAACGCGCGCCCGTGCGGGAATTGCTCCGCCAGGGCTGCCTAGCGGAGCGCATTCTACAAGCCACTGGCCCCGCGCCGGGCCGCGAACGCCTGCGAGAAGTCTATGGCGAACTGGCCCATTGCTTGGCGCGGAACCAAATGTTTACGGCTTAATCCTGCCGCCAGCTGAGCGCGGTGTTGTGGCTCGTTTCCTTATAAGCTGTGCCGAGATAAAAACCGGCCAATGGCTCGCGGTAATGCGCGATCGTTAACAGCCAGAGACCTGGCTGTTTGGCTGTGAAATGGATTCGGCCCTCAGCGTCGGCTTCCAATTTATGTTCCTGGCCATCGGGCGCGCGCAGCGTGGCCGTGGCCTTCGCCAGCGGCTGTCCGCGGAAGTACGCCCGCACTTCACCCGCCTGGCCCGTGGGGACCAAATCCAGCGTCAAAGCCGGGCTGCCCGCTTCCGCGAACGAGGGCTGCCAGCGCGCGTAGAAATAAGGTTTGCGGCCGCCGCGCACCGTGAAGATGGATTCCACCCCGGCCACCGTGCCCGGCTGGGATTCGGCGATCGCGAAATGGTCCGTTTTTTTGGTGATGACAGCGGCCACCGGTTTGTTGGAGGCCACCACGAACCCTTGCGGTGGCGAGAGCGCGTCCAAATGTCCCGGGGAAGTTTCAAACGGTTTTCCCGGTTCCGCAAAACGCACCGCTAATTGGCCGCCCAATGGCTCGAGCCAGACGGTATGCGCATGTAATGATGTGTGCGCCGCAACCAGCAAAAGCCAGGCGGCCGCCCAGAGTTTTTGCATGCTCAAGGTCATTGGTTTTGGGTGTTGGGAGTGGCGGCGGCCGATTGCACCGGGGGCAGCGGCTTGAGGGCGGGAGTGAGCAATTCCAAGCTAGGCTGCTTGCCCTCCGCATCCTCTCCGCCGAGCGCAATCAATTGGGTGCTGCCCGCCGTGACGAGCCGGTGCGCCAGGCGCGGATGCTCCAGGCGGCCCACAATTTCCCACGCTTTGCCGTCTTCCGATAATCGCAGCAAATCGCCTTGGAACGCGTTGGCGTAGATGCGGCCCGCTTGGGCGATGGCCGAACAGCTAAACCCCTTGTTTTTGCCGTTGGGCAATTCCGGGCCTTTGGACCATTGGCCGGTAGCGGTGTCGTAAACTTCAACCGCCAGGGTCGGCGCGTTGTTTTTATCCATGCCGCCGATGCAATAAATGCGGCTGCCAACAGTGGCCAAGGCCAAGGCGCGGCGCTGGAACGGTTGCGGGAACGATTGCCAGCCCGTTTGCGGCTGGGCCAGATCGAGCACCAGACCGTTTTTGGGCCAAACGTTGTTATTCGTGCCGCCCATCATTTGCCAACCGCCCGCCACATACAATTTTTCACCCAGCACCACGGCGTCGTGGCTGGAGCGCGGCTCCGGCAGCGCGGGCAAATCCTCCCATTTTTGGGTGGCGGGATCGAACCGTTGCGCCAGCGCCAGGGAATATAAGTCCTGTTGCTCGCCATTCGGATTGCGCGCCGCCATGCCGCCAATACGGTAAATGCGGCCTTCGTGCGCCACAAGCGGCTGGCCTTGGCCGGGGGCCGCGCTGGGCAAGGTTTCCCATGAGCCGCCGCCCGAGAGCCGCAAGCGGTGGAAAGTTCCGCTCACCTTCTCCGCCGAGTAATCGTGACGATGGCCTTTATGGCCGCCGAAAACGTAAAGCCACTCCCCGGCGGTGGCGGCGCCAAAACTGGTCACCGCCTCCGGCATGGGGGGCAGGGTGGGGGAGGCCGGTGCGGACTCCGCGCGCAGGGTGGTCCAAGCCGCCAGCCCGAGGGCGGCTATCGTTAAACGGGCTAATGACGTTCTTAACATGGGTTTATCTTACGGGGATATTCCAGGGCTGGCTTCCGGGCGATTGCTGGAAATTGGCGGGGGCTTGCGCAATCCGCCGCTAAAGGTGCGCAATTTGCCGGAAGCGGTGGCAGCCGCCTTCAGGCATGCTGGCGGGCGTGGGCCATGCCATTGGATTGCGCTTTGAGCGAAATGGGCTACACTGCGCTGGCCGGGCTGGAAGGGTCCGGTTCGGCGTGGCCACGCAATTCACCCGTGTTGGCACCGCGCCGATGGCCGCAAAACAATTTGTGAAAGATTATCCCAAGCAAAGTGGCAAAACCGCCGGACGCCGTCCGCTGGCCACTACGGGCTCGCGCACCAGCCAATCACCGGCCGGCGTTTCCGCTTGGGAAAACGCTCCCTCGGCTTGGCGCCCGCTGGGGGAGTTAGATCTTGAACTGGGCTTCCAGTTGACCTGGCATGAATTTGCGTCCACGACCGGCGCGGACTCAAAATTAAAACTGGCTCCCAACCGACTGGGTATTTGCCTGAATTTGGAGGGGCACGGCAAGCTGATAGGCCCCCGCCAAGCGACCCGCTTGGCACCCCAGTGCGGGGTTTTCTATTTTAATGGCGCACCGTCCATTTCAATGGATCGCCACGCTGGTGAGAAACATTGTCTCGTGACTTTGGAGTTTTTGCCGGAATTTCTCCAATCCTGGTTTGGCAAGCTGGCGGGACAACTGCATCCCTTAATCCAATCCGTGGTTCGAGGCGAGGCCCGGGAATCCATGGTGGCGGAGCCGGGGCGCTTGCTTTCCACCCTGCAACAACTCGCGGCCAGTTTGCGCGATTGCCCGGCTTCCGGCCCGGCCCAGGGGGTTTGGTTTCAAGCCAAAGCGCTGGAAATCGCCGCGCACCTTTTTTTCCTGCCCTCCGCCGGGGAGCGGCTTTGCACGCGCACTCAGCGGCTGGCGCAGGCGCGGGTGGAAAAGGCCAAGGCGATTTTGCGCGAGCGTCTGCAAGAACCGCCCTCGCTCGAAGAATTGGCGAAAATGGTGAGTTGCAGCCCGTTTTATTTGAGCCGCCAGTTCGCCCAGGAAGGCGGAGCCACGATGCAACAGTACTTGCGCCAAGTGCGCATGGAACGGGCGGCGGAATTGCTGCGTACCGGCCAATGCAACGTGACCGAAGCGGCGTTGGAAGTCGGCTACAATAGCCTCAGCCATTTTAGCAGCACCTTTCACGCGACCTTCGGCTGCTGCCCCGGGCTTTATCCCTTGCGCTGCCAGGTGGCGGCGGGTCAGCGGCGGTCCGCGTCCGATGCCGAGCCCGCCGCGTGAGCCTTGCTTCAAGGCGCGAGCGTCCAGGCCGCGTCGGAAGCCCGGTTGCACCAGTGGCGCATGTCCTGCATGTCGCGCAGGGTGAAATTCTCCGTGTGGCCGTCCAGCAGCGCCGCCACCGCGCGCTGGTTGTATCGAGGCGCCACAAAACCCCATTGGTTCGGCGTGCCCGCCGCCGCGTATTCCGCCGACCATAGGCGCTTCTGCAAATACGGGGGCGTGACTTGGTAATAGCCTTGCGCGGCGCGGCCCTCGACCGCCGACCGGGCGCCGATGAAGGCCATCAGCGCGGACGGTTGCCGGGCTTCGTCCAGCCGGGTTATCACCGTGCCCGCGCCGAATTTTGCGTTGGCCGTGGCCACGGGGAACTCCGTTTCGTTGCCGCCCATAAAATAGGAGTTGATGCCCAGCGAGGGAAACACGCTCACCGCGTAGACATAATCGTCGTGGCTCTGTTGCCGCAATTGCGCGAGTTTAACGCGGTTATCGCCGGAATAAATCAAATCCATCGCGCCGGCCAAGTACGGCACAATCCGCCAAGGATAGCGCGCGTTCTCGGGAAAGGCGATGGTTTGCCCGCGGTTGTCCACCGCCGTGGGGTCGGGCGCGTAGCCCGGGAACACTGCGCCGTTGTGGTCATCGCCATACATCTGGATGGCGGCGATCAATTGCCGGCCGGCGGACATTTCCTCGACCATCCGCGCCTGGCGTTTGACTTTGCCCAGGCATGGCAGGAAGAGGGCCGCCAGCACGGCGATGATCGCGATTACCACCAACAGTTCCAGCAACGTGAAGCCCGCGTTGAGCCGGGAGATTTTCATGGCAGAGTCAGGCGATAGAATCGGCTGGCGCTGGCGGCGTTCGTGTCGCGCCAGAGTTGATAAACCGGCGCGGGATACGGGGGATTCGCCACCGATTTATCCAGCCAGGCCGAGGAATAAGTGATCGCGGGCGCGGGGACGTTTTGCCATTGGCCCAGATCGTCTGACCATT
>MTLE01000952.1_pt1 | contig 24154 bp, 20 predicted proteins | sample 1982461 | NCBI WGS metagenome assembly MTLE01 (sample SAMN05712605, study PRJNA340218) | biofilm metagenome | isolation source: sample SPL anode biofilm adapted to -200 mV | place: USA | collected 2012-02-03
CCAGGGGGCCTGAACGCTTACGTATGGATTAGCAAGCACCATCGCAGGCTACGACATTGACATCACCAAGCCGCCAACCAAGGAGGACCTGAAAAACCCCGTTCTATGGCTCACTCAGGCGCATGCCATGGCGGAGGCTGCTCGCGTCCTATTCGAGAACCCCCCAAACCTTGAGACGATGCCAATGTTGGTAAGAGGGATGTGTGATTCTCAGTATTGTGCTGTTGGCTTAATGTTGGTGGGTTACAGCCTAGAGATAAGCCTAAAGGCGATGATCATCCTCAAGAACGGAATCGATGCCTACATCAAAGAAGAGAAGACATACAAACACCATGCGCTTGTAGAACTCGCTACCTTCATCCCTGGGCTCTCTGACAAGGACAGAGCCATTCTTCAAGCACTCACACTCTTCACTCGCTGGGCGGGTCGCTATCCTGATCCAGGTTCCGGTCGGGTGGCAGAAGCGGAGGAAGTCTTCACCCTCTCAGAAAGTCATCAGATCGCGGCAAGAGATGTCTTCGAGCTAGCAACCAGGGTGATGCGCCACACAACCGAAGTCCTAAATCAGGTTGGAATCCCGCAATGATCCAAGGTATGGCGTCCTCAAGTGGGCGTGGGAGACCCAGGGCGTCTTTCACCGCGGGTTCTCCATGGGATCAGCAGTGAGATCGCCCCTCAGGAAGCACGACAGAACAAGTTTCTTCAAATACATGACGGCGGAGGTTGCCGCTCTTGTGCTGAAGAACAGAACCCTCCGATGGAGTTCTCCCCTTCTCTTCAATGACCCGTTTGATGTTCCTCGGGAGTTGATTGTGGACCTGGACTATCGGGACCTCCTTCAGGCTTCAGCAAATTGCTTCTCACGCTTAATAGAGAATCCACCCGATGACACCACTAGGCTTTCACCAAATATTCGCCCGATCATCGATACCGTAAAAAAGGGGATCCCGCCAGAAACAAAAAGAGAGTTACTTGAGAACTTGGCGGAGCCTGAGCCTCTTCATTCTGGAGTTGGTCAGGCGGTTCTGGAACTCCAGCGGGCATGGAGTGCGTTGATTCCCGATCTAAGGATTCTTTGCCTCACAGAGCGTCCAACTCACACCGCAATGTGGTGCCACTACGCAGGAAATTATTCAGGGGTTGTTCTGGAATTCCATTGCCTGGATGTGACCGGAAGCGCTTTTCTCACCCCTGAACGAGTGACATACCCAACGGAAAAGCCTGCGATCTACACTGCCGATGGTTGGGCTGAACTAATGGTTTTAGACCTGGAGACTGCCTCAGAGAAAATGCTACACATTGCTACCTACACCAAGGCTCCAGATTGGAGCTACGAAGATGAGTGGCGAATCGTCTCCTACAAGCGTCCATCAGATTCGGGGCATTTCACGGATTACCCCTTCGATCCACGCGAACTCGCGGCGATATACCTTGGACCACTGATTTCAGCATCAGATCTGAAATCGCTGGGTAGCCTTATGTCTGCCTACCCCTTAGCGAAGGTCTTTAGAATGACGCTGGGAGCCTCCAGGGAATTCACTATTCACCAAGTAGGTGGGTTTGGAGAACTCTTGGCGGAATAGTTGATGACTTGAACGCAGGGTCGATTGCGGATGAAAGCAATAACCCCAGAGGCACACCGTCCCCTAGGGCTGCATGGGCTTCTACTTCTGCCACGCCTGACCCGGGCAAAAAATGTTGAGGTGGAGTATGGCAGTGCCCTCATTATTCCTTACGTTTTCGTCGATCTAAATTATTTGCAATTGCATGAGGTTTCCCAATGATTCGAAATAATTCAGCGAATGAATTTCTCAAGGATGTCCTATTCCCTGTGAATATGAGCCTGTCAGCTTCTAGGGGGCTCTGGTAGCGGAACACCTGAATGTCATCGCCATTCGTAACTAGATAAAAAGGAGTGCCCAGGAACATAGCGTAGCTTCTGGCTTGGCTGATGAAATCCTTTACACGTTTAGTTGTTCTCTTGGCTTCAATAACGAGTAGTGCGTTATCCATGCTCCTGTTGCGACCGTCAAATAAGACAAAATCAGCCTCTGCCATCGTCCGCTTGGTGCCAACTACAATCTCGATGGGGAACCCATCCGCCCGGTCGTCCTCGTCAAAGCCAAGCCGCTCCAGGAGAGGAACAATGAAACGGATTTCGACTTCCTTCTCTGTCGCAAATTCCTTTTTCGCTACCTCGTCAAACCATGGGTCCTGGGGACCAATGTCCGGATAAAGGGGTTTCCCCTGCGGTTTGATTGAAAGAGAGATCCACCCTCCACGATCGCACTCGGCAAGCTCTGGGTTGGTGAGTATCCCAGCGTCTGCAAAGGCAATTGTGAGGCGCTGCATTCTTTCCTGGGTTCGAACCTTGAAGCCGAATTTGTTCAGCAGCGAACGCAGGAGCATCCTACGAGTCTGGTTTGGTGCTAGTGAAATAGAATCCTTGAGCGCAAGCACAGACGCTTCAAACAGTTCTTCTTCTAAGCCGGTGGTCATCAGCTTTTGCCGTTGCAATGGAAATTGGCAACTGCCTTCAAGCTGTCGGTCAGCTGGTAGATTTCGGTGAGATCGCCGATGCCTGTCCTGGTCTCTCCTTTTTGAGCGTCAAACACCCCAATCGCCTTGTTCTTCGAATTGAAGTAGAAGCGGCAGATTGGCTTCCTGTTGTTGTCATCGAAGAGGACGGCACAATAGGACTTCGCGTCGCGGATGGTAACCGTCTTGGGGTCAACAACCTCGCGAAGGATCGCCCTAACGATGTAGAAGGCTTCCCACTCGTCCGGTGTCGTGATGACCTTTTCCTCTTCTTCTACGGGCGGCATGACAGGCTCCGCAGGTTCGGTGGGCAGCATCCCATCATCAGCAAGCGCCACCTTCAGGCGGTCATTGATCTTGTCGTTGATCAATTGCTGGAACGCCCGCTTCGTGAGTGCCGTGAATTGATCCTTCACGACCTGCGTCATCCGACCGCTGTATACCTTTCCCGCGAGAAGCCTTACAACCTCCTCGGAAGGGTTGTGCAACTGCTCATTCAACACGCGCTGGATCTCTTTTGTGTATTTCAGATCCGTAGCGGTGGAGAGGATGTTGTTGATATCGAAAGTTGTCTTGGTGAACTTCTTAAGTTCCTCGGCATCCTGATCCTTGAAATCGAGCAAATTGAATTCCAGGAACGGCTTGGCATCCATCATGTTCGGCTGGTCAAGATCGGTGTAGAAGAAATACTGGGTGCCATTGGTCAGGACGCCAAACCTTGTCTCCGTGACGGTGAAGTAACGGAAAAGCTGGGTAGCCTGAATCTTGCGCAGGTCCGTTCCGTATTTCTTGCATTCCATGATGATGATGGGCTTGCCGTCCCGAAAGATGGCGTAATCGACCTTCTCGCCCTTCTTCACGCCCACGTCCGCAGTCAGCTCCGGGCGGACCTCGGTCGGGTCGAACACGTCGAATCCCAACGCCTTGATGAAGGGGAGAACCAAGGCATTCTTGGTGGCTTCCTCCGTCTGGAGGTGCCCCGCCTGGTTTGGCACACGGGAAGCGATCAGCTTGAGTTGATCAAGGAAGTCCATGGGAGGCTCCTGGGATTTTTCGATGTGATCGCTCAATAGGTAAGCATGAATACTCCCCGGTCTCAATTGTTGTTTGTAGAAGATTGGAAGGTTGGTCTGAGAAGGTCGTTCTGGGATCCCGAAGCGATTCCCATAAAAAGGCGGCAGAATGCGATCAGGTCTCAGCAAGGTGGAGGGATGAACGAGAAGCCAAAGAGGCGCTTTATGAAAGTGCTTTCCACGCCAAGCGGGCATGCATTCGCCCCAGGAGTCGGCTGGCTCCCGGGGCTACTGTTCGCTCCATACACGGGTAATTCTCTTGGCTGCTATTCGTGATGGTTACAGGCAGGAGAATGATGGGTCTTCTGCACCTCTGAGGTGTTTGCCCCGTGAGACAACCCGAAGGTGCGGCGAACACTGAACCCAAGCTCTAGGGACTCTCCTGCGGCAACCAAACCCCGAATTTCAAGAGGATGTGCTCGACGGTTCTCAACGATTTACCGCCCTCACCCGACCCGGCTCAATATTCAGGCTCTTCGGGTAGATCCCAGAACACCGTGAGAGCTTCGAATTCCGGTTCATCCGCATCCTCGTCAAGGTCCACCTCCTCCAATTCCTCAAGATCCGCATTCCATGCATCCATCCACTGCTCGTAACTCTGCCCGGAATCACCCTCCTGCCAGCGGGTTGAACGCTCGTAGTAGTATTCTTCCTGCGCGTCGTGAACAGACTCCATGAAAGTGATGGCGTCCACTACGCTCTCGTTGTATTGCGTCCGAAGGGTTTCAACGCGCTCTTCGGGGACGGATATACCCTTCTGTGCCTGGCTTACGAGGTCCTTGATTTGGTCGGCGAGTCTAAGTAGGGAATAGGCAATTTCGTCTTGCCTCTTAACCATTTTCGCTTTCAGTCTCTTCATGTTTTCCTCGATGAATTGGTGACGGTAGAGCCGTCATTGAAGTTTGGTAACACCTCTGGGGCAGTGCTTTAATGGAAGTCCACCGCCATGGGCGGAAACGAGATACCTATCACGGTTAGGCAGACTTATTTCGGTCCCTTGCGACCAGGAACTCTGAGACCTTGTCCTTGATTTCCGCATCCGTGAGCCCAACCTGCTTGCACGTCTCGATGGTGTTGGTGATGCCTTCAAGCCATGCAATTCTCACGGGCTGGAGGGCTTTCTGGGCATCGACAATCCTGCTCCAGATCTTGCGCCAGTGGGCAAATCTGCCCCTGCTTTGTTTCACGCTTTGCAATGCGCCCGGACCGAAGACGTTGTCAACTGCACGACTAGATCCGAAAAATGTGATCAGCGCCTTGCTGCATGGCATTGCTATAATTTCGGCATGTGAACGCCCTCTTGCGTGAAGTTCAGCATAGAGGTCCCTGAGGAAGTTCGTTTGCTGCCCGCGAGTGCTGGGCTGGATTAGGACAATCATTTTTCTCTCCTTCGAGAAGTGTGGGGATTGGAAGTGTCAGAAGCCCACACAACCTCCTGACTCTATTGATTACCACCATGCGTTTCTGGTGCTTCTTCACCCGCCAGGCGCTACATCCGCGTTGCCCGAAGAGAGACAGTTATCTGCACCTAGAATCTATGCAGAGACCATCCCTGCGAGATATGCGGCATGGTGGGTCTACAAAAGCTCTCAGGCGTTGCTGGGTGCCTCCGTGCCCCATCCTGGAGTAACCAGGAAGAAACCTAGGCAGTTCCCAATCCAGCGCCATTAGACTATAGAGACGCAGGGTGTTTACCTTGACGCCAGCATCAGGGCATCGAGAAGTTCTGGATCAAGCCCTTCATATGCAGCAAGGCTTGCTCGTCCGATGGTGGTTTTTTCGAAGGGCAGGCGACCGTCACTACATGCTTTTGTGATCTGCCTGCCGAACTCAAGCTGATAGCCCTGTGGTAGCTCGAAGCTGCACCACCTTTCAAAGGCGGCGAATAGGTTCATAGACAGCGTGTGGGTATTATCGCGGCGAGGGAGTTGCCGCAGCATTTCGATAAATTCCACCAAGCGCTCTCGGGCAGCATTCAAACTTGCACGGTGCCACCGCCAGCCTTCTGAGCCTGCTGTCATGGATGGATGCTGATGCATGGGATTGGAGATGTTCATATTCTCACTGGCTTGCGGATTCACTTTTTGTCCTTTTATGGAGGGCATCATTGCCCTTGTTGTTGTTTACCACTCATGTAATGCCTGATGACTTGAGGTTCTCACTTGGGGCTTTAAGCTCGCGTCCTCCTGGGCATGCACACATCCTTTCCAGAAAATCGGCGTGCTTGCTCTTGATTTCAAATGCCTGCGCAAGCATCTGGCTCATGACCTTCCATCTTGTTGCAGGATTTCCACTACCCATGCTCCCTCGCTCATGCTGGCGCCCGCTCGGAAGCTACTCAGAATTGTGTTTGAGCTGGTTAAATGAGGTTGCCGGCGATCAGAGATTGCTACCACGGGAGTATTCCTGTGTTAGAAGGTTGTGACCCTCACAAATCCAGTTTGGCGATGTGGTTCTCTTATTAACCCCAAATGCGTCTCTAGAATGGGCATGACCTTTCACTTGCTTGACCTTCCGCCATGAGAGGTTGTTCCGGTGTTGCAGCCACCACAGCAATGTGGAAGCCTCGATAGATCTTCTTGCCAAATGGTCTGACAGGCTCAATCCCGGTGGTCTCCTTGATCACGCGACTGAGCATGTTGGGAGTGACCTCCTTGCCTCCTCGGAACCTGATAAATGCATTCCTGAACTCTGCAGGGGTGCAGCATCCACCAGGAATAAGGGATTTCTTCCAGAATGCCTTGAGTTGGCGGATTAGCTCCTTCTTGGCTGCTTTTGCCAATGCCTTCGGGTCTACAACCCCTAGGGTTGGATACATTCCACGCTTTCCTGCCTGACGGTATTTCTTGTGGATGTCGTGGTCCTGCCATCCCCAAGAAGAACCATCTACTGTCAGGCAGCGAGGATTGTAGTGCTCTCGGATCAGGTTCACCGTCGTTTCAGCACATAGTTTGTGATAACGACGCAGGTTGCAACAAACCACCAGCATTGCCTTGTCGCCTTCCAAATGGGTATCTGGCACCCATGCCGTATGGTTAAGGTAATACTTGGCTTTAGCGATTCGAGTCTTCGTTCTTCCTGTGGCGGAAACCCAGGTCGGATTCCTCCGGTGAACGGTCTCATTGGTTTGAACGGAATCATTCAATGATTTCATCTGATTTGTCCTTTCTTCTCGTTCTTGGTCAGTTCGATTGCATTTGGCACACCCTCAAGCCAATACCAGTGAGGGTTCCAGTCATCGGGAGGGTGAGGGGTGAATCCCGCGTCCCATAGCGCCAATGACATCCTCTGCACCCAGGAGCCATCCTCGCGCCATGGATAGGCAACGGGCAGGTCCAGGCGCTCCAGAAGATCCAGGGTGGTCCTAGGCGCATCCTGGAGCCATTTGGCGTGATTCTGGATGGCGTGGTTGAGGATGATTTCTTCGGTCCCCATGATGGAAGGGTGAGGATGCATGGCGCACGCTCCTTTCATGGTCTTGTTTACCCCGCCCCCTTTCGTTGTGCCCGAGTATCATCAATGCATTGTAAATAATTAAAAACAAACAACTTAACAACGGTTGCACATGTTGTGGTGTTTCTGTTAATCTGAAAGACAGACAAATAGGAGCAGTAATGCCACCGCCAAGTCGCAACTGGGTCCCAGTATCAACAACGATTTCTCCCGAAGTTTTCAAATACCTAAATGAACAAATGGTTATAATCGGCAACGACATTGGGACTATGATCGATAGCCTGATCTGGAGAACCCACCTCAAGCCCTCCATTAGCACGATGAAGACTCGAATGGTCTGGGACGAACCCACTCTTGCAAGGTGTTTTACGGAAGAGGCACTCTCCTATTGCAAAACTGATCTTCAACAGAAAACGTTGGCGGATCTTCTTGCGGACCAAAGCCCTTTGAGGGCAAGCCGGGCAATGAAATTTGCAAGCACCCGGATCAGGAAAACAAGGTCCTTGATCGAGATTTGGAAGAAAACGCGGCGAATCGAATTGGACTATCGGTGGGCTGTTTTAACGCTGATGCGCATGAATAAGGTTGAACCTGAAATATTAAGAGAAGGAGCAGTTGAGGAGAGATGGTTCAAAACCCGTGATCAAGTCAAGAACAGTTAGATTCAACCACCCAAAAGTTGCAATTCGGGTTCTGCAATGCCTGGGGTCAGGCAAGGTGGGTAATCCAGCGGAATTATTCCGGGGGTAGCGATCATGGGTTGATTAATTCGAGATCGGATCCAATGCGGAGCGCCCCCTACCTTTCAAATTCACGAGGTAGGATGCGGCGAACCCCCGCCCCCGGCTTGTTCATTCCAAGCAGAATGGAGAAGATGGCTCCATTCGTTTAATATTCGCGCCTAATCACACCTCCTATCGCCATCTCCAGACCCCAGCAATATCATTTTCAACATTTAGCCTAGATCCCACTGGGTTCCGACCTGTGTTGAAACAGCGCCAGGTGGATCACATGCGCCTACTCGCTTCAGGATGGGGGATTGGCACCGTGGACCACCTCGACTTCAGGGGAGGCGATTAGAGCGCTTGGAGCCATGGTGCCCTTCCTCGTCCCCGGGAATCCCGGGGGGGGACCTCTTGGTGGGTCCCGTGGTCCTTGGCTGGATTGGAACGCTTGGATAGGCTTTGTCTTTGCATCGATTGGAGCCTGTGACCGTCACGCGGTCGCATGGAGGCAATGCCTGATTGTAGGCTGATTTGCTTCGGGGTCTCAGTCCCGCCGTTTCATTTCTGCCATTGGCATTTCGCCCCAAGGGGAAACCCCACGCGCTGGGAGGTAATTTCCTCGAAAATGGGACCAGACAGCATCTGCGGAGGTCCGCAATTGGTGGTCGGCGGAATGGGTGCCCAATGCAATCGTCTAAGCTAGGCAGCATCAGATTGTTGGTGATTTTGAGTCAAATCGGCATGTTCTAAAAGAATTCATATACGACAGTTGCGAAAAGAGATATATCATTCGATTGGTTTCACCCCCATCATCAGGAGAATTGGATGCGAAACAACTTTTCTGATTATTATCCTCCAACCGCTGGAGAATATGAGTCTCTTTGGCGTGATGCCATAATTATTCTTGACACGAACGTGCTTTTGAATTTATATCGTCTCCCTGCTATTGCAAGGGATGAATTATTTGAAGTTTTAGAGCTTCTAAAAGATAGACTCTGGATTCCTCACCACGTAGCACTGGAGTTTCAGCAAAGGCGCCTCACGGTTATATCAACAGAAAGGAAATCAATAGAAACCGCATTAAATAGTGCTAATTCCTTTGTAGTAGAGCTAAAAAAGAAGATCGATGAACTTCAACTTGACAAACGCGGTCTCGGCATTGATCCAAAAACGTTAACGGAAGAGCTGGACAGAACAAATCTGGTTATTGCCAGTGCAATTGAAACGGCACATGCATCCCAGCTTGATATTTCGGCAGAAGATCCCATTCGCGAACGGATAGATTTGTTGTTTGGTTCAAAAGTCGGAGATGCGCCAATTTCTCAGGAAGACTTAAACGAGCTTATTAAAGATGGCGAAGAAAGGTATAAAGATCGAATACCTCCTGGATTCATGGACTCCGAAAAGGAAAAAAATCCTAATGAAGCCGTGTATATATATAATAAAATGAAATATCAACGAAAATTTGGTGACTTAATACTGTGGCTCCAAATAATTAATCACGTTAAAAAGAACAAAATACCATCTGTATTGTTTATTACATCTGACCAGAAGGATGATTGGTGGCACAAGGAATTTGGGAAAACAATAAGCCCGCATAGAGAACTACTAAGAGAAATAAAGCGAGATGGCGGAGTAACCAATTTTTGGATGTATTCTTCAGTTCAATTTGTGGAACATGCGAATAAATACATTGCCGCGAAAGTATCAAAAAATTCCCTAGAAGAAATCAAGAATATTGCCATGTTACCGCAGAGGGTAAATTATAGGATCTATGACAATATTCCAATTCCAGATTCCAGGAGGGTGCGGGAGAATATCACCAGAGAAGTGAGCCCAAGCAACATACATCCATTTTATGATTCCTACCAAAATGAGTTATTCGTCGGCGAGTGGCTCATAAAATCAGGCTTATCCATAGAGCAAAATGGACAAGCCTTTCCGGATTTCATTGTGCAATCTTCAAATGGCATCCACGGTTATGAGGTTAAATCACTAAGAGGTCTCGGGAAAGCGTCCTTTCTGCCAAGCATTTCTAATTCTATACTCAGGGGATACGCAGAAACCAGCGAAGGTCGACTGTCTGCATTTTCCCTTGTAATAGTAATTCCCATGCCAGATGATGACATGCCATCAATTGAAAATCAGCTTTCAGATCTTTACCAGAAACTTTCTCATCAAATAAAAAAATATCCCATACACTCGATCATCATAGGCTTTAACGACACAGAAGAATTCACGCCCATCATGTTTGTTAATAATATGGATGAGGATAATTCTTCTCACTCTGAATCTAGATCAGGGATCTTTGAATAGGAATCAATTCGTCCCCACATCCGAAAGGAACAATCTGCAAAATTCCATTTCGCTGCCCTCCTTGAGTGGTATTCGCCACGCTTGTGAACACCGTTATTCTTCACCAAACGGCTTTGGCAGCCTCCAACACCAACACCCTCCCTTTCCAATGCATCGGAATCTACTGGTGTGTAATCGAAAACGAAAGTTGCTTTTTTGCAAGGAACGATTCAATTTATTCTATGAAATCTGACCCAAAATGGCGGACCTTCGGTCGAATCTAAGTATCTCGTAAGATTCCTCGAATCCATGGGTGGTAAGTAGAAGTAGACCTCGACATTCAAGCCGGGGCAGGAGGAACCCATGGTTTCAAAGATTGCGAGTAACGATCCTCAGCGCAATATCGAGAGAACGAGAAGGTGCCAGAAGAGGGTTTGTCGAAGCATGAAGCCTGACACTCCTGGTAACAATGCGCTCTCGCTGATTGCCTTCTTGAATGGAGAACGAGGCTTCCTGGTGAAGGGCTACGACGACAGCGTCCTTTCCTTCTTCAACCTGGATGGAGAATCGATCTCAAATGATCCAGGGTGGTTCAGCGTCCTTCAGAAGCTTGGCGAATACGTCCCCGGCGATATGGATGCGTTCTGGGCTCTCGTGATGCGGTTTTGAGTCCAGGGGCTGCCTGGCACCGATTTCTACCTTCGTCTACGGAGACTTCTACCTTCTCCTACGGTGGCTCATACCCGGTTCTACGGTGGTTCCTACCAGGTTCTACGGGGGTCCATGCTGATATCGCAGAACTTATTGGAACGCCTAAGATCTTGTCGGGGCAAGGGGACCAGGAGGCTGTTCCTGAATCGCCAAGAATGGACGGAAACCCTTATCACCATTGGATTCTACCATCGGCTACGGTTGAGGTTCGGTTGGTCCAAGCACGATGTAGCCAAGGGGAGATGCATTACCGGGCTGCGGCCCGCGTGAGCGGGCGCAGCATCCAATCGTCGGATGGGGTTCAAATGGGCTCGAAACGTGAAGACCCTCGTCACTGCTGGCTTTAAGAGCAAAAAAGTTGTGGCGTTTTGGTGACACCTTGCCCCGAAACGCAGTAAAATAGAGGCTCACTTGCGGGTGTTCCTTCGGTATTTGGAATCAGGCGTCACCTCACGGAACCCAATGTCCATGAGGCTTTGCGTGTTTCAGGCTGGTGGTCCCGGGCAGAATTGAACTGCCGACCTACCGCTTAGGAGGCGGTCGCTCTATCCCCTGAGCTACGGGACCTGTGAACAGCCAAGGGCGAGTATAGCCTGATTCTAGAGATCCCGGAACTCGGCCCACTCGGGCTCGTTGGCGAAGATCCAGCGGTAGTAGGCGATGCCCTGGAGGCAGGCGGCGGCCTCTTCGTCCACCACCACCTGGCACCGGGGGTGGAGCTGCAGGGCGGAGGCGGTGACCATGGATGTGATGGGGCCTTCCACGGCCTTGGCGAGGATGGCGGCCTTGGATTCGCCCGTCACCAGCATCAGGCAGCGGCGGGAGTCCAGGATGGTGCCCACGCCCATGGTGATGGCGCGGCGGGGGACGGCGTCGGGGTCGCCGCCGAACATGGGGGCGTTCTGCTCCAGGGTGGAAGGCGTGAGGGCCTTTTCCCGGGTGCGGCTGCGCAGGGCCGACAGGGGCTCGTTGAAGCCGATGTGGCCGTCGCTGCCGATGCCCAGGAGCTGGAGGTCGATGCCGCCGGCGGCCTCGATCAGCGCCTCGTAGCGCCGGCATTCCTCCCCCAGGTCGGGGGCCATGCCGTCGGGAAGGTGGGTGCGTTCCGCGGCGACGTTCACGTGGCCGAAGAGGTGCGCCTCCATGTAGTGGCGGTACGAACAGGGGTGGGCGGCGGGGATGCCGATGTACTCGTCGAGGTTGAAGGTGGAGCAGGCCGAGAAGTCCAGGCCCTCCTTCCGGTGGAGATCCACGAGGCAGGCGTAGGCGCGCTCCATGGTGCGGCCCGTGGCGAGGCCCAGCACGAGCCCGGGCCGGGCCCGCAGCTCCTTGGCGACGATGCGGGCCACGAGGAGGGCGGCCTTCTGGCGATCGGGGGCGATGATGACTTCCATGGCGACCTCAGGGCAGGACGGGAAGACTGGCGGCGGCCACGGCCTGGCCCACGCGCCGGCTCTTCTCGTCGGGAAGGAAGACGGGGACGCGGGACGCGAACCCGGGGAACTCGGCCTCGAGCACCTCCCGGGCCCGGGCGAGGATGAGCTCCCCCCCTTCGCCGGAGGTGACCCTGCCCAGGATCATGACCTGCTCCAGGTCGTAGAACTCCCCGTACCACGGCAGGGTGTGGCCCAGGTACGAGCCGATGGTCAGGAAGAACTCCCGGGCCGCGGCGTCGCCCCGGGCCAGGCGGCCCTGCACGTCCTTGAGCCGCTCGGGAAGCGGCATGCCTGCGGGGAACGCCAGGCCCGCGGGGCCCGCGAGGCGGTCCAGGGCCTGCTGGGAGAAGTAGGCCGCGCCCACCCCGGGTTCGCCGGACCAGTCGTCGGTGCCGGCCCGGGGGTTGGCGTCCACCGCGGCGAAGGCCAGCTCGTTGAGCCAACCGGTGATCCTCCCGGCGCGGTCCAGGAACCCCACGGCCTCGCTGGAGCCCAGCGCGATGCCCAGGATCCCGGCCTTGCCCAGGGAGAGCCCGCCGGCCAGGGCCGTCACGTCGCCGTCGTTGATCACCTCCAGGGGCACGCCCCAGGCCTCGCGCAGGCGCAGGAACAGGGGCCGCACCTGGGCGTCGAAGCGGTCCGGAGGCACGGCGCGGAAGAGGGAGGCCACCCTCACCTGGTTGTCCACGATGATGCCCGCGCTGGAGCCGCCGATGGCATCCACCCGCGGCAGGTGGCTCGCGGCCAGCCTGAGGCCCTCGTCGATGCGGGCGTAGTGGTAGGCGGGATCCGCCTCGACCTTGGGGTTCCAGGGCAGCTCGGCGCTGAATACCACGTCGCCGTCCCGCACCGCGGCCACCTTGTAGTCGCTGGCCCCCAGGTCGAAGCCGATGCGGCAGCCCCCCAGGTTGCCGCCCAGGGCCAGGGGCCGGGGGGCGGGGGCGGGGACCTCGTCCACCGCCTCCACGGTGAAGGGCCGGCCGTAGGACAGCCCCATGATCTGCCGCTCGAAGGCCCAGGGCCCGCGTGGGGAGTACGCCTCCGCCAGGGCCCCGCACAGGGCGGGGGGGCCGGACACCGCGGCCCGGTGGCCCCCGCAGGCCCACAGGAGGCCGTTGAGCATCCACGTCACGTAGCGCAGGCTGTCGGCGTCCGCGCCCCCCGGGAAGACGTCCAGCTCGAGCCGGGCCGCCCAGCCCGGACCCTGCTCCAGGCCCAGCACCACCCGCTCCGAGGCGCCGTGGGCCGCCAGGGCCTTCCGGTAGGCGCGCACCCCCAGCGAGAGCGGGCGGTAGCCAGGATCCAGGGCCAGGGGCCGGGCCGGGGGCGTGTTGAACAGGCTCCTTTCGAACGGTTCGGGGCTGGCCATGGGAACCTCGCGGGGGACGTGGTTCCTTTGTACCAGATCCGGGGCCCGGGTTCGCACCCGGGCCCCCGATGACCTAACGCTTGGCCAGGGTGTGGTCCAGGTACCAGATGGCCCCGCCCTGCTCGCCGATGGCGTGGAGCTGGTCCACCAGCTCGTTCACGACCAGCTCCTCCTTCACCTGCTCGGTGACGAACCACTGCAGGGCGATCTCGGTGGCGTGGTCGCTCTCGGACTTGGCCAGTTCGTAGCACTGGCTGATGCTGGCGGTGTTGCCCTTCTCATGGTCCAGCACCATCTCGAAGATCGAGGTGGGCCCGTTGAAGCCCGTGGGCGGCGGGTTGATGGTCCGGAGCTCCAGCCGGCCGTAGCGGTCCAGGACGAAATCCACCAGCTTCAAGGCGTGGCTGGCCTCCTCGGCGGACTGCACCCGGAGCCAGTGGGCGAAGCCCTTGAAGCTCTTCTCCGAAAGGTGGGCGCTCATGGCCAGGTAGAGCTGCGAGGTGTACTGCTCGGCGTTGATCTGGGCGTTCAGCGCGTTCTGGGTTGCGGTGCTGATCATGGGGATCTCCGGTGTTGGAGGGGCAGGGCCGGCGTGGCGCTGCGCTCCAAAGCGATATATGAACCATTCAGAAGAAAAGTGCCGTGACCGGGGTCCGTGTTGATTCCACTATTCTTGCTTCGAGGGAGGTGCCCGTGCGCCGGCAGGAGAAGGAACTCAAGGATCCGGCGGCGGCCGCCCAGGTGCTGGACGCCGCCGAGTGGGGCGTGCTGGGCCTGGCGCCGGAGGCGGGCGCCCCGGTGCTGGTCCCCCTGAACTTCGTGCACCTGGATGGCCGCGTCTACTTCCACGGCGCCCAGGGCGGGACGAAGATGGACGCCCTGCGCCGGTGCGGCGCGGCCACCTTCCTCGTGGTGGACGCCTACGCCCAGATCCCTTCCTACGCCTTCGACCCCGAGCGGGCCTGCCCCGCGACCCAGTACTTCACCTCCGTGCTCCTGGAGGGCGCCGTGGGGGAGGTGACCGACCTCGACCGCAAGGCCGAGGTGCTGGACGCCCTCATGCGCAAGCTCCAGCCCGAGGGGGGCTACCGCCCCATCACCGCCGGAGACCCCATGTACAAGGCCAGCGTGGGCGCCGTGGCCATCCTCGAATTCGTGCCGGCGCGGTGCTCGGTGAAGTCCGACGTGGGCCAGCGGCTCACGCCGGCCCGGCGGGACTCGGTGCGGGCGATCCTGGCGCGCCGGGGGGATGCGGCGGCGCTTCGGACGCTGCGGGCGATGGAGGGCGGTCCAGGAGCTCCCGGATCCGGCGAAGCATCGCCAGGGGCTGAACCGGCTTCATGATCAGCTCCATGTCCCGGTCCAGCTCGCCCCGGCCCTGGATGAAGTCGGCGGTGTAGCCGCTGATGAACAGGACCTTCACGCCGGGGGCCTCCTGGCGGATCTCCTCGTAGGCCTGCCGGCCGCTCTTGCGGGGCATGATCATGTCCATGAGGATGAAATCCACGGCTTCCCGGTGGGCGCGGAAGACCTCCACCGCCTCCTGGCCGTCGGCGGCCAGCAGGACCCCGTAGCCGTGGTTGCGCAGCACGAGCTCCACCATGGTGCGCACCGCGGGTTCGTCCTCCACCACCAGGATGGTCTCCGTGCCCCGGACGTCGGTGGCGGCGGGACCCGCCTCCTCCCCGGCCTCGCCGGGCGCGGCGGCCAGGGGCGTCAGCACCTGGAAGACCGAACCCTGCCCCGGGGTGCTCTCCACCAGGATGTAGCCCTTGTGCTGCTTGACGATGCCGTACACCGTGGCCAGCCCCAGGCCCGTGCCGCGGCCCAGTTCCCGGGTGGTGAAGAAGGGGTCGAAGATCCGCTTCAGGGTGGCCTCGTCCATGCCTTCGCCGGAATCCCGCACCTCCAGCAGCGCGTAGTCCCCTTCCCGGCCGAAGCCGTGGCGGGCCCGGAAGGATTCGTCCAGGCGCCAGGGCCGGGTGGACAGGGCCAGAGTCCCGCCCGTGGGCATGGCGTCGCGGGCGTTGGTGGCCAGGCCCAGGAGCACCTGCTCCACCTGGCCCGGATCCACGTACACGGAAAGGGCCTCCGGGTGCCGGGACACCTCCAGGCGCACGTCGGCGCCGATGATCCGCCGCAGGAGCTTCTCCACGTTGCCCACCACGGCGTTGAGGTCCAGGACCTTGGGGTTCATCACCTGCTTGCGGCTGAAGGCCAGCAGGCTGTGCGTGAGCTGGGCGGCCCTTTCCGCGGCCTTGAGGATCTCCGCCAGAGCGGCCCGGTTGGGGTCACCGGGGCCCTGGGAGAACTGGATGAGGGTGCCGTAGCCGTTGATCACCTGCAGCGCGTTGTTGAAGTCGTGGGCCACGCCCCCGGCCAGGAGGCCCACCGCCTCCAGCTTCTGGGAATGGCGCAGCTGCTCCTCGAGCTGCTTCTGCCGGGTGATGTCCTGCTTCAGCCCCAGGAAATGGGTGATGACCCCCTGGGCGTCCCGCAGGGGGGAGATGGTGGCCCGCTCCCAGAAGAGCCCGCCGTCCTTCCTGCGGTTGTGCAGGTCGCCCACCCACACGTCCCCGCCGGTGAGGGTGCTCCACAGCTCCCGGTACACGGCCGGGTCCATCAGGCCGGACTTGAGGATCCGCGGGTTCTGTCCCAGCGCCTCGTCCAGCGCGTAGCCGGTGAGCGCGGTGAACTGGGTGTTCACGAACTCCATGGTGCCGGACACGTCCGTGATGACGATGGAGATGGCGCTCTGCTCCACGGCCTGCGCGAGGCGGTGCACGAACATGTCGGCCCGGGCCCGGGAGGTGATGTCCCGGTACTGCCAAAGGCGCAGGGCGGAGCCGGAGCCGGCGCGCAGCGGCCGGGAGCGCCGCTCCAGGACCCGGCCGTCCCACAGCTCCAGCACGTCGAGGCTCGTGGCCCGGGCATCCCCGCGCAGCGCGTCCTCCCGGGCCAGGAAGACGTCGGGGTCCTTGAGGTGGGCCAGGATGAGGTCCTCCTCGCACCCCGTGCCTTCCCCCAGGCCCCAGATCCGCCCGTAGGCGGGGTTGCGCTCCACTTCGGCGCCGGCGGCGTCCACGATGCGGATGCCGTCCTCCCCCCCGTCCAGGGCGGTGCCCAGGAGACCGGCCCGGTCGCGCAGGGCGTCCCGTTCGTTCGTTAGTTCGCCATGCCGGGCGGCCAGGAGGCCCAGGGCCTTCCACAGGAAGAGCGCCAGGGCCCCGTTCAGGAGCAGCCCCACCCCCAGGAAGGGCGCCCACCGCCAGGCGTGGAGGGCTGCCGCCAGGCCGCCCCCCAGCACCATGAGGGCGGAAGCCGCCAGGGCGGCCACCAGGGCCAGGGATGTCTTCCCATGGGTCATGCGCACGGCTCCGGACGTGGCCACGTGGGCAGTTCATGCTTCGCCGGGGAATGAATGCGCGTTCGCCCCCCCCTCACCCATACTATCCATCCCCCCCCGTGCCCGGGGGCACATCCTGCGGGGAACCCCATGCACGTGAGAAGGTCCGTTTGCCCCTACGACTGCCCCGACGCCTGCGGCCTCCTGGTGGAGGTTGAGGACGGCTTGGCGGTTTCCGTGAAGGGCGACCCGGAGCACCCCCACAGCCGTGGCAGCCTCTGCCCGAAAATGAACCGGTACCAGGACACGGTCCACAGCCCCAGGCGCTTGACCGTTCCTCTGCTACGCACCGGCCCCAAGGGGAGCGGCCGCTTCGAGCCCGCCACCTGGCCCGAGGCCATCGACCGCATCGCCTCCCGGTGGCGGTCCCTCATCGCCGACCACGGCGCCCAGGCGATCCTGCCCTACTCCTACGCGGGCACCATGGGCCTGGTGCAGCGCAACGCCGGCCACCCCTTCTTCCACCGCCTGGGGGCGAGCCGCCTGGACCGCACCATCTGCACCCCGGCCAAGGGCGCGGGCCTGGAGGCGGTGCTGGGCCAGACCCCCTGCCCCCACCCCACGGAACTGCGCAACTGCGACCTGGTGGTGCTCTGGGGCATCAACGCCGTGGCCACCAACGTCCACGGCCTCCTGGAAGTGCGCGAGGCGCGGCGCCGCGGCGGCAAGGTGTGGCTGGTGGAAACCTACCGCACCCCCACCGCGGCCGAGGCGGATTCGACGTTCCTGGTGCGCCCGGGCAGCGACGGAGCCCTGGCCCTGGGCCTGATGCACGTGCTGGAGCGCGACGGCCTCCTGGACCGGGCCTTCCTGGACGCGCACACCCAGGGCTTCCCGGAGCTGTCCCGGGAGATCCTGCCGGACTATCCCCCGGAGCGGGTGGAGGCCCTCACGGGGCTGCCGGCGGCGGAGGTGGAGGCCATGGCCCGGGCCTACGGCGCGGCCAAGGCCCCCTGCATCGTCATCGGCGGCGGGCTCTCCCGGTACGGCAACGGGGCCATGACGGTGCGCACCATCGCGTGCCTTCCGGCCCTGGTGGGCGCGTACGACCGCCCCGGGGGAGGCTGCTTCGGACACACCTCCACCGGCGGCGCCTTCGCCCTGGGCGAGGTGACGCGGGAGGACCTGCTGCCGGGGCCCGTGCGCACCGTGAACATGAACCGCCTCGGCCACGCCCTGGGCGAGCTTTCCGGCCCGCGGGTGATGTCGCTCTACGTCTACCACTCCAACCCCGCGGTGGTGGCGCCGGACCAGAACGCGGTGCTGGCGGGCCTGGCCCGGGAGGACCTCTTCACGGTGGTGCACGAGCGGTTCCTCACCGACACCGCCCGCTACGCCGACATCGTGCTGCCCGCCACCTCCTCCCTGGAGCACAGCGACCTCTACAAGGCCTACGGCAGCTACTGCATCCAGCGGGCCCGCCCCGCCCTGCCGCCGGTGGGGGAGAGCCGGAGCAACTGGGAGGTCTTCGGGCTCCTGGCCCAGGCCATGGGCTTCCAGGAGCCCTTCTTCCGCCAGAGCGCCGACGACCTCATCGACCACCTCCTGGGCCTGCCCAGCCCGTGGCGGCAGGGCATCGACGAGGCGGCCCTGGCCGAAGGCCGGGCCGTGGAGGTGGCGCCGCCCCCAGGGCCCCGCTTCCGCACGCCCTCGGGCAAGGTGGAACTGCTCAACCCCCGCGAACCCCACCCCCTGCCCCGCTTCCTGCCCCCCCACGCGGAGGGCGAGGCGCCGCCCTTCTCCCTCATGACCGCGCCCTCCCTCTTCGGGCTGAACTCCTCCTTCTGCGAGCGGGACGAGCTGCGGGCGCGGCGCAAGGGCATGCGCATCCGCATGGCCCCGGGCGACGCCGAGGCCCGGGGCCTGCGGGACGGCGACGCGGTGGCCGCCTTCAACGCCCTCGGCGAGGTGGCCTTCGCCCTGGAGGTCTCGCCCGCGGTGCCCTCCGGCGTCCTGGTGGCCGAAGGGGTGTGGTGGCTGGAATTCGCGCCGGGGACCCGCTCGGTGAACGCCCTCACGTCCCAGCGGCTCACGGACCGCGGGGGCGGCAGCACCTTCTACGACAACAAGGTGGACATCCGGAAGCTCGGATAATCCAATCATTCCAAAATTCAAAATTTATTTATAATTCTCTCCGCCTCCGCTTGACGGCAGGGGGTCGCGGGCTATCCTGAAAACTGGAATATTATTAATTCATCCGGACCCGCAGGGACGACCCCCTTTCGCCAGGGTTCCGGAGGTGCGCCCCGAAGGAGGCCTCATGTCCCTATTCGACCGCTTCCAGGACCGCTACGAATCCGCCAGGGAAGAGGAGATGTCCATCCAGGAGTACCTGGAGCTCTGCCGGCGGGATCCCTCCGTCTACGCCAACGTGGCCGAGCGCATGCTCAAGGCCATCGGCGAGCCGGAGATCGTCGACACGAGGCTCCAGGAGCGCCACTCCCGGATCTTCGCCAACAAGGTCATCCGCGTCTACCCGGCCTTCCGGGACTTCTTCGGGATGGAGGAGGCCATCGAGTCCATCGTCGCCTACTTCCGCCACGCGGCCCAGGGCCTGGAGGAGCGCAAGCAGATCCTCTACCTCCTGGGCCCCGTGGGGGGCGGCAAGTCCTCCCTCGCCGAGGAGCTGAAGTCCCTCATCGAGAAGATCCCCTTCTACGCCGTGAAGGGCTCCCCGGTCAACGAATCGCCCCTGGGCCTTTTCAACCCCGCCGAGGACGGGCGGATCCTGGAGGAGGACTTCGGCATCCCGAGACGTTGCCTCACCACGATCATGAGTCCCTGGGCCGTCAAGCGCCTGCACGAGTACGGCGGCGACATCACCCGCTTCCGGGTGGTCAAGCGCCACCCCAGCCAGCTCGGCCAGGTGGCGGTGGCCAAGACCGAGCCCGGGGACGAGAACAACCAGGACATCTCCGCCCTGGTGGGCAAGATCGACATCCGCAAGCTGGAAACCTGCAGCCAGAACGACCCGGACGCCTATTCCTACTCCGGCGGCCTGTGCCTGGCCAACCGCGGCATGCTCGAATTCGTGGAGATGTTCAAGGCGCCCATCAAGGTGCTGCATCCCCTGCTCACCGCCACCCAGGAGGGCAACTACAAGGGCACGGAGGGCTTCGGGGCCATCCCCTTCGACGGGCTCATCCTCGCCCACTCCAACGAGGCCGAGTGGCAGACGTTCCGGAACAACCGCAACAACGAGGCCTTCCTGGACCGCATCTACATCGTGAAGGTGCCCTACTGCCTGCGCGTCACCGACGAGGTGCAGATCTACCGCAAGCTCCTGGACAACTCCTCACTGGCCCAGGCCCCCTGCGCCCCCGACACGCTGCGCATGCTGGGCCAGTTCTCCGTGCTCAGCCGCATCAAGGACCCCGAGCACTCCAACGTCTATTCCAAGATGCGCGTCTACGACGGGGAGAACCTCAAGGACACCGATCCCAAGGCCAAGAGCCACCAGGAGTACCGGGACCTGGCCGGCGTGGACGAGGGCATGACCGGACTCAGCACGCGCTTCGCCTTCAAGATCCTCTCCAAGGTCTTCAACTTCGACCACCGGGAGGTGGCGGCCAACCCGGTCCACCTCATGTACGTGCTGGAGCAGCAGATCGAGCAGGAGCAGTTCCCCGCGGCGGTGGAGGACCAGTACCTGCGCTACATCAAGGAGTTCCTCTCCCCCCGCTACGCGGACTTCATCGGCAAGGAGATCCAGACCGCCTACCTGGAGAGCTACTCGGAATACGGCCAGAACATCTTCGACCGCTACATCACCTACGCCGACTTCTGGATCCAGGACCAGGAGTTCCGGGACCCCAACACCGGCGAGATGCTGGACCGGTCCTCCCTGAACGAGGAGCTCGAGAAGATCGAGAAGCCCGCGGGCATCGCCAACCCCAAGGACTTCCGCAACGAGGTGGTGAACTTCGTGCTGCGCGCCCGGGCCCGCAACGAGGGCCGGAACCCGGCCTGGACCTCGTACGAGAAGCTGCGCGTGGTCATCGAGAAGAAGATGTTCTCCAGCAGCGAGGAGCTGCTCCCGGTGATCTCCTTCAACGCCAAGGGCAGCACCGACGAGCAGCGCAAGCACCAGGCCTTCGTGGACCGCATGACCAGCAAGGGATACACGGAAAAGCAGGTGCGCCTGCTGTGCGACTGGTACCTGAGAGTCCGGAAGGCGTCATGAACCGCATCGTCGACCGGCGCTCCGACAGCCGGAACAAGAGTTCGGTCAACCGCGGCCGCTTCCTCCGGAGGTTCCGCCAGGAGATCCACAAGGCGGTCAACGACATCATCGACCAGGGCGGCATCCGGGACCTGGACGGGGGCCGCACCGTGGGCATCCCGGCCAAGGACCTCACCGAGCCCCAGTTCGGGCTGGGTGGGGGCGGCCTCAAGGAACGGGTCCACCCCGGCAACGACACCTTCAGCACCGGGGACCGGGTGGACCGCCCCCCCGCGGAGGGCGGCGGCAGGGGCTCCCGGGCCAGCCCCGACGGCGAGGGGGAGGACGCCTTCACCTTCACCCTCACCCGGGACGAGTTCCTGGACATCTTCTTCGAGGAGCTGGCCCTCCCCAACCTCGTCAAGCGCCACCTGGCCTCCGTGGAAACCCGGAAGTGGGTGCGCGCCGGATACACCCAGACCGGCGTCCCCGCCAACATCAACTTCATCCGCACCATGCGCGGCGCCGCCGGCAGGCGCATCGCCGCGGCGGGACCGGCGCGCTCCCGCATCCGGGAACTGGAGGAGCAGCTCGAGGCCGTGGACGAGGAGGCCCTGCGCCTGGAACTGGCCGGGCTCCGCCGGCGCATGGCCGGGGTCCCCTTCATCGACACCTTCGACCTGCGCTACAACAACCGCACCCTGGTCACCCAGCCCTCCACCCAGGCGGTGATGTTCTGCCTCATGGACGTCTCCGGGTCCATGGACGAGCCCAAGAAGAACATGGCCAAGCGGTTCTTCACGCTGCTGTACCTCTTCCTCAAGCGCAACTATGAGCGCATCGAGGTGGTCTTCATCCGCCACCACACCGTGGCCGAGGAGGTGGACGAGGACGTGTTCTTCCACTCCCGGGAATCCGGCGGGACCGTGGTGTCCACGGCCCTGCGCCTGATGCACCAGGTCATCCAGGAGCGCTACGGCAGCGGCCTCTGGAACATCTACGGCGCCCAGGCCTCGGACGGCGACAACTGGCAGGAGGACTCGACCCTCTGCCTGGACCTTATGGGCAGCCGGATCATCCCGGTGGTGCAGCACTTCGCCTACCTCGAGATCTCCGAGGGCCGGCCCCAGAACCTCTGGGAGGAATACGCCCAGGTGCAGAAGGCCCACCCCGACACCTTCGCCATGCGCCGGGCGGCCTCGGCCAAGGAGATCTACCCAGTCTTCCACGAGCTCTTCAGAAGGAGGGTGCCATGACCCAGCTTCCATCCGGATCGGACTGGACCTTCGAGGCGCTGGATGCGTACGACACCGCCATCGGCCGCGCCGCGGCCGGCTACGGCCTCACCTGCTACCCCCACCAGCTGGAGATCATCACCACCGAGCAGATGATGGACGCCTACGCCTCCATCGGGATGCCCGTCTACTACCACCACTGGTCGTTCGGGAAGCACTTCCTGGCCACCTCGAGCCGCTACAGGCGCGGCCAGATGGGCCTGGCCTACGAGATCGTCATCAACTCCGACCCCTGCATCGCCTACCTCATGGAGGAGAACAGCCTGCCCATGCAGGCCCTGGTCATCGCCCACGCCGCCTACGGCCACAACTCGTTCTTCAAGGGCAACCACCTGTTCCGGCAGTGGACGAAGGCCGATTCCATCATCGACTACCTGGTCTTCGCCCGGAGGTTCATGGCGGAGTGCGAGGAGAAGCACGGCCAGGACGCGGTGGAGCGGCTCCTGGATGCGTGCCACGCCCTGATGAACGTGGGGGTGGACCGGTTCCGGCGGGCCCCCAGGCTCTCGCTGGCCAAGGAGCAGCAGCGCCAGAAGGAGCGCCTGGACCACCAGCAGGCCCAGCTCAACGACCTCTGGCGCACCCTGGTGGCTCCGCGGGAGAAGGACGCGCCCTCCCAGGCGCGGTTCCCCGCCGAGCCCGAGGAGAACCTCCTCTACTTCATCGAGAAGAACGCCCCCCTCCTGGAGCCCTGGGAGCGCGAGATCGTCCGCATCGTGCGCAAGATCGCCCAGTACTTCCACCCCCAGCGCCAGACCCAGGTGATGAACGAGGGGTGGGCCTCCTACTGGCACCACACGCTGCTCAACACCCTCTACGACCAGGGCCAGGTGGGCGAGGGCTTCATGCTGGAGTGCCTCCAGTCCCACGCCAACGTCCTCCACCAGCCGCCCTACAACAGCGACTGGTACTCGGGCCTCAACCCCTACGCCCTGGGCTTCGCCCTGTGGAAGGACATCCGCCGCATGTGCGAGGCGCCCACGGACGAGGACCGGGCCTGGTTCCCGGGGGTCGCTGGCCGGAACTGGCTGGATACCTTCCATTTCGCCATGGAGAACTTCAAGGACGAGAGCTTCATCGCCCAGTTCCTCTCCCCCCGGGTCATGCGGGACTTCCGCCTTTTCACCGTGAGGGACGACGACGCCGAGGCCCGGCTCGCCATCGGCCCCATCCACGACGACTCCGGATTCCGCCAGCTGCGCCAGGCCCTGGCCGAACAGTACAACCTCGGCAGCCGCGAGCCCGACATCCAGGTGTGGAACGTGGACCTGCGGGGCGACCGCAGCCTCACCCTGCGCTACTTCAGCCGCAACCGGCGGAACCTCGCCCCCGACTGGCCCAAGGTCCTTGGCCACGTGGCCACGCTGTGGGGCTTCAGGGTCAGGCTCGAGGAGGAACTCGCCGGGGGCGGCACGCGAGCCCTGGGCGAATGCGAACCCGCGCGGCCGGGGAACTGAGCCGGGATCCTGCGGTTGCTGGGGTCAAGCGATGGAAAGGCCGAGCGGATCTTGAGAAAGAAGTGCGCCTCGTCCCGGTAGCGGTATGCAAACCCAAGATGTCTGAAGTCTGCTACTGCCGACCTGTTACCCGATGGTTCCGCCAAGCTCCATCGAAGGACCTATCGCCGAGGCGCCGAAGACGCCGAGGGTCGCCGAGGAAAGATAGAAAATCTTTTTCGGCGATCCTCGGCG
>MTLE01001537.1_pt1 | contig 24110 bp, 22 predicted proteins | sample 1982461 | NCBI WGS metagenome assembly MTLE01 (sample SAMN05712605, study PRJNA340218) | biofilm metagenome | isolation source: sample SPL anode biofilm adapted to -200 mV | place: USA | collected 2012-02-03
TTTGTATAAGGGTGCAGCGGATTATTAAAGAGTTCCTGCTTGGCGGATTCCTCCACCTTCTGCCCGCCGTAAAGCACAATAACGCGCGTGGCAATATCGTCTACTATGGCAAGGTTGTGGGTTATGAAGATAACCGTCATATTATTTTCTTTCTGCAATTTTTTGATAAGCTCTAAAATTTGGGCCTGTACCGTAACGTCAAGCGCGGTGGTCGGCTCGTCGGCAATAAGTATCTGCGGGGAACAGCAAAGCGCGGCGGCTATCATAACGCGCTGGCGCATACCGCCCGAAAGCTGGTGAGGATAACTCTTTAAAAATTTTTTATCTATGCCCACTTTTTGCAGCAGGTCGCTTGTTTTTTTAAGCGCTTCCTGTTTGCTTATTTTTTTGTGGGCCAAAATAGCTTCCGCTATTTGTTCTTCCACGGTAAAAACGGGGTTGAGGGAGGTCATAGGGTCTTGAAAGACCATTGCAATCTTTTCCCCGCGTATCTTGCGCACTTCGCCCGCGGGCAGCTTTAAAATATCTTTTTGCTCAAAAATAATTTCGCCGTTATTAACGCGCGCTTCGGGCGGCAACAGGCGCATAAGCGACAGTGCATGAATGGTTTTGCCGCAGCCCGATTCCCCCACTACGGCAAGGACTTCCGCCTTTTCAAGGGAATAACTTAAGTTTCGCAAAACGGTTAAATCAGCGCCGTCTTCGTTAAAGCTGACGGTGAGGTTTGATATTTTAATCACAATAAATTATATCAATGTTTGCAAGTATGATGCACGAAGTTATTTTACAGCGGCCGCCGCCTAAACAAAGCCTGTATATTTTTGTAAACTATATATATGAAATACATTTACCTTGTTTTAATCGCGCTGCTGTGCGCGTGCGGGCCTTACGAAACGGTTAAAATAACTCTGCCCAACGGTTTTACCGTTAAGGCGGAAATTGCAGATACTCCGCAAAAAGCGGAACTGGGCCTGATGAACAGAAATCATTTGGGCAAACATAAAGGTATGATATTTCCTTTTGATAAAGACGATTCCCGCCTGTTTTGGATGAAGAACACATACATCAATCTTGATATACTTTTTATAACGGCGGATAAAAAAATTGCTTCTATCTCGGCAAATGTACCGCGCTCCTACAAAAACACTCCGCAGGAAGAAGTCGCTCTTGCGGGCGGGTACGGTAAATATGTATTGGAACTGCCTGCGGGTACTGCCGCCAGAGAGAACCTTAAGGAAGGCGACGCTTTAGTATTTAATTTATGAAAAAACTGCTTTTTGCTTTTTTGTTTTTACCTCTTCTTTTAAACGGGGCGGAAGTTAACTACCCCGCGCTTAACGATATTGCAAAAGAACACCTTATAAACCTTATTAATATAGATACTTCCCAACCCGACCCTAACGAAACCCTTGCCGTGCGTTATATATACAAAGTGCTTAACAAAAATAAAGCAGACTGGGATATTTACCGCGCGGAAAAACCCAGAGGCAACCTTATAGCCGTGCTTAAAGCAGATAAAGAATATGCCAAAGAAAATAAGGAACCCGCTTTAATACTTATCGCCCACCTTGATACCGCCCCCGTGCAGGAAGGCTGGGCCGTAGCGCCAACTAAGGCGACGATTAAAGACGGCAAGATATACGGGCTTGGCTCCACCGATGATAAAAACTATGCCGCCATCAACCTTACCATTTTAACTTGGCTTAAACAGAACAATATAAAACTTAAGCGCGATATAATATTTTTATTTACCGCCGACGAAGAAAACGGCAGCGCAAAAGGCATAAAGTTTTTATACGATAAATATCCGCAAAAACTTCAAGCGGGTTTCGCGCTAAACGAAGGCGGCGGAATAATAAAGGGCGAGAACGGGATAAAAGATATTTTATTTTTAGAAGCCGCCACAAAAATGTATATGGATATTTTGGTTACCGCGCGCGGCGAGGGCGGGCATTCCGCAATGCCGGGGCAGGCAAATGCGATATATAAACTTTCGCAGGCTTTGTCCGTTATAGAAAGCTACCAAAGACCGCTTAGGCTCTCCCCATTTACAAAAAACTTTTTTGACAGGATTTTTGCCTATCAGGACGACGATGCCAAAACAACAATATCACTTTTAAATTCCGCCGACCCTATGCAGGCAATGCAAGCCGCCAAGATAATTAGCGAAGACCCGTTTTTTAAAGCCCAGCTTATGGACACTATTTCCCCCACGATAGTAACATCTGGAGTGGACGCGAACACATCTTCGTCGGAAGCTTACGCAACGCTTAACTGCCGCTTATTGCCCGACAGCGACCCAAATAAATTTTTTGACAGTCTTTCCGCCTTATTTGCGGCTGACCCTTTGGTAACGCTTTCCATAATAGAAAAGCCCGAGCTTCCCTTCCCCCAGCCGCCCGCAAACAGCGAAGACCTTTTATTTAAATCTTTGGAAGCGGCCGCCGCAAAAGTTATGCCCGGCTCTCTTACCATTGCGGGTATGACGCCCGCCTCCAGCGAGAGTGAATTTTTAAGACGCCACGGCGTTATAACTTACGGCATAGGCCCCGTAATGCCTGGCGAAACCGAAGGCCCGCACCAACCTAACGAAAATATAGCAGAAGAAGATTTTTATCAACAGCTTAAGCTTACGCTGGAAACCGTACTTAATTTTACGGAAGTCGGACGCCAACTGCCTGTTATTATTGCGCCCGCGCCAGCTATAATAAAACCCGCTATACCGCCAACAATTACCCCTACCACCGCTGCTGCCCCAGCACCGCAGCCGCAACAAACTGCGGCCACGGCCGCGCAGCCGACAGCGGCAAAGTAAATTTAATTGCATTAAAAATCCCCCGCTTCCTTAAAAGAAACGGGGGATTTTTATTTATAAACTTATTTTATTTAGATGCAAGCGCGGCAAGAGTTTTGGCTTTGTCAGTCTTTTCCCAAGGGAAGATTTCTCTGCCGAAATGTCCGTAAGAAGCCGTCTTAAGGTAGATAGGCCTTAACAGATTAAACTGTTCTATTATGGCGCGGGGCTTCATATCAAAAACCTTTTTGCAGATTGCGGTAAGTTTATCATCGTCAATCTTGCCTGTGCCTAAAGTATCAAGGTAAAAGCCCACAGGCTCTGCCTTGCCGATAGCATAAGCAATATGCACGGTGCATTCTTCCGCCAAGTCCGCCGCAACAATATTTTTGGCTATGTAGCGGGCCATATACGCGGCTGAGCGGTCAACCTTTGTTGGATCTTTGCCGCTAAAGGCTCCGCCGCCGTGCGCGCATCTGCCGCCGTAGGTATCAACGATAATTTTGCGCCCCGTCATACCGGTGTCGCTTTGCGGGCCGCCTACAACAAATTTACCCGTGGGGTTAATAAGATATTTGGTTTTATCGTCAACCCATTTGCCAAGTACAGGCAGAATAGCCTTTTTAATAAGTTCCTGTCTGGCGGCTTCGGTTATTTTTTTGCCCGTATTATCCAAAATTTCCTCTGTATGCTGGGTGGAAAGGACAACCGTGTCCACGCGGACGGGAGTTGCGTCTTTATATTCCACCGTTACTTGAGATTTGGAATCTGGCCCGATGTACTTTAAAACTTTGTTCTTTCTTAAAGAAGCTAAATTTACAAGGATTTCGTGGGCAAGCTGCAGGGGAAGCGGCATATATTCCTTGGTTTCCTTGCAGGCATAGCCGACCATAAAACCTTGGTCGCCGGCGCCGCCGATATTAACGCCTTGGCTGATATCGGGCGATTGCTTGCCGATAACATTTATTACGGAGCAGGTTTCATAGTTAAAGCCGTATTTTGCATCAGTATAGCCGATGTTTTTTATGGTTTGGCGCGCAATGGCGTCAACGTCAACCCAGGTGTCGGTGGTAATTTCCCCGCCGACTACAACTAAGCCGCGGGTGATATAGGTTTCGCACGCAACACGGGCGGTTTTATCCTTTGCAAGGATGCCGTCCATAATAGCGTCTGAAATTTGATCGCAGACCTTATCGGGATGCCCTTCGGAAACGGATTCCGAGGTTAAATAGTATTTTCCTTTTCTCATAATGTTATCCTCTTAAAATGATATTATATCAATTATGGAGATGAAATTTTTATCCTGGAACGTAAACGGCATCAGAGCCGTGGAAAAAAAGGGCTTTAAGGACTGGCTGCTGGCAACCGCACCCGATATCATCGGCCTGCAGGAAACCAAGGCTTGGCCCGAGCAAATCCCCGACGCATTAAAAGAAGTTGAGGGATATTATTGCTATTTCTCCCAGCCGCAGCGCAAAGGCTACAGCGGCGTAGGCGTATATACCAAACAAAAACCTTTAGAAGTAAGCTTTTCCTTGGGCGTGGAAGAATTTGACGCCGAGGGCCGCTTTATTATGCTTACTTTCCCCAAATTTTATTTTATTACGGTGTACTTTCCCAACGGCGGGCAGGGAGAACACAGGATTGACTATAAACTGCGCTACTACGACGCTTTTTTGACGCTATGCAAAAAATTAGCCAAGGAAAAACACGTTATAGCCTGCGGGGACGTTAACACCGCCCATACGGAAATTGACCTTGAACATCCCAAACAAAACCAAAACACCACGGGCTTTTTGCCGCAGGAGCGGGCGTGGCTGGATAAATTTTTTACGGAAGGTTTAACTGATACCTTCCGCCTGTTTAATAAAGAACCAAAGCAATATACTTGGTGGGATTATAAGACGGCAGCGCGCACACGCAATGTGGGCTGGCGTTTGGATTACTTTATGGTTAGCAACAGTTTTGTGCCTAAGGTTAAAAAAGCTTATATTTTGAGCGATGTGCAAGGCTCTGACCATGCGCCCGTGGGTATTGACGCGGACCTATAATAAAATACTAAAATGACTTTGTGGCTAAAAAAGGAGCAGGGAATGAAACTTTTTAAATTTTTTATTTTAATATGCGTTGCTGCGGCTTTTACCGCCGCGCTTGGCGGCTGCGACAAAAGACCCAAGCAGGAAAAAGAAGCAACAAAAAGAGCGGAGGCTGCTTTGCCAAAAGTTTCCCCCCCGTCGCAGGTTAAGACGGATAATGCCGTGATACACGCAGGCACCTGCTCTGCCGATAGCGACTGTGTGGCTGTTTTCCCCAGCTGCTGCGGAGAGGCTAACCCGCCATATTATATCAACAAACTTTATAAGGAAGACTTTGTTGCCGACTATAGAAAAATAAATAAAGAAGACCCCTGCCCCAAAGATTTAATGTGTCCCATATCTTACTTTGGCAAAGCAATTTATACACGGTGTAAAAGCAATTTTTGCATAGAGGCTATGCCGCTGGCGCAAACCATGAAGGAGCCTGTTGCCCCAGCAAAACTTAAAGAGGAAGCCGCCAGAAAAGAAGCTATAAAAATAATAGCCAAAAACAGGGCCGCGCTTGCCGCAAAAGAGCAAAATTTTAAGGCGCCTTCCGCCGAAGTTGCAAACAAAGCTGACGACGCAAAAACAACAACAGCAAAGCCTGTTAACACAAGCGCACAGCCCGCAAAAACTACAAAGGCAAATGCCGCGCAACCCTTGGTTAAAAGCGTAGCGCAAAAGAAGGCCGCGCCGGCTGAAAAGCCGCAAACTGCTCCGGCAAAATAGCGCGAAAGACAAACAAATAATACGCCGTGCGGACGGGGATAGGCGGGGTTGCACGTCTTAGAATAATTATTTTTATTTTAAAAGTTTGGTTAATTTGATAGAATATCTTTATTAAAGTTAAGTTAATGTTAGCTAAGGTAGTTGGTGTCGGATAAGTTTTTAATATGCAGGTTGGCTTTAACTTTAGTTTTATTTGTTTTAGTATAACTGATTTCGCACAGTTTTTATAAATACAATTTGTTTAGTGGTAGTTTTAACGCGCCCATAGCTCAATGGATAGAGCACTTCCCTGCGAAGGAAGGGATACAAGTTCGATTCCTGTTGGGCGCACCATTTGATTTAGGCATCTCTTGCGAGATGCCTTTTTTGTATAGTTTTAAATTTTTCTCGTCGTGGCTTTTCATAAATCCGCCTAGTCGCCGTCTTGTATGGCGTTATACCCTTGTTAAATATGGGGTTTTTCCTGCCAAACTATACCTTGCCCTATTTCCCGGTATCGCAACTAGTGCATAGTTTACAGATTAACAAACTATGAACTTATATACCCTTGTCAGATACTACTTTACATAGGGAGCAAGTTTGGATTTATCTAAATACATAATAATGCCCAACATAAGATTAAGGAACCAATCAATTTCATCAAGATCAATATCTCCGGCAAGCGCACATGGAGCTAACATATTACTATGTTTGTAGTTGCAGTATTTTGTGTAATATAGGTCAAACTCTCCCTCATCAATATTACCCATATTATTTGAAAAAGCTGTTATAAAACTTTGAATAGAAGGGCTCTTGTAAGAATTTCGTAATAAATTAATTTTTTCTATATTTGCACCTAAACGAAAGTTAATTTTTTTAATAACTTCTTCATGCTTTTCTTTGGCATTTTTTGAAGCTTTAACTATGGACTGTCCTTCTAGATAGAATATTTTCAAAACACAAACATATGCATTCCAAGAAACATCTTTCTCAAGATTTTCGGACATTTCCAATAAAGCAAGCAACCTACTTAGAGCAGAAAGCGCGAGGTACTTATTGTAGTTTTCAAGTTGCGCTTCTTTAGTTTTATTGTCTTTTATATAGCTTAACACGCTACAAGTTTCTAGTGCATGCCCTGCGATTATAAAGGCATCGTAATATCTCTTATTATCCAACAATACTATAAAAGATTTCATTGCATCACAAACACGATTATATAGGTTCCATATTACATATGGCATTGCGTGTTCGTCGCCATTGAATTGCGGTTGAGGCACAGGAACAAAATCACGAATTATTTTAATCTTCTTATTTATTTCAGAATTATCCATAAATCACGTTTGGCACTTCCAATAGTTTTCAAATATATTTTCCATCTTAAAATATCCTTTTGGTACTTTTAAAACAAAAACTATAAAGAATCAATATACTTTTCCATCTCTTCCGGATCTACGAATACTTTTGTATTAGGATCAATTTGCTTTATTATATGCCCAGCATGTTTTTCTGTAGCAAAACAATCCACTCCAACAATTAAAGCGGCAATTATATGTTGCGAATCATAGAAGTCATTCCCTTCTATTTTCCTCATTTTATCAGAAAATTCTTTTGCCTCCCAACTCAATAGGTAACGAATACTAGGAACCTTAATTAAATTTTCATACGATAAAAAATCATAAAGATTTTTTTCCTCAACCTTATAATCTCTCCAAATTTTTAACAGCTCTTCTATGAAATAACAAGCTGTCATCCTTCTAAGGTCTGGAAACTCTTTATAAAAAAAATCTTTCTCATTAAATTGAGATTTGTTGTAGTGTGCTCTTTTACTAAATATCTCTAAAGACCACTTTGCATCTTCAGCCTCATATTTACTTTTGTCCAACCCATTCAGCCACTCAAACACACTCATTTTTTCCATTCTTTCTTCGCTCTGTGCTATTGCTATTTGCGCCCTATCTGGATAGTTATTAATCCATGCCGAATAATCTACAGTAAATTTACCAAGAAGAAACCGTTGTTCTGCCAGCCCTTCTCTTCTCATATTATAGGGAGGCGTACCTATTTTCCAAAAATCATATGCAGCATTAATTACATCGTATTTTATAATATCAAACCATGGTAGAAAACATTTCTTATCAGAAAACTCATTAACAACTTTTTCTATTTCTTCCAAATAATCTTTATCCTGTATCTTAGCAAGTTCAAAAAAATTTATAGCACTAATAGGAGCTATAAACTTATCCTTTTTATTTCTCATCTTATTTAATAAAGAAACATATTTTGTGTCCTTGTTATAAGAATTAGCTTTTGTTAGACAAAGCCAAAATTTCTGATCCATATAAATTATTTTTTTCATGAGCATCTCCCTTATAGTCATAATATATTATTTTACCCAATGATCTTGCTGATATATGAAACTTTCGTGAGAAGCTATTATCAAAAGATCTTTAAGGCGTAATTTTCTAGGATTTATATTCTCTAATATATCCCTCACCATGTTTGGTGATAAATAGCATAAATTTACATATCTCTGTATCGTCCTATGGTTTTTGCCTGTTTCTCCCTCCAAATCCTTAATTGTCTTCCCCTTTTCCAACTCTTTAGCGTATTGCCAACCTAAGGCTAAACCGCGCACTAGGCCCTCGTTCATTTGCCGTATCGTCAGCACATTCTTCAAAGGGCCATTGGCAAGGCGCGTGCTGCTTAAATTATCTATCACAAATTCCGTTTTTATAAGTATTTGCTTTTTGTCCTCACTTACGGAAAACTTCCCCGCCCAATTCCCAACGGCTTTATGGTTATAATAATCGCTAACATTATGCGTTTTAAGAAACTTTATAAACTCCGCTATATTCAAGTACAAAATCAGTTCGGAAACGCCCTCCCGCACAAAATACACCCCTTTATCCAAAAATGCTTTTATACTGTCCTTCTCAATATGCGGGATTTTCTTTATAAGCAGCTTAATATCCTCCGGCAGGGCCTTATCCCCAAAACCTTTCAAATCAATGTCCAAAAGGCTATTAACCGCCTTTATGGCAAAACTATCCACCTGCTCCACAGGCAGAAAAATGCCCCTTGTGTGGTAATAGTTAAACCGCCGCCCCTGCTTTTTGCTATTGCTGAACTTAAATTCCTTATTTTCCGCCGTAAATAATTTGCCGTGGAACAGCCCCTGCCCCATAATATATTGCTTGCGCTGCATTTTATCGGCATATCTGCGGCTTAGTTGCGCCTGCACTGCCTCAAACGTCTCGCTATCTATAATTGCCTCGTGCAAGCCGGGGTAAACCTTTTTTAGCCTGTGATGCTCAACTTTGCCAATATAAACCTTGCGCGTAAGCAGCCAATGAAGCCTTGGAATCTGAAAATCTCCCCCTCCCCTCATACTGCCGTCCTTTTTCTTCCATATTTTTCTCTTGAGGCCTTGCGCGCGCGTCCACTCCACCAAACCCCTTAGAGTCCCTAGCTCCAGATACTTTGCAAATAAAATGCGGACGGTTTGCGCTTCTTCTTGGTTAATCACAAGTTTTTTGTCTATGATATCATAGCCCAGAGGCGGCGTTCCTCCCGCCCACATACCTTTGGCCTTCGTAGCGGCTAATTTATCGCGCACGCGCTCGCTTGAAACTTCCCTCTCAAACTGAGCGAAGGAGAGGAGCATATTGAGGGTTAACTTGCCCATAGAATTGCTTGTATCAAAGGCTTGGGTTATGGAAACAAAATTGCAATCATACTTCTCAAACTCCTTCATCATACTATGGAAATCCATAATAGAGCGCGAAAGCCTGTCCACCTTATAAACCAACACCATTTGGATATGCCCCGCTTTTATATCCCGCAGCATCTGCTGCAAGGCCGGCCGCTCCATAGTGCCGCCACTTATGCCGCCGTCTTCATAGGTTTTAAAGTATTCCCACCCGTTATAAGTTTGACTGGTAATATACGCCTTACAAGCTTCTTCCTGATTGTTTAAAGAATTAAACTCCTGCTCCAGCCCGTGTTCCGTTGATTTCCTTACATACACCGCGCAATTGATTTGCCTCATATTTTAGCCCTTTTTTACTATAATAATTTTAGTTCTAGCCGTTACCACATTACCGCTTACTATGGGGAGGAAGTCAAGTCTATGAATGAATTATCAGATATTGAAGAATTAATAAAAAAAGCTTTAGGAGAGCTGATATCAATTTATGACGAAAAGGGATCTTCGTCTAGAATGATTTTTCCTGAAAGTAGAAAAACTAAAACAAAGGAACCGCAACGACGTATTAGTGAACAAGAAGCTGTTTTTTTGCTAGCACGAGAGATAGAGTTATCGAAAACCTTTTTTTACTCCGTGGAAGCCCCGACCCGCAAACCATATATTTTTAAAAAAGAAAACCCAGAAACCGCCGAAAATGGCTCTTCTGGAAGTATAGATATTTGTGTGTATATAAATAAAGATGCCAAAAAAAGGTCTTATTTGCTTGAATTTAAAGCGCATTCTCCTAAGCAAAAGATGTTCGATAAAGATTTTTTAAAATTGAAAACAGATGACTCCGAAACCTTAACAAATTACTTTATTCACATCATTTACCAGTGTGAGAAAAGAACTTTGGAAAATGTTGTAAAAAAATATGAAAAAAGTCTAAATAGTATTAGGGAATATCATTCTGGTTCTAAGATAAAAATATGTTTATGTTTATTGGGCAATTTCCCCAAATATGGAACAGAAGAAAGAATTTTCTTTTTTAATGAGGAAGATATTCTAGATAAACTAAAAAAAATTATCGAAAAAATATATGCCAAATAAAAGCATTAGTCTTTATTATTCAACCCAAAAAAGTCTGGACCGCTGACTTTTTTGCCACAAATAACCTTCGCAACAGCTGATAAGGTAGTGTAAACTTGTCCCTTATACTCAAATTTATTATCAGCAATAACTTTAACCTTATGCTCTGTATCCTTATAAGTGCGGATAAGTTCCGTACCTATTTTAAGGTTATATTTATTCTTATTTGCCCGTTTTACGGCTTCCTCCGCCCCCTTTTTCATATATTTATTAAGACGAGTTAGATATTTTTCTTCCAGTTTAATCCCCATATTCTCGCACTGGATTTTATACCACAGCGGCCTTAAAATGGAACTCTTAGCACGGCAAGGGCTTAAATAGAATATTTTCCAGTATTCTTGCAATTTGGCATAGTCCATATTTGATAGTTCTTCATAACTTTTAGGCAAATAACATTTATTTCTCATTTAACAACCTCTTTATTTTAAGCAGCTTCCCCTGCGCCGCCCTGTCCTTATTTTTCGCTTTAACAAGCAAATCCAACAACACAGACATTATCTCAAGGATATCCTTTTCGCTTACTCTCGGCCTCCCTGCAGGATTGCCAGATTGCCCCTTCCTAAACCTTCCCTCCTCTGGCGGCATAACTCTCGGCGTCATAATACCTCCTCCCCTACACATTACGCCTTACAACGCCCCTCCCAGTCAAGTAATAGGCAGAAAAAAGCCCCTGTTCCAAAGAACAGGGGGATAATAATTTTTTTAAAAGAAATAATACCTTACCTTCATTAAATAGTTATTATTGCCTTTATGGCGCCTCATTTTTCCTATTGATTCAGGATTATTTAGGAACTTTATTTTTTATATTTCTTAAAGTTTTCTACCTGCTCTAAAACTTTATTAAATATCTCGTCATCCCACTCTGGCGGATAGCCCTGCTTGTATAAAAGCGTAGTTAAATCGCTGGAAAGGCTGTTGCGGATATTATCGTTATTCAACCAGTCTGCATATATGGAGGAATGCTCAATAAGTTCTTTAATTTCTGCTGCTAAAACCTTACATTTTTCATTGGGGTATACAAACTGATGCTTCTCTCTTACCTCAACTAAAATATCATAAAACGCTTTTTCTTCAAAGGTAATGCCTAACTTTTTAAATTCTTCTTTATCTTGTTTCAATCCCTTAAACAAACCCAGCAACTTTTCCGTCAGCGAGGTTACTTTATCTTCCACCACGTCGCTTATGGCATTAAGCGTGTCTGTTGCCACTTCGTTGGTAAATGTTAGTCTGTCGCGCGTATTATATTGGTCCACGGTATCATTTAACATCTGCATAAAATGTTCTGCCCTAACTTTATTGGTCTTGCCGTATTCCCGTATAGCCTGCGCCAGCAATTTTGCCAGAAGTTGGAACTTTGTATTAGGCATTTTTACTTCGTCCAACTCTTTTAAGAATTTAGTATCAAAAATATCTTCTTCCTCTTTGGCATTCAAAACAGCTTCAACTCCCGTGCAGGCAATAGCCTCCTTCACCATTTGCTCTACGGCTTTATTCATAGATTCAACATCGTGCGGCGTATCTATAATTTTGCGCAGAAAGGACATAACCCCCATAAAGCATTGCGCCCAGGCTGATTCTTCTTCCGTCAACAGGCCCGCGGGATTACAAATATCATAAGCGCTTCTAAGGCGTTTAACATGGCCTTTATAAGAGGTTAAGAAAGAAACCTTCCCTTTTTCCTCGGTAGAGTTTGCCATAATAAATTCGGAGGCTTCCTGCAAAAACTGCAGTCTTAACAGCGCGTTTGTGCCAAAGAAAGGTGCAAAATCCAAGCCGTTGGTCATCTCTTTTAAAATTTGGAGTTCATTTTTAAATAAGCCGCAAGCCTCCTCCAAGTCGCCTTGCGGGGTAATTTCCCCGCCGTAATGTTTAAGCGCCTGCTTCATATTTTCGCGGATACCGATATAATCCACCACATATCCGCATTCCTTTTCTTTATAACGGCGGTTTACGCGGCTGATAGTTTGTATTAAAGTATGTTTTTGCAAAGGTTTATCGTTATACAAAACCGTCAGGGCGGGCGCGTCAAAGCCCGTAATCCACATATCCACCACAATTGCTATATGGAAGTTAGACTTATCATTTTTAAATTCTGTATCTAAATCTTTGCGATAGTCGCTATCGCCCAGCAAGTCATACATTTCTTTGGGGTCATCTTTGCTGCGCGTAGCCACAACATTTACAAAGCGGACAGGTTTTAATTTTTCCAGTTCGTCTTTATCAAATAAAGAGGTATCCAGCGCCTTTAAGGGCTGGCACCATAAGGGGCGCAGTCTTTTGATTATGTTAAACAAAGAGTATGCAATTTCGCGGCTGCTGCATGTAACCATTGCTTTTTGCAATAAATCTGGTTTATCGGCCACGCGGGTTTCATAGTCTTTAATGATATCATCTGCCAAACGCTCCAAGCGGTCAGGGTCGCCCAAAATAACGTCCATACGGCTCATAGCCTTTTTACTTTTGGATATATCTTCTTGGGCGGCGCCTTCTTGCTCGCACTGTTTATAATAGTTTTCCACTTCCTGCGCCTGCGCGGTATTCAAAAATACTCTTGCCAAACGCGGGTCATATTTAATGGGAACGGTAATCCCGTCTTCCTGCGACTGGAACATAGTATATCTGTCAACCTCTCCGCCAAAAACGTGAATAGCCTCATCAGTCGGCGTACCCGTAAAACCGACATAAGTGGCGTTGGGCAAAGCGTCGCGCAGATATTTAGCAAAGCCGTAAGTTATAAAAGCGCCCAGTTTTTCTTTGCCTTCGCTACTTTGGGCAGTTTTCTTATTTATTTTTAATTTACTTCCAATATTATTTTGTGTGCGGTGGGCCTCGTCGCTCATACAGATAATATCGCTTCTGTCGCTAAGCAGGCCTACGCTTTCGGTAAATTTTTGAATGGTGGTGATATAAAAACCGCCTGTTTTGCGCTCCGATAGCTCATCAGACAGTTCCTTACGGCTGTCAAAAACTTTCACGGCCTTATCGCAAAGGTATTTTGTAGATTTACGAAACAATTTAGAAGCCTGCGTTTCCAAGTCTTCCCTGTCAACAATAAGCAGAATTGTGGGGTTGCCCAACTGCTGCTTACATCTTAAAGCCAGCAAGCGGGATAAAAACAGCATTGTATAGGTTTTGCCGCAGCCTGTCGCGCCAAAATAGATACCGCCTTTCCCGTCCCCGCCGACGCTGCGCAGATGCGATAAAATATGATTTTTCAATTTCCGCGCGGCAAAAAACTGCGGATAGCGGCAAATAATTTCCTCTTCCTTCATATCGTCGGACTGGTCGGGGAAATAAATAAAATCGCGTAAGATTTCCAAAAAGCGTTTAGGCTCAAAAACGCCTTTAAGCAAAGAGTTCAGCTCTTTCAACCCCGAACCTGGTTCATCTTCGTTATTAACCTTCTTCCAGGCGTAAAAGAACTCATAGGGCGTAAACGTGGTGCCAAGTCTGGAGTTAGAACCGTCGCTTATACACGCCACGGCGCAATACTTTAACAGGGCGGGGATATCCCTGCGGTAACGCACGGTAATTTGCGTGTGGGCGTCCCTTATTGTGGCCTTTTCGTCGGTGGGATTTTTAAGCTCAAATATACACACGGGAATGCCGTTAATAAATAACAGCACATCAGGTATCCGCAGAGAATTTGCACCCTGCTGCATTTGAAATTGGTTAACAACCCTAAAGATATTATTTTTAGGATTATCAAAATCTATATATTCTAATTTAAAAGGTTGTTTTGAGGAGTCGGAAAATCTAAAGTCGTACCCGTCGTGGTACAAATCAAAAGCATTACATAAAGCCAAGTAGTCGCTTGCGCCGCCAATGTTGCGGATATTTGCCACAATGCTGTCATAATCATTATCTGATAAATCCTTATCCTTATAGCGGGCAGATAAATATGCCCTTAGGTCTTCTTCTAAAATGGTATCGGTAATTTTACGGTGCAAAGTATCGCCAAGGGTATGAGTCCACCCCTCTGCCTGCAAAAGCTGGATAACGGCTTCTTCGTATTCACTTTCAAATAATTTACCGTTTAGCATTATACTTCCCTCCTGCCGCCTTGCGCATTAACGCGGGGCAGAGGTCCTTTATAAGATTGTCCGCGTTTTTAGCAATTTCCTTAGCTTCTTTAGCACAATTATACATATTAACAATCGCCTGTTGAATTTCTATGGGAGGCATAGGGATTTTAATATCCATAAATCTGGGCCAATCTAAGTTTGAGCGGACGCTGGAATCACTTATAAACCAACCATATCTATCCATTTCCTTACGCTTGAAACATAAAAAGAAAAAATCAGGCAGTATAATATTGTTTTTCATTAGTTTAAATGTAGCATAAGCAGGAGAAACAATAATTGCCTGAGGTTGATTATATAAAGAGATTCTAATACATTCATCTCTGCCAGTTTGCATCCCACTAAATACAAAGATGTTGTCTTTTACAACTTTATATTTTTTTATATCTAAATTTTTGATACTAGCAACAGTCGGCATGAACTCTTTATCTTTATTAATGCCCATTATCGGGTATTTATATCCATTATCATTAAAGATATCGTGTAGTTTTATTAATTTACTTATTTTAATTGAAGGATATTTGTGTTTTAACTCCTTCAAATAGCTTTGGCAAAGAGAAAGAAGAGGTTCGGCCATTTTTTCGTTATTTTCTTTTAAATTTTTTAAACCTTTCCACACAGCCACCAACTTTTTTTGCTCTGCCATTCCCGGCAATGGAATTTTAATATCTAAGAATCTGGGCCAATCTAAGTTAGAACGAATGCTAGAATCACTTATAAACCAACCATATCTATCCATTTCCTTCCGCTTAAAATACATAAAAAGAAACTCAGGCAACAACCCTTTGTTCAGTTTAACTTTAAAGATTGTGTATGCAGGGGAAATTAACGCTTCTTTTTCATGCTCATATAAAGAGATTCTAATACATTCATCTCTTCCTGTTTGCATTCCACTAAAGACAAAGAGTCCTTTTTTTACAATTTTATAGTTTTGCTTATCTATACCCGAAATATTAGCTACAGTGGGCATAAACTCTTTATCCTTATTTATGCCGATAAAAGGATAGTCCATGTTTTCAACATTCCTATCGTCACACTGTTCTATATAATCGCCAAGTTTAACCCATCGCATTTGTTTACTCCACCTCATAACCCAAAGCCTTAAAGGCGGCTTTTAAGTCTGTTTGATTTTGCTTTTGACGTTTTAACAGTTCTTTTGTTTCCGCACCGATAGCGTTAAGCGCAGTTTTATAATCCAAGGCGGTATCCCTATCCACAAACTCTATATAGCGGCTGGGTACAAGACTAAAATTGTTTTTTGCCAGCTCCTCCAATCCTGCGGAATAATATAACTCCGCCTTGGCATATTTTGCGGGCCTCTCTTTAGTTGCCAGCGTTTGCCAGTTAAAATAGATTTTGCAAATATCACTTATTTGCTTTTCGTTAAACTGAACGTATTTCTTTTCGTAAATGTTTTTATTCCAGGTTCTTAAGTCTACAAAAAGCACTTCCCCTTGCCTGTTACGCAGATGCCTGCCATGGTAAAGGCCGCCTTTTTTATTATTATTCAAAATCCACAGGGTTACGCTGATATCTGTGGAATAAAACATCTCCCTTGGCAAAACAAAAATAGCTTCCACTTTGTCATTTTCTATCAGCTTTTGACGGATTGACAAGGTATCACTATCGTCCAGCGCGCCATTGGCAAGTAAAAACCCCGCCACGCCTTTGCTGACATCTAATTTAGAAAGCATATGCAAAATCCACGCGTAGTTGGCATTGCTTTCAGGCGGGACGCCATAGCCCTTCCAACGGACATCGTCCAGCAAGGTATTGGGGGCGCGCCACTTTTTTAAGTTAAACGGCGGATTGGCCATAACATAGTTAACCTTTAGGCCGCTATGCTGGTCGTTAGTAAAGGTGGAAACGGCTCTATCGCCCAACTTGTAAGAAATCCCCCTTACGGCTAAATTCATCTTGGCAAGGCGGTAAGTGCTTGGTTCGGACTCTTGCCCGTACACATTTACATTGTTAGTGTTGCCGCCGTGCGCCTCTATCAGCTTTAGACTTTGTATAAACATACCGCCGCTGCCGCAGCAAGGGTCGTACAAAGTGCCGTCAAAGGGTTCAATTAGGCTGGCAATAAGTTCCACCACGTTATGCGGGGTATAAAACTCCCCCTCTTCCTTATCGGCATTGATAGAAAATGCCTGTAAAAAATATTCGTAAACGCGGCCTATTAAATCTTTTTGTTTAAAGCGATTACTGTCAATTTTATTAATATCGTCCACAACCGCTTTTAAAACAGAAGCCTCAAGCGCGGTTTTGGTAAAAATCTGCTGCGGTAAGGCGTTTTTTAGGTTCTTTTCGTTCTGTTCCAACTTGGATAAGGCATTATCAAACGCAATGGCCATATTTTTTGGCTCTTTATTAATAAGCTTATCCCATAAACATTCATCAGGCAGAAAAAATATACCCGCCCTTTTGTAAAATTGTTCCTTTGTTATGGCTAGTTCTGCAAATTTAGGATCAGCCTGCATTTCCTCTAAAATGGCCTTCGTTTGTTCGTTAAAACGTTCTCCAATAAACTTCAAGAAGACTAATGTCAGCAACAAATCACGCTTATCCGTCATAGGAGCACGCCCGCGCAAGTGATTACGACAGCTAAACAAAATATCTTCTAGCCGCTCTTCTTTTATTTTTCCTGCTTTAACCTTCATAGCCATTTATAACTCCCTTGCCCACATTTTACTTCTGAAATAAATATGAAAATATATTTTAATTATAGCAAGTTTCTAGTCAGGAAATTATCTAAACTAAATTGGCTAAAATAAAAGATTAGTACATGCGAATAAACATCATTGCTTCGTGGAGGTTTTTTAGATGCTGGGCGGTCTTGTCAATTTCGGCAAGGCTGCCCATTATTAAATTGGCATTGTTTTCTTCCACACCTTCCTTGGCATTATTCATTTTTTCATTAATATCTTTTACTAATGCCTCCATAACGCTGTAAGACTGTTTAATGAATTGTAATTTCTCTTCTTTTGTCATAAGACCTCCTTTAAAGTGGCGGCAGGTTGTACTTCTTTCTGCCGCCAAAGTTGTTTATAGTTTGAAAAACACATAACCGCTGATGGGTGATCCCACAATATGGACCGCTAAGGCCGAAATGCTTTTGAACACCTGCCCTTTGTACTCAAAGCCGTTATCTAAAACTTTGACTTCCAAAGTTTCGCCTTTGTAGCTTTTGGCAATTATCGTGCCGACGGGCGGGACACGGCTGTCGCGCGGTTTAGCGACTTTTTCCACCTTTGCGGGAACGACCTTTTCCCCCGCCGCAATCGGCCCAACGGCCTTTTTTGTTAAATCCTTGGGCAAACCTTTTTGCGGTTTAACTATTTTCAATGTTTTCTTCTTCATATTTCTCTCCTGTGTATATCGGTTAACGTCATACACATTACCGCTTACTATCGGGAGAGAAGTCAAGTAAATCAGACGCCCTTTGGGCTGAATTTCATATTAAACATTCTTCCCTTCATAATGTCAGCCACAGCGTTATTCAAACCCCGTGCGCCCGTATTGTTTTTATAGGCGTTTTCTACGATATCGTTAATCTGTCTTTCGGAAAGGCTAAAAGACTCGCCACAGGCCTCAAATAAGCGTCTATAGCCGCTTATGACGCTCTCTTTGGAATTAAGCAAAATCTCGCGCAAATCCGCGCGGGAAAGGGCCTCAAACTCAATATAGTGCGAAAATCTACCCAAAAACTCCTGCATAAAGCCGTATTTGACCAAATCTTCCGTGCAAAATGAGCGATTGGGATAAATATTGCCCTCCGCCACAAAACCTATTTTTGAAGAATTCCCGCCGCTCTTTTTAAGCCCGGCAAAAGCCCCCGCCACAATAAATAAAACATTTGAGATGTCATAGCATGCCTCATGCCCCCATCTTCCCTCCGTGCGGTATTCGTCTGCTTCAAGCAGCTTAAGCAGTTCCCGCTGAATAGCCATATGGCCTATGCGGCTTGCCTCTCCGCTCTCCGCCAATTTGTCAATTTCGTCAATAAAAATGATGCAGGGATTAACTTTAGCGTCTCTGCTTTTTGTTTTTTCATACGCAGTTGGGATAATCTCCGCTATATCCATACCAACATAGCCCGCTTTGGTATATTGAGTAGCGTCAAAGGTAAATATCGGAATATTTAGAAATTTCCCTAAAACCTGACACATATATGTTTTGCCACAACCCGTAGGGCCAACCATAAAAATATTGTTTTTGTTTATTTTAACGTCTTTTTCTTTTTTTACGCCGCAACGCAGCAAATGTTCAAAAACGCCCAGGCACAACTTCTCTTTAGCTTCATTTTGAGATACGACATACTTATCCAAATTCTTACAAAGAGTAGCGGGACTTAAAACCTTATTTTCTGGCCTCTTTTTGCAGGCCTTTTGAGAAATAACATCAGATAAAAGTTGATATGAAAATAATAAATTATCGTCTTTTGCCTTAATTATGTTCTTTTTAAATAGAAAAGAATTTTCTTCAATAAACTGATTAAAAACTTCCTGTGCGGTATCAAATTTCAAGGTTATGGCTGAGGCTACCATTTCCTTCTTAGAAAAGTCATCGCTCCACCACCCTGGTTTTTCAAAACTTTTTGATAAGCATTTAGAAAATATATAAACTTCCGTCAATGTTATATCCTTTGGGAAATCCGCTAAAAATTTAGTTTTTATTTTGCGTTTAAGACTTCCTTTTATTTTGTTCCTTATCCCGAGAAGCAATTCTTTCAAATGTTCCCTCATATCTTGCCTTCCGAAACTACCCGATAAGAAATGCCCAAAACTCATTACTTCATCCAGTAAAGCGATATCACTTTCATAAAAATCGCCCTTAGCGATAGGATATTTACTGTCGGCAGATTTTATTGAGAGTTTTTTTGAAATCTGCGGCGTAAGCATAACAGCATTATCTTTAACAAGTAAAATTGATTTTTTAAACAATACAGATTCTTCTTTGCTGATAATTTTAATAACTTTATCCGCGCGGTCCAATTTGGACTTCATCGCACAAGGAAGCAACATTGCTTTCTTGCTTTCGTCATCATCTGTCTTCCCGCACAAAGCCGCCGCGGAGCAAACGCATAAAAGAAACGCTTCCGTAAGAGAAAGCCTCTCCTGAACGCCCGCGCTTAACCCTAATACAGGTTTACTCCGTTTAATACGCCTCCTTATCGTATCTACATCGCTCTTTAAATGTTCAGGCTCACATTTATCAGAGTATTCTTCTTTAAGAAAAATGGCGTCTTCAAAAAATTCGGCTTCATTTTTGTAAAAACTGCGCGGCTGCAGATTAACCTTCTTTTCCTTTTCTTTTTTCATACTATATCCCTCTTCCGTTATATTGCATATCTATAGCCTATAACAGTCTTGCGACATCCTTATGTCGTTTGGCGTTTAAACATTACGCCTTACTTGAGGGACGCAAGTCAAATACAGTTAAACATTCCTTAACCAAGAAATATTATCTTTAACAGTAAGTTCGTGAACCAAAAGTTGGGAGAGAGCGTCACACTGATCATCGTGCTTGCCATTTGGAAAAGTAATAAGCTCTTTTTTAAAATCCTTCCACCATGGCGGATTATCATCGGGAAATTGACAGAAACCCCTCTCTATTATCTGTGAAATATTTTTAAGCCTTGTCGCTTTGTCCGCTTCGGGCTTAAACGGTTGCAAAACACTTTTTGCATAATATGGAAGTAAATCTCTTTTTAAAGACTGAATTAAACCTATACCAGCGCTAGTCTCTTCAATAATAAGCTTCCTGAAAGGACGGTCTAAATAAGAATACTTCGCTTGAGCCTCTCTCATCTTTTCAAATATTTTTCTATACAAATCAGGGAATTCCAACTTATCTCTATAAACGTCTAAAATTAGAATCAGTCCTTTTTCTAAAGCTAAATAAGTTATACATACAGAATAATCATTATCCACGCCCGCCTTTGCGGCGACATCCCAACTTTGACCAATCCTGAATGCAAAGATTTTCCTTTCTTTGATCATTTTTTCAATATCAGCTAAATTATAATATTGAAACCAGGCCTCTTTTATAATATTTCCGCCGCGCGACACAGGATTTTGCTGATACTGCCCCGCAAAATAATATCCGCCCATAATGTTTTGAATTTCTTTGAGTTTCTCTAGACTTTCTCTGGCAGAGTGCAGAGCTTCACCCACTTTGCGCGATATAGTTTTTTCTTTTCCGATATGATTGCGAATAGTCCACCGCTCCTCCTGTTCGGCTATAGCAGGCATGGTTATATGATGAAAAGAAGGATCAATATCAAGCAAATGGCCGGTAAAATCCAACTCATGCGTGCGCTGCATAATGACAATAATCTTACCCGCATTTTTGTCATTAAGTCTGGATATAAGAGTATTGGAATACCAATCATTTGTTTTCTCCCTTATCGTATCGGAATTGGCGTCCTTGGGGGACATAGGATCATCAATGATTATAATGTTCCCGCCGCGTCCAGTCAAACTACCCCCCACAGAAGTAGAAAACCTCCCCCCTCCCTTAGTCGTCTCAAAATCTCCAATGCCCTTTTTGCTCTTTGACAACACCGTATGCGGGAAAATGGCCCTATACCAAGCTGATTCAATTACATTACGGCAGTCAAGGGCCAGCTTTTCGGCTAAGCTGTCAGCGTAACTTACGCAAATAATTGTTTCCTTAGGATTATGACCTAATATGAAAGCGGGAAAGGCAATTGAACATATAATAGATTTCATATGTCTGGGTGGAACGTTAATAATAATTTTATTATGTTTGCCTTCATAAGTATCCATAAGCTCCTGACAAATTACGTCTATGTGCCAATTGTCGGAATATGTTGAGTTTCCCGAAACCTCATTAAATACTTTGATTACAAATGATTTAAAATCATTCCTTAAAATTGCATGCAGCTCTCTATTTGTTTTCACTTGGATTATCCTTATTCCTTTCCATAAAATTTTCAATAATAAATTTATCTTCTCTCTTTAATGCAGAAAAGACTTTCTCTTTTTCCTCTTCCTTCATCTCTAAACCTGATACCTGGCTTAAAACCATAGATATCGCTTTAAGATCACCGCTAAGGGCTCTATTAACAAGCTGAAGCCAAATAGCTGTAGTAGTATTTACTCTGGACGGCTGCCCGTTCTTCTTCACCGTTACTTCTTTAGCAAGGATGTCCTTTAAAATACTTGATGAGTTCTTATCCCCTTTCGGGCGTCCGTTGAGATTTCCTGATATTCCTTTGGCAAACCGGCTGAAAAGCGGAGGGTTTTTATAACCTACTTTATATCCTTCATCAGTGCCCTCCTGCGGCGCGCGCAAAGATTTTTCAGCAGGAGGAAATTCCATCTTGTTTTCAAGGACAGTTTTTAACGGTTTTATTTTTTTCCTGGTTATTTTCATATTAAAGTTCCTCTATATCATCTTCAACAAGGCTCGCCTTTGCGCCCGTCATCTTTTCCCAACGATATATTGTTACATCACAATAATGAGGGTCAATTTCTATAATCCTTGCTTTGCGCCCGGTTCTTTCTGCCGCAAGCAAAGTAGAACCGCTGCCGCAGAAAGGATCCAAAACGATATCCCCACGCTTTGAAGCGTCCAAAAGGATATCCGCAAGCAATCCCACTGGTTTAACGGTAGGGTGCAGTTTTATATTTTCTCTATTTACCTTGTTGTTTATAAATATTCCGGGATAGTTCCAGACATTTGTGCGGTAACGGCCGTGTTTCCCAAGTTCAATATTGTTGATATGTGCAGCCGCGCCCTTTTTGAAAACGAAAACAAGCTCATGCTGTGAACGGTACAGGCTTCCCATACCGCCGCTGATCTTGTTCCAAATACAGAGGTTCTTAAGTTCTGAATATGTTTTGCCAGCCGCAAGAATCTCTGACATATGCCGCCAATCAATAAACGCGTAATGCAGGGATCCGTCTTTGCTGTACTCCGACATATTTTCAAAAGCCTTTGTGAGGAAAGAGACAAATTCCGCCTCGCTCATTTCCCCTGAGGCCATAGCAAACTCTTTATAACCGCCTTTACTGCGGGCGTGTCCATCAATTTTTACGTTATAAGGGCTGTCAGCAATGACGATATCCGCCTTTTCCAGGCCTAAAAGGCGGGAATAAGACTCTTTTTGAAGGCTGTCGCCGCAATATAGCCTATGGCGTCCTAAAGCCCAAATTTCCCCATTTTTTACCTTTTGGGGTATATTTATAGGGATTTCTTCCTTTTCAGGCTGTTTCTTGTCAGATTCCTCAAAAAACAATAAATCCACCTCAGGCGCGTCAAAACCCGTGATGGAGAGGTCAAAATTTTCGTCAATAAGAGCAATATCTTTAAGCTCAACGCTTAAAAGATCTTTGTCCCAGGCGGAATTTTCAGCAAGTTTATTATCTGCGATAATATAGGCTTTCTTTTGGGCTTCCGTAAGGTTTTCGGCTTTGACTACAGGGACTTCTTTTATACCCGCCTTTATAGCGGCAAGCCAACGGCCATGGCCCGCAAGTATCTGCTTCTTTTCATCTACAAGAATGGGTATAGTAAACCCGAAGTTCTTTATACTGCGGGCGATTTGAGCAATTTGCTTATCACTGTGTTTGCGCGGATTATTTTTGTAAGGCTTTAAACTATCAATTTTTAAGGTTTCCATAAAAATACCTCCTTTATACATTGTCTAAAAAAAGGAGGTTTTTTATTTGAACCAAAATCTTAAAAATTATTACAATTCCGACGAGAAATAAAACAGGTCTTTTGTCATTTTTTCAGCATTGGAACTCTTTTTATAGAAATTATTAAGACCTGTATTTTTAACTATATTATTTATGCTTTTTTTAGTACTGCTTTCATTGAAAAGTTGAGTTTTATCTTTGCCTCTTTTAGAATAACGCAAAATTTTGATGTCCTCTTTTGTCAATTTATAATCTCCCTCTGGCAGACGTTTAAGCGCGGCGGCTATTTTTACTTTATTTTTGTTTAGAAATCCAATTAATTTACTAAACTTCTGCCTTGTGTTGATAGTTATTTCTACACATTCAAATTCATACATGCCTGTAGGATAATCTATTTCAAAAGGAGTCTTAGGAGCGACAATAAATCCGCCTATAACTAAGGTGTGCAAATGATTTTTTAATAGAGGAAAAACCGATATTTGTCTTTCGCGTATTTGTGTATAAATATCAAAATAAAGCTTTATGTAAGGGTTTTTAATCCCTTTATCTTTATACTTCTCAGATAATTCCAGATACTCTTCATACGAAATTCCTTTTGAAGGTATTTGATATTTTATGCGATATGTCTTAATAAATCTCAAGAAATCGTTATTTTGTACGATACTCCTGGCAAGATCTATATACTCTTGAGAGACTTTTTTATAACCGGCGGGATATCTCTTCAATGTCAATCCTGCGCGAACTATTTTATAATTGTCCGCATACTTTGAAACTAAAGAAGAAGATAGCCTGGGTAATACGAATCTTACAATCATATTTCCCTCCCTGTCAGCGTTTAATTTAATGATAACAGGATTAAAGCAAAAAGTAAACAAATCTAATGCCTACCGCCCTGTTATAAAGTAGTACCTGCTCTTATAAAAAGGCAGATCCCGCCATATCTTA
>MTLE01001789.1_pt1 | contig 24087 bp, 19 predicted proteins | sample 1982461 | NCBI WGS metagenome assembly MTLE01 (sample SAMN05712605, study PRJNA340218) | biofilm metagenome | isolation source: sample SPL anode biofilm adapted to -200 mV | place: USA | collected 2012-02-03
CGTATCATGGAAGGTCGTCGCTATTCAGATGGATTACATCAGGCTATTGAAGCCAAAGAGCGTGTAACCATTGAAGCGGCTACTCAAACTTTTGCTACCATTACACTTCAGAATTATTTCCGTATGTATCACAAGCTTTCGGGTATGACAGGTACTGCAGAAACTGAAGCAGGTGAATTATGGGATATCTACAAATTGGATGTGGTGGTAATTCCTACCAATCGTCCGATTGCCCGTAATGATATGGAAGACCGCGTTTATAAAACAAAACGTGAAAAGTATACAGCTGTAATTGAGGAAATTGACAGATTAGTTACTGCTGGTCGACCTGTGTTGGTGGGTACCACTTCGGTTGAGATTTCCGAGTTGTTAAGTCGTATGCTTAATGGCCGGAAAATTAAACATAACGTACTGAATGCCAAGTTGCACCAGCGCGAAGCTGAAATTGTGGCAGAAGCAGGACAAAAAGGAACTGTGACTATCGCTACCAATATGGCGGGTCGTGGTACTGATATTAAGCTGACTCAGGAAGTTAAAGATGCCGGAGGTTTGGCTATTATTGGTACTGAACGTCACGAAAGCCGCCGTGTAGACCGCCAGTTACGTGGGCGTGCCGGTCGTCAGGGTGACCCGGGTTCTTCTATTTTCTATGTGTCTCTGGAAGATGATTTGATGCGTTTGTTCGGTTCTGAAAGAATTTCAGGAATTATGGACAGACTTGGATTTCAGGAAGGAGAAATGATTGAACATTCGATGATCTCGAAATCCATTGAACGTGCGCAGAAAAAAGTGGAAGAAAACAACTTCGGTATTCGTAAACGTCTGCTTGAGTACGATGATGTAATGAACTCGCAACGTGAAGTGGTTTATTCAAAACGACGTCACGCTTTAATGGGAGAACGCATCGGAATGGATATTACCAATATGATTTATGATACTGCCGAAGGAATTCTGGAAGTAGCAAAAAACAATGGTGATTATGAAGAATTACAGGAAACAATGCTGAAAGTTTTTGCAATGGACGTTCCATTTACCGAAGAAGAACTGAATTCAACAAAATTCAGTGAATTATCAGGAAAAATAGTAAATGCCGCCGTTGAAACATACAAACGGAAGATGGACAAACTTTCATCAGTTGCTTATCCGGTAATAAAACAGGTTTTTGAACAAAAAGGTCAGCAATATGAAAATATTCTGGTTCCTGTAACTGATGGGAAAAGAGTATTTAATGTTACGGCGCATTTGGAAACTGCATACAAGACTGAAGCGCGTGAAGTGGTGAAAGCATTTGAAAAACAAACATTGCTATATGTCATTGATGATGAATGGAAAGAGCATCTTCGCCAGTTGGATGAGTTAAGAAACTCGGTACAAAATGCCAGCTACGAACAAAAAGATCCACTCCTGATTTATAAACTGGAATCATTTGGCTTATTCAAGGAAATGATTGACTCTATAAATCGTAAAGTTCTTGCCATTCTAACCAGAGGTCAGATACCTATGCGTGAACCTGAACAGGTACGCGAAGCCCGACCAATCCAACGTATGGACCTGAGTAAATACCGTACCCAGAAAGATGAGGCAGGAAGAAGCACAGGAGAAGATCCGACAAAACAGGATACTCGTGAAGTTCAGAGTCATACTCCTATACGTGTTGAGAAAAAAGTAGGACGAAATGATCCTTGTCCTTGTGGAAGCGGAAAAAAATACAAAAACTGCCACGGAGCTAACTAATCAAACGAAGCAGTAAGCTGCTATTATTTAACGACTTACTGTTTTCTGTTTTACTTCTAAAATAATCGTTATGCTTTTAAATTTTATCACCTGGGATGTAAATCCGGTATTTCTGCATTTAGGACCACTCACAATTCGCTGGTACGGCCTGCTTTGGGCACTTGGAATCTGGCTAACATTGATAATTGTCCAAAAACTTTTTAAAAACGAACAACTTCCGGATGCATGGATTGATAAACTTTTCATGTACACGGTTTTAGGAGCGATAATCGGCGCGCGTCTCGGACATTGTTTCTTTTACGAATGGAAATTATTACCCGAACCGGTTACATTTCTGGGTATTACTTTCAAATACGGAAACTATTACATAACTCATCCATGGGAATTATTGTATATCTGGCACGGAGGACTTGCGAGCCATGGCGGAGCAATCGGAATATTGATTGCTATTTATTTCTACAATAAGAACGTTTCAAAAAAGGGTTATATTTGGGTGTTCGACCGCCTGGTTATCGGAGTTGCCATTTGTGGTGCAGCTATCAGAATGGGAAATTTGATGAATTCCGAAATTTACGGAAGTGCCACTACACTGCCCTGGGGATTTATTTTTATCAGAGACATAAGTGGTGATGGATTGCCTCATCATCCGACTCAGATTTATGAAATGATTTATTGTCTTGCAACATTTGGTATAACATGGTGGTTATACTGGAAAAAAGAAGCATATAAAAGAACAGGATTAATTTTCGGTGTATTTTTAATTGGAATTTTCGGTTCACGTTTTCTGTTGGAATTCATTAAACTGGATCAGGAAGCTTTTGAATCAGGGCTGATTTTAAATATGGGACAGATTTTAAGCATTCCGTTTATCATTTGGGGAATATGGTTGATTATCAGAAGTTCGAAAAATAACCCCTTGCCCCTAAAGGGGAAATAAAATCAATATTTTATTTAAAATGAAAAAAAAAAATGAAATTAGTAAAGCTAATCAGGTTCCCCTTCAGGGGCAAGGGGTTGACTTTACGAAAGTAAAACCATATAATCAGGACGAAGAAAAGACGGCTCAGTTAGCCCGAATGTTCAATACAATTTCTGATAAATACGATAAGTTTAACGACATTATGTCATGGGGAATGGCGAGAGTGTGGCGAAAAAAATCGCTGTTGGCACTTAAAACCTTTGAACCAAAGCACATACTGGATATTGCGGCAGGAACTGCGGACATGTGTATTAAATCGTATAAATATCTTCATCCTGAACATGTTACAGGTGTTGATATATCCGATAAAATGCTGGAAATGGGGCGCGTAAAAGTTGAAAAAGTAAACCTGAGCAATAAAATTGATTTACAGGTTCAGGATTGCTCTTCGCTAACTTTTGCTGATGAAAGTTTTGATGCAGCTACCATTGCTTTCGGAATAAGAAACTTTGAAAAACTAAACGAAAGTCTTCAACAAATCAACAGAGTGCTTCGCCCCAAAGGTCATTTACTCATTCTGGAAATGAACGAACCTCAAAAAGGATTGTTGTATCAGGGCTATAAACTTTATACCCGTATTTTTGTGCGCATGACTGCTAAATATTTATCGAGCGATAAAGTGGCTTACGATTATTTGCAGGCTTCAATGCATGCCTTCCCAAATGGAGAACGATTGATAAAAATTCTGGAAGAAAATAATTTTAAGTTGAATAAATACCGTAAATTTACTTTTGGAGTTTGCAGTATGTATCTTGTTGAAAAGAAATAATCAATAGCTGATTATTTCTTTTCTGCATTCAGCCATTTTGTTTCAATCTTTAAATAAAGTTTTGAAATAGCCCAACCCCAGAAAATTCCGATTACAGCACCTGCCAAAACATCGCCCGGATAGTGAACTCCGTTGTAAACGCGACTGTACGACACTAATATTGCCCAAACAAATAAGCTGTATTTCAATACTTTATATTTTTGTGACAGAATCAGACTTACAAATGTGGCCAGTCCAAAAGTGTTCGCGGCATGGGACGATGCAAATCCATAAAGCCCTCCTACTCCGGCTTTCGTGAGATGAATCACTCCGGCAAGAGCTTCTACGTGAGAAGGTCGTAAGCGTTTTACAGTATTTTTAAGCAAATGCGAAGCCGTCTGGTCACACATTGTAATGACTAGCACAGCCATTAAAATGACAATAATTCCTTTTACCTTATATTCCTTAATTATTATATAAACAATAAAAAGGTACAAAGGAATCCAAATAAGTTTATCACTAAGCCAGTACATAATGAAATCAAAGAAATCATTGTGTAATCCATTGATAAACAGAAATATTTGTGTGTCAATTGAGTTTAAATAATCCATGTTTGTGTTTTTTTGAGTTTAGCCATTGATTGCATTTATAACAGAGAAAAGCCGATGCCGAACCAAGTATGGCACCTGCCAGAACATCACTCGGATAATGAACACCCAAGTCCATTCGCGAATAACCTACTGCTCCGGCCCACGCAAAACTTGGTGCAATTACATACCATTTTGGATAGGCTATACTTAATGACGTAGCCAGTGAAAAAGCATCCGAGGTATGACCTGATGGAAAAGAAGGACTGCCTCCATCCGATAACTTTTCTATATCCGGATAAGTTGTGAATGGTCTGGGACGGTTAATGCTGTATTTCAATATTGTAGTAAAAATGGCAGATGTCAAAACCGTTGCGCCTATATAAATGGATTTTTGACGCGTAAGGGAATCTTTTGTCAATAAACTCAGACCAAACATTACCACAGGAGTGCCGAATGTTATTGGTGAAGCACTGTTAGTTATTCCGATGAATGCGTTGTCGAGATGTCTGTTTCTGTTGAGATTTATATCTCTTAATACATTTATATCAACATTTTGAGAAAACAAAAAGGCAGGAAAAACAAATAATATTAAAATAATTTTTTTCATTTATTCCGTTTAATTTTCTTTTCCTCTGAGCAAATTTATGTCTCCGGAACGTTTGTATTTGATACCATCAGAACCAACAGCATTGATTACATAAAAATAAGGTCCCGGGCTGGCTTTTTTCCCGTTGATGGTTCCATCCCACCCTTTTGTCGGATCAGACCAGTAATATACCTTACGTCCCCAGCGGTTATACACCCAGCACTGGAAGCTGATAAGTGATTTATAAGCAACTCTGAATTCATCATTAAATCCATCACCGTTTGGTGTAAATACATTCGGAATCTGAAGTGCTGATTCCGAAACGGTAACTGTAATTGAATCAGAATATGAACAGGTTGAATTACTCGCAGTTACTTTAATTTTATAGGTACCGGCATCACTAAAAGTATACCTTATATCTTTATCATTTCTGGTAATTAGCAATTCATTGTTTTTATAAATATTCCAGTTGTAAAATTGTGCAACAGGTTCGTTCGCATGACTTAAAAATTGCATATCCAATGGCGCTGATCCGCTTACCTGATTGGCTGTAACCGGTCGTTCGGCTTCATTTGTTGCATCTCTGAGAGTAACAATAGAAGTCATGTGACATATTACCGCAATCGGGGTATATAGCGAACTTTCAATTTTTACAGAATCTGACTGAAATTCAGCGGCATACTGATCACCACTTAAAATAAATGTAGTGTTGCAATACGGAGCCGGAACAGTTTTTTGTGTCGCGGGAGTGGTTAGAGTCTGAGTAGTGCTGACCGTTTTCCAGTCCTGAGCGGCATCATCCCATTCGAGTGTTTGATAGGTTACATTAAATATCCTTGGCAAAATATGAACCACGCCTGAAGATGTTTCATATTTTAATTCGGGTATATTGGCATCCAATTTCAGAGTGACATCTTCGCATTGGGTATCGGTTGTCAAATCCGGCTCAAAAGAATTCAAAACAGGTTTATATAATTTATAATCAATCACCCATATAGTTGTTTTAACTCCATCCACATCAAGAATATAACCTGTGCCATCTTCGGGATAAATGTAATTTTGATTGCTGATTGAATTGGTAGGATCAGAAAATTTATACCAGTTAATAGTGGTAAAAGTGCCGGTGTAAGTCAAATCTGAGGTTGGTTTTATTCCGTTGAAAATAAACAGATAATCGATACCCGGAAATGTTTTATATATTAATGGATTATCATTGGATGTAATCTGAGCCTTAGCCGATAGAATAATTATCAAAAAGCAAAGTGAAATGAATAACTTTCTCATGGATGAATACCGGTAATGTATAAATTAAGATATGAGCAATAAAATCAGACCATTTTTAACTCCACCAAAATTGAATTTACAATAATATAATGTAGTTTTTCCTGTTTCAGGTTTATGATATGCAAATGTACATCTTTCTTATCAATAACAAAAAAAACTTTGAATTATTACCCACTTTCATCCTTTGAGGTATATTTTTTGTACTTTTGTCGCAACTAAAGAAATCAAAAACTAGCTGACAACACATGAAAAAACAGATTTTCAGTTTATTACTGGCAGGATTTCTCCTTTTAACTGTCACAGTCAAAGGACAAAAGAATAATTATCCTACGAAGGAAGTAAATGGAATTGAATATTATATTTATACCGTTCAACCTAAAGAAGGTTTGTATTCCATAAGTCGTAAATTTGACGTATCCACCGAAATTATCAGCAAAATAAATCCGGAAGTAAAGAACGGATTAAAAATAGGACAGCAAATTCTTATTCCTTCCAATAAAGAAAAAACAACTTCTTCAAACAAAAAATCGGTTGATAACCAGGAATTTATTCAACATAAAGTAGAAAAGAAACAGACACTCTTTGCTATAAGTAAAAAATATGGTGTAAGTCAGGAAGATATAAAAAAATACAACCCTGAAATAATCAACGGGCTGCGTGAAGGAACCATACTTCAAATTCCAAAACTAAATACCGGAAATACAAAGAAAATAAAAACTGAGAATTCTGATAAAAATACAAAAACAGAATTGCCTGTAAAACAGGGCAATACTGTGACTCACACCGTTCAGCAAGGTGAAACGTTGTACTCTATCAGCAAACTTTATAATATTGAAGTGGTTGACCTTATAAATGCGAATCCGGGTTCAGCTTCTAAAATATCAGTTGGTTCCGAACTCATAATTCCTGCTAAAAAGGCTCAGGCGGCTGTTACAGAACAACCTCTGATTTCTCCCGACAAACAGTATGCGAATGAAAACAAAAAGGTAATAAAACTCGCCTATTTACTTCCATTTATGCTGGATCAAAGCCGGAATGAAGCAGGCAACGATCGTTTTGTGGATTTTTATGCCGGCTCATTACTGGCCATTGAAGAAGCTAAGGAAAGAGGTATTTCCCTTGAAATATATGCTTTCGATACAGAAAAGTCAGAAGAAAAAATGGCTGAAATATTAAATAATCCGGAATTGAAAAATATGGATTTAATTATTGGGCCGGCATTTAGCAATCTGGTTTATTTAATGGAAGACTTTGTACGGAAAAACAAAGTAAATACACTAATTCCCTTCACAGCAAAAGTTCCTGATATTGAATACAATCCTAATTTGTTTCAGTTTAATCCGGGTTCTGATACCGAACTCAGGTATTTTACAGAATTGCTAAACGGGGAATTTAAGAATGTACATCTGATATTTGCAGATGTTCCGGATATTACAACATTTGATGATGGAAATGTATGGTCACAAATACTGCAACGTGAGTTTACAAAAAATGGAAAACCATTTGACCGCGTCATGTTAAATGCTTCGGATTCAACTGCTTTCGAAAGGGTTCTAAGAAAGAATCAAAAAAACATGGTGATTTTCAATACAGATAAATATAGTTCGGTGAGCCCGTATATCAGCGGATTAAGTTCTTATTCCAACAAGTTTAATATTGTATTATTCGAACAATATAGCTGGGTTAATCAGGCCGAAAAAAGCATTTCAGGAATTTATTTATCGCCATTTGTAAGCTATTTGAATCCGGCACTTACTGAAGCATTTAACGCGAAATTTTTCAATAGTTTCAAAAGAGAAGTCAGCACTCAAAGTCCCAGATACGATTTATTAGGATATGACTTGACCAGCTATTTTATTTCATTAATAAACAAATATGGCGATAAATTCAATGATAAAGTTGGTCCGGAATTTCACACTAAATGGATTCAATCGCAATTACAATTTGAAAGAATCTCAAATGGCTCCGGGTTCATCAATCAACGGTTATATTTAGGCGAAGACAACTAATAATAAGTTTATGCGGAAATTTCTGGTTATTCCACTGTTAATTATCTCTTTATCAATATCTTCTCAGGCACGCCTTGATAAACCTGAAATGTATTTGGGAGCATCATTTGGCGAAACGGCTAATATGGTTATGTTTTCACCTGTTGTAAATCAATCTTATTTGTTGGGATACAACGGAGGCCTTGTTTTCAGATACATTGCGGAGAAGAACGTAGGAATGCAGGCAGAACTCAACTTTTCGCAGCGTGGTTGGAACGAAACAGATTCAACTTATGCACGTCAATTGAATTATATTGAATTGCCTTTTATGACCCACATTTATATCGGGAATAAAAGTCGCGTTTTCCTTAATCTAGGGCCTAAAATCAGTTATTTAATTTCAGAGAAAGTTTTAAAAACTAACGACTCCAATCCTACCCTTACCCAACGCTCAACTCTGGTTCAAAATCCATTTGACTACGGGCTTTGCGGTGGTCTAGGCTTTATGTTCCGTATCGGTAAAAATGTAATCCAGCTGGATGCGCGTGCCAATTACAGTTTGAGTGATATATTTTCGAACGACAAGCGTGATTATTTTGATACTTCCAATAATGTAGATGTTGCTGTTAATCTGGCCTGGTTGTTACAGGTTAAATAATTCAATGGAGAAATATCGCTAGCGGTTATATAATTTACAAATATCCAGCATTTTAATATAGTCCTGCCCTCCCAATCTCTTTGTTTTCCCATCGGGTTCGTATTCTGCCACTAAATATATCTTTGCTTCTGCGGCATTAAAGGCTGTGAAATAAAAAATTAAAATACTTTAAAAGTTTGTTTAATTTTGGAACTTGTCATCGATTATTGGTCGACCAGTTGCAAATTTATTGTATCTTTGTGATTGATTTTTATCCCGAATAATTCAAAAATTAAATATATGAAATGAGCATTTTAGCTGATCTGCGCTAAATCCTGTGTAATCAAAAATGCAAATTTCGACTAAAAAAATCATTGACACATGAAAACAAACTATGAGATTCGTTATTCTTCACATCCCGAAGATGCGAAAAAGTATGACACAGAGCGCTTGCGTAAGGAACATTTAGTTGAAAAAATCTTTACTGTTGACGAAGTAAACATGGTTTACACTTTATACGACAGATTAATTGTTGGTGGAGCAATGCCTGTAAATCAGGTGCTTACTCTTGATGCAATTGATCCGATAAAATCAGATTTTTTCCTGTCCCGTCGTGAGTTCGGAACATTTAATGTCGGTGGTCCCGGAAAAATTACTGTCGATGGAACTGTTTTCGAACTGGATTACAAAGAAGCTTTATATCTTGGTGCCGGCGATAAAAAAGTAACTTTCGAAAGCGTTGATTCTAAAAATCCGGCTAAATTTTATTTTAATTCCGCACCTGCACACAAATCTTTCCCTGACCGTAAAGTAACAAAAGCCGACGCTGTAGTTGCTGAAATGGGCTCGCTCGAAGGTTCTAATCATCGTAACATCAATAAAATGCTTGTTTGTCAGGTTTTGGAAACATGCCAGTTACAAATGGGAATGACTGAACTTGCACCGGGCAGCGTATGGAATACAATGCCTGCACACACTCACAGCCGCCGAATGGAAGCATATTTCTATTTTGAAGTTCCCGAAGGCAATGCAGTTTGTCACTTCATGGGAGAACCGACTGAAACCCGCCATATCTGGATGAAAGGCGATCAGGCTGTTATTTCACCTGAATGGTCAATTCACTCAGCTGCAGCTACAAGCAATTATACATTTATCTGGGGTATGGCCGGTGAAAATCTGGATTACAGCGATCAGGATTTTTACAAACATACAGAACTCCGGTAAACAGAGGCTCAAACAATTAAATAAGAAATAAATCTAAAATAAAAGTAAAATGAATCCATTTGATTTAAAAGGGAAAATAGCTTTGGTAACAGGAGCTTCTTATGGTATCGGATATGCAATTGCTTCAGGATATGCAAAAGCAGGTGCAACAATTGTATTTAATGACATTAATCAGGAATTGGTAGACAAAGGCATTGCTGCTTATGCTGCCGATGGTATCAAAGCCCATGGATATGTAGCTGATGTAACTAACGAAGATCAGATTAATGCTATGGTTGCGCAAATTGAAAAAGAAGTTGGTTCAATTGATATTCTTGTAAACAACGCAGGTATCATCAAACGTATTCCAATGCACGAAATGAGCGCTAAAGAATTTCGTCAGGTGATTGATATTGATCTTAATGGTCCTTTCATTGTGTCAAAAGCAGTTTTACCAGGTATGATGAAAAAGAATGCCGGTAAAATTATCAATATCTGTTCCATGATGAGCGAGTTGGGTCGTGAAACAGTATCGGCTTATGCTGCTGCAAAAGGTGGTCTTAAAATGCTGACTAAAAATATTGCTTCGGAATACGGTGAATACAACATTCAGTGTAATGGTCTAGGCCCGGGTTATATTGCAACTCCGCAAACAGCTCCGCTTAGAGAAATTCAGGCAGATGGTTCACGTCATCCATTCGATCAGTTTATCATTGCCAAAACACCGGCTGCCCGTTGGGGAACTCCTGAGGATCTTATGGGACCGGCCATTTTCCTTGCTTCAAGCGCATCGGACTTTGTAAACGGTCACGTTTTATATGTAGATGGTGGAATTTTAGCATACATTGGAAAACAACCAAAATAAATACTAATTCAGAATTAATAATTATGAAGAGATTTGTATTTTTTCTGATAGCCTCACTCCTGTTTGCTTCGGGAGTTTATGCACAGCGCACAATTGTAGTGACAAATACTACCGGCAATGACAGGAAAGCTGAAATTGTGGAAGTGAAAATCTGCAAGCTTAAATCTGATTTTAATAAGAAATCGTTTATTCTGAAAAATGAAAAAGGTCAGGAAACCGGATATCAACTGGTTTATGACGGAAAGAAAAATCCTTCATCTTTGATTTTTCAGGCAGATGTAAAAGCCAATAGCACTTCTACCTATACATTAACCGAAGGCAAACCTGCGAACGTAAAATCAAAAACTTTTGCACGTTTTGTACCGGAACGTAAAGACGATTTTGCATGGGAAAACGACATGGCTGCTTATCGTATGTATGGCCCTGCTTTGGCAAACGAAAATCCGAGTAACGGTGTGGATCTGTGGTTGAAAAGTACTACTGATCTGGTAGTTGATCAGCGTTATAATGACGACATACACAATGAAATATCTTATCATATTGATCATGGTAAAGGACTGGATTGTTACAAAGTTGCGCACACGCTTGGCTGTGGTGGTATCACGCCTTATGCTGACGATTCACTTTGGATTGGAAACCATTACGATCATTACAAGGTTATCGAAGTTGGTCCACTTCGTTCGGTATTCTCGCTTACTTATGATTCCGTTAAAGTTGGCGACAAATATTACAAAGAAGTGTTGACAATTACTTGTGATGCCGGATCTATTCTGAATAAAGGTGTTGTAACTTATACAGGACCTGCTCAGCAAATGGAACTGGCTTCAGGAATATATTTGCATGAAGCTCCCGGAAACCTGAAGGTGGATGTTGCAAATGGAACTCAGGCTTATGCAGAACCGGCAGTTTCCGATTTTAATGTTCCGGCTGGTCGTGATTACATTGGTGTGGTTGTTTCTGAAAAAGTAAATAATTCAAAAAGAGATGGTGATCATTCATTATTATTAAGTCCATATAAAGTTGGTCAGAAATTCACTTATTATTTTGGCGGAGGCTGGAACAAATGGATTTATTACACAGATAATGACTGGTTTAAAGCTATTGAAAACTTTAAAACATTTGTACAGCACCCTTTACTCGTAAAGGTAAAATAACGCAGATAAATCGATTTAAAATTGAATATATTTGTATACAATCCCCGTTTTCAACTGAAAACGGGGATTGTTTATATAACGGATTTCATTTTCTGGAAACAAAAAAAAGAGTATTTTTGCATGCTTTGTATTAAAACAGCAATAAAATATCAACTATATGATAATACTACATATTGAAACCTCCACAAATGTTTGTTCAGTGGCGCTGAGCGAAAACGGAAGCTGCATATTTTCCAAATCAAATGCTGATGGAATGAATCATGCCGCATTGTTAAGCGTGTTTATTGAAGAAGGACTTAGTGTTCTGGAAAGCCAAAATAAAAAACCTGATGCCATTGCGGTAAGCAGTGGTCCGGGTTCTTATACAGGATTGAGGATTGGCGTTTCCACTGCTAAAGGGTTGTGCTACGGATTTGACATACCTTTAATTGCAATAAGCACACTTGAAGTAATAGCACTTCAGGTACTTAAATCGGATAAAATAAATAAAAACGCACTGTTCTGTCCGATGATAGATGCCCGCAGGATGGAAGTTTATGCGGCATTTTATAATTCTGAATGTGAAATTAAAAGGGAAATAAGTGCAGATATTATTACTCCGGATTCCTATCTTGATTTATTAAATGAAAATATTGTATACTTTTTTGGAAACGGAGCGGAAAAATGTAAAACCACAATTACACATCCTAATGCCATATTTATCGATCAGGTTGTTCCACTTGCGGAAAACATGATATCTCATGCAGAAAAGGCATTTGAAGGAGGAAATTTTGCGGATGTAGCCTATTTTGAACCTTTTTATCTGAAAGAATTCCAGACGACCACACCCAAAAAAGTGTAGTGGCGTTAAGACACCACTACACCTAAGAATCAAAAACGTGTAATTATAGTGAACATATTATAATTCAAATTCCTGTCCTGCTTCAGGAATTTCAATATCATGAAATCCTGCTTTCTTTAGTTCTTCGCTGTAATTTTTCTGGACATCATAATCTCCGTGTACCAGGAAGGTTTTCCTGATTTTATCAGTATCCTGACAACTTAAGAATGTTTTCATTTCGTTGTAGTCACCGTGGCCGGAAAAAGCTTCTATTTTAGCTATACTTGCATTTATTTCATGAATTTCACCGAAAATAGAAATAAACCGCAATCCCGGTTCCTGTATACGGGCTCCGAGTGAAGTTGGAGAACAGTATCCCACAATCAGAATGGTATTTCGCCAGTTAGAAATATTATTTGCCACATGATGTTTAATTCTACCGGCTTCCATCATTCCCGATGAAGAAATAATAATACACGGGCTGTCATGATCGTTTAATGCTTTTGATTCTTCCACTTTTTTAATATAGAACAATGAGTTAAAGCCAAAAGGATCCGGATCGTATTTTAAAACCTGTTTTACATCATCATTCATGCATTCCGGATGCAGTCTGAAAATATCAGTTGCGTTTACAGAAAGCGGACTGTCAACAAATACGTCTATTTTAGGCAACTTTCCTTTATTGTATAAATCATTCAGCACAAATACAATTTCCTGCGTACGACCAATTGAAAATGAAGGAATTATGAGTTTGCCTTTTTTCTCAACACAGGTATCCACTACTATTTTCAGTAAATCGTCCTCGGTATCTTTATCTGCCGGATGAAGTCTGTCGCCATAGGTCGATTCGGTAATCAGATAATCACATTGGGGAAATGCTGTGGGAGCATGAAGAATTCTGTTGTGCTGGCGGCCAATATCACCGGTGTATGCCAAATGTATTTTTTTATCTCCTTCAATAATTTCCAGATTTACCACCGCGCTGCCAAGCATGTGACCGGTGTTGGTAAATTTTACATTAATCTTATCGTTAATGTAAAATCTTCTGTCATAAGCCACTCCGATAAATAATTCCATACATTTTTCAGAATCTTCCTGATTGTAAATTGGTTCTACAGAACTCAGACCCTGTTTCATTCTTTTCTTATTGAACCATTTATTATCAAGTTCCTGAATATGACCGGAATCGGCCAGCATTATGGAACATAAGTCCCGCGTAGCGTTTGTACAGATAACCGAACCGCGAAATCCTTCATTATACATATACGGAATTAACCCGGAATGATCAATATGGGCATGAGAAAGAATAAGATAATCTATGGTTGCCGGATCAAACATGAGGTTTCTGTTCATCGCGTCTGTTTCCAACCCTTTTCCCTGAAACATTCCACAGTCAAGTAATATGCGTTTACCTTCGTTTGTTGTAATCAGATGTTTACTCCCTGTAACCTCTCTTGCGGCTCCTATAAATTTTATCTTCATAATAAGAATATGTAAAATTAAAGTATTAAAAATTTAAGACTGAATACTTGTCATATAAAAAATTGATTCTCCAAAACTACATAATCTATTTTATAAATACAAGAATTTTGTTAATTATATCTTTAATTTATTTTGAGTATTTCTTTATATATGTCTCTTTTTTGCAGTTCATCGTTTATTTGCATTGTAAATAAACCTCATGTTTTTTATATTCTGCGTTAAATATCCAATATTTGCCATCTCTGCATTGCAAAATAAGATTATTTTAGCTACTTTTGCACCAAAATAAATGCACATGGAGGCGTTTTTCAAAACACATAAATATTTAGTTGAACATGTTCAATCACCTGTTCGCCGGTTGTTGATGGATGAAATCGACTGGACACACCGTCTGATAGGGATAAAGGGCAGTCGTGGTGTAGGAAAAACAACCTTTTTGCTGCAATATGCCAAAGAATATTTTGGTACCGACAGAAGTTGTTTGTATGTAAATTTCAATAATTTTTATTTTACAGAACACACTCTGGTAGAATTTGCCGAAGAATTTTACAACAACGGTGGAAAAACTCTCCTGCTGGACCAAACCTTTAAATACGAAAACTGGTCGAAAGAATTACGTGATTGCTACGACAGATTTCCGAATCTGCACATTATATTTTCCGGATCATCAGTCATGCGGTTGATTGAGGATAATCATGATATTCAAAACATTGTCGCAGTATATAATCTCCGGGGTTTTTCGTTTCGTGAGTTTTTGAATCTTCAGTCCGGAAGTACATTCGGATCTTACAATCTTGATCAGATTCTGGAAAATCATGTTCAGATAGCAACGGATATTTGTAAAATAATTAATCCACTGGATTATTTTCAGGCATATTTACATCATGGTTATTATCCTTTTTTCCTGGAAGAAAGAAATTTTTCCGAAAATTTGCTCAAAACCATGAACATGATGCTTGAAGTTGATATACTTTTGATAAAGCAAATTGAACTTAAATATCTTTCAAAAATAAGAAAATTGCTTTATCTTTTGATGAACAGTTCGCCCGGAGCCCCTAATGTAAGTCAGCTCAGCAAAGAAATTGAGACTTCGCGTGCAACCATCATGAACTACATAAAATACCTGAAAGACGCACGTTTATTAAACACATTATATAGTGAAGGGGAAGAATATCCCAAAAAACCTAATCAGGTTTATGTACACAATACAAATTTAATGTATGCTGTGAATCCTGATTATGTGGATAAAATTGCGGAGCGTAAAACATTTTTTTACAATGCTTTACATGCCCGCCACAAGGTAAACATGTGTAAATATCAGCAGGATTTCTGTATTGATCAGTTACATCATTTTAAATGTGAATGCAAACCGGAATCAGGAAAACATTATTCAAAAGCATTGTATGCGGTAGATGACATTCTGGTAGGCAGTAAAAATGCAATACCACTATGGTTATTTGGTTTTCTTTATTAAAAACAGGACATACCGGCTATAACCAAAAATATAAAAGATAAAAGATAAAAATTGACAATTATATAACCTTTCGGGGTTAAACGTATTTTAAAAGTAAAACAAACAAAATTAATCAGTAATAAATTACTACAAAATGGCTAAAACAAAAAAATTTTTAACCTGTGATGGTAATCAGGCTGCAGCGCATATAGCTTATATGTTCAGCGAAGTAGCAGCAATTTATCCCATCACACCATCGTCGACTATGGCAGAATATGTTGACGAATGGGCTGCTAATGGTCGCAAAAACATTTTTGGCGAAAAAGTTCAGGTTCAGGAAATGCAATCTGAAGCCGGAGCTGCTGCTGCTATGCACGGCTCACTTCAGGCAGGAGCTCTGACTTCTACTTTTACTGCATCTCAGGGATTATTACTTATGGTTCCTAATATGTATAAAGTTGCCGGTGAATTACTTCCCGGCGTTTATCATGTTTCTGCACGTGCTTTGGCATCACATGCTCTTTCAATCTTCGGAGATCATCAGGATGTTATGGCAGTACGTCAGACCGGTTGTGCAATGTTTGCCACAGGTTCTGTACAGGAAGTTATGGATATGGCGGCTGTGGCTCACCTTGCAGCTATCAAAACCCGTGTTCCATTTGTTCATTTCTTCGACGGTTTCCGTACATCACACGAAATTCAAAAAATCGAACAAATTGATCAGGAAGATTTAATTCCGCTTATCGATCAGGATGCTTTGAAAGGGTTCCGCGACAGAGCATTAAATCCTGAACATCCGGTAGCACGTGGTACTGCTCAAAACGGTGACGTTTATTTCCAGGCTCGTGAAGCTTCAAATCCATTTTACAACACAATACCTGAAGTTGTAGAAGAATATTTAACAAAACTTGCAGTGGTTACCGGTCGTAAATACGATTTGTTTGACTATTACGGAGCTGCTGATGCTGACCGTGTGGTTATTGCAATGGGATCTGCTACAGAAGCAATTCGCGAAGGTATTGACCACCTGAATGCTAATGGTGAAAAAGTTGGATTAATTTCAGTTCACTTATATCGTCCGTTCTCAGCTAAACATTTCTTAGCTGCACTTCCTAAAACTGCAAAACGTATTTGCGTTCTTGACAGAACAAAAGAACCGGGAGCAACCGGAGAACCTTTATATCTTGATGTAAAAGATGTATTATACGGATCTGAAAATCAGCCTGTAGTTGTTGGTGGCCGTTACGGTTTGTCTTCTAAAGACTTTACTCCTGCTCAGGTAATTGCTATCTACGAAAATCTCGCATTACCAGAACCAAAAAATCACTTCACAGTTGGTATCGTCGATGATGTTACATTTACTTCACTTCCATTGAAAGAAGAAATTTCGTTGGGTGGTGCAGGAACTTTTGAAGCAAAATTCTATGGTTTAGGTGCTGACGGTACTGTAGGTGCAAACAAAAACTCAATCAAGATTATTGGTGATAATACCGATAAATATTGTCAGGCATATTTTGCTTATGACTCTAAAAAATCGGGTGGTTTCACCTGTTCGCACCTGCGTTTCGGTGATACACCTATTCGTTCTACCTATTTGGTAACAACACCTGATTTTGTAGCTTGTCACGTTCAGGCATATTTGAAATTATATGATGTAACCAAAGGGTTGAAGAAAAACGGAACTTTCCTTTTGAATACTATCTGGAATGCCGAAGAAGTACAACGCAATCTGCCGGTAAAAGTAAAAAAATACTTTGCAAAAAATAATATCAAGTTATATATTATTAATGCAACACATATTGCTGAAGCCATTGGTTTAGGAAACAGAACCAATACTATTCTTCAATCTGCATTCTTTAAAATTGCCAATGTGGTACCTTACGAACTGGCTGTTGAAAAGATGAAATATGCAATCAACAAATCTTATGGTAAAAAAGGTGAAGATGTAGTGAAAATGAACTACGCAGCCGTTGATCGTGGAGGTGAATATACTCAGGTTGAAATATTACCGGAATGGGCTAATTTACTGGAAGATTCTGAAATAGTAACAGATATCGTACCTTCATTCATCAAAGATGTTGTTCGTCCAATTAATGCACAGGCTGGTGATGACCTTCCTGTATCAGCATTTAAAGGTCGTGAAGATGGTACCTGGGATCAGGGAACTGCAAAATACGAAAAACGTGGTATTGCATCATTTGTACCTGTTTGGAATTCAGAAAATTGTATTCAATGTAATCAATGTGCTTATGTTTGTCCTCACGCAGTAATTCGTCCGTTTGTTTTGGATGAAGCTGAACAGGCCAAAGCACCTTTTACCGATATGCTGAAAGCTAACGGAAAACAATTTGCAGGAATGAAATTCCGCATTCAGGTTGATGTTCTTGATTGTACCGGTTGTGGTAACTGTGCTGAAGTATGTCCCGGAAATAAAGGCAACAAAGCCCTGGATATGACTCATATCGATTCTCAATATCCAAATCAGGCGAACTGGGAATTCTGTGCTTCAGAAGTTACTTCGAAACAAAAATTAGTTGATATTAAAGCTAACGTTAAAAATTCTCAGCTGGCTACTCCGCTGTTTGAGTTCTCCGGAGCTTGTGCAGGTTGTGGTGAAACTCCATACGTGAAACTTGTTTCTCAATTATTTGGTGATCGTCAGTTAGTAGCGAATGCAACAGGATGTAGCTCAATTTATTCAAACTCTGCTCCTTCTACCCCATATACTACCAATGATGAAGGTCGTGGACCAGCATGGGCAAACTCTTTGTTCGAAGACAATGCTGAGTTTGGTTTAGGAATGGTGTTTGCTTACGATAATATGCGCGAACGTTTGGTTAGATTAATGACAGAAGCTCTCGCAGCAGATTGTTGTTCTGAAGAATTAAAAGGATTATTTGCAGAATGGTTAGAAAAACGTGATGATGCAGATGAATCATTAATTTTAGAGAAAAAAATCACTCCATTAGTAAAAGAAAACAAATGCTCATACTGTACTGAAATTGCAGGTTTAACTCAATATCTTGTAAAACAATCACAATGGATTATCGGTGGTGATGGTTGGGCTTACGATATTGGTTTTGGAGGTTTGGATCATGTAATTGCTTCAGGTAAAAACGTAAATATCCTTGTTCTGGACACTGAAATTTATTCAAATACCGGAGGACAAGCTTCAAAATCCACACCAGTTGGTGCAGTAGCTAAATTTGCAGCATCAGGTAAACGTGTTCGTAAAAAAGACCTGGGTATGATTGCAGCAACTTATGGCTATGTTTATGTAGCTCAGGTAGCAATGGGTGCAAATCAGGCTCAGACTCTGAAAGCAATCCGCGAAGCAGAAGCTTATGATGGCCCATCTATTGTAATTGCATATTCACCTTGTATCAGCCACGGACTTCGTGCTGGTATGGGAAAAGCTCAGGACGAACAGTCACGTGCTATTGAATGTGGTTACTGGCATTTGTATCGCTACAATCCTGCTTTGGAAGCTGAAGGAAAGAACCCAATGACTCTTGACTCAAAAGAACCTCAATGGGATAAATTCCAGGACTTCCTGAAAGGAGAAGTTCGTTACACTTCGTTGATGAAACAATTCCCGGCAGAAGCTAAAGAATTATTTGAAGCAGCTGAAGAAAATGCTAAATGGCGCTATGCCGGATACAAACGTATGTCTGAACAACAGTATTAATTGCTGATATTATGTCTTAAAAAAGGCTGCCATGACAATTGGCAGCCTTTTTTATTGTTAATTAATTGAATATTAGACGATAACAGTTTAAATTTTATAAAGCATTTATATATCTTTGCAAAATAGTTACTTATAAAATAATTCAGAGAAAAGATAATACATTTATAATGTCGGAAAACATTGAGAAAAAAAGAAGAGTTCGCCGTTCAAAGACCACTATCGAAAAGGATGTTTTGAATGCAGTGAACGCATTGGTGGAAGAAGTGGGATTTTCCAATATAACATTAACTGCTGTAGCACAACGTGCGCAAATTGAACCTACCGTTTTTTACAGACGTTATGCAAATCTTGAAGACTTATTTGATCAGTATACCCGTAAATACGATTACTGGCTTGGTAATCTTGCTGAAATGATGCCTGCCGATCAGAATGATGAAGAAAATTTCAAGTGGTTGATGAAAAATCTTGCAAAAGCTCTATATAAAAACAAAGGTATGCAGCAATTACTTATTTGGGAACTCTCTGATGACAATTCTGTAACCAGAAGAACCGCGAAATTAAGGGAACTGATTAATGAACCCCTGATCCGGCTGCTGGAATATCGCTTTAAAGATTCAGGTTTAGATATGAATGTGTTGAGTGCAATGCTGATCTCGGGTATATATTATCTAATATTGCACCGAAATATATCGAGATTCTGCGATGTTGATTTTTCTTCAAAAAAAGGAAAAGACAGGCTTGAAGCAGGATTAGATCAACTTATAACTTTGTTCTTTTCAGAATTAAACAGACAAAACGATAAAAAAGAAATAGCGGATAAGTTAAGAGCCGAAGGAGTGGATGAATCAATTATCTCAAAATGTTTTAGTTGAAAAATATAAAAATTTACTTATAAACGACCCGGGAATTATTTTTTCGGGTCGTTTTTTATAGTTTTGATTCTGATTTTATAAAGTTAAGTTTGTTTATTAATTTAGCTTTGTATAAACATTATCATGTTTAAGTATCTATTTATAAATACAATAAGAATTAAATAAAATTTTTTATACCATATACATTGTTTATAAATCAGTTTTGAGTATATTTGCAGAGTAATTCAATCGAATTACTTAAAAATAAATTTACATTTAAAAGATATTAAACCTTAACTATGTCAGTAAAGCAGTATGGTAATTTTATTTGAGTTATAGTGAATTTAGTAATTTTGCACTCTTAACCTGAACAAAAAATAAAAGTAATATTAAATTAAATAGTACTGTACTGCTTTATTTTTTTTTGCTTCGTTTGTAATAAAATAATTTTTTTAAGAAGAAAACCCGAATAATATTGAGTTTTCTTCTTTTTTTAGTTTCCCAACCAACTTTGTTTTAATTTACTATTTTTCTACTCCACTAAAAATCAGTAAAAATGTGTTATTTTACTGATTATCAGCATATAGTAAATATATTGAAAATTATTTGATATTTACTTGATATTCAGGAATTATTAATGTAAATTTGCACGAAAATTTTTAATTAAGGAAAAATTTCTGTAATTAAAAAAATACATAAATTTTAAATTTTGTTAAGTAATAGATATTCAATAATTTAAACACATATAAATTAAAATCTTATTTTATGAAACCAACTCATATTGAACACTTAGGTATAGCTGTAAAAAGTCTGGACGCTGCAATTCCATATTATGAAAATGTATTAGGTTTAAAATGTTACGCGATAGAAGAAGTTCCGGAACAAAAAGTTAAGACAGCCTTTTTCAAAATAGGCCAGACAAAAATTGAATTACTTGAATCGACTGATCCTGAAGGTCCTGTAGGTAAATTCATTGAAAAGAAGGGTGAAGGAGTACATCATGTTGCTTTTGCTGTAGAAGGATTGCAATCAAAACTTGATTTAGCAGCTGAGCGTGGAGTTCAGTTAATTGATAAACAACCCCGTAAAGGTGCCGAAGGTCTCAATATTGCTTTTTTACATCCAAAATCCACATTTGGAGTATTGACAGAATTGTGCGAAGACCCAAACAAATAATTACCTGAAAAATCGACAAATGGAACTTATTCAGGCACGTGATCCTGAGTAAGGGAAGGTTGTTATTAAATATATTAATTAATATGGAAAATCAACAAAAAGTAAAAAACCTTATTGAACTTCGTTCTCAGGCAAAATTGGGCGGTGGTGAAAAAAGGATTGCATCACAGCATGCAAAAGGAAAGTTTACAGCGCGGGAACGTATTGACATGTTGCTCGACGATGGAAGTTTCGAAGAATTGGACATGTTTGTAACACACCGTTGCAACAATTTCGGTTTGGAAAAAGAGAAGTATCTGGGTGACGGTGTTGTTACCGGACACGGAACAATCGATGGTCGCACAGTGTATGTGTATGCTCAGGATTTTACGGTATTCGGAGGCTCTCTGTCTGAAACTCTTGCACTGAAAATCTGCAAGGTAATGGACATGGCAATGAAAATGGGTGCGCCTGTTATTGGTGTAAATGATTCGGGTGGAGCACGTATTCAGGAAGGTGTAACGTCACTGGCTGGATATGCTGAAATTTTCCAGCGTAACATTATGGCTTCAGGTGTAATTCCTCAAATTTCAGCAATTTTCGGTCCGTGTGCCGGTGGAGCTGTTTACTCCCCTGCCCTAACGGACTTTATTTTGATGACTGAGCAAAACAGTTATATGTTCGTGACCGGACCAAAAGTAGTAAAATCGGTTACAGGTGAAGACATATCAACAGAAGATCTGGGAGGAGCCGATGTACATTCAGGAAAATCCGGTGTTTCGCACTTCAAAGTTGAAGACGAACAGGAAGGTATTATGTTAATTCGTAAATTGCTTTCTTATCTTCCTCAGAATAATCTTGAAGAAGCTCCTATATTCGACACAAAAGATCCTATTGACAGACTTGAGGATTCTTTAAATACAATCATTCCTGATAATCCAAATCTCCCTTATGACATGAAAAATGTAATTCATGCCATTGTTGATAATGGAGAATTTTTAGAAGTTCATCGTCATTATGCACGTAACATTATTGTTGGTTTCGCACGTTTTAATGGCGTTTCTACCGGTATTGTAGCAAATCAGCCAAATTTCCTTGCCGGAGTGCTCGACTGTGATGCATCCCGTAAAGCTGCTCGTTTTGTTCGTTTCTGCGACGCTTTCAATATCCCAGTACTTACGCTGGTTGATGTTCCGGGGTTTTTACCTGGTTCAGGTCAGGAATATGCGGGTATTATTTCTCATGGCGCTAAATTAATGTTTGCATACGGTGAAGCTACCGTTCCAAAAGTTACGATTACATTGCGTAAATCATATGGTGGTGCACATGATGTGATGAGTTGTAAACAACTTCGTGGTGACTTCAATTATGCGTGGCCAACAGCAGAAATTGCTGTAATGGGAGCTGCCGGAGCGATTGAAGTATTGGAAGGAAGATCCATTTCAGGAATTGCAGATGCAGAAGAAAAAGCCAAATTCATTGCCGAGAAAGTAAGTGAATATAACGAAAAATTTGCAAATCCTTATCAGGCTGCATCTTATGGTTATATCGATGACGTTATCGAACCACGAAATACCCGTTTCCGGATAATACGTGCATTCCAGGCATTACAAACAAAAAAAGTGGTTAATCCTCTCAGAAAACACTGTAATATACCTTTATAATTATGATAATACTTAAAATCGACTCATGGGGAGAATTACTGAGTGGTTCCGCTATTGGAATCTCAGTAGTATTTCTTGCCTTAGCTATTCTTGTGGTATTGTTTGAAATAGTTCAACATCTGATGATCAGACAATCAAAGAAGAAAATGGTAAAAGCCGGGAAAAATGAAGATGAGATCAATCATATTAATGCTGACGAAATAGCAGCAATATCAATGGCACTTCATCTTTTTATGAATGACATTCATGATGAGGAAAGTAACATCATAACGATTAAACGTATTGAAAGACGTTACTCACCATGGAACTCCAAAATTTACGGACTTAATAATTTAATAAGATAATGAAAAAATTTGATTTCAATATTAACGGTAATGATTACAATGTTCACATCAAATCGGTTGAAGGTGACATTGCCGAACTGGAGGTGAATGGAACACCTTATACAGTTAAAATTAAGCAGGAAATAAAAACGTCGAAAACACCAATACTTGTTAGAAAAGAAGGACAAAGTAAAAGTGCAGATAAACGTATTGTTGAAAATCTTACGCCGGTTTCAAGCGGAGCCAAACCTAGTTCCAAATCGATAAAATCACCACTACCAGGAAGTATTATTAAGGTTTTGGTATCTGAAGGACAATCATTTAAAGAAGGTGATGTACTTATGGTTATGGAATCAATGAAAATGGAAAATAATATTTTAGCAGAGAAAAGTGGTACAGTTCTGAAAGTATGTGCGCCTGCGGGTAAAGCCGTTCTACAGGACGAAGTATTATTTGAAATAGAATAAATAATAATTGCTTATGAAAGATTTTAAAATTAAAATAGGGTTATTGCTTATTCTCATTGGCTTGTTTTTTCCTGTGAGCATGTTTGCACAAGATGGAGGCGAAGGCGGATCACTTATTATCAATAGTTTGCAAAAATTCCTGTCTAATACCGGATTTGCAAACTTTGAATATAAGTATCTGGTAATGATTGTAGTCGGACTTGTGTTTATATGGTTGGGAATAGCAAAGAACTGGGAACCACTACTTTTGGTTCCGATTGGATTTGGTATTCTTATTGGTAATGTTCCATTTACCGAAGGATACAAAATTGGTATTTATGAACCGGGATCAGTTATGAATACGCTTTATAGCGGTGTACTTTCCGGTTGGTATCCTCCTCTTATCTTTTTAGGTATCGGAGCTATGACAGACTTTT
>MTLE01005441.1_pt1 | contig 24003 bp, 22 predicted proteins | sample 1982461 | NCBI WGS metagenome assembly MTLE01 (sample SAMN05712605, study PRJNA340218) | biofilm metagenome | isolation source: sample SPL anode biofilm adapted to -200 mV | place: USA | collected 2012-02-03
CAAAATGGGTTAATTTTACTCTAGGACACCCCCAAAGAACGTCCTTGTATTTTTAGTTTATTGTTTATCAGTATAATATAAAACATAGCCAATGAAAGTGTCGAAGGCAGGAGTACAAAGGGGATTTTCTTGTGATGTTATTAGGATATATAACCGATTGGTCGCCAAGTCAGATAAATCTCACATATTTGACCGCTATTCAGAGAGTCCTCTTATCATAAAGGCTGGTGCCTTTGTTTTTGTAACGTTGATCTGTTATCAGGCTTATTCAGCCAGTTTTCAGCCGTTTATTTACTGTCAGTTTTAGGGGTTATTTCAGTAAAATTTGAGTGATTTTCGTTTTTTGATCTACAGTGTGACAAGATTCTATTATAGTTTAGAATACTCAATAGTGTTCGTTTGTCTTTAAATTGTAAAAAGTCCAGAAATTAATAATTGAGAAACATCTTAATAGAGGAAAGGGTATAGTTAATAAAGTAATGTTCTCGTACTTTCCTATAGATAAATATTACATTTTGGATTAAGACCAAGCGCCAACAAAATAGGTGTAAAGCGGAGAGGAGAATATAAAAAATTAATTAGGCCTCTATTTAAAATCTAAGAATCAACTATGTAATAAAAAGTATAAATTACTTTCAACTTTGTTATGACCAATGGATCGTTTGAATTTTTTTAGGGTAATATATTAGCAGATTTTTGATGCCAAAGGTAGTCCATTGAGGAATGAGAGTTGATTTGAAAGATTAGCGAGATTAATTTCTAAATTTGCATAATGACTACAAATTAATTAGATGATTGGATGATGAATTTCCAAGAGTTTCTATCACTTCTTAACCAAGAGAATAAAGTTAAAATAGGATTTGATGAGATGGAGCGAGTTGATCGCTCTTATTCTTTTTTATATGAGTTTGCTAAAGATAAGGTTATATATGGTATAAACACTGGTTTTGGGCCGATGGCACAATACAAGATACCAACAGAAGATCTGGAGCAATTGCAGTATAATTTGATTAGATCTCATGCTGCAGGAGTTGGTAGCTTTCTGAGCGAGGAGTTTGTTAGGGCTGCAATGATCGCACGATTAATGACTTTCATGCAAGGTTGTTCAGGAGTTCACCCTGAATTGGTCAAGACCCTGGTTGCATTTATTGATAATAATATAATACCCCTGGTTCCTAGTCATGGTAGTGTTGGAGCCAGTGGTGATTTGGTTCAGTTAGCTCATATAGCACTGGCTCTGATTGGAGAAGGTAGTGTGCTATATGAAGGCATTATACAGCCGACAAAGGAGGTACTTTCAACGTTAGGAATAGATCCTGTAAAAGTTAAGATCAGAGAAGGGTTAGCGGTAACTAATGGAACAGCCGTAATGACTGGGATAGGGTTAGTTAACCTGAAAAGAGCTCGGGTATTGATGGGGGCTGCCGTGCAGACATCTGTGTTAATGAATGAAGTGGCAAGTTCTTATGATGACTTTATGGCCTCAGAGCTAAATGGAAAGAAGCAGCATTCTGGTCAGCAAAAGATAGCTGATACCATGAGATGGTTGAGTCTAGGGAGCCAACTTACTCGGAATAGAGAAGTAGATTTATATGGTCAAAAGACTAATGAAGAGGTATTTAATCATAAAGTCCAGCCATATTACTCTTTAAGATGTGTCCCACAGATATTAGGTCCAGTGTTAGATACACTGAAGAATGCTGAGAAGGTCTTAATAGATGAATTAAACTCAGTAGATGATAATCCGGTGATAGATCTGGATAATCAGAGTATATATCATGGTGGAAATTTTCATGGTGATTATATCTCTTTTGAGATGGATAAGATGAAGATTGGTATTACAAAGCTTACCATGTTGGCAGAAAGACAGATGAATTATCTGTTTCATGATCGTATAAATGGAATATTACCACCATTTCTAAATACAGGCCGGTTAGGCCTTAATTATGGGTTACAGGCGGTTCAATTTACAGCAACATCAACTACAGCAGAATGTCAGATGTTATCGAATCCCATGTATGTTCATAGTATACCCAACAATAATGATAATCAGGATGTGGTAAGTATGGGAACTAATTCTGCTTTAATTGCGTCGCAGGTAATAGAGAATTCTTTTCAGGTGATGGCTATTCATTTAATGGCAGTTAGTCAGGCGGTAGATTGCTTGTTGATACAAGACAAATTGTCATTATCTTCGCAGGAGTTTTATAGAAATATCCGTGAGATTGTTGATGTCACCAGTAATGATACGGTAAAAGCAGAAGAGATTAATAGATTGATTGAGTTTTTGAGAAATGATTATGCTCCAAATGAAATAATTAAAAGACTTTTCGAATAGTTATTATCACTTTATTAAAAGGTGGAGTAATTGAGAAAAATGAGAAAACATCCTGAATATTCGAATAATTAAGAAATGACAGACAAAAGAAGATATGCCCTTGTTACGGGCGGTGGTAGAGGAATTGGTCGGGCAATTTCTGTTGAGTTGGGTATGCGGGGGTATTATACTCTAATTAACTATAGAAATGGTCATACTGAAGCCACTGAAACGCTTGAGTCAATTAAATCAGATGGGGGTGATGGAGAATTGCTTCCTTTTGATGTCTCTGATCTTAACTCTGTTGAAATAGCGATAAAAGGGTGGCAACAGGCTCATCAGGGTGAATATATTGAGGTTTTAGTTAATAATGCCGGAATTCGGCATGACAATCTAATGATGTGGATGCAGAATGAAGAGTGGGATAGTGTAATTAACACTAATCTCAATGGTTTCTTCTATGTGACCCGTGCTTTACTAAAAGATATGTTGGTTAAAAGATTTGGTCGAATTATTAACATATCTTCTTTATCGGGTATAAAAGGACTGCCTGGTCAAACAAACTATTCTGCTGCAAAGGGAGCATTAAATGCTGCCACAAAGGCATTGGCTTTGGAGGTGGCACGAAAAGGAGTGACTGTGAATGCTGTTGCCCCCGGGTTTATTAAGACAGAGATGCTAAGTGGGTTAAATGAAAATGATATCAAAGGAAATATTCCGATGGCTCGTTTTGGTGAGCCGGCAGAGGTTGCTCATTTAGTAGGTTTTCTCGCTTCCAAAGAAGCATCATATATAACCGGAGAGGTAATTTCTATTAACGGAGGGTTATATACCTAATCTATGCTTTATATAAAAATGGATACTGACAAATACTAGAGATACAGATGAGAAGAGTTGTAATTACAGGTATGGGTATTTATTCCTGTATTGGGAAAAACCTTGCTGAAGTTAAGGATTCATTGTATGAGGGTAAATCTGGAATTGGGGTAGATCAGGCGAGGATTGAGATGGGATATCGTTCTCCTTTAACGGGGCAATTGATACTGCCTGACCTAAAGGGTAAACTTGATCGGAGAAGTCGTGTTGGACTGCCAGAGCAAGGCTATTATGCTTATGAGGCAACAGTTGAAGCGATGGAGAATAGTGGCTTAACCTCTGCTTTTCTTGAGAACAATGAGGTCGGCATACTCTATGGTAATGACTCTTCTGCTAAAGCTGTAATAGAAGGGGTAGATATAATGAGAGCTAAGAAGAATACTGTGCTTATAGGTTCAGGTAATATTTTTCAGAGCATGAACTCTACCGTTTCAATGAATCTTTCGGTGATTTTCAATTTACGAGGAATAAATTTTACCATATCAGGCGCTTGTGCCAGTGGTTCACACGCCATAGGAATGGCCTATTTGATGGTGAAAGCTGGATTACAGGATTGTATTATATGTGGTGGCGCTCAAGAGGTGAATATTTATTCTGTCGGCAGTTTTGACGGACTAAGTGCTTTCTCTACCCGTATTGATGAGCCACAAAAAGCATCCAGACCATTTGACAAAACTCGTGATGGATTAGTCCCTTCGGGTGGAGGTGCAACATTAATTGTTGAAAGTCTCGAATCAGCATTAAAGAGGGGTGCTCCTATCTTAGGGGAGATCATGGGGTATGGCTTCTCTTCAAATGGAGATCACATCTCAGTACCCAATGTAGACGGGCCAAGACGTTCTTTAGAAATGGCAATTAGAGAGTCAGGTTTGACAACTTCTGACATTGATTATATAAACGCACACGCTACTTCAACTCCTGTAGGAGATATGAATGAGGCTAAAGCGATTGATGAGGTATTTGGTAACCATAAACCTTTTGTTACATCAACAAAATCAATGACAGGGCATGAAATGTGGATGGCTGGAGCCAGTGAAGTGATCTATTCACTATTGATGATGCAGAATAATTTTATCGCTCCAAATATTAACCTCGTTGAAAAAGATGAGGCTGCAATGCCACTCAATATACCATCAAAGAGAATTGATAAAAATTTTAATGTATTTCTAAGTAACTCCTTTGGATTTGGAGGAACAAACTCATCTTTAATAATAAAAAAATACAACTATTAGAAATCTATATGGAACGACAAGAAATTATTTCCCGTCTCTCAGCGATTCTTGCAGAAGAGTTTGAGATAGATCCTTCACTTATTACAGCGGATGCTCCTTTAATGGAGACATTAGAGCTTGACAGCCTGGATTTAGTAGACGTGGTTGTTATAATAGAGCAGAATTTCGGAGTTACTTTAAGTGCCCCGGATTTTCAAGGTGTTAAAACGTTTGACGACTTTTTTACTTTGATTGAAAATAAGCTGAATGACTAAAGGCGACAAAGCGGTACAGTGGAAAGGAAAATCGCGTGGAGGCGTATTAGGTTATTTGATATTTATCAAGCTAATTCGCTTTTTCGGGGTCAGAGCAGCCTATCTACTGTTGATGTTTGTCGTGGTTTATTTTATTCCTTTTTCTCCTCGATCTACAAAGTCATTATGGTCTTTTTATCGGAAAAGGTTAGGGTTTAACCGTTTTAGAAGTCTGATAGCAATACCTAAACATTATTACCGCTTTGGACAGACGCTGATTGATAAGGTTGCTATAAACAATGGAAAAGAGAAGTGTTTCAGTTTCTCGTTTGATAATTTCTCTCAGTTTGAAGAGATACTGAAAAAGAAAGAGGGATTGATTATGATAGGAGCTCATGTAGGCTCCTGGGAGATGGGTTCTCTTTTTTTTGAGGAATATGGGAAAAAGATGCATGTTGTTATGTTCGATGCCGAGTATCAAAAAATCAAAGAGGTGCTGGCTGAAAACAGTAAACAGGCAAATTATAATATTCTTCCAATTATTCCGGATTCACTGGATAGCATTTTACGAATTAAATCGGTATTGGATAAAAGTGAGATAGTCTGTTTTCAAGGGGATCGTTTCATGGCGGGTCATCCTTTTTTAATTCATCCTTTTTTAGGTTACGAAGCAAAGTTTCCAGTTGGTCCATTCAGAATTGCGGCAAAGCTAGATGTAAATGTTGTTTTTTACTATGCAATTAGGGAGTCTAATAGAAGATATACTTTTAAGTTTATCATCCCTGAAAAGTCAAAAGTTAAGAATGATAACGAGAAGATCTATTTATCGACATATTGCAACAGTCTGGATGAGGTAGTGAGAAGACATCCGGAACAGTGGTTTAACTTTTATGAATTCTGGAGCTGATGAGGCGTATACTTTTGATTTCTGCTAATCGGTATAAGGAGCCTTATCCCGTTTATCCATTAGGACTTAGCTATCTAAAGGGTTATATTATAAAAGAATTTCCTGATTTAGAGGTTGAGATCGTGGATTGTAATATGTTTAGTGACTCCGAAATTGCAGATCGGATAGTTAGGTTTTCTCCCGATTTAATTGGACTCTCACTGAGGAATATTGATGGTGCAAACTCACTGGATGTTCGCGATTTCTTAGCACAATACACCGGTTTAGTTGCATTAATCAGGCAGCGCAGTACTGCCTTACTCGTAGTTGGCGGAGCCGGGTTTTCAATATTTCCGGAATATATTTCTGAGAAGCTAAAACCTGATTTCTCCATTGTTGGTGAGGGTGAGTTAGCCTTTGTCAACATTATTAAACGGTTGAGAGGGGGTGAGATCGCTTTAAAAGATAATCAATATAATAAGTCTTTTGATTGTGAAATCATTAGGCATGGATGCAATGGTTACCTCAATACCCTCGAGGTTGAATTTGAGGAGGATTTAGTTGGTTGGTACTGGCAAAAAAGTGGAATGCTTAATTTGCAAACCAAAAGAGGATGTCCCTACAATTGTATCTACTGTACTTATCCTGTGATAGAAGGACGTTCTGTCAGAACGTTAAACCCGGAAAAGACCGTTGATGATATTCTCCGACTAAAAAAGAATTATGGAATCAACTATGTGTTCTTTACCGATTCTGTTTTTAATATGGGGAAAGACTATAATTTGAAATTAGCATCATTACTTATAGAAACAGGAGCAGACATTAACTGGGGTGCTTATTTTCGACCATCTGGACTAGATATTGAATCAATGCGCCTATTCAAGGATTCTGGGTTGACCCATATTGAGTTTGGAACCGAATCATTATCTGACAAACAGTTAATCAACTATAGAAAAGGATTTACAGTTGATGATGTCGTAAAAAGTTCCGATATATGCTTAGAATTGGGGATTTATTATGCCCATTTCCTGATATTAGGGGGGTATGGTGAATCTATGTCAACCATTAATGAAACAATGTTAAATGCGAGACGATTAAAATATACCGTGTTCTTCCCATATGTGGGTATGCGGATTTATCCTAATACCAGATTACAACAGATTGCTATTTCAGAGAATGTTATTGAGCCCACTGATGACTTGGTTTCCCCAAAATACTATATCTCTGGAGATTTTGATCTTGACTCAACAAAGCAGTTAGCTTTAGAGACTGGAAAAGCCTGGGTTTTCCCAGATTCTCCTCACAATGAAATGATGGATATGCTTAGAATAAAACGTAAAAAGAAAGGATTGTTATGGGAATATCTAAGGAGGCCATAATTACCGGGTCAGAGGTTTTAGACTACATTCCACAGCGTCATCCAATTGTTATGGTGGATGCTTTCTACGGTATCGAAGATGTCTTATCAGAAAGTGGATTATTCATTGCTGCAGATAACCTCTTTGTGGATAAAAATCAATTGACTGAAGGAGGACTGATAGAGCATGTTGCTCAATCAGGAGCTTTACGAATTGGATTTGAGCATATAAGTAGAGGAGAAGCTGTCCCGTTGGGGTTTTTAGGGGCTATATCAGATCTTTCGATAGTACGGCTGCCTTTTGTAAATGGATCGCTTAGAACAAAGTTAATTGTGGAGAATGATGTTTTCGGGATTACTCTTTTTAGAGCAGAGGTCATAGAAAGTAATGAGGTAATCATGACCTGTAAGATGAAGGTTGCTCTTGAGAAGAAAGGAGAATTAGATGGGTAGAAAGACGAAGCAGAAAGAGGCCTCATTAATCAACAGAACATCTCTAAGAGTTAGATTTAGTGAAGTTGATTCTATGAGAATTGTCTGGCATGGAGAGTATATAAGATATTTCGAGGATGGAAGAGAATCTTTCGGAAGGCAATATTCAGGGCTGGGTTATATGGAGATGCATGAGGCGGGTTACTTTGTTCCAATGGTTCACGTGGAGGTTGACTTTAAAAGCCCACTAAAGGTTGGTGATACTGTTGTTATTGAAACTCGTTTTATTAATAGTGAGGCTGCTAAGATCTGTTTTCAGTACATCTTATTTCGTGAATCAGATATGCAGATTGTTGCTACAGGTGAATCTGTTCAGGTATTTCTGAATAGCTCGTTTGAGTTAGAACTTTTATCGCCATTGTTTTTTCAAGAATGGAAGAGGAGATGGAACATAGAATAAGGAAAACGACATATGTTGGCTCCATGGCAATGGCGACTTCTCAAGGGCTCTCAGTTGAAGAAAACTGGTCTTGTTTGCTTCATGACAGGGATATGGGGAGTTGGGAAACAGTATCTTCTCAGGGTAGGACTTATCCTATTGGAAGGATTAATAGAGATAGATTTAATAAGCTTGATTCTGTAAGATATTGTGATGATTTAACGCTTCTTGAAAAATTACTTTACTATGTAATCTTAAAGGTTTTAGCCGAGGTTGATCAAGAGATAGAAAGAGAAAGGTGTCGTTTAATAGTAAGCACCACAAAGGGGAATATCGATTTGCTTGCAAATCCTTTAACCAGTTCAGATGAAGCACTCTATCTGGATGTTATGGCTCAAAAGGTCTCCGCGAAAATTGGTTTTCTAAAAAGACCAATTGTTGTTTCAAACGCCTGTATTTCGGGCCTTAGCAGTCTGATTGTTGGATCAAGGTTGATAGAGGAGGGGGACGAGGAGACAATTATTGTGGCTGGAGGAGATTTAATTAGTGACTTTATCTTTTCAGGATTTGAGTCGTTTAAGTCGTTAAGCACAAAGCTTTGTCGCCCTTATGATGTAATGCGTGACGGGTTAACTCTAGGTGAAGGAGTTGGAGCTATTCTGCTAACTAATGATAAAAGTAAATCTTCTGGAGTCTCAATTCTGGGAGGCTCAATTACTAATGATGCCAATCATATCAGTGGTCCTAGCCGTACAGGTGATGGGCTGTCACTGGCAATTAATAGAGCTATAAATGAGGGGAATATTCAAAAAGAGCAACTCTCCTTTATCAACATGCATGGCACTGCAACTCTCTTTAATGATGAAATGGAATCTAAGGCTTTGGCATTATCAGGATTAAATAAAATTCCTGTTAATGGTTTAAAGGGATATGTTGGTCATACTCTTGGCGGTGCAGGCATCATCGAAACAATACTCTGCATTAAACAACTACAAGAGAACATCCTTTTGGGTACGAAGGGATATGAACAGTGTGGCTGTCCTGTGCCACTTAATATTACGAATAGACATCAGCAGATCGAAATGCAGGGATGTCTTAAAACTGCTTCTGGTTTTGGTGGATGTAATGCCGCTTTAGTCATTGCCAAAGATGATACCATTTTAAGCCATTTTTCTCATAAAGGATTTGGTGTAAATGAGATTAGCTCTTGTTCGGTATATGATGGCAAGGTCTTGAAAAACGGGGAAACTGTTTTTGAGAGTTCTGATCATTTTGCTCTGTTTATTAGAGAGGCATTTAAAAGACTTGATTCCCCAAATATGAAGTTTTACAAGATGGATGATCTCTCAAAGTTGGGTTATTTAACTGCTTCGTATCTTTTATCAGATCAGATATTACCATCGGAGGATAGTGCTATAGTATTATGGAATCATAGCTCCTCATTAGACACTGATTTAAAACATAATAATTCTATTATTGGGGAAGAGCCAACAGGAGCTAGCCCATCTGTTTTTGTATATACTTTGCCCAATATTGTAATGGGTGAAATAGCTATCAGATTCGGAATAAAGGGAGAGAATACTTTCTTTATTCAAGACGATGATGATAACAGCTCAGAGGAGTATGGTCGTAAACTATTATCCTCTGGCCGTTTTAAATATGTGGTTGTCGGAAAATGTGATTACTTTAAAGAAAAATATTCTGCTGCATTTAAACTAATAGGAATAAAATAATGGAAGAACTAATAATTAATTTCAAACAACAGCTTATTGAGGCCTTGAATCTTGAGGAGATGACCCCTGAGGATATTGATACAGATGCACCTCTTTTTAGGGAAGGGTTGGGTCTGGATTCGATAGATGCATTGGAGATCATTTTAATTCTTGAAAAACAGTACGGTATAAGAATAGAAAACCCAGCAGAATCAAAACCGATTTTCTATTCCGTTCGCACACTTACTGATTATATAGCTGCTAACAGGAAGTAATGTCAGTTAAAGTTACAGGGTTAGGTATTGTAAGCTCATTAGGGCTAGGTGTCAAAGAGCATGAGGATGCGCTTAGACATGGGCTCTATGGCCTTAAGTTACCCGTCTATCTGAATACTATACATCAGGTTCCCGTCGGGGAGGTTCCTTATGATTTGTCAGATTTGAAAAAGATGCTAAGTATCAGGGAGAATAAAACTGTAACTAGAACGGCATTATTGGGTATGGTAGCAGCGAGGGAAGCTGTTAGTGATTCTAGGTTAGATGTAGTAAAGCAGCGGATAGGTATTATTTCAGGAACCTCAGTTGGTGGAATGGATATGACTTCTGCTTTTTATAAAGATTATTTGGTTAATCCGGGTCGAGGGCGTATTTCAAATGTAGTAGGTCATGATTGTTTTGACTCGACATTTCGTATTGCGCAAGATTCAGGCTTAACCGGGTATAGTACTACGATCTCAACAGCATGTTCATCGGCTGCAAATGCTATAATGACAGGTTGTAGGATGATTGAGGCAGGTATTTTAGACTGTGTTCTTGTTGGAGGAACAGATGCCTTATCACTTTTTACATTGAATGGTTTTAAGAGTTTGATGATACTTGATGATGAGCTATGTAGACCATTTGATAAAAGTCGTAAAGGTTTGAATCTTGGCGAAGGGGCAGCCTATTTAATGCTTGAGCGAGATACGCTTCGGGATGAGGTTAAGGGGTACGGTTATGTAAAGGGCTGGGCTAATACAAATGATGCATTTCACCAAACAGCCTCCTCAGAAAATGGGGAAGGAGCTTTTTTGGCTATGTCTAAAGCCCTGACTCGTGCCGGAATGATTAATACTAAACCTGATTATATTAATGCACATGGAACAGGAACTCCCAATAATGACTCGTCAGAGGTAAAGGCCATGGAACGTTTGTGGGGTGATGATATCCCAATGTATAGTTCCACAAAGTCTTTTACTGGTCATGCCTTAGGAGCCGCTGGGGCAATTGAAGCAGTGATATCATTTCTGTCAATAAAGAACGGTATGATTTGGCCTTCGCTTAGATTTAATCAATCTGATGATGATGTAATATCAACTCCTCAAACAGTGCTAAATGTATATAGTGGGCTTAAATGTGTAATGTCTAATTCGTTTGGCTTTGGCGGTAATTGTACCTCATTAATATTTTCCGTTGATAAATGAGATGTCTAATCATAACATATCAGGTTTGGACAGAAGAATTAGATGTTAAATCACTGATCCCTGATTCTAATGTTCGTCGCAGGCTTAGTCCTTTTGTAAAAAGAGGTGTGACAACGGGACTTCAGGCTGTGAAGAATGCTGAAAGTGTTGGGGTATTTATAGATTCTATAGTAACAGCTACAGGTCTTGGCTGTCTGGAGGATTCAGAGAAGTTCCTCAAAAACTATCTTACTTCAGAAGAACAATTACTCAATCCTACACCCTTCATTCAGTCTACTCACAATACAATTGGTGGACAGATCGCTTTAGGAAAGCAGATACACGGCTATAATCTGACATTCTCACATAGAAAGGACAGTTTCATTAATGCCTTAATGGATGCATTGTTACTTCTTAGAGAAAATGAATCGAAAGCAGTCCTTTTAGGCGCTGTAGATGAAGTGACAGCCACCTCCAGACATTTATTGCAAAGATTAGGTTGGAATAAGACTTTCAGTGAACCAAAGGATGTATGTGCCTTTTTTGTTCTGACTTCAGCAGATAAAACGGCTACAAGCCCGTTAGAAGGGTTAGTATCCTTTGACGATGAATTGGCCATAAATGCATCACAGAGGCAGATATTGTTAGAGATTAACTCTAATGATATGACTAATCTTTCAGATTGCATAAATCTTAAAGCCGATGAGGGCTCTTTTCTGTCCATGGCAGACTCTCTGGTAAGTGCTATTCTGCATTTAGAACAAGGTGCAGAGGCTGTTAAAGTCAGCGATAGTAAATTCTCAATACTACTAAAATGGCACTCTTGATTTTTTCTCTGATATTCTTGATCAGCATTTTTCTGGTATACGCTTCAGCTAATATCAGATCAGGGGTCTATGTCAGGTCTTTCAGTAGAGGCAAGAGGCGTGATAAGGTGGTTGCATTAACATTTGATGATGGACCACAGTCTAAGATTACCTTAGAACTTCTTGATGTTTTGGCTCAAGAGGGGGTTAAGGCTGCTTTTTTTTGCATTGGAGAAAAGGTAGTGTCAAACGAAGCTATAATTGTTAGGATGTTAAGGGATGGACATTTATTGGGAGCTCATTCGTATAGACATCATTATAGCTTGACTTATTGCAGCAGAAAAACATTTAAGGCAGATCTTGAGAATAACCTCAGAGTTCTTGAGGAAAAGACTGGTGAGAAGATAACATGGTATAGACCACCTTATGGTATTACTAACCCAATCATTGGGTCTGTTTGTCGTGAGTTAAAACTTGATATAGCTGGTTGGAGTGTTAGATCATTTGATACAATGGAAAAAGATTACAGGAGGGCTTTAAATCGTGTACTAAAAAAAGTTACTCCCGGTGCTGTTGTCTTACTACATGATCGTTTACCCTTTGCCCCTGAATTAGCAAGACAGATCATTAGAGAATTAAAACAGCGTGGGTATGGTTTTGAACGTTTTGATAACTTGGTAAAAAAATAGAAGATGAGGAAAATAGAAATAGTAATAACTGTTTTAATGATGTTTATAACCTCAGCCATAATAGGACAAGATTATGGAAAGGAGATTAATCCTGAGGCTGGGTTTAAAAATAGTTTAAAAGAGTATAGCGAAAAAACTAAAAGCATTGAGGCTGCCTTTAGTCAGGTAAAGACGATGTCGGTTCTTTCTTCTGCAATTGATTCGAAGGGTATGTTTTATTATGTCATGGGAGAAGGCATCGCCATGGAATATAGTAATCCTCAAGGTGACTTAATGGTTATGAATTCAGAGAAGTTCAAGATGGTTAATGGTGGTAAAGTGACGACTGTTGGACTAACTTCGAATCCGTTAATGCGCCAACTTAATCAGATGCTGACAGCCTGTTTCCTTGGTGATTTAAAGATGTTTGAGAAGGGGTCAGATGTAAAATACTATGAAACCGAATCAACCTATACTGTAATAATAACGCCAAAGTCTGGTCGTGTAAAGAAATATATGTCGGAGGTTCTTCTGGTTTTTGATAAGCGGGATATGACGTTGAACCAGATGAGAATGAAAGAAAAAAATGGGGATGAAGTAAATTATAAGTTCTGGGATAAAAAGATTAACAAACAGATAGCGGTGGGTCGATTCAAAATATGAGATTCCTAAACACACTTTTCTTGCTGCCTGATTTAGACAATAGCAATCGGGGATTGATGAATGAGACTAAAGAGACGGTGTCATTCAGGCTTAATGTTAATATTAACCATGCTGTATTTAAAGGGCATTTCCCTGATAAACCTGTAGTTCCGGGTGTTTGTACTATAAGTCTTGTCAGAGAGTTATTAGAGATTTCGGTAGATCAAGCAATCACTTTTCGAACAATTCAGCAATGTAAGTTCACGGGTATGATTATACCGGATGATAATTGTATCGATGTTATCATTAAAAAGAAAAACGAGGATTCCATTTATGCTGAAGTTGTTCAGTCTGGTCAGGTAGTTTTTAAAATGAAAGCCACATGGGTGAAGGTGTGACAGATATAAAAGCCAGAATGCGTAATCTGTTGTGTGTTGTTGTTATCCCAACATACAATAACGAAAGGACATTAATGTCAGTGATTGATGATGTTCTTTGTTTTACTGATGATATAATTGTGGTGAATGATGGCTCAACAGATGGTACGACTACCCTTTTGGCAGGCAGGCAGGATGTTGATGTTATACATTTTAGAGAGAACAAAGGAAAAGGAGTTGCATTGCAGGCTGGTTTTCAAAGAGCGTTAACCAGAGGATTTCGTTATGTCATTAGTATAGATTCTGATGGCCAGCATTATCCTGAAGAGATGCTCTCTTTTATTGAATACATTGAGCAAGTTCCAGATAGCTTGGTTGTTGGAGCCAGAAATCTCAATGCCGAGAATATGCCTGAGAAAAATAGTTTTGCCAATAAGTTTTCCAATTTCTGGCTTTTTGTGGAAACTGGGAAACAGCTTATTGATACTCAGTCAGGCTATAGATTGTACCCAGTAGAAAGATTAAAGGGGATAAGGTGGTTCACTAGAAGGTACGAATTTGAGTTAGAGGTATTAGTTAGAGCTATATGGAAAGGGATAAATGTAGTGAATCTTCCTGTTAAGGTTTTTTATCCTCCCAAGGAGGAGAGAGTGTCGCATTTCAGACCCGCACGTGATTTCTTTAGAATTAGCATCGTAAATACGATCTTGGTGCTTGTCGCTTTATTATTCGTGTATCCCGTCAGATTTATAAAAAGCCTTACCATAAAAAATGTTAAGTCATTTATAAGAAACAACATCACTAATACATCTGAAACAAATCTGCGACTTTCTGTTGCAATTGGGTGGGGTGTTTTTTGTGGAATTATTCCTTTCTGGGGGTATCAGATGATTTTTGCTGCACTTTCCGCACATCTTTTAAAACTTAATAAGGTTGTTGCTGTAGCTGCATCTAATATAAGTGTTCCGCCTATGATTCCGTTTATCTTGTATGGAAGTTTTTATCTTGGCGGGATACTTACCGGAAAGGGGATATCTTTGGATTTGTCTCTTTTATCATTGAAGATCTTACCAGATTATCTCTATTTATATCTCGTTGGAAGTTTTTCTTTAGGGGCTCTGTCAGGAATTATTTCTCTATTTACTTCCTGGTTATTACTAACTCTCTTTAGGAGAAAAGCATGTGCTAAATGAAAATAATAGTTTTACTTGTTTACGATTTTTTTGCAAGGCATAAATGGTTTTTATATGCTTTTCTTTTGTTGAACGTCGGGTTGCTGGTGTTCTCAATTTTAGGGCTAAAACTGAATGAGGATGTTAATAGTTTTTTCCCTGTTGAGAAAGGGACTCTTTCATCATCTGAAGTGATTCAGAATTTGAAGATGAAGGATAAGATATTTGTTATGGTCACCGCAAAGGATAGTTTATCAGGAACCCCTGATCCTGATGAGATGATAAGGGCGATGACTGATTATATAAATGAAATTCAGGAAAAGGCAGGTAAAGAATACATTAGAAGAATAGAACTAAGTATTGACTCAAATGCCTTTAATGGGGTTGTTGATTTTATCTATGATAGGCTTCCTTTTTTGCTTGAAGAGCAGGACTATCTGCGACTTGATAGTTTATTGACTGAAGAGGGGCTGACTAAAAGAATGGCTGCAAATTATCAGAATCTAGTATCTCCTGCTGGTTTTGCGGTGCGAGATGTAATAATAAAAGACCCACTTGGTATCGGTCTTAATCGTCTCTCAGGTCTGCAGAATCTGAGTTCAGCTGGAAGATATAGCTTATATGATGGCTACCTTTTCTCTGAAGATATGTCTACCCTATTGGTAACGATTGAACCTACTTACGGAACTGGAAGTACCGGAAAAAATGAGAAACTGGTAGAGATACTGGAGACAGCACAAGCTAACTTTCATTCAAGGGAGAAAGCCCTTTCACTTCAATGCTTTGGCGGTCCTATTATTGCAGTGGCCAATGCTCGTCAAATTAAAAGTGATACTATTTATAGTTTGAGTTTTGTTCTTGTTGCAATAGTCCTATTTGTGTCTATCGCTTTTAGAAATAGATGGGCGGTAGTTTTAATTTTAACCCCTGTCATTTATGGTCTTCTTTTTGGACTAGGATTGATTGCTCTTTTTAAAGGTGCAATCTCAGCAATAGCCATTGGGGCTGGTTCGGCTATTATTGGAATAGCCATGAGTTATTCAATTCATATGCTTTCACATAGAAGTCATGTGAAATCAATTCGTCAGCTTTTAGAAGAGCTTACCTACCCTCTAACTATCGGTAGTTTTACTACTATTGGGGCATTCCTCGGCTTGTTATTTACAAACTCTGCTTTACTACAGGATTTTGGACTGTTTGCTGCATTGGCGATGATAGGCACCACTCTTTTTTGTCTATTCTTTCTCCCTCATTTTCTAAGCAAAGAGAACCCCGAATCAACGAGTAAGGTATTAAGTTGGGTTGAAAAGATCAGTAGATATCCATATGAGAAGAACAGGTGGTTGGTAGGTTCAATTGTGCTACTAATAATTATTTCGTTTTTCTACTATAACGACGTTCGATTCGATAGTGATATGATGCATCTGAATTTTGAGCCAAAAGAGCTTAAAGATTCTGAAGAACGTATGCAAAAGTTATTCCTGGATAAAGATAGAAGTGTCTTTGTTGTTACCGCTGTCAGAGATGTGAACCATCTTGCTGTTGATTACAGGAAAACAAGCAATTTGTTAGAGAACTTAAAAAAGGATGGGGATATCAAAAGATATATCTCTCTCACAGATTATATTGTTGGTAATGAGGATCAGCAACTTCGTTTGAATCGTTGGCAACAATTCTGGAGTAAATATAAGGATGGTGAAGTTCAAAAGATGATTACAAAAGCATCAATAGAACAGGGATTTAAACCTGAAAGCTTTAGTAACGCAGAGTACCTTTGGAAAAGAAGTTATGATATTCAACCAGTCAATATTGATTCTTTGAGTAAAATACCTCTTTTCAGAGAATGGTTCACCGGTAATGACTCAATTATAATGGCGTTGGCTCAAATCACACCTTATAGGGAGAATCGTGATTCAGTCTATTCGAAATTGGCAGGAGAAGCGGGGGCTTTTGTTATTGACAGGGGCTTTTTTGCCGATAGGATGGCTAGCCTGGTTAAGGATGATTTTAATCTGGTTTTATTTATATCATCGTTGTTAATCTTTGTAGCACTACTCTTTTCTTATGGTCGAATTGAAATTGCCTTGTTAGCCTTTCTTCCAATGGCTTTATCCTGGATAATAATACTTGGCCTAATGGCGATATTTCATATTGAATTTAATATTGTCAACATAATTCTATCGACCTTTATCTTTGGTATTGGTGATGATTTCAGCATTTTTGTAATGGATGGGCTATTGATTGAATATCGTAGCAAACGTTCTATGCTTGGTTCACACAAAACGGCCATTTTCTTTTCCGTTTTTACCGTTCTTCTTGGTATGGGTGCCCTAATTTTCTCAAAGCATCCCGCTTTACAATCGTTATCAATTATCTCATTATTGGGTATATTCTCAGTTATTCTTGTCGGTTTTACAATTCAACCGTTATTGTTTAATTTACTGATTGGAAATCCTGTTGTTAAAGGGAATTTCCCTAACTCAATGGTAGGAGTAATCAGGTCAATTTATTGCAATGGTCTTTTCCTTTTAGGTTGTGTTATCCTTCAGATTTTTATTCTTATTGTCTCGATTGTTCCTGTTTCTAAAACCAGAAAAAAACTCTGGTTTCATAAGGCGATCCATCACTCTACGCGATTTTTCCTGATCGCTTCTTTCATGATAGATCAAAAGCGAAGAAACAATCTCAAAGAGACCTTTAGTAAACCTGCGGTAATAATTGCCAACCACCAATCAGTAATTGATATCCTGGTCTTGCTATCTATAGTCCCCAAAGGATTAATGGTTACAAACGGGTGGGTTTGGAACTCTCCATTCTTCGGAAGGATTGTGCGTTATGCCGATTTTTATCATACCGCTGATGGATATGGCAGTCTTGCGGATACGCTTGAACAGAGAGTAAAAGAGGGTTATTCTATAATCGTCTTTCCTGAAGGAACCCGTTCAACAGACCTTGGTATCGGTCGCTTTCATAAAGGGGCCTTTTATCTTGCCGAGAGACTGAATCTCGATATTATCCCTATCGTTATTTATGGCAATGGAATGGTCTCTTCAAAACGACAGCCTCTATATATTAAATTGGGAACCATCGTCAGCGAAGTGCTTGCACGTGTCACTCCTGATGATACACGCTTTGGAATTGGTTATAAAGAGCGTTCAAAAAGGTTTGCCCAGTTATTTAAGGATCAGTTATTAAAACTAAATCTTGAGTTTAATACACCGGATAATAAATGGTTCAGATATGCTTTAATGAGGAATTATATTTATAAAGGGCCAGTACTTGAGTGGTATATGAGAATTAAAAGTAGAATGGAGAATAACTACAAGTATCATGACTCTGTGATTCCTAAAGATGCAATTGTAACTGACCTTGGTTGTGGTTATGGTCCCCTCTCGTTCATGCTCAAATTAACTTCTCCTGAACGTGATATACTGGGAATAGATTATGATGAAGAGAAGATCGATGTTGCCTGTAATTCATGGATAAAGTCATTGGGTTTAACTTTTCAATGTGCAGATATTACGGAGATTTCATTAAGACCAAGTCATGTCTTTGTAATTAATGATGTGTTGCACTATTTATCTAAAGATAAGCAACTGAAATTGCTGGAGGACTGCTGTCAATCTTTATTACCTAATGGCTTTATTATTATTCGGGATGGTGATGAGAATGGTCATAAACATTCGATTACACGACTGACGGAATTCCTTTCTATCAGTGTTTTCAGGTTTAATAAATCTCAAAGTAACCTCTCTTTTTTCGGGAGTAAACAAATTGAGGCATTTGCCTCGAAGCATAATCTGAGATATGAGTCATGGGGGAACGATTCCTGGACTAGTAATACGAATCATTTGCTAAGGAAAGTTGAGAGTTAAGAACCAACTTATATCCTGAATATTAATAGATATTCTTGGTAAATCATCTCCGTACAAATTGATTATACAGTTATTGACCAGTTGTTTTTAACTCTGAAACCAAATTAGTAATAATGAAATTTGATATTATCGTCATTGGAAGCGGACTAGGGGGGCTGGAGTGTGGAGCAATGCTCTCTAAAGAAGGCTTTAATGTTTGCGTACTTGAGAAACACTCTGTGATAGGTGGGTGTTTGCAGTCATTTCATAGGCGGGGGCAGATATTAGATACTGGCATTCATTATGTGGGTTCTTTAGATGAAGGGGGGATTCTCAGACAGTATTTTAAATACTTTGGAATTTGGGATAGACTCAAGATGAAACGCCTGGATGAAAATGGATTTGATGTCATTTATACTGGTGGTAAGGAATATAAGTATCCTATGGGTTATTCTGCGTTTAAAGAACAGATGACCGAGTATTTTCCCGATTCACGAAAAGAGATAGGCAATTATATTGATAAGGTTCAAGAGGTAAATCGTTTAATCGGTGTGGAGCAGCTAAAGATGGGGAAAATCAGTCAGGGTGGTTTAGATTTTTTCTCTGTTTCAGCTAATCAGACTATAAATGACCTAATAAGTAATTTTGTGTTAAGAAATGTCTTAGCTGGGAATATCTCATTATTTGCGGGTGATAGAAGTGTTTCAACGTTTTACCACCATGCGATGATTCATGGCTCAAATATAGAAGGGGCTTATCGATTTGTTGATGGTAGTCAGCAACTAGCCGATGCTCTTGTGGCTGTCATTAGACAGAATGGCGGTCAGGTATTAAGCTCCTCTGAAGTAACCAAGATCGCTGTTTCAGATGGGAAGATTACTCACGTGGAGGTTAATAATGGTGAAGAAGTCTATTTTGCTGATACCTTTATTTCGAACCTCCATCCATTAACAACCTATAAACTCATTGAGAAGAATAAACTCACTAAGAAGGCTTATATCACGCGGTTAAGTGCATTAAAGAACAGCTATGGCCTCTTTACTGCATACCTGTTGATGAAGCCTGATACTTTCCCCTATTTCAATTATAATCTTTATCTGCATGATATTGAGGATGCATGGTATACTACTACTTATCCTGATGATACTAAAGTGAGATTTATTCTAATGAGCTCTTTAGCCGGAAGTCGTAATCCGAAGTATTCAGATGTGATTACTCTGCTATCTCCGATGTATTTCAGTGAGGTTGCACAATGGGAGGGAAGTGTTTGTATGAAACGTGGAGAGGACTATGAGATGTTTAAAGCTCAAAAAGTAGCTGAAATGATAGAAATGACCGAACGTTTTAGTCCTGGGTTGTCCCGTAATATTCAATCTACTTACTCTGCTTCGCCATTGACATACCTGGATTACACCGGAACACCTGAGGGCTCAGCGTATGGTTTAATAAAAGACTTTAAGAATCCTTTATTAACGCTATTTCCTCCAAGAACTAAATATGAGAACTTATTACTGACAGGCCAAAATCTAAATGTCCACGGGGCAGTAGGTGTAACATTAACTGCTACTTTAACTTGTGCCGAACTATTGGGTGAAGAATATTTGGCAAAAAAAATAGGGAATTTATGAGAATGATGCTTAAGATTCTTAAATGGATCGGGGGACTGTTTTTATTGGTATTGATTGTGATCTTGCTGACCAGCGTCTACCTTTTTAAAACTGCGGATATGAAAATGCCTTCAGAGAAGGTAGATTTTAAAGACTATCCTGTTTCTGATTCAGGCCTATTTCGGGTTTGTAAGGGGGGCTATATTCATAAAAATGATTTTGGGCAATTTGAGGTTTTTATACAAGGAACCCCAATTGAGAGAGGGGTCAGCTATGGAAGACTAACCCAGAATCTTTTACATTACCAGGAAGATGTATTCGTAAAGCAGATAAAGAACTTTATCCCATCTGACAGATATTTTAGGTTTATGTATTATCTGACGGTAATTATGAATCGTAAACTAGGTGAAAATGTTCCGCTGGAATATAGAAAGGAGATTTATGGCATATCACTTTCATGTTCTAATGAGTATAATTTTTTTGGGTTACCTTACGAGCGACAATTGAATTATCATGCAGCTCATGATATTGGCCATGCAATGCAAGAGTATATGCTTGTTGGGTGTACCTCATTCGCCGCAACTTCACAAAAAACCAAAGAGGGTGGGCTATTAATCGGTAGAAATTTTGATTTCTATGTTGGCGATGAATTCTCAAAAAATAAAGTTCTACTCTTTGTAGAGCCAGATTCAGGCTTTCGATATTTCTCTTACACCTGGCCCGGTATGATGGGCGTTGTTTCAGGAATGAATGAAAAGGGAATCACAGTTACTATTAACGCTTCCAAAGGCTCGATGCCGGGTTTTGCTAAAACTCCTGTATCAATTCTGGCAAGGGAGATACTTCAGTATTCTTCATCTATTTCAGATGCCGTTCATATTGCCAATAATCATGAGCTTTTTGTTTCTGAGTCTATTCTGGTTGGTTCAGGAAAGGAGGATCGTGCCGTTATTATCGAGAAAAGTCCGAATAAATTTGGTCTATATGAATCAAAATCTGGTTTTCTTGTTTGTGCAAATCATTATCAGTCGGATGTGTTTAAGTTTGATTCTGAAAATATTGAAAACATTCAGCAGAGCGATAGTCCTATCAGGTTTCATCGTCTAATTGAGCTTTTACATGATTCACTAAATAATGGGTTAACAATAGAAAAATGTATCTCAATATTACGTGACAGGAAAGGGATTAATGGTGTGGATATTGGGATTGGAAATGAGGCCTCCATTAATCAGTCAATAGCACATCATAGTGTTGTCTTTGATCCGAAACATTTAAAGGTATGGGTTTCAACATCACCTTGGCAGTCTGGTCGATTTGTCTGCTACGACCTTAATGAGGTCTTTGGTTTGTCAGGTTATGAAAAGGGGTTAAAGACAGAGGGCATGAGTTCGGTTGATTCAGCTTTCGTTAAATCTGATTATCATAGGTTGGTAGAGTATCGAAATCTGCTTCGGTACATTCATGAGGCTACTAAGAAGGGGCAGATATTAACTAATAATGAGCAGTATCGACTGCTGGCTCTTAATCCTAAAAATTATAATTCATGGGTTACTGTTGCTGATTATTACCGAAGCTTGGGTAGGAATGCTGAAGCACGTTATTACTATTCTGGTGCATTAACCCGGTGCACGAGTTATAAAAGGATCAGGGATATGATAAACCACAACTTGATTAAATTAAAAGAGTAGTATCTTTTAACTGAGGAATCTACTGAAATTGTCTAAACAGGATTATGAACTTAGTCTTAGTAGGGCGATTTTGATTTAAGGAAATTATGTAAGAATACCACGAACATGAAGAATATTGAGAATCTGGAATATTTACCTCTTGATGACATTAGAGTCTATCAAGAGTTAAAGCTTAAAGAGCTGTTGAATTATGTATCCATGAGATCTCCGTTTTATAAGAGGATGTTTCAAACCGCCGGAATTAACCCCCAGGAGATTAATAGCCTTGAGGACCTACAGAAACTTCCTGTTACAACTAAAGAGGATCTTCAGCATTTTAATAATGATTTTCTTTGTGTTAGTCGCGAGGATATAATTGATTATGTAACCACTTCAGGAACACTTGGCGACCCGGTCACGTTTGCTTTAACAGAGGCCGATTTAAAGCGGTTGGCGCGTAACGAGGCACTTTCATTCATGACTGCTGGATGTAGTTCACACGATATTATTCAGCTTATGACCACCATAGATCGTCGATTTATGGCTGGATTAGCCTATTTCCTGGGGTCTCGTGAGCTGGGGTCAGCTATAGTGAGAGTAGGAAACGGTATACCTGAACTGCAATGGGATACCATACATCGGGTTTTTCCCACAACCTGTATTGTGGTTCCTTCATTCTTACTCAAGCTAATTGATTATGCACGTGAGAATGGCATAGATTATCATAATTGTTCGTTGCATCGTGCCATTTGCATTGGTGAGCCACTTAGAAATCCTGATTATTCACTCAATACATTAGGTCAAAAGATTGCTGATCTGTGGCCAGAGTTATCTTTACATTCAACCTATGCCTCAACTGAGATGCAAACCTCTTTCACAGAGTGTTCACATTTGGTTGGAGGTCACCATCAGCCTGAACTGATCATCGTAGAATTTCTTGACGAGGATAATCAACCAGTTAGCGAGGGTGATGCAGGTGAGGTAACCATAACCACACTGGGAGTTGAGGGAATGCCCTTACTACGTTTTAAAACAGGAGATATTTGTTACTTCAGTACCCGCAAATGCGCCTGTGGAAGAACGACTACAAGATTAAGCCCGGTGATAGGAAGGAAGGGTCAGATGATAAAGTTTAAAGGGACTACCCTTTATCCGGGGGCTCTTTATGATGTTCTTGATAATATTGGTGGCCTGACAAACTATATCGTTGAAGTTTATACTAACTCAATAGGTACTGATGAGATACAGGTTAGAATTGGAAGTGAAAACCATTCTGAGGAGTTTAAAAAGCACATCAAGGATGCTTTTAGGAGTAAAATTAGGGTAGCTCCTGAGGTATCGTTTGAGGATCCATCTCAAATATCAATAATTCAGAACCCTGTTACAAGTCGGAAGTTGGTGAAGTTTATAGACCATCGGTTAAAAGGCGGAGAATATTTGTAATGATTTTAAAGAATTCTGATCTTTAAATAGTCTTAGTTTGTACAGATGTTTATCTTTGGAATGTGTTAATAACTTGTCATTCTAATCTATGGTACAGATTGTCTATAAAGGGTCAAATGAGGAAAAGAAGAATTCAATTTTAGAAGCCGCCACAAAACGATTCGCCATGATGGGGTATTCTAAAACTTCAATGATTGAGATAGCAAAAGAAATTGGAATCTCCAAAGCTACTCTTTACTACTATTATCCTGATAAGGTAGCCCTCTTTACTGAGGTTTTAAGGCAGGAGATGGATCAGTTTATTTTTCTAATGGAGGAGGTGCGAAACAGTACGGATTCATTAGAGGCTGGTTTACAATTCTACATTGAGTTACGAGCTAAAGTCTTTATGAAGATGGTTAATGTGGGTAGAGCTACTATGGCTGAGATTCCCGGCTTAAGCCAGACATTACCCCCCTATTTAAAAAAATTCTCTGAGAGAGAGTTCTCAATAGTTAAAGACATTATGCTCTATGGCGTTAAAGAGGGTTATTTTACCGAGGCAGTAGTTGATGATTTGGTCAATCTCTATCTCGATGCATTAAAAGGGCTTACTATGGTTGCTATGAAAGAAAAGTATAAAAATAGTGAGTTGCCAACGTTTATTGGGGATCTAAAGAATCAGTTTGCTCTGTTTAACAAATTAATAGTGGGTTCAAAGCTGAAGTAAATTGGCAGGAGGTTGTATCTTTTCAGTTCCTCAGCACACCTTCAGTACTCCTTCTGTACTCCTTCTGTACATCCTCTGCGCATCCTCTGCGCATCCTCTCCGGATCCTCTTCCTATATAGTTCCTATCTTACA
>MTLE01002719.1_pt1 | contig 23933 bp, 24 predicted proteins | sample 1982461 | NCBI WGS metagenome assembly MTLE01 (sample SAMN05712605, study PRJNA340218) | biofilm metagenome | isolation source: sample SPL anode biofilm adapted to -200 mV | place: USA | collected 2012-02-03
GAAAGAGAGGAAAGACCGATGGATACAATTGAACGTTTTGTCAAAGCCCAGGAAGAAAGTTATGGACAGGCACTGGCAGAAATTAAAAATGGTCGCAAGCGCAGCCATTGGATGTGGTATATTTTTCCCCAGCTGAAAGGGCTGGGTCGGAGTGAGACGGCCAGGTATTATGGCATTGAGAATCGGTCGGAAGCTGAGGCCTACCTGGCTCATCCGCTACTGAAGGGGCGGCTGCTGGAGATTTCCGGGGAATTGTTAAAACTTGAGTCAAGTGATGCCAGGGCAGTGTTGGGGCGACCTGATGATTTGAAGCTGAAATCATCAATGACCCTGTTTTATCTGGTCGATGGGAACCCGACCTATAAGGCAGTGCTGGATAAATATTTTGGTGGTGAGCTGGATAAAGTCACCGTTGATCTGTTAGATAAGTGAGAAATAGCCCAACTGATCTCAATGATAGCAGAATACGACATGATTTTTAGAGCAAACATCCCTCTCCTGTCCCCATAATGAGATCCTACCGGTATTACGAAAAAATCACTTGAATTTGACAGATTAATCACCTGATCATCACGTTGACTGACTACAATAAATGCAAAGATTCGATTCATTCATATTTAAAGGAGAAAAAAATGAAAAAGTCAAAGCGTTTATTAACTAGTTTAATTGTGACGGCCTGTCTGGCATTAACGGCGTTTCCGGCCAGCGCCGCTTCAGATGATGTTGTTTACGGTAAGGTAACGAAGGTGGATGGAAAAGAAGTAACCATCGCCATCGGGACCCTGAATCAGAATACCGGAACACCGGGAGAAACGCCGGGTACAATGCCAGAAATGCTCACTCTGACCGGTGAAAGCGCAACCTTTACCCTGACCGATGATATGGCAATTACCAAGGCGTCACCGGGACAGCCGCCGGAAACCGGCACTGGCAGCGAAACCAGTACTACCGCCGCAAGTTCTGGTGGCAGTACGGATGCCACAGCGTCTGACATTGTGGTCGGAGCAGTGCTTAAAATCACTTATACCACTGGCACCGATACCATTGCTTCCATTGAAATTATGTCGGGAAGTGGGGCTCCTGGCGCAGCTCCCGGGGGAGGCGGCGGTTCCACGGTTTCCACCGGAACCGGGGCCTACCTGTTGACCGATGGTGAAACCTTAACCGGCGGCACCTACACCTCCACCAATGATGATGAAAACGCCCTGCGGGCTGAAGGCGCCATTACGGCCAATTTGAATGGGGTGACGGTTGAAAAAACTGCCGGAACCGCTTCAAGCAGTGATGCCAGCAGTTTCTACGGCCTCAATGCTGCGATTCTGGCTCTCGACAATGCGATCCTGAACATTACTGGCGGCAACGTGACTGCAACGGCCGAAGGAGCAAACGGTGTTTTTGCCTATAATGGGGCCACCATTAATATTAAAGATACGACTATCAATGTCACCGGTGGCAATGCCGGAGGCATCGAAGTGGCTGGTGGAGGTAATCTTTATGCCAGCAACCTGACTGTTAATTCAACCGTTAAAGCGGCGATCCGCAGTGACCGGGGCGGCGGAACCATGGTTGTTGATGGCGGTACCTATACCACCAGCGGCAGCACCGGGGCTCCAGCCATCTACAGCACTGCAGATATCACCGTCAACGATGCCACCCTAAACGCTGAAACATCGGAAGCCATTGTGGTGGAAGGGCTAAACTCGGTTACCCTGAACAACTGTACCGTCAGTGGAAACATGACCGGCTCCACCGAGGGCTCCGATGCAGATAACATCCATAACGTGATGCTGTATCAGAGCATGTCCGGGGATGCCGAAGTCGGAAACAGCAGCTTTACCATGACCGATGGTTCCCTGACATCCAACAGCGGCGACATGTTTTATGTCACCAATACCGAGTCCCAAATCGCATTAAGCAATGTTGATCTGACTCTGGCGGCTGATAGTAATCTCTTAACCGTGGCTGGAAATGATGGCAGCCGGGGTTGGGGAACTGCCGGTTCAAATGGTGGGAAATGCAGCTTGACCGCTTCAAAGCAGACACTGACCGGGGACATCGCCGTGGATGCCATCTCCACTCTGGATCTGACGCTTCAGGACAGCTCCAGCTTTACTGGTTCAATTAACAGTGACAAAACCACTGCCGCTACTCTGAAGGTGACCCTGGAAAAAGGCAGCACCTGGAAGCTCACCGGGGATTCCTACATCACCGAATTTGACGGCGATGTAAGCGGACTGGACACAAATGGTTATACCCTGTATGTGAATGGGGTAGCCTATGATGGCGATTTGGCGACGACCGGGAATGTTAATTATGCCACCCATGTCCAGAACATCGGCTGGCAAAATGCAGTGTCTGACGGTGCCCTGTCAGGAACCGTCGGCCAGAGTTTGAGACTGGAAGGCATTACCATTGAAAGTGGGATTGATGGGCTGGGGATTGAATATGCCACCCATGTCCAGAATATTGGTTGGCAGGATTATGTCGCAGACGGGGCAGTATCTGGTACAGAAGGCCAAAGTTTAAGACTGGAAGCCATTAAAATTCAATTAACCGGGACACAAGCTGATAAGTATGATGTGTATTACCGGGTTCAGGTTGAGAATCTGGGCTGGTTGGGCTGGGCATCAAATGGCGCAGAGTCCGGTACGGCCGGATACGGATACCGACTGGAAGGAATTGAAATTGTACTCGTGGAAAAAGGCGCCGCCTTTGACACCGATAGTGCTGCTTTTTATGACGCAGCAGCTTGATTAGCACCCAAAATGAAGAACGATCAATAAAGAACGGGACATGGATTCAAGGTTACTTGAAAAACCATGTCCCGATTTTTGCATATTAAGGAGAGAAAAACAGCGAACGAATTTATTGCAGTGGTCGGGAAATGGCGGTTTTCGGATAAAATCCCTCAGAATGCCGGATTAATATCAAATTTCAGGTTGACAAAATTAAATGATCAATATATAATACTCAACGTAGAGTATTGGAGGAATTTATATGACACGGATCCTTGTTTTAGGACTTCTCGATGTTCAGCCAATGTCCGGTTATGATATTCAGCAGATGCTGCGGATCTCTGATGCCGAACGTTGGGGGGGCGTTTTGATCGGTTCAATTTATCACGCATTGAAGAAAATGGAAAAAGAAAATCTGGTCGAAATCGAACGGATTGAACAGACCGGGAATCGCCAAAAAGCCGTTTATCGCATCACTGACGATGGCCGTGCACACCTGACGCAGTTGATTGCTGATTCGCTGGGGAGCCCCTCAGTTCATTACCCATCCGGTTTGTATTCCGGTTTGTCATTTATTGAGAAGCTGCCTGTTGAGGTGGCACTAAAGGCTCTGAAGCGTCAGCTTAACAGTTTGACAGCCGAGCAGGACGCCCTGGAAAGCGGTCTCAGACTCAAAGAAATCGCCATGCATCAGAATATCCCACCGATGACCGCCCTGATTTTTGACAGCATGTTTGCGATTGTCAAACAACAACGGGATCTGGTGGAAAATGCCATTAGGCTGCTAGAATCAAAGGACTGAAAATTCTCCCTTAAAATTAAGGGAGAAAAAAATACCCACATACTCAACATTGAATATACAATTAAAAGTAAGGAGAAAACCATGAATTTAATTGAAGCAAAGGGACTAACTAAAAAATTTCAAAATAAAGTGGTGATTAAAGGTTTGGATATGGTTATCGGTCAGGGGGAGATTGTAGCCCTGATTGGCCCCAATGGGGTTGGCAAATCGACGACAATTGCCATGCTTCTGGGAATTCTGTCACCGGATCAGGGATCGATTGCCTATTGGCGAACCGACTATCAACAGCATCTGGCCGTCCAGCTCCAGACTACGCCATTTTTTGAAGGCTATTCAGCCCGGGAAAATCTGGCCTTGTTTGGGGCTCTCTATCGAATCCGGCTCAGCGGTGCCGAGCTGCAAAAGCGGCTGGAAGCCTGTCAGCTAGGGGATACCGGGAATACCCCGGCGATCCGATTATCACTGGGCCAGCAAAAACGGCTGGCACTGGCGGTAACCACTGTCCATCAGCCCACTCTGATCGTTCTTGATGAACCAACCGCCGGGCTTGATCCCCGGGCCAGTCATGAAATCCGGGAGCTGATTCGCCAGATGGTCAACAATAATCAGACGGTTCTGTTTTCCTCTCACGATATGGAAGAAGTGGAAACCCTGGCCGATCGCATTATTTTTATGAACAATGGTCAAATCATTGCCGAAGGAGCACCGGCAAAACTGATTGCCGAAAACGACGTTGCCAATCTTGATGAACTGTATCTGAAATTGACCCGAACACCGGCTGTTCAGCCGATCAATTAGAAAGAGAAGGTGTTAAATATGAATACTATTTTTATGCTGTCCCTCAAATCAGCCCTGCGGGAACCGTTTTTACTGTTCTGGTCGATTGCGGTGCCGATTGCCGGTACCCTCATTTTAGGCTATCTGGTTCATCAACCCGCCTATACGATTCGTATCACAACGGCGATGATGGCCATGGGAATTTTGTTTTATGGCCTGACGACCACCGTGTTTACACTGCTGGCACAGCGTCGTCGGGGAGTCTTTCAGTTGCTCAAAGTTACCCCGCTACCACTGTCGGCGTTTGTTGTCAGTACCTCTGGGGCCGGTACCCTGGTTTCATTGATTTGCGGCCTGCTGGTCTTGACGGTTGGCAGTCTGGCTTTTCAGATTGGTCTTTCCCCAGAAGCGCTATTGATGACTGGGCTAGTCTGTCTGCTGGCAGCAATGGGCTATGTTTTTCTGAGCTTTTTTGTCTCCCGTCTTTGCCGAACCGAAGCGCAAACCAGTATCACCGCAAATCTTATTTCGATGAGTCTGCTGTTGCTCAGTGACGCTTTTTATTCCCTTGATGCGGCCCCGGCCATTGTTATTCAGCTTAGCCGACTCAATCCCTTCCAATGGTTTCTAAACGGTCTGCGGGGTGCTCTCCTTCGGGATTATCTGCAATGGCGCTTAAGTTTGTTCGTGCTGGCCGGCTTTCTTGGGTTGGCGTTATTACTGGCGATCTGGTCATTGAAAGCGACCGATCAGCATTAACTAAATCGTCTGGTCATTCGCTCAAGCTCTCGTTTGATCGGCCAGAGCTGGGTTTTTATGGGGTTGAATGGCGCACCGAGCATTAGCCCAACCATTGAAAAAGAACAAGACATTTAAACAAAAAGCCATTATAATAACAGCAGGATGAGCTGTTTAAAAAGGAAATGAAACGCATCTGTCATTATTATAGGTGGGTCAATGACACAATGTGGCTTAATTAAACGGTCGGGTAAAAAACGAGGAGGGGCTGGTCAATGATGATTTTAGTAGCTGACGATGAGAAGGATATTCGTAACTTATTAAAAATTAGCCTTGAAGAAAATGGATACACGGTTGTTACGGCAGAAAATGGAAAGCAGGCGATGGAGATAATTGAGAATCAGCTGATCGATCTGGCCATATTGGATGTGATGATGCCAATTTTGGATGGTTTTAACCTGCTGCGAAAAATACGTCAAACAAGCACAATCCCGGTGATTTTTCTGACGGCCAGAACTGATGAGATGGACAAGATTTTGGGACTGGGACTGGGAGCGGATGATTATCTGGCTAAACCCTTTTCGATTGCTGAGCTGTTGGCCCGGGTCGGCGCCCAACTACGTCGAAGCAATGAGTATCATGAGCCCCCAGCCGCTACAGTGTTGTGGCTTACTTACGAAAAATTGACGATCGACACGGAAAGCTGCTGTGTGTATAAAGCTGGAAATCCCATTGAATTAGGCGCAAAGGAGTACAAATTACTGCTCTATTTTATGGAAAATCCCGAGCGGGTTTTTACAAAGCAACAGCTTTATAATGCGATCTGGAATGAAGCCTTTTACTACAATGATAATACCGTGATGGTTCATATCAGCCGACTGCGAAATAAAATAGAGGATGATCCACAAAAACCTGAATACCTGAAAACCATTCGGGGAATTGGTTATAAACTTCACTATATACGGCCAAATCGATGATAAAAAAGCTTTCAAATCAGTTTCTTTCCAGTTATCTGTTTGTACTTCTGCTGACAACAATGGTTACGACTCTGGCAGTGGTGCTTTTGTCTTTCGCAAGCGGATTGATAGAGGGGCGGCTTGTCAAGGCGCAGTATCCGGCAAGGGCCATCATTAAGGAGGATTATAATCAGATCGACTCGTCAGTAGTGGTTAAGAATGGTGGCGGGGTGCAGGTTGTCAACAAGGACTACCAGGTGGTTTATTCACAAGGACTTGATACCATCGGGAAAAGTCAGCTAAGTGCTGAGGAGTTCACGGCATTTCTGATGGAAAGTTCAGACAAACCCTATCACTACGATATTGTTTATCAGCCTCAGGGGGAGTATTGGCTGATTGTGACATTTCCGACTTCCATTCGCCTGAATTTTTCTGTGGTGCATAATCCGGCGGCGGTTCCCGATGATGTGGCAATGGCAAGTAGAGTGATTGCCGGAGTTAGCCTGATTTATCTGACTATTTTAGCGTTATTGGCGTTCGGGTATTCACGTTTCATGGCGGCGCAAATTACCGATCCGCTTCGTCAGCTCAGCGAAGGAACCCGGCTGTTACGGGCAGGGGATTATAGCGCTCGAGTCGATTTGAAACTGAAGAATGAATTTGCCAATCTGCAAGAGACCTTTAATGACATGGCCGTCAGGATCGAGCAAGAAATGACCTTGCGAAAAAAATCGGAAAATGACAGACGGCGTCTGATTCTTGATATTTCACACGATCTGAAGAATCCGTTGGCCAGCATCCAGGGATATACCGAGCTTTGTATGAATAAAAAGGATTTGTCGGAGCAGGAACGAAAGGAGTATTTGCAGGCCATTTATCAAAATAGTCACAGAGCGAATCTTTTGCTTGCAGATCTGTTTGAGCTTTCGCAGATGGACAGCCCCCAGTTTTTGCTCAAACCGGTAGAAACTGAAGTTTGCGAGTATCTCCGTCAGATTTGTGGAGCCCTTATCCCACCGCTTGAACAGGCGGGATTCCAGTATGAATTTGATATCCCCGAAAAAAACATCCTGGTAAGACTGGACCCACCGCGTTTTAGCCGCATTTTTCAAAATCTTACCGATAATGCTGTGCGTTACAATAAGCCGGGAACCGTAATATCGGTGTCGCTGCGAGAAGAAAATACCGATGTCGTTATTTGTTTTACCGATGATGGCTGCGGAATTCCGGAGTATCTGGTTGAAGATATTTTTAAACCCTTTGTGAGGGTGGATGATGCCCGCAATTCGCAAACCGGCGGTAGTGGCCTGGGCCTTGCCATTGCAAAAGAAATTGCCCGGGCGCATCAAGGTGATTTGGCGCTGGACATTAAGCATAACAACGGCAGTGCATTTATGATTAGGATTCCGAAGATTTAAGGTAAATTTATGATTCCAAACAGCTTTATGACAGAGCGACCTGATATGATAGCGTCGTACTGAAAGTAATGCTGTTTTTTATTTGTCGGGACAATCAAAAAAGAATCGAAATCAGGAGCCGAACGCTTTATGGTAATCGGAATTCGGTTTGACAACCGTCTTAATAAAAAAACAGGGAATAACGTTAAAAATGAGGAGAAAAAATGATACAAACAACAGGATTTTTGATATTGACGCTTTTGGCTGCCGCTGCTTTGGCAGCAACGTTTGTTTTTGGACTACAGGTGCTCTTTGCCCGCTTGCGAAATAAGACCCGGGTAAAGCAAGTTGCCCACTTAAAAAGGGCCGCACAATGCTTGGCTGCCGTATGTGTTGTTAATCTGGCGCTGGTTGTATTTACGCAATTGACCGCTTCGACACCGCCAATCACGGATGAAGATGGCAAGGCCATAAAAAACAGTATCGCCGAGCTAAAAGCAGTGGAATTAAATGGCCATCAGCAGTGGATTAGTATCAGAGGCTGGGATAAAAACAAACCGGTTTTGTTGTTTCTGGCAGGTGGACCAGGCGGGACGCAGATGGCAGCGGTGCGGTATGAACTGTCAGAGCTGGAGAAATACTTTGTTGTCGTCAACTGGGATCAGCCCGGTTCCGGTAAATCTTATGGTGCGGAAAAGATAAATAATATTACGGTCCAAACCTATATGGATGACGGTTATGCGCTGACTGAATACTTGAAAGAGCGGTTTGCGCAGGAAAAAATTTATCTCATGGGCGAGTCATGGGGAAGTGCCCTGGGGATTTTTTTAATCAAAGCATTTCCTCAGTCATATCACGCATTTATTGGAACCGGACAGATGATCGATTTTGCTGAAACGGAACGGCTGGATTACCAGAAGGCCATGGAAATTGCCCATGAAAAGGGGGATGAAAAAGTGATTGAGAAATTGCAGGAAAATGGCATGCCCCCTTATTATGGCGATACTATTACCTGGAAAAGTGCAGTCTATCTAAACTACCTGAGTGCGTATATGGCGAGTAACCCGGCCATTGATAATCCCGGATATAATACCCTCCGTGATATTGGTGCTTCCGAATATGGACTTCTTGATAAAATAAATTATGTTCGCGGGATCATTAATACCTTTAATAACGTTTATCAGCAGCTTTATGAGATCGATCTAAGAACCGATTATAATAAACTGGAGGTGCCGGTTTATTTCTTTCTGGGCCGTAATGATGTCAATGCACCAACGGCGCTGGTTGAAGAATATCTACAGGTACTGCAAGCCCCTGAAAAGGAAATTATCTGGTTTGAGCATTCTGGTCACAGTCCCTGGATCAACGAGAGAGACCGGTTTGTCGATCAGGTGATTACCACTTTTTTAGCAATTAATCCGGAGGAGTAAGAAAAAAATCAGAGCTTTTTAAAGATAACCGGCACCTGTTTATTTTATGTAGCTTTAATTAAATGATTGAACCAGCAGGGTTGATTTTTGGTTAATAAAGCAATAAAATAGAGATAATGGATCGGTAAAAAAACAGGAGGTTTGTTTCCGATGGAAACAGTGGGATCATGATGAGTAACAATTCGTATGACGCTAATCTGCAAATGGAGCTGGAAAACCTGATCATACAGGATTATCACAAGCTATATTCCTGTGCATTCAGAATGATCGGCAATCATCAGGATACCGAGGACGTGCTGCAGAATTCGTTTTTACAGGCATATAAAAATCTAAACACGTTCAGAAGCGAATCAAAATTATTCACCTGGTTATACCGGATTGTCATAAATGAATGCTACAAGCATTTCAACTATATAAACAAGCTGCCATTGGTTAAAATTACTGAGGATTTAGGGGTTACTGAACAAGAATTTTTTGACAGCATCGAATACACCGATAATTTTGACGATGATCTGGTTATTGATGAATTGCGGGAAAAATGTCTGCAGGCTTTTTTAAAATGCCTGCCCAAAAAACAGCGGGTCTGTTTTTTGTTAAAAACTTGTACTGGCCTTAAAAACAAAGAAATTGCCGAGATCCTTAATATGTCGGTTGAAAACGTCAAGGTGACCCTGTTTAGAGGAAGAAAGCAGCTCCAGGAATTATTTGAAATGCGGTGCAGCCTGATTGACCCAGAAAAACCATGTAAATGTCAGCTCTGGATAAAGTTCATGAAGGACCACAGCCTCCCGCTGCCGACTGGCTATCAGCAGATAAAAACAGATGAACTGCGGAAAACCCATTTTAAGAATTTGTCATTACTGGAGAAAATCGACTACTTGTATACGGTTGAGCAAAAATATGATCAAAAAGAAATTGCTGACAAAATAAAAAAAATTGCGGCAAATATTGTGTAACCTTTTTTAAAAACCGATATCTAAATTAATATAGAGCAATTTAAAAAGAATTGCGAAAATAATTATTTGGAGGATATCAATTTATGAATGAAAAAATTGTTGCACCATGTGGGATTGATTGCTTTAATTGTGAAATGTACACAGAGAATGTTACCCCTGAATTTCAGGAAAGACTGTCAGGGACAACCAAGATACCGGCCGAAAAAATAACCTGTGCAGGCTGTACCGATGGGAACATCTGTCTGCTTTTGAAGATGCAGGGGAAAAGCTGCAAAACCCTGGATTGTGTCAAACAAAAGGGCGTTGACTATTGCTTCAACTGTGCTGATTTTCCCTGTCGTTATCTGATGCCGCTGGCTGATGGAGCGGGGAAATTTCCTCAGAATATCAAGCTATATAACCTCTGCCAGATGAAAAAAATTGGCCTGGACAATTGGATTGAGCAGGCGGCAGAGATTCGTCATACCTATTTCAACAAGAAAATTGCCATCGGTGAGGGTGGCAGTACGGAGTGATTCGTTCTTAGCGGAGCGGCGCTTTTGATAACCAGAATCGGGTAGGGCAATAAGGGTCTGATGCGATCACAAACATCTTTGTGATCGCATCAGACCCTTTTTTTTATTTAGGAAAACTGGCTTTTTTTATCGTCATTCCGGTGAAGAACTGATTAAAGCAAACAATGATGAAAGCGGCGAGGAGTGAATAAAGAAAGCCGGTGATGCTGATATTATCGACAAAAGAGTCGGCAATCATGATCGTCCAGGCATTGACAATCAGGCTGAATAAGCCCAGAGTCAGTAGATTCAAAGGCAGCGTGATCAGCAAAAGAATTGGCTTTATGATCAAATTGACGATCAGCAGTACCAGGCCCATAGCCAGCAGCGCTGGGATGCTGCCGATCCAAATGGCCGGAAAGACCAGGGACAGCAAATAAATAGTCAGGATAATTGACAGATATTTAAGAAACAGTTTTGTCATCGTAACCTCCTCAATAACTATTTGACTCGGATTGAAAGCTGGACTTCATCGGTGCAGATATCAATCAGATCATAGGGTTCATCATCGTTTAAGGCTCGTAAAAGAGCCATCACATCAAGCACCAGTTCTTTCATTGAGTGGACAGAGATCTGAGAAGATGAACCGCCAGTGGATCTTTGGGGGATAAATAAACAGGCAATCGACAAAAGATCAAGACAGCAGTCGAGTAATTCTTCTAAAATATACAATTGGATGGGGAAGGGCATTTTTATGAACCGTTTGTCCTTTAGCTGAAGGCGAATCCATAAGCAGCGAAATCCCCTAGTCGACATAGACCCGTACCTTGATCATCGACTGACTGCTTTCATCCCAGGCTTCGACATCAATGATGTTGGGTTCGTCAAGGGTGCCATTAATGACCTCTTCAATAATTTTGGCAAAGTCAATGCTGGAAAAATCGATCCCCTTGGCTTCCATGTCCTGGCGGGCATCCGGGGGAACCATGGCAGTCATGCGGTCGGCCATTTCACCGATGGTAGTCAGCAGCCGGATCGGGATATTAACGTTGACATTGACGGTATTATTGTCAGAGGTCACTTTGATCTTGAAAAATTTGTAGTCTTGTTTAAGCCTGGCAACAGCCTGTACCGGGATCACTTCGTTCGTCGCATTCAGTGCTTCAAGCAGCTCCATCGCTTCGGCAGCCGTAATCTGCCCTTTTTCAATCATTTCCAGGATACGTTGTTGTTCGCTCATCATTAAATCTCCCTTTTTTTATAAATTTTTAAGACGTTCCGTTGCTTCTTTTGAAGAAATCTCACCTTTTGACAGTTGATCAATAATTTCGTTTCGGGTCGCACTAATGGCTGCCTTTTCCTTTAACAATTCTTTTGAGGGGATCTCGTAGCCGAGACCCTTAATCACCGTGTCCAATTTACCACGAACTGTCGGATAGGAGATCCCCAGTTCTTTTTCAACATCCTTGATGTTCCCTCGACACTTGATGAATACCTTGATAAATTCCAGATCGTCATCGGGTAGGCGACAGAATTCACAGGGGTGAAAATCGCCTTCGATGGTGGTGGTGCATTTGGGACAGTTTAATTTGGTTATTGAAAGCTTTTCACCACAGACAGGGCATTTGCCCGGAGCTTTGTACTTCATAATTTTCACCAGTCCTCTGATTTATTTGATTATAATATACTTCATTACATTAAATATGTCAATTAAAATATTAATATAATTAATTTTTTAATTGATAATATTAATATATAAATAATAGATATGATAATCGCAGCGGTAGCTGCAAATATCGGATGATTTTGGCTGGCAATGCCAAAGCGTGATCTGGTCTTGTATCAAAAAGCATGATATGATAGTCTTAAAAAAGTTCCGGCTGGTGAAAGAAGTGATAGCCAAACCGCTTTGCAGTTTTTATGGTGTGGCCGGTCGATGGATTTGTCAAGCGGTTTGCTGGGATAGTGCAGGTCATCGATTCAGGTGCCTGTTGCGTTCCGCTGATACCAGGTTCGCTTTTTTGCGTGACTGGGAAAATAGCATCGTGAATAGAAGATTAGTTTAAATAAAGGAGCAGGCAATTGTATTTTGATGAATATGGTAACAGTGAAAAAACAACCATTGTATTTCTACATGGGGCAGCCTTGACCGACACCTTCAGTAATCAGTATATTTTTCAGCAGGACTATCATCTGGTTGTTCCCCATCTTTATGGATCGGGGCGGGAAGTAGAAGAAAGCTATGAACCGCAAAAGACAATTGCGGCCTTAGTCGATTTAATTCGATCTTTAAATAAAAACCCGGTTATACTGGTTGGCCACTCGCTGGGCGGTGAACTGGCTGTGGCCCTGGTATCCCAGCATCCGGAGCTTTTTGAGCGGGCCGTGTTTTTAAGTCCCTGGGTGTGCGCAACCCAAAAATCCATTGATCGCTTTGTACGACTGGGGATCTGGACACAACGGACATCCAGGCTGTCAGGATTGCTGCGGTTGCAGGCGAAATACTGGCATTTGTCCAAGATGCAGGAGGATTTTCTGGTTGACTACACCAAAAAAATCACTCCCGAACAGTATGTGGCCTGGTTTAAAGATCGAATTTTTCTGGATGAACAACCGAATTATGCCAAGGTAAAAATTCCCATGCTGGCAGTTTGCGGCGAAAAAGAATTCAGTGAGATTAAAACGTCGGTTGTTGAGCTGGGCAACCGCAATCAGAATTGTCAGACACTTTTTTTAAAAGGGGGGCGACATGATTTTCCCCTGCGAATGCCAGCGGTGTTAAATCCGCTGCTGAGCGACTTTTTTAGCTGTGGCATGATAAAACAAGAAACGTAAAGGCGACGAGGGAGACTAATGGTTGCAATAGATTTTTCAGGCAATTGGAGATGACAGAAACTTGATGTATTAATCAAGGCAAAGAAAAAACAATGAACCGGTGGTGAAAGAATGACAAACAGTAAAATGATTGATAAAGCGGCCGATTTACAGAAGGCCCTGCGGATTGACTGCGAAAAATGCTGCGGTTTGTGTTGTGTCGCCTTATATTGCATGAAAACCGATGGGTTCCCGGCGAATAAAGCTGCGGGGGTACCCTGTCGGCACCTGCGGTCAGATTTTCGTTGTGATATTCACGACAGCCTGGCAGAGCAAAAGATGAAAGGGTGTCTGGGCTACGACTGCTTTGGCGCTGGCCAGAAGGTGACTCAAAAGATGGGGGAAAATAGGAATTGGAAAACCAATCCCCAAAAAGCGAAGGAGCAGTTTCAGGTCTTTATGGTGGTGTTTCAGCTGCATCAAATGGCCTGGTACCTGCTGGAAGCCCTGACCCTGAGTTCCGATCATAAGCTGCAAACCGCAATCGAATCTTTGATCGCAGAAAATGAGCAGATGACGGCGGCAACGCCAGAAGAAATTTTAAGCCTGGACCTTGGGGCCTATCGTGAAAAAGTTAATTTGGTTCTTAAACAGGTCAGTCATCAGTGGACGGTGATACCCGCTGATAAAAAGGCACCCAAAGATTTTTTTGGCAAGAATTTGAGGGGGAAGAATTTTGATGGTCGAGATTTCAGTATGGCACTGATGATCGCTACCAATCTGGAAGGAGCCAGCCTGCGCGGAACCAATTTTTTGGGTGCGGACCTTCGTGATGCCAACGTCAAAAATACCGATTTAAGCAAGAGTCTCTTTTTAACCCAGATGCAGATTAATGCGGCCAGCGGAAATGAAAAAACAAAGCTGCCAAGAAACCTGGTGCAGCCTGCGCACTGGTAGCGGTGAGGTGAACGGATCATCATCAATAGCGGTATGGTGATTAGCAGAAATCAAAATACCTCCGAATGAGAGGGTCTGCGTAATTTGAATCGGGAGAAAAAGGATGCAAATAACAGTATTAGTTGACAACAACACGTATATTGATCAGTATTTTCTGGGTGAGCCAGCTTTGAGTTTTTATATTGAGGAGGGAGGGCAGAAAATTTTGTTTGATACCGGATATTCGGATGTTTTAATCCACAATGCTAAAAAACTGGGAATTAATTTAAATCAGCTGGATACCATTGTATTGTCCCATGGCCACAATGATCATACTGGCGGACTGGCATATCTGGTGAATCAGAGGAGTCTACAAAACACAAAGCTGATAGCCCATCCGCAGTGTTTTAATCAAAAACAGGATGAAGGTGAAGCAATTGGTTCGCCACGATCACGGGAGCAACTCGATCAGTGCTGCCAGCTGTCATTGACCGCTCAGCCTACCTGGCTGACGGATAAGCTTTTATTTCTGGGGGAAATTCCCCGGCGGTTTGATTTTGAAGGGCAAACGCCGATTGGGGAAATTCTTGAAAATGGGGAGTGGCTGACCGATCGGGTTTGGGATGATTCGGCTCTTGTCTATCAAAGTGATGCAGGGCTTTTTATTATCACCGGCTGTTCCCACAGCGGTATCTGCAATATTATTGAGTATGCCAAAGAAATCTGTCAAGATGATCGGATTAACGCGATAATCGGCGGCTTTCATCTCTTTGAACTTGATGAACAGCTCTTTAAAACCCAGGCTTATTTTTTCGAAAATCAAATAAAAAACCTTTACCCCTGTCATTGTGTTTCTTTTACGGTAAAAGCTAAATTAAATGAAACGATTCCAGTTGCGGAAGTCGGCGTGGGATTAGCCTTAAAATGGTGATATAACCGAAAGGAACAGAATTAATCAATCCAGCGACTAGCGACGAAAGCGTCCTTCGGCAAAGATGGCTCCGCCAATCACCAAAACGGCACCAAGCATCTGAATCGGCTCAAGAATTTCGCCCAAAAATAGAACTGAGAAGAAAACTGCAGACAGCGGTTCAAGGTATCCCAGAATGGCGACTGACTGAACCGGCAGATGATCAATCGAAGAAAAATACAGATAACAGCCGATGCCGGTATTAAGCAGACCCAGAATCAGAATAAACGGCCAGTCCGCAGGAACAATGCCGATAACAAAGCCCTGGCGCAAGCCCACAAAAAGGGCGACGGTTAAAAAACTGAGCAACAGTTGAAGTGTGGCGTTGCGCATCCCAGTGATGCTGATCGCTTTTTTATTAAAAATCACCATCAGTGCATACATGATTGCCGACATTCCGCCGCAAAAAAGCCCCCAGGTGGTTTTTCCATCGCTGATCGCCTGAATATTAATGAGCAGTATCCCGCATAGAACCGCCATAAAGCCAATCACTTTGGGACGGGTAAACCGCTCTCCAAACAGTAGCGGGGAAAGCACCATTATAATCACCGGGCCGCAATAGTAGGCCAGCGAGGCAATGCTGACACCAATCTGCTGATAAGCCTCGTAAAGGAACATCCAACTGGTACCCATGGCAATACCGGAGATAACCAGATAAAAAAGATGCAATCGGTTTTGGTTAAGACAGAGTTTAAGGCCGGATCGCTTAAACAAGGCTACCAGCAGCAAGCTGCCAATTAAGGTGCGTAAAAAGACAATTTCATAACTGGAGAGGGCAATAAAACTGGCAACAATGCCGTTTGTTCCAAATAGCAGCAGGGCTGAGAGGTATTTTAGATAGGCGTGTTTCATGGGTGTCATTCCTTAATTTCTTGATATTTTGATATTTTGATATAAAAAATATATCATAGACAAAAGAATAGCAAAAGCGAATGTTTTGCATAGTTAGTATGATAAAAACAGATAGATGGAAGCGGATGCAGATGGATACATATATTCTGAATTGAAGAGTGGATTGCGGGTTTCTAAGACTGCCCGCGCATCCCGAGTTGAAAACGATCTTTACCGCTAAAAAGCTGTGTGGATGGCGCAGTAGTTTTGGTTAAGCCCAAGGGTTGATTTTTTCAGGATAAACCAATAGAATAGAGTTAATGAAAAAAAGCTGTGTAAATATGAAAGGAAACAAACATATGAGAATGAGCAAGGAAGATAAGATCCGGATTCTGATCGATGCCCTTGATGCGGTGATGGTGATTCCCAACCATATTGAAGAGTCGGTTCGGGATGCATTGCGAAATGCCTTAAGAACCATTGAAAAACAAGAGGAAGCCAATGATTAGGAGAATAGTTTGAAAATATCAAAAAAAGATGCGTTGATGTGGTTTGAATTTTTTGCAATGCTGCCGGAAGATGAGGAACTGATGGCTAATCAGCAGGAAATCGTCTATGCAACCTTTGCTCAGATTGAGGCAGCCATTGAACACCGTAACGCCAAACTGAAAAAAGACATTAAAAACCTGAAATCCCTGGAGCAGCGCACCCTTTATGTTGGGGATGAAAGCAAGTTTCCTCCGGGTTGCCGTTCCTGCCTCTTGGGGACGGGTTTAAGTGCGATCCGCAAAACCAATAAATGCAATATCGAATGTAAGTTCTGCTACAACTACGGCGAACTTGACGATATTGCCCCAGTGGGCGAAGGGTTATGGGAAATTGGCGGTACTAAATTCTACGAAAAAGATCTTGATCTGCTGCTTTCGATCCAACAGCATCCCACCGGGATGGCCTACGTCTTTTTAGAGCCGTTTATGGAAATTGAATTGTATTATCCGGTGATTAAAAAATTCAGTGCGGCCGGTATTTATCAGCATCTTTATACCAATGGAACCCTGGCCACCGAAGAAAGCTTAAAGGCTCTGGGAGCTGCCGGTTTAAACGAAATCCGCTTTAATTTGGGGGCTTCTAACTGCTCCGATAAGGTGATTGAAATGATTGCGACGGCTAAAAAATACATTGCCCATGTCGGGATTGAAACGCCGATGACACCCGAATTTTTTGACGCCTTTTTACAGAGAAAAACAGCCATTCTAAAAACCGGACTTGATTTTATCAATTGTGCTGAACTGCACCTCAATCCGAATAATATTGACAATTATATGGGTGAGCAGATGTATATTGCCCGACGGGGTTATATCTCCCCGATCTGGAGTCGTGAGCTGACCCTGAAACTGATGGCCATTGCCGACACCGAAAACTGGGATCTGGTGGTTCATGATTGCTCAAATGATACCAAGTTTGCCAGAGGGCTAAACTTAAGTGGCAAAACCGGGATGTGGTTTGGTGCCAGTAACTATGGCTGTGAATTTTCCCGGATTCCCTATGCCTTTTTTCTGCCGATTTTGCGGGATGAGGGCTTTGAATTTCTGACTGAAGAAGAACTGCCAGCAGCTTATCGGCCGCTGACCATTTAAAAAGGGATGACCTTAGTGGCGGTTGGCAATAGAAAAAGCGATGAAATTTGCAGCGCTGTATTGACCCAGGGGGGAGAAAACGTGACCAGGTACCCAATCCATCCAGATTTTAAAAAATATGAAAAAATCAAAACACCCATTCCCGAAAGACTGTTGCCGCTAATGAATGGGGTGATTGAACGAAGCTTCAATAAACGGCCGCCGGAGCCAGGGGTTCGTGAAACCCGAAAAGTAATCAATGGCTATCAAAACGAACCGGTGGAACTGATTATTTATGAGCCGGAAGCGTCAGGAGAACAGCTGCCCTGTCTGATCTATCTTCATGGTGGTGCCTTTGTACTGAAATCGGCCGCCTTTCATAAGCGGCTGATCTGCGACTACGCCAGCCATACCCCCTGCAAGGTGGTCTTTGTAGATTACCGGCTGGCGCCCCAGCATCCTTTTCCGGTTGCGTTGGAGGATTGCTACGCTGCCCTTAACTGGGTCTATAAGAATGCCACTGAAATTGGCATCGATCCTCGCCGAATTGGGGTTGGCGGGGACAGTGCCGGCGGCGCTCTGGCCGCCGGTCTGTGTCTGATGGCCCGGGATCGAAGGGCGCCGGAGCTTTGTTTTCAGATGCTGATTTATCCGGTTACTGATGCCCGGCTTAACACCCATTCGATGAAAGAATACATCGACACACCGCTATGGAACGCAAGGCAGAACGAAAAGATGTGGAAACTCTATTTAAAGAATGGCTGTTCATTGGAACGGGGCTATGCATCGCCGATGGAAGCCGCTTCGTTTGTTAATTTACCGCCAACCTACGTGGAAGTGGCAGAGTTTGATTGTCTTAGGGATGAAGGCATTCTTTTTGCTGAGACCCTGAAGGAAAACGGAATTACAGCAGAATTGCATCAGACCAAAGGAACCATCCACGGCTTTGAAATCGCCGAAGACAGTCAGCTTGTCAGACAAAGTCTTAAAAAACGGGTTGAGGCCCTGAAAAAGGCTTTTTACGACAGCGAAACTGAGCTGGATCGATGATGCTTAGACGGGTTTGCTGCGGTCGCACTATTCCCTGATCCATGAAAAGACGTATTCCAGGTGCTGTGGCAAGGTTAGTTCCGGCGGTGCGGTGGTAACAAAATGTCCGTTGATGTTGCCTTCCTGGGTGGCAAAATCAAAGTGGGCCGCAGCTATGCCCAGGTCAACCCGCTGGATATCGTAGGCAAAGGCCTTACTGTAGCCCGGTTCTTTTGCCTCATAAAAATGACAGTTACCATTGATTAAGACAACTCGCCAGGGTTGTTTATTGGAGGCCGATGGCCCCAACCGCACCATTTCCAGAGCAAAGGCCAGATCGCCGGCGGCCGCTTCGGTCAGCGGGGTCTGAAAATCGTTATAAAAAAACAATTGCGGCCAGTTTTTACGCTGATCGGCCTTGATTAGTTTACGCATTGCTTTTTCCTTAAAATGTTTGTGGTCGGCAGCGTAGCCATAGGGGCTGATAATCGGAAAAAGTTCACCGTTATCGATGTGCATTGCTGTAGAAAAACTGCGGCGGTCAAAGGTGCCCCCTAACCAGCAGGTGCCCAGGCCCAGATCTGCTAGAAAAAGAACCAAGGCTTCAAATTCGTAGCCGAGAGCTTCCAGGGCCATGGGTTCCGGGGTAATTGTTGTACCAATATAGTGACTGGCCCCCTTGATGACCCCGTAGGTACCAAGCTTTTGGGTGGTTGGGCCAGGCTTGATATCAAGAGTGTGAAAGGTGATCGTTGGGCCAAAAGGATTTTCCAAGGTTTTTATAAAATCTGCAATGGCGTTTATTTTATCGGCTTCAATGACCCGTTCCGAATAATTTCGGACGCTATAACGTTTTTTTACGGTTTCTTCAACTGGAAATTTAATCTTCATAGTGATTCTCCTTCGAATAATGATTCATAGGCATTTGCCAAACGGGATGCAGACGTTGCAGTACGTTCGTAATTCCCTAAAATACAAAACAGACAATATTTTAGACAATTATATTTTACACAATATAACCGGCGGTTGTCAATGACAATCGCCGGTTTTTAAACAGCAAGAAGTTTTGAATTTTTTAAGCCTGCCATCAGGCTGTTTAGGGGGTAAATTATTTTGTTTTGTCCTGCAGTTTTTTTAATGCGGAAATAAAAAAGTCGGGATGTTCATAGTGGATGTCATGGCCGGATTTAATGGTTATGGTTTCGCAATTGGAGAGGCAAGACTGAACCTTTTCGGCATCGGCATCACTATTGGCGGCATACAAAACGCCGTCCTGACCATAATTCGTTTTAGCTTTGAGATAAATCGTCGGACTCAGGATCGCTTTGAGCATGGTTTCCTGATCGACCCCATGTAGCCATGAACCGTCGTAAAATGTTTCGCCAAAGGCCAGATCATAATGATCAATGGTGTTCATCAGTCGCATCCAGGAATAGGGAATCCAGAAAATTCGGGGTCCCTGGTCGGGGTGCTCTTGGCGGAATGTTTCGACGGCTAGCACCACCCGCTCTTTCAGACCGCCAAAAAGGGACGTCATGTAACCATTTTTAAAATAATAAACAACAAAATCGGTTTCCTCATTTTGGCTCAGAAAGCCGTGAATGGTCAGAAAGGTATCTTTCCAGGCGAAGCAGCCAGCACCTTCTTGCATTTCCGTTGGCGTGACGGAAAAGAGCGGTGGATCTTCAAGAACCAGGCCGCTAACCTGTGCGGGTGCATTGGCGCCCAGCCAGGCAGCCAGAATACCGCCGGAAGAATGACCGGATACGAAACATTTTTCACCGATGATATGCTCCATAAACCAGATCAGCGCCTGGCCGTTTGCCGCACAGGAATAAAGCGCTGGATCATGACTGGATTGACCGTGGCCAAAGCAGTCCACCGCAAAGACATGATAGTTTTTCGATAATTCAGGCAGAACCGCCGCATAATCCTCCCAGGATACGCCCTGACCGTGGATTAACAGCAGGGCAGGGCCGTTATCTGGGCCCTCACCATAATTAATAACCGAACCATTATCCAGCATGGCTGTTTGTTCTGTAAAGCCAGCGGCGAAAGTCTGTTTGAGAGAGCGATCATCGATCGGATGTAAGTTGCTGTAAAAATAATAAACAAGGACACTGGCAATGCCGATGGCCACAAAAATCAGAACAATCAGAAACAGTTGCATTTTTTTAATCTTCACTTTCGTTATCCTTTGTGGTTTGATCGGCATCACCCAAACTTTGCTTAAGAAATTCGAACTGACTGATGAATCGATTGGCATCAATCAGGGCCAGACCGCCTTGATTTTCGTCACCCAGAATCATCAGGCTGTCGCCGGGATTGATCTGGAAGACTTCCCGGGCTTTTTTGGGAATTACAATCTGTCCCCGCTCGCCAACAATCACCGTACCAAAAACGTGTTTGCCTTTTGGCGGTAGGGCCATTCCGGCTGTTTCGGTGCCGTTGACAAGGGTATCAAGAGAAATGTTATAAAGCGCTGCTAGGGCAATACATTTATTCATATCCGGTAAGCTTTCGCCGCTTTCCCATTTAGCAACGGCTTGTCGGGAAACGGCGATTTTTTCGGCCACATCTTCCTGCGTGTACTGATTTGTTTTTCGCAGGGTTTGTAAATTCATACTAATCATATTTTTCATATTATCACCACCTGTGCCTATTTTATCAGGTTTTGGCAATGACATCCATCAATTGATGTTAACATAATGCTGCAAAAAATGTCAGCTTTGGTTGCTTTATGGGACATCGTCACGTTTATCCACAATGGGAAAAAAGGGTGAGAACAATCAGTGATAAAAGATAGCAAGAATGGTCAAAACAAAACTTGCAAAATCTGATAAAATATCAAAGGCAAAATAAGGAGGGCGATGTGGATAAGAACAATGTCGCAAAAATTTCAGCAGTAATTCAATTTATCGAAACGCATTTAACGGAGAAGATGGATTTGAATCGTGTCGCAATGGCCGTCCATTACTCAAAATATCATCTGCATCGAGTCTTTTCGAGTATGGTGGGCTTAACGATCCATGACTATGTTCAGCGCCGCCGGCTGACAGAATCAGCATGGTTATTGGTTTTTTCGGATAAACCAATAATTGACATAGCGGCTGTGGGCGGATATGAAAGTCAGCAGACCTTTACAAATGTTTTTACTGCAATGTATAAGCAATCACCTAATAGATATCGGGAAAACGAAAAATTCTATCCCTTACAATTAAAATTTAGAGTAGAAGGTAATTACGGAATGCTTAACTGCAAAGAGATACCCAAATGGCCTATTACACTTGCAACCGAAGCAGATATTGATTGTTGGATGGACTTAGTTAGACTGATCATTGATGGCTTCCCGCATTTAGATCAGGATGAGTATGCTGCGGTACTAAAAATCTATATCAGCAAGAAGCAAGCGCTGATTTTAAAAGATGATACTATTGCGGTGGGAATCATGCTGTTCTCTTTTGAAACCGGCAACATTGATTTTATGGGCACACATCCGTTTTATCGGAATAAAGGGATACCCAAGGCATTTATTGATAAGGTGATGGGGGAGTTAATTAGTAGAAATGAAATTAGTATTACTACCTACAGAGTGGGAGATAAAGCGGATACCGGACATCGCAGTGCCATTAAAAGCTTAGGCTTTATGGAAGCGGAGCTGCTTACGGAGTTTGATTATCCGACACAACGCTTTGTTTTAATGAGGGAGGTTGCAGATGACAAATCAAAAACAAAACACCAGGTACAAAGAAAAGATCTCAGACACCATTGACTTGATCCCATTTCCTGATGAAATTGCTCATCTTAAGATCATCAACGATAAACTCGACGCTGCTTTGCATCAAGCAAATACTAACGTTGACCGTATTGACAAAGAGTATATGGATGCGAAACGGTATATGGCGGACTATCGTGGCGAGATTGACCCCCATGAAATGTTCCAGAATGAATTGGCACTAAAGCAAATTGACAGAACCGGGGCTTTTTCGGTAGGAAGATGGGAGAAATTAGCCAAGCTCAAAGAATCCCCCTATTTTGCCCGCATCGATTTTCAGACAGAAGAAAGCCAAATCGCAACAAAGCATTACATTGGTCGTTTCGCATTTAGCCATGAGAATGAACTGTTAATCATTGATTGGCGGGCACCCTTTGCCAGTATGTTCTATGATTGCGAGGTTGGCTCGGCAGGATATGATGCCCCAATGGGGAGAATTGAGGGAAAGCTGACGCGCAAGCGCCAGTTCAAAGTAAAAAACGGAATCCTGGAATATGCGCTGGAAAGCTCGGTTAACATTCACGACGATGTTTTACAGCGGGAGCTTTCCCATACCTCGGATGATAAAATGAAATCCATTATCGCCACTATCCAAAAAGAGCAGAATAAAATCATCCGCAATGAAAAAGCCGGAACAATCATCATTCAAGGGGTGGCTGGTTCCGGTAAAACCGCTATTGCCCTACATCGAATTGCTTTTTTACTCTATCGTTTCAAGGGTAAACTGGAAGCAAGAAACGTAATGATTCTATCTCCCAACAAGGTCTTTAGCGACTACATCTCCACCGTTTTGCCGGAGCTGGGCGAGGAACCCATCAGGGAACAGAGTTTTGCCGATATTGCCGAAGATCATTTAGAAGGCATCATTGCCTTTGAAGCAGATAAAGACCCGTTGGAAACGGAGGATGCAAAATGGGCAGCGCGGGTGTGCTTTAAGTCAACACTGGATTTTGTAAAGCAGTTGGATCGATATTTACAGGAGCTTCCCGCCATGATTTTTGATTCGTCCGACTATTCCTTTGGACGGTTTATCGCAACAGCAGATTCGATACAGAGGCGTTTTTATGGTTATCAAAATTATCCTATCAAGAAACGGTTGCGTCTGATAGCCAAGGATATCCATGATTGTTTTGAAGCCGACAATTTCAGGGGTGAGGAAATACCCAAACCAAGAGTCATTCTAAAAAGCTTGATGGCGATGATGAAAGCCAAAAATAGTCTGTCACTATATCGGGGTTTTTACCAGTGGTTGGGTTTACCGGAGATGCTTGAGTTGCCAGCCAGGAAGACCCTGGAATGGGCAGATGTATACCCGTTTATGTATCTTAACGCAGCATTTGAGGGCTTGTCGGAAAGCAAAGTCATCAGGCATTTGGTCATTGACGAAATGCAGGATTATACGCCCATACAATACGCCGTTATCAACCGCCTCTTTCCCTGTCAAAAAACAATTTTAGGCGATTATGGACAGTTGATCAACCCCAATCATCGGCACAGCTTGGCAGATATACAACAGCTTTACCATGATGCGCGGTTGGTGGAGTTGACAAAGAGCTACCGTTCAACCTACGAAATCATCACTTTCGCCAAGGGGATCCAGCCGGTGGATCGGTTAGAGCCGGTGGAGCGGCATGGGGAGGCACCGATAATGATACCATGCAGTGATAAAGAGGATCA
>MTLE01000110.1_pt1 | contig 23915 bp, 22 predicted proteins | sample 1982461 | NCBI WGS metagenome assembly MTLE01 (sample SAMN05712605, study PRJNA340218) | biofilm metagenome | isolation source: sample SPL anode biofilm adapted to -200 mV | place: USA | collected 2012-02-03
CTTGATCTTGTCGGGGCGATGCTGTATAAAATGCCGCCTTCTATCTATGTGCTCTGCTATACGGCAGCGGGGCAACAGAAAATGCGCGAGCAGAAGTAAGATTTTTGGAGAGACAACAATGTCTAGAGTGTGTCAAGTAACTGGTAAGCGTCCGACAGTGGGGAACAACCGTTCTCACGCTAAAAACGCGACCCGTCGCCGTTTCCTGCCTAACCTGCAATCTCACCGTTTCTGGGTTGAAGGCGAGAAGCGTTTTGTAACCCTGCGTTTAACACCGAAGGGAATGCGTATTATCGACAAGCTGGGTATCGAAGCTGTTCTGGCTGATATCCGTGCTCGTGGCGAAAAAGTGTAAGGAGATAAATCATGGCTAAAGGTGCTCGCGAAAAAATTCGTCTGAACTCCAGTGCCGGTACTGGTCACTTCTACACTACGACCAAGAACAAGCGCACCATGCCTGAGAAAATGGAGATCAAAAAATTTGATCCTGTTGTTCGTCAGCATGTAATCTACAAGGAAGGCAAGATCAAGTAATTGGTCTGCTATCCTGAAAAACCCGGTCTTGTGCCGGGTTTTTTGTTATCAGCCCGGGTCATTGCTTCTGACCGGCGCGTTATTTTTTTCCTGTTACTTGATAGGAGCGCACGATGGCTGCTGCAGGTACGCTATTTATTATTTCCTCTCCCAGCGGAGCAGGAAAATCCAGCCTGTTAACGGCGTTATTGTCACGTTATAACAGCGATGGTCGTATGGCACTGTCTGTTTCTCACACCACCCGCGCCATGCGTCCGGGCGAAGAAAACGGCGTACATTACCATTTTGTCAGTAAAGACGAATTTCAGTCCCTGATTGCCCGCGACGCATTCTTTGAATGGGCTGAAGTGTTTGGTAACTATTACGGCACATCAAAAGAATTGATCGAACAGGCGCTGGCCAAGGGTATCGACGTATTTCTCGATATCGACTGGCAGGGAGCCCGGCAAATCCGCGAGCTGTATAGCGAAACACAATCTATTTTTGTGTTACCGCCCAGCTTGCCGGTGCTGGAACAACGCCTGATTGGCCGCGGACAGGATAGTGAAGAGGTGATTGCCAAACGCATGGCGCAGGCAGTCTCTGAAATGTCGCACTATCCTGAATATGACTACCTGATCATCAACGATGATTTTGAACAGGCATTGCAACAATTGCATGCCATTGTACTGGCGGGTCGCGCAAAACTGCGTCCGCAGGCTATTTGTCATGCCGATCTGCTGAATCAGCTACTGGCAGGATAAATTAAAACCAAGTAGAATTTTCACCCTCGATTTATATGGGAGTTTGCTATGGCACGCGTTACTGTTGAAGATGCGGTAAAACAGGTTGGCAACCGCTTTGATTTGGTTCTGGTGGCCGCTCGCCGCGCTCGTCAGCTTGCCGTTCAGGGCAAAGATCCGCTGGTGGACGAAGAAAACGATAAACCAACCGTGATCGCACTGCGCGAGATCGAAGAAGGTTTGATCTCTGATCAGTTCATGGATGCGCAAGAGCGTATCGAACAGCAACAGCAGGAAGCAAGCGAACTGGCAGCCGTGGCTGCACTGACTCAGGATCGTGATTACGGTTTCTAAGCATTCATTTGCTGATTACAAACGGCACCCTAGTGGTGCCGTTTTTGTCATTATTTACAAGTGAGCGGAATAATCGCAAACTGCAGGGTATGGTTTTACGCCGATGGATCGTGAAGCGGGGTCACTTTTGTATCTGTTTGAAGATTTAAAAACATTGCTGGGCACATATTTGCCTGCGGAACAGGTGACTCAGGTCCAGAATGCCTTTCAGGTTGCTCGTGATGCACATGAAGGACAAACCCGTTCCAGTGGTGAACCGTATATCACACACCCGGTGGCCGTGGCGACGATCCTGGCTGAAATGCATCTGGATTATGAAACCATCTCGGCGGCATTGCTGCATGATGTGATCGAAGATACCCCTGTTACCAAAGAGCAGCTGACCGCACAGTTTGGTCCAGCCGTAGCGGAACTGGTGTATGGTGTATCCAAACTGGATAAGCTCAAATTCCGGGATCATAAAGAAGCACAGGCAGAAAACTTCCGCAAAATGGTCATGGCCATGGTGCAGGATATCCGCGTCATTTTGATCAAACTCGCCGACCGCACCCACAACATGCGCACACTGGGCGCCTTACGCCCGGATAAACGTCGCCGCATCGCACGTGAAACACTGGAAATCTTTTCTCCAATCGCTAACCGCCTGGGTATTCATACCTTCAAGACCGAGCTCGAAGAGCTGGGGTTTGAGGCGCTCTATCCGATGCGGGCACGCATTCTGCGCGAATCGGTTAAACGGGCCCGAGGTAATCGCAAAGAAGTCATCGACTCCGTGCATGAGGAGATCTGTGGCCGGTTGCAGGAAGCCGGGATCAAGGCCGTTGTATGCGGTCGGGAGAAAAACCTCTACTCCATCTATAACAAGATGGTGAAAAAAGAGCTGCGTTTTTATGAGGTCATGGATATTTACGCTTTCCGCGTGATCGTTGATGACATAGATACCTGTTACCGTGTGCTCGGTCAGATGCACAGCCTGTATAAACCCCGCCCCGGCCGCTTCAAAGATTATATCGCTATCCCGAAAACCAATGGTTATCAGTCGTTGCACACCTCGTTAGTAGGTCCGCACGGCGTACCGGTCGAGATCCAGATCCGTACCGAATATATGGATCAGATGGCCGATAAAGGGGTCGCGGCCCACTGGGCCTACAAAACCAATGGGGATGCTACCGGCAGTACCGCACAAATCCGGGCGCAGCGCTGGATGAAGAACCTGCTGGAACTGCAGCAAAGCGCTGGCAGCTCATTTGAATTTATTGAAAGCGTCAAAACCGACCTGTTCCCGGACGAGATTTATGTGTTCACGCCGGAAGGCCGGATTCTGGAATTGCCGGCCGGAGCTACACCGGTCGATTTTGCCTATGCAGTGCATACCGATATCGGCAACAGCTGCGTTGGCGCCCGTGTCGAACGCCAACCCTTCCCACTCAGCCGCCCACTTACTTCCGGACAAACCATCGAAATTATCACCGCGCCGGGCGCACGACCGAATGCAGCCTGGCTGAACTTCGTGGTGACCTCCCGGGCCCGGACCAAGATCCGCCAGTTCCTGAAAAATCTGCGGGCAGAAGAATCCATTATTCTTGGCCGGCGGCTGCTCACGCACTCGTTGGGCGGGAAGAAGATTGAAGACATCCCTGCGGAAAATCTGCAGCAGGTATTACAGGACACCCGCCATGAGTCGCTGGATGGTCTGCTCGCCGATATTGGTCTTGGTAACCAGATGAGTGTGGTCATTGCCCGCCGTCTGTTAGGGCGACATGACCAGGAACCGGAGAAAAAAATGTCCCCGGCATACCGGAAACTACCTATCCGGGGTGCAGCGGGAATGCTGGTCAGCTTTGCCAAATGCTGCCGCCCAATCCCCGGTGATGCCATCATTGCCCATATCAGCCCGGGCAAGGGGCTGGTTGTGCATCAGGAAAGCTGTCCGAACATCCGTGGTTATAACCGTGAACCGGATAAATATCAGCCAGTACAATGGGATATGGAGCATCTCGGTGAACAGGAATTCAAAACCGGTATTCAGGTGGAAGTCGTGAATCATCAGGGTGTGCTGGCACAACTGGCCAACGTCATTGCAGCGACAGGTGCCAATATCCACAGTATCAGTACCGAGGAAAAGGATGCGCGGGTTTATCAGGTCAACCTGCTGATCACGGCAAAACACCGTGTCCATCTGGCGGATATTATGCGAAAAATCAGGGTCATGCCGGATGTATTACGCGTTAACCGCACCACCAGCCGCTTGCGAATCAAAGAATCGGACGCATGAATCCTGAACGGCTTGCCCGCATACGGCTGATGCTCTCTTTGCGTCAGCCCGATCTGACGGTCTGTCTGGAACAGGTCAATAAAGCGCACAACATCGCGGCCATCATGCGTACCTGTGATGCCGTCGGCATTCACGAAATGCATGCGGTCTGGCCCGAAGAACTGCGGGAAAATAACCGGGCAGCCAAAGGCAGCCACAACTGGGTCAAACTCAACAGGCATGATTCCATTCAACAAGCCATTTCGGTGCTGAAACAGCAGAACATGCAGATCCTGGCGACCAATCTCTCTTCCCGCGCGGTTGATTTTCGTGACATTGATTACACCAGACCCACCGCGATCCTGTTCGGTGCCGAAAAGTATGGGATCAGTACGGAAGCCTTGGCATTGGCCGACCAGGATATCATTATTCCGATGGTCGGCATGGCGCAGTCGCTGAATGTCTCCGTGGCCAGCGCACTGACCCTGTATGAAGCACAACGCCAGCGTCAGCAGGCCGGATTTTATCAGCGCGGCTGCCTGTTGCCGGAGAATGAGCAACAACGCCTGTTATTTGAGGGTGGCTATCCGCGTCTGGCTGCCTTCTGCCGCAGTAAATCACTGGAATATCCGGTTATCGGTGAACAGGGCGAAATTCTGGCCAGTGAAGCGTGGTGGCTGAAATTACAGCTTAACCCTGCCCTGTGGGACGAAGCGCATAGCCCGGCTACACCAGAATAAACCTTCATCCGAAGAAACCTTCATTTCAAATGAATGTTAATGCGCTGTTACCATTCCTCCGCTATACTGTAACCGCTCTCATAATCCGCTATTTAGCCGCTGTAACGAGGTTCCAGCATGTATAAAGTCGTTATCTCTGATCTGGATGGTACTCTGCTGAATAACCAGCATCATGTTTCCCCGCATACCCGAAAGGTTCTGAAAAAACTGGTAGCCGAAGGTACCAAGTTTGTTGTTGCTACGGGTCGTCACCATATTGATGTGAAAGCGATCCGTGATGCATTGGGACTGGATATTTATCTGGTGACATCCAACGGTGCGGTCGTCACCGATAAACAGGACGAGATCATTTTTAACCGGACCCTGCCGGCCGATATCGCTCAGCAACTATCAGAAATGCCGCTGCCGGATCCGGAAATTGCCGTCAACATTTATACTCCGGAGGCCTGGTTTACTGACCGGGATATGCCGGAGTATCTCGAATATCATCGAGATACAGGCTTTTGTTATACCAAGACCGATCTGACCACGCTGGATAAAAACAGCATCAATAAATTCTTCTTCATTGCCGAGCATGAGCCCTTACTGGAGCTGGAAAATACCCTGCTGGAACGGTATGCCGGTCAACTGAGTATCGCCTTCTCACAACCGGATTGTCTGGAAGTCATGGCATTAGGTGTGAATAAAGGTGCTGCGATCTCCTCCATTCTGGAACAGCATGATATTCCGCTCAGTGCAGCCATCGCTTTTGGGGACGGGATGAATGACTATGAAATGTTATCCATGGTTGGACATGGCGTGGTTATGGGTAATGCGCACGATCGTCTGAAAATGGCCTTGCCGGATCTACCGCGGGCTGGCATCAATGACGAAGATGGCGTGGCGGAATATCTGCAGCAGCTGTTGCTGAATGAGTAAGCTTTTTTAACACCTGCTGCGGCGAAGAAAAGCAAGATCGTATAGACTGGGCAGAATATTTTTTGTACGGGGAGCTTTATGCCGTTGTCACGTTTTGTCTTGTCTGGTCTGCTGATTGCACTGGTAGGATGTAACACTACCAGTGTTCCCGGGAAAAACACCCAGCCCAATGTCACTTCCGATTTATCAGCAAAACTGCAGCAGGAACTGCCGCCGCTGTTCACAGGAACGATTCAGCGACAGAATGAGCAGAGTGTTTTCACTCCTTGCGGCAGTAACCAGCAATGGCAGCTGGTGCTGGATGATAATTTCTGGCAACAGTGGCAACAACTGGGCTCTCCGCAAACCCTGCAGGCCAGCTTGAGTGGTCAGCTGGTTGCCGGTGAAGGCCGGGGGGCGCCCTTCCGCCTCGAAGCCGAACAGGTTTCCCGCATTACCACCGATCAGAGCCTGTGTCAGAGCAGCAGTACAAACTATCTGCTGAAAGCCGGCAATAACCAGCCGTTCTGGTCCCTGGTGATTGATGGTCAGCAAGCATCTCTCACGACACCGGATGGGGTAGACAGCTATCAGCTGGACGAAATCAATCATCCGGCAGACAAGCAGTTACAGCTGGTACTGGACAATCAGTCCGGTAAACAGGCCACGCTGGATCTGCGCGCCGGTTACTGTCAGGACGGCAGCAGCCAGCAATGGCTTGGCTACTCGGTCACTTTGCAACTGGATGATGGCCAGACTCTCACTGGCTGTGGTGAGCAAGGACAATCGCTGATGCAACAGCAACCAGCGCGGAACTGGCAGGGGCGTGATGATGCCCAGCAAGCCGGGGTCCGTCTGGTTCTGGACAGCAATTATCAGGCAAAAATGATCTATACCCGCGAAACGGGTCCGGAAGTCACTTATGAAGGTGTGTGGCAACCGCAAAAAGATCAGACCCTCCGGGTGATGTTTAATCAGCGGATGGGCTTACCGACTAATGAAAGCATTCCTTTCCGCTGGAAAGACAATACACTGACCGCCGATTACCGTGAGCTGCAGGCAGGCAAAGCCTATTTTGATAAGCCCTTGGTACTGACCACCAATGATGGCTCTAGCCGTGAACCGGCCACCGACAACGGCTCGACCGCAACAGCATCGGGAGCAGTCATTATTGCGCCACCAGCGGCACAGGAGGTCCCTGCCGGGGAGAGCAGTTTCGCACAGAATGAAACCGTCCTGAGCGGAACAGGCGCCACCGCGGTTCCGGTTCCCGTGCCGGCTGCTGCGGCAAGCTTTTCTGCCGGTATGCTGCAAGCCTCCACGCAACCCGACAACGCGATTGAACAGACCCTGCGCCAGTTCCTACAAAGCAATGGTGGTCAGGCCAGTGGCACGCAATACCGCTATGTCAAAACCGACCTGAACGGCGACGGCTCCATTGATGCGCTGGTGGAGATGAACTGGTGCGATAAATCCGGTTGTGTCTGGCTGGTATTGCAGGGCAACAGCGGACAATACCAACAGGTAGCCAGACTGGAAGGTTTCTCCGGTTCCGTCATGGTGTCACCGACCGCCCATAATGGCTGGGCCGATCTGCTGGTGCCTTCCACCGATCAGGCCAATACCTATCTGTCACTGGAACATGATGGCAGCAGCTATCCAGCCCGTCCGGCCACCAGCAATCAGCAACCAGACCCAAGCACTTTACTGCAGCTGAAATTCGACGGTGATAACTGGCTGACCATGCCTTAATCCCTCATGATGGGATGGCCTGCACAGCCGTCCCTTTGCTGGAAATTCCGCCAGCGTTCGTTATAATCCACGCCCTTTTGACTGACAGAGAATTTATCACCATGGCTCGTACTGCTTGCGCGTTGCATATTCTGGTTAAAACCGAAGCTCAGGCGCTGGAGATTCTGAAACAACTGGAATCCGGTGCCAATTTCCAGCAGCTCGCCAAAAAATACTCTACCTGTCCGTCAAAAAAGCGCGGCGGTGATCTGGGAGAATTCAAAAAAGGCGATATGGTGGCTCCATTCGATAAGGCCGTATTTTCCTGTGAACTGTTACAGCCTGTCGGGCCGGTCAGAACCCGGTTTGGTTATCACATTATTAAAGTGCTGTATCGTTCATAACAAAAACGGAGGCTGCAAGCCTCCGTTTTAATATCTCTGCTTAGCGCGTATTAGTGCGCGCTTTCCAGTGCCTCTACCGAGAGGCTGTTATGATGCAGCCAGCCCATGTCATAGAACCATTGCGTCATATCTGGCAGCAGGTACATGACACAAACCAGACCCACAATTGTCATGACGATGGTATAGGGCAGTGCCATCCACATCATCCGGATATAAGAAAGGCGAACCAGCGGTGCCAGGGTGGATGTCAGCAGGAACAGGAATGCAGCCTGCCCATTTGGTGTCGCCACGGATGGCAGGTTGGTGCCGGTATTGATAGCCACGGCAAGCAGATCAAAATGATCCCGGGATATTGCCTGATTAAGCAATGCAGTCTTTACTTCGTTGATATACACAGTACCGACGAAGACGTTATCACTGACCATGGATAACAAGCCATTCGCAATATAGAACAGTGTTAACTGCATCTCCTGAGGCGCATCCAGCACCATGCTGATTAATGGTCTGAATAATTGCTGATCAATGATGACTGCCACCACAACAAAAAAGACCGACAATAACGCGGTAAACGGCAGTGACTCGGTAAATGCACGACCAATCGCATGTTCATCGGTCACGCCGGTGAACACGGTTGCCAGAATAATCACCGTTAAACCAATCAGACCTACGGCAGCCAGATGGAATGCCAGTCCAATGATTAACCAGACACAGATAATGGCCTGACAAATCAGTTTGAGCCGTTCCTGCATGGTTCGATGCTGGTCTTCATGCGTCGCGGTTTCTTTCAGGATCTTGTAAACCGACGCGGGAATGGTGGCGCCATAGCCAAACCATTTCATCTTTTCAACCAGGATACATACCGCCAGGCCGGATAATAATACCGGCAAAGACACCGGGGACATCCGAATGAAAAACTGCCCGAAGTTCCAGCCTGCCGTTTCGCCGATGATCAGGTTCTGCGGTTCACCCACCAGGGTACAAACGCCACCCAGCGCGGTACCCACCGCTGCATGCATCAGCAAACTGCGCAGAAAGGCCCGGAACTGTTCCAGATCGGCGTAGTGCTGCTTATGAATACCCTCATCATTGTTAATGTTGTATTCCGGATGTGTTGACACAAATTTGTGATAAACGGAATAAAAACCAACAGAAATACTGATAACAACCGCTACCACGGTCAGGGCGTCCAGGAATGCAGACAGGAACGCGGCCATGATCGAAAAGGCCAGCGATAAAACCAGTTTTGAACGGACCGAGATCAGCAGGCGGGTAAACACAAACAGTAGCAGCTGACGAACAAAGTAAATGCCTGCCACCATAAACATCAACAGCAGTAATACTTCCAGGTTGGCACTCAGTTCATGCTTCACCTGATTTGCTGACGTCAGGCCGGTCGCTACCGCTTCCAGCGCCAGCAACCCGCCAGGCAGCAACGGATAGCACTTTAGCGCCATGCTGAGGGTAAAAATAAACTCCGCCACCAGCACCCAGCCGGCGAAAAACGGATTGGCAGCAACCAGAAACGGGTTAATAACCAGGAAAAGCAGAATAGTGATTTTGTACCATTTGGGTGTACTGCCAAGAAAGTTGCGAGCGAGTGCTCTGGTAACGCTTGTTTGCATGGGGTTCTCCGCGAACAATAATGATAAAAAAGCTCCAGCCGGAGCAGCATGGCTTTGCTGCCCGGTTATGTCGGCCTGCGGACATCTAAAAAATGCATAGCAATCGCCATACCAGATAAGCTTTTGTTTATCTCGGTAATCATTGCTATTGCCTTCTTTAAATGCTTTGCTGATTATGTATTTTTAATCTCTTAGAGGGAATGATGATGCAACATAAATCACTGCAATTTTTAATGCTATTTGCCGGAACTGTGGCATTAAGTCACACTGCAGTTGCAGGTGAAACCCTGGATAGAATCAAAGAACGCGGTGAACTGATCGGCGTGATGGATCAGGCCTATCCCCCTTATTCATTCCTGAATGACAAGAATGAAATGGACGGCATGGATGTTGAACTGACGAAAGAATTTGCCCGCCGTCTGGGTGTCAAAGTCAGAATTGAAACCCCGGCATGGGAAGTAACAACCGCAGGTAACTGGCGTGGCCGCTGGGATATCTGTATCTGTTCCATGACCGCGAATGAACAGCGTGCCCGTTCATTGGATTTCGTTAGCCACTACTACAGCTCACCTGCTGTCCTGGTAACCTCTACCAATGGCACTCCGCTGACTAAAGTTGCCGATATGGAAGGCAAAAAAATCGCAGCGCAGCAAGGTGGTTCTTACGAACAATATCTGATGAAAAACATGAAGGTGGACGCCTACGGTGCTGGTCCGGTTACCTATCCGTTTAAAGCGGTTCAGGTAATGCCGTATGGCAGCGAAGATCTGGAATATCAGGATCTGGCACTGGGTGCCGGTAAACGTATTGATGGTCTGGTTTCCAACCTGGTTACCGCCACAGAACGTATGCAGAAAATGCCGGGCAAATTCAAAATTGTCGGCGAGCCGCTGTATGAAGATCCAAACTGGGTGGCGATCGACAAGAATGGCGATCAAGAGTGGCGCGATACTGTCGTGAAAATTTTCGACGAAATGCGTAAAGACGGTACGCTGAAAAAAATCACGGTGAAATGGATCGGTACCGACATCTCCCGTTAATTGTGTCTCCCAGTCAGACAACGAAACAAGGGCGGCTTTTCGCCCTTGTTTATGCTTAGTTGACTGCATTTTGTGACGTATTCCGCTAAACTAGCACCTTTCCGTATCGATTCCACCTGAAAGGATTGCTCATTGAACCGCAACACCATCATGACCAGAAAATTTAAGTGGCAGGTTTCTTTGGTCTGGCTGGCGCTGATGATCGGCTTTATCTGGTTTATTGCCAAATTCGATCTCGATATGGCCTATGTATGGGAAAAGCTGCCTTTCCTGGCGGGTCTGCATCTTTCACCTGATGGTTTTATTCAGGGTGTCCCGCTGACCATTTATGTCTGCGTGATAGCGATGCTGGCTTCCGTTATCCTGGGCTTGTTGGCGGCGCTGGGGCGTCTGAGCCTGAACCCTCTCGCCTACGGAATATCCACTTTCTATACCTCGTTCTTCCGCGGCACGCCGTTGCTGCTGCAGGTATTGCTGATCTATCAGGGGCTACCGCAAATTGGTCCGATTCCGACAGCAATTCCATCCGGCATTATTGCGCTGGCACTTTGTTATGGTGCTTACCTGAGCGAAATTTTCCGTTCCGCTATCGTGGCGATTCCGCGTGGACAATGGGAAGCCGCGATGGCGCTGGGGCTGAAAAAACATCAAACTTTCCTGAAAGTGATCCTGCCACAATCCATGAAAGTGGCGATCCCGCCGAGCATGGCGATGTTCATCGCAATGCTGAAAGACTCGTCGCTGGTTTCCGTGATGGGCTTATGGGAAATCATGTTCCTGGCTCAGAGTTATGGCCGTTCCGCATACCGTTATATGGAAATGCTGATCACCGCGGCCGTGATTTACTGGATCCTCTCTTTCCTGCTGGAGTTGATTCAGGCCCGGCTGGAAAAAGTCTTCCATGGTGGTAAAACCCGTTAGTTTACTTTTTATCCCCGAGGTGCGTTGTTGACGAAATATCCGGTTTCAGCGAAAGAAAAACGCATCCTCCCCTGGCTCGCCGCCGTCGGGTTCTTCATGCAGGCACTCGACGGCACGATTCTTAATACCGCCCTGCCCGCTATCGCGGCCGATTTTCACGAAAGCCCTCTGCAGATGCAGGCGGCCATCATCAGCTATATGCTTACCGTGGCCATGCTGATCCCCGCCTCCGGCTGGCTGGCGGATCGGTTTGGTACCCGCAATGTCTTCCTGTTCTCTATTATGCTGTTCACGGCCGGTTCATTTTTCTGTGCAGAATCGACCTCGCTTTCACAGATGGTGGTTGCCCGTATTATTCAGGGCGTTGGCGGTGCATTGCTGGTCCCGGTAGGACGACTCGCGATATTGCGCGTATTTCCCAAGGAAGAATTCCTGAGCGCCATGTCGATGGTGGTCATTCCCGGTCTGATTGGTCCGTTGATCGGCCCGTTACTGGGCGGCTTGCTGGTGGAACATGCGACCTGGCAATGGATCTTCTTAATCAACCTGCCGATCGGCCTGATAGGCTGTGTACTGGCTTTTTTCTTCATGCCGAATATCCGGGAGAAGACCACCTCCTTTGACTGGAAGGGATACTTGTTCTTTAGCTGTGGCGTCGTGTTGCTGTCGCTGGCCATTCAGCGACTGGGCGAACCGGATGCCAGTCTCACCGCATTCCTGTTACTGGCCATACCGGGTGCTCTGGGGCTATACACCTATTTCTGGCACAGCCAGCGCTATCCACATGCGTTGTTCAGCCGGGCCTTGTTCAGAATCACCAGCTTCCGTATTGGAATTCTGGGCAACCTGATAGCCCGGCTGGGCAGTGGTTCGATCCCTTTTCTCACACCGCTGTTTTTGCAGGTAGCGCTTGGTTTCAACCCGACACATGCCGGCCTCACGATGGTCCCGATTGCCCTGGGCGCAATGAGTACTAAATTACTGGCGAACTGGGTGGTCAGGCGACTGGGTTTCCGGCCGGTATTAATGCTGAATACCCTGCTGCTCGGTGCCCTGATCGCCGGTTTTTCTTCCGTGAGCAACGAGACGCCCTATGCGTTATTACTGCTCTATCTCGCTTTGCTCGGTGTGTTCAATTCCATGCAGTTTACCGCGATGAATACCCTGACCTTAAGTGAACTGGAGCGGGAAGAGGCCAGCAGCGGCAACAGTTTGTTGTCCGTGGTAATGCAACTTTCCATGAGTCTGGGTGTCGCCGTATCCGCCACGTTATTTGCCTTGTTCTACGGTAGTGGTGCGGCACTGAAAGGTTTACAGGCTAATGGCAGTCAGCAGGCCGAGATCCTCTCCGCATTTCATGATACCTATATCACGGTTGGTTGCCTCAGCATGCTGGCAACGCTGATTTTCCGCCGATTACCCCAAAAAAATCATTCGCTTTCTTCTGCGGAAGAAGAGCCTGTCATCAGGAGATAACCATGTTTAAAGCCTTACTGTTAGAACAACAAGATAAGCAAACTATCGCTACAATTACCCAGCTGGATGAAAGTCAGTTACCCGCCGAGAATGTGACCGTCGCAGTAAAATACTCCTCGCTGAATTACAAGGATGGTCTGGCGATTACCGGCAAAGGCAAGATCGTGCGCCAGTGGCCGATGGTACCGGGTATTGATTTTGTCGGTACCGTGCTCGATTCGACAGACCAGCGGTATAAAGCCGGTGATGAAGTCGTACTGACCGGCTGGGGTGTCGGCGAAGGTCATTGGGGCGGTATGGCAGAAAAAGCCCGCGTGAAAGCTGACTGGCTGGTGCCGCTGGCTGCAGGTCTCACTCCGCTGCAAAGCATGCAGATCGGTACTGCCGGTCTCACAGCGATGCTGTGTGTCATGGCTCTGGAAGAAGCTGGTTTAACCCCTGAACAGGGTGAAATTCTGGTGACCGGTGCCAGTGGTGGTGTCGGTAGTGTCGCCGTCGCCCTGCTGGCGGCGCTCGGTTTTAGCGTGGTAGCTGCAACGGGCCGTGAAGCCAACCATGACCTGTTGCTCAAGCTGGGTGCCAGCCGGATTATTTCCCGCGATGAACTGCTGACTCCGATCAGAGCGCTGGATAAACAAGTCTGGGCGGGTGCCGTCGATACCGTGGGCAGCGCCGTACTGGCCAAGATCCTGTCGCAGGTTAATTACAACGGCGCAGTGGCTGCCTGTGGTCTGGCGGGTGGTTTCGATCTGCCGACGACTGTCATGCCATTCATTCTGCGCAATGTGCGTCTGCAAGGCGTCGATTCGGTAATGTGTCCGTTTGCCCGTCGCCAGCAGGCATGGCAACGTCTGGCACAACTGCTGCCCTCCAGCTTCTATGATCTGGCCTGCGAGGAGATCTCGCTGGAAGAAGCGCCGGCAGCCGCTGATAAAATCATGAACGGCAAAATTACCGGCCGTGTCGTTATCAAGGTCGCCTGATACCGCTTGTTTTTCCGGAGTGCGGCCTTCTGCGGCACTCCGCATCCTGACCAGACACACCAGAACACCAATTTCATCAGATATCCTTCACTGATGCCTTTACAGCGTCAAATCACAGCAGTTAGATTGAACACCATTTCCCATTATTTCATTGCGACAAGGACGATTTCTCATGAAAGACGCAACACTGGCGCTGCACCATGGCTTCCAGAACGACCCGACAACGAAGGCTGTCGCTGTGCCAGTTTATCAGACTGTGGCTTACGAATTTGATAATGCCCAGCATGGCGCGGATCTGTTCAATCTGGAAGTGCCGGGCAACATCTACACCCGCATCATGAACCCGACCAATGACGTGCTGGAAAAACGTCTGGCGGCACTGGAAGGCGGTATTGCCGGATTAGTCGTTTCAGCCGGGAGTGCGGCGATCAACTACGCCATCCAGACGCTGACCCGTGCCGGCGACAATATCGTTTCAACGCCGCAACTGTATGGCGGCACCTACACATTATTCGCGCACATGTTCCCAAGCTTTGGTGTCGAAGTGCGTTTTGCCCGCGACGACTCCCCGGAAGCGATTGCTGAGCTGATTGATGACAAAACCAAAGCGGTCTATTGCGAAAGTATCGGCAACCCGGCAGGTAACATCGTTGATCTGGAAGGACTGGCGAAGGTCGCGCATGCCAAAGGTGTACCGCTGGTGGTCGATAACACCGTGGCTTCACCGGTACTGTGCAAACCAATCCAGTTTGGCGCGGATATCGTCGTCCACTCCATTACCAAGTATGTCGGTGGTCACGGTAACTCGCTGGGCGGTGTGATTGTCGATTCCGGTAAATTCCCGTGGGCGGAACACAAAGATCGTTTCCCGCAATTCAGCAATCCGGAAGCCTCTTACCACGGCGTCATCTACACCGAAGCATTTGGTCCGGCCGCCTTTATTGCCCGAGCCCGTACCGTGCCACTGCGTAACACCGGCTCGGCGCTGTCGCCAATGAACGCCTTCCTGCTGCTGCAGGGGCTGGAAACGTTGTCGCTGCGTATGGAACGTCATGTGGAAAACGCCCAGAAAGTCGCTGAATTCCTGCAGAATCACGCCAAAGTCGCCTGGGTCAGCTATGCCGGTCTGCCAAATCATCCGCATCATGCGCTGGCACAGAAATACATGGATGGCACGCCGTCTGCGATCCTCTCTTTCGGTCTGAAAGATGGTTATGAAGCCGGTGTCCGTTTCTACGATGCGCTGAAAATCTTCAAACGTCTGGTCAACATCGGCGATGCCAAGTCACTGGCCTGTCATCCGGCATCGACCACTCACCGTCAGATGACAGTGGAAGAACAGGCGAAAGCCGGTGTGAAACCGGAAATGATTCGCCTGTCCGTCGGTATTGAAGCGATTGAAGACATTCTGGAAGATCTGGATCAGGCACTGCAAGCCTGATTCTGGTTGTACCAGACATAAAAAAGAGCGCCGTCATGGCGCTCTTTTTCTTTACGATAACCTGAAGCGTAAATTACTGGGCTGTCAGACCAGTTTCATAACTCATGATCACCGTCTGCTCCTGCTGGGCGGCATGCAGCCAGGCCTGCATATCTTCATCCTGTAACATCCTCTGCAGATATTCACCTGCCAACCCCTGACATTCGATGCCATAAGTATTAAAGCGGAAGGCAACCGGCGCGAACATGGCATCGGCAATCGTAAAATGACCGAACAGCCAGGGACCGGATTGGCCGTAGCGTAACCGGCATTCCGTCCAGATGGCCTGAATACGTTCAATATCCTTATCCAGGGCTTCATCGTGCTGAATAACGCGGCCTTCAGCCCGACAATTCATCGGCATCCTGCCGCGCAGCTCCATGAAACCGGAATGCATCTCGGCGCTGACAGAACGTGCCATGGCCCGCGCCGCCTTGTCTTCCGGCCAGGCTTGCGGATAGGCTTCGGCCAGATGTTCCATGATCGCCAGCGAATCCCAGATGGCCAGCTCTCCATCCAGCAATACCGGAACCTTACCCGCCGGAGAAAACTGTACCACCTGTTGTTTAAAGTCCTCTGTCTGCAGCAGAACCGTGGTTTCCTCAAACGCAACGCCCAGCTTGCGTAACAGCAGCCAGGGACGCAGAGACCAGGAGGAATAATTTCTGTTAGCAACGATCAGATGTAACGCAGGCATGGCACACTCCTTGACTTATATCCGGCAGATTACTTCAGCAGATCTTTATGTACTTTAAACACAATCTTACGCAGTTGGCCCGGTTCGGTCAGGGTACACAATGGCGTATGCAGTTCACCCGGCGCGATGACCACAAAATCACCGGGCTGCAGACCCACATAGGTGGTTGATGGCTCATCCATGAAATAGAGATCAGGGTGCGGATTATCTGCCCGATCCAGTTCCACGGTATGCGGGCCAATGCCAATCCACTCCTCGCCTGACAACAGTAACTGAATATCCAGATACGTATCATGAAATTCAGCGCGGCGTTCGGTCACCAGCTGTGAGGTATCCATCGATACAATCATAAAGAGGGGATCTTTCGGCATATCGGCTGGTGCAAATTGCGCCGGCACCGTCAGATCTGTTTTGCCTTTTGGCAATTCCAGTACATCGGCATTGGTAGCGACGAAGTCACGCAATACAGCCGCAATCAGCGGATGCAGTAAAATGTCATCCAGTTCCTGTAAGTTACCAATAAACATAACAAGCTTGTCCTCAAAAACCGGCACCACTGCACCGGATGGTTAGCCATTGACTGTCACCAGCATAAATAACTGTAGACAGGATCACAAACCTGATTCCGTTTTCTGCGGGTATTTTGCAAAGAACACCTTGAATCGGGCAATTCTACATTTGCCCGCTTGCCTAAGCCGGGAAAAATCCCAACAATAACTAAAAGTTAGTTTTCCCGACCTGCCATGACTAAACGCTTAACTATTCTCGACATCGCCAGACTGAGTGGCGTCGGCAAATCCACTGTCTCACGGGTACTAAATCAGGATCCCAACGTAAACCCGCAGACACGGGATCGGGTGGAAGCCGTGATCCGCGAGCATGGATTTGAGCCGAGTAAATCCGCACGCGCCATGCGTACCAACAGCGCACGGCTGGTCGGTATTATTGTGTCACGGCTGGATTCCGCCTCCGAAAACCGAGCTGTCCGTGGCATGCTCGAAGTACTCTACGCCCGTGGTTATGATGCGATGCTGATGGAGAGTGAATTCGATCCCGCCAAAGTGGACGAACATTTGGCCTTACTCGCCCGCCGTGGCGTGGATGGCGTGATCCTGTTTGCCTTCAGTTCGCTGGAACTGGAGCACCTGCGCGCCTGGCAGGATAAGCTGATCCTGATGGCGCGGGACTGCCCGCAAATCTCTTCCGTCTGCTATGACGATCAGGGGGCCATCCGGCAGATCCTGGAGAAACTCTATGCCACCGGCCGCCGGCAAATCGATTTTATCGGCGTCGATCAGAGTGATGCCACCACCGGTGCCCTGCGCCTGCAGGCCTATCAGCAGTTTTGTGCGGAACATCAACTGCCCTGCCGTTATCTGACCGGCTCGCTGGATGTACAAAGTGGCTATGATCTCACCGCTAAGCTGCTGACGCCTGCAACCGATGCCGTGGTCTGCGCTACGGATACGCTGGCGATGGGCGCCGCCAAATATCTGCAGGAACAACAGCGCCATGATGTGCAGCTCACCGGTGTGGGTAATAATCCCCTACTGCATTTCCTCTTTCCACAAGTGTTATCGGTGGATCCGGGCTACAAACAGGCCGGACGTCTGGCGGCAGAACAATTGCTGTTACAGCTGGAACAACAGGCGGAACCCTGTGCACAAATAGCACCGTCCCACGACTTATAAATTCCGAGCCCCCCGAAACCACGCCTTTCTGATCCTTAAGGATCCCGGTTTATCGCTGGATCTGTGAACAATCACGCAAATTGGGAACGTTCCCTTTTGCATTTTAAGTGTTCAGTTTCATACTAATTGGGAACGTTACCAACTATATTTAAATCATATTCCATCCCGGCAATATGGTTTGGTTTACCAGGGGACACACATGAGCAAATCATTCTCTCAGGACGTTACTCGTCTGATCAGTCTGGTCGGTGGCAAGGACAATATTGCCACTGTCAGCCACTGTCTGACCCGTCTGCGTTTTGTACTGAAAAATACCGCGCTGGCGGATATCAAGGGCATCGAAGCGCTGCCGTCAGTGAAAGGCTGCTTTACCAATGCCGGTCAGTTCCAGGTGGTGATCGGCACCGAAGTGGATCAATTTTTCAAATTGCTGATCGCCGAAACCGGCGTCGACGCCTCCTCCAAAGATGCGGCCAAAGTGGCCGCACGACAGAACATGAATGTGCTGGAACGCGTCATATCTCATCTGGCAGAAATTTTTGTGCCGCTGCTACCGGCCATTATCACCGGTGGTCTGATCCTCGGCTTCCGTAACGTCATCGGCGATATCAAGATGTTCGACGGCAAGAGTCTGACCGAGATCAGCCAGTTCTGGGCGATGGTGCACTCCTTCCTCTGGCTGATCGGCGAGGCTATTTTCCACTTCCTGCCTGTCGGTGTGTGCTGGGCAACCGTACGCAAAATGGGTGGCAGCGAGATCCTGGGGATCGTGCTGGGCATCACGCTGGTCAGTCCGCAGCTAATGAATGCCTATCTGATCGGACAACAGGCACCGGAAGCCTGGGATTTTGGTCTGTTTGCTATTCAGAAAGTCGGTTATCAGGCACAGGTGATCCCAGCTATTCTGGCTGGCGCCTTGCTCGCTTTGATTGAAACCCGTCTGAAACAGATCATCCCAGCCTATCTCTATCTGGTGATCGTGCCGTTTGTTTCCCTGCTGCTGGCGGTCATTCTGGCGCACAGCCTGATCGGGCCATTCGGCCGCTGGATTGGTGATGGCGTGGCTTTCGCCGCCAAATCCGTGATGACAGGTGGTTTTGCGCCGATCGGTGCAGCCCTGTTCGGCTTCCTGTACGCACCACTGGTGATCACCGGAGTGCATCACACCACCAACGCCGTTGACTTGCAATTAGTACAAAGCATGGGCGGCACGCCGATATGGCCACTGATTGCCTTATCGAACATTGCTCAGGCATCTGCGGTACTGGGTATCATCCTGATCAGCCGCAAGGAAAACGAACGTGAAATCTCCGTACCGGCGGCTATCTCGGCCTACCTCGGTGTCACGGAACCAGCGATGTACGGTATCAACCTACGTTACAAATTCCCGATGCTGTGTGCGATGGTGGGTTCGGCACTGGCGGCGCTGGTCTGTGGTTTCAGCGGTGTACTGGCCAACGGTATCGGTGTCGGTGGTCTACCGGGCATCCTCTCTATCCAGCCACAATTCTGGGGGATCTATGCCGTTGCCATGCTGATTGCGATTGCCGTACCTCTGACGCTGACCATGGCGGTGTACAAACATAAATTCCGTAACCAGACACAGGCTGAACTGTCAGCCACTGAAGTCGCTTAATCACCCAATAACAATAATTTTCGCTGCGGTATCACGCCGCAGCCATTTCTTGGAATGGAGAAGTTTTGATGTCTTATCCGCAACATGACTGGTGGCGTCAGGCCGTGATTTACCAGATCTACCCAAAAAGCTTTCAGGATTCAGGAAACAAAGGTACCGGCGACCTGCAGGGAATCATCCGTCGTCTGGATTATCTGCAACAACTCGGTGTCGATGCCTTATGGCTCACCCCAATCTACAGTTCACCGCAGATCGATAATGGCTATGATATTGCCGACTACTATGCGATTGACCCGGCGTTTGGCACCATGCAGGATTTCGAACAGCTGGTTGCCGCCTGCAAACAACGCAATATGCATCTGATCATGGATATGGTGTTTAACCATACCTCCACCGAACACGTCTGGTTTAAAACCGCACTCAGCGATCCGCAAAGCCGGTTCCGTGATTTTTACATCTGGCGCGATCCGGTAAATGGCCAAGCACCGAATAACTGGCAATCCAAATTCGGTGGCAACGTCTGGGCTTTCGATCAGCCAAGCGGACAATACTATCTTCACCTGTTCAGTGAGCAACAGGCCGATCTGAACTGGGAAAATCCGGAAGTCCGCGAAGAGATCAAAAAAGTACTGCATTTCTGGGCCGATAAAGGCGTCGATGGTTTCCGCCTCGATGTGATCAACCTGATCTCCAAACAGCAGGATTTCTGCGATGACCGCACTGGTGATGGCCGCCGCTTTTATACCGACGGTCCACGGGTACATGAATATCTGCAGGAGCTCGCCCGTGACGTTTTTCTGCCCCGTAACTGCATGACCGTCGGTGAAATGTCCTCCACCACGCTGGCACACTGCCAGCAATATTCGCAGCAAGATGGCCGTGAGCTGTCGATGGTGTTCAATTTTCACCACCTGAAAGTGGATTACCCGAACGGCGAAAAATGGCAACTGGCCGAGCCAGACTTCATTGAATTGAAAAAGATTTTTTCTGAATGGCAAAGTGGACTGCATCAGCAGGGCTGGAGTGCGCTGTTCTGGTGTAACCACGATCAGCCGCGCATCCTCTCACGCTTCGGCCACGAAGGCGAATACCGTGAAAAATCCGCCAAGATGCTCGCCACCGTATTACACATGTTACAAGGCACGCCGTACATTTATCAGGGGGAAGAGATCGGCATGACCAATCCTCATTTCTCCCGGATCGAGGATTACCGTGATGTGGAAAGTCTGAATGTCTATCTCGCGCATCAGCAGCAAAAGATCCCGGCCGAAGATACCCTGCAAATCCTGGCTGCTCGTTCGCGGGATAACAGCCGCACACCGATGCCGTGGGATACCTCTGCCGGCGCCGGTTTCAGCCAGGGTACACCGTGGATCCCGCTTGGAGACAATGCCGATGATATAAATGTGGCCAAGACGCTGGCAGATAAAAACTCCGTGTTCTATTACTATCAGCACCTGATCCAGTTACGCAAACAACAGCCTGTGATCGTTAACGGCAATTATCAGGATCTGCAGCCGGACAATCCGGATCTCTGGTGTTATCAGCGTGATGATGGCCAGCATAAGTTGCTAGTCGTGGCCAACCTACGGGCTACGGCCACACCATTTGTCCTTCCCGAACACGGGCTGCCGACAACAAGCGAATGCCTGATTCACAATAGTGAAACCACACCGCAGCTTTGCTCCCGTGAGCTGCAACCTTATGAGGTCATGGTCTGGCTTGGCAGGTAAATCGTAATTCCGTGACGCAACAACAACACGCCAGCTTGTTGATAACCGGCTGGCGTGTTAAAAAATTCCGCATACTCTCCGTATGAGGACTTATTATGTCGCAGATCGATGACCACCTGCTGACTCAACTGATGGATGCCGCCAAAGCCAGCATCCGTCATGCCTATATGCCCTACTCAAACTATCCGGTCGGCGCCGCAGTATTAGCAATGGATGACCAGATCATTGCCGGGGTGAATATTGAAAATGCCGCCTATCCTGCCGGCACCTGCGCAGAACGGGTTGCCCTAGGTAACGCCATCAGCCAGGGACACCGTGAATTCAAGGCTATCGCCGTGTTTTCACCAAAGGGCGAAATCAGCCCGTGCGGCGTCTGTCGTCAGTTCATCTCCGAGTTCGGACCAGACATCCAGATCCTGTTCCACTGGCAAGGCCAGTTGCAGCAAATGCCAATCAAAGACTTGCTGCCATTTTCTTTCAGCCAGACTCAGTTAAACGCTTAAGTATGCTGATCTGAAACTGATCTCTCCCGTACTGTATTTGACCAGCTATAGTTTCAGATAAAATAGTAACGGGAGAACAACCTGTGCATACGTCAGATCAGCCTTCACTCCGAGATACCCAAATAGCCCCGGTCAGTTTATTACCCGCGCCAACCCATACCCTCAGGTTGCAAGGCACGGATGTCGCTGCCAAACGACAGGAACTGCTGGATTATTTTATTCAGACCTACGATCTCTACGATTCGCTGTTTGATTGTCTGGCCTGTGACGATGCCTGGTACAAGAAATCCATTCCGCTCCGTCATCCGCTCATTTTCTATTACGGCCATACGGCGGCATTCTTCATCAATAAACTATTGGCTGGACAGTTCATCCCGCACCGTATTGATGCAGATATCGAAGCGACGGTTGCGATCGGTGTTGATGAAATGAGTTGGGATGATCTGGATGAGAAACACTACCGCTGGCCAACAATTTCTCGGCTACGGGAATACCGCCAACAGGTCAGATCCTGCGTCATTCAATTCATTCGGGATATGCCGCTAGAATTACCTATCACATGGGAAAGCCCTGCTTGGGCAATCCTGATGGGCATAGAACATGAACGAATCCACCTGGAAACTTCATCGGTTCTAATCCGCCAGTTACCGCCGGAAAGAGTACAGCCGCAGACTCGCTGGCAGTATTGTCCGTTACAGCGGAATAACATTGCCGATGTCCCGCAAAACGAACTAATCACGGTAGCCGGAACAACCATCCAGCTGGGTAAACCAGAGACCGATGCCACCTATGGCTGGGATAATGAATATGGCCATCGCGATATCCAGCTGGAATCGTTTCAGGCCAGCAAATATCTGGTCAGCAATGCCGAATATCTGGCGTTTGTTCAAGACGGCGGCTATCAGCAACCGCAGTGGTGGACTGAGGAAGGTCAGGGCTGGCTAAATTTCACCAAAGCGGATAAACCGACATTCTGGCAAGGAGATGCAGCGCAACCACAGTCATTACAACTCCGGCTTATGTGTAAGGAAATTCCCATGCCATGGGACTGGCCAGTCGAAACCAACCAGCTAGAAGCCGCTGCGTACTGCCGCTGGAAAGCCGCCAGAACCGGCTTACCGATTCAGCTACCCAGTGAAGCTGAATGGATGGTATTACGTAATACGATTGATGTTGATCAGCCTGATTGGAACAAGGCACCGGGTAACATCAATCTGGAATACTGGTCATCCTCCTGTCCGATCGACCAATTTCGACAGGGACAGTTTTATGATGTAATTGGTAATGTCTGGCAATGGACCAGTACAGCCATTGATGGTTTCGAAGGATTCAGGGTTCATCCGCTATACGACGATTTTTCGACCCCAACATTTGATGGAAAACATAGTCTGATCAAGGGGGGGTCCTGGATCTCGACCGGTAACCTGGCGATCAAGAATTCACGCTATGCCTTCCGCCGGCATTTTTTCCAACATGCGGGCTTCCGTTATGTCGTTTCCCGTTATCAGGAACCCACTCTGGTTAATCCATACGAGACCGATCCACTGGTTGCACAATATCTTGATTCACATTATGGTCCTGAACGTTTCGGTGTTTCCAATCATTGCAAAATACTGGCCGAAATAGCGAATCAGATCTGTTCGCATAAAACCAGAGCATTGGATATCGGTTGTTCCGTCGGTCGTGCCAGCTTCGAGCTGGCAAAATATTTCCGGCATGTAGATGCCGTGGATTACTCAGCCCGGTTTATCGATATCGCACAGATCCTGGCGCAACAAAACAGTTTCCGCTATGCCATGACCAGTGAAGGTGATTTAGTTGATTATCGCGAAGCAAAATTAACTGATTGTCTGTTATCCCCTGATTTGGCGAATCACATTCACTTTACCCAGGGCGATGCCTGCAACCTGAAAAACAAATATCAGCATTATGATCTGATTCTTGCCGCTAATATGCTGGATCGTTTACGCGAACCGGCTCGTTTTCTTAAGGATTTAGCTCACCGGTTACGGGATGATGGTATTTTAATGATCTGCTCGCCCCATACCTGGCAGGAGGACTCTACAGCTAAGTCTAATTGGTTGGGAGGCATTCGGGAGAATGGTGAAGCGCTAACAACGTATCAGGCTCTGCAGCGTATCCTGAGCCAAGAGTTTGAGGAAATAGCGAAGCCGCAGGATATTCCATTTGTGCTGCAAGAAACAGCCCGCAAATATCAGTATTTATTGTCTCAGCTAACCATCTGGCGCAAAAAATAGACCAAAAACAAAAAGCCCCGAACTCATGTCCGGGGCTTATGATTTGAGAGCCTGGCAGTTTCCTACTCTCACATGACGAATGTCACACTACCATCGGCGTAACAGCATTTCACTTCTGTGTTCGGAATGGGAACAGGTGGTTCTACTGTGCTATGGCTACCAGGCAAATCTGGTTTAATAAAAAAGCCTTAGCTGAAACTAAGGCTTTTCTTTAAATTAGTGGCGGAGTGGACGGGACT
>MTLE01000036.1_pt6 | contig 23828 bp, 20 predicted proteins | sample 1982461 | NCBI WGS metagenome assembly MTLE01 (sample SAMN05712605, study PRJNA340218) | biofilm metagenome | isolation source: sample SPL anode biofilm adapted to -200 mV | place: USA | collected 2012-02-03
GAGGATGGGACGGAAAGCCTATGGGTCTCATTGAGACAGCCGGGTCGCCGAAATATCAGCATGATATTCGGTCCCGGTTTTTTTGTGCCCGCAACCCTGAAATACAATTTTAGGAGGTGGTTCCAGGCGCATATACGTAGCAATGATTGAACAGACAGCAAACAAGCCGGATTTAACCAACAACCAATTATAAATGATGGAGGTTTCACCATGTTGAAAGCCGTATTACGATCGCTGGCGGCAGTGGCTGCCACGGCCATCTTTTCCACCACGTCGATGGCCGCCTACAAGGTCATTGCCAACAACGATCTGGGCATGCACTGTGCCTGCCCCACCTTTGCAGGATTCCTGCTCCTCCCACCCTACAACACCATTCGAGCCCAGGTAGTCAGAACCGGCAGTGAAGACCCGAGTATCGTCAACTCGGGCCTGACCGTCAGCTACTCCCTGGCGGAAGAAACCGACGCCCTCCTGCAGGCCGATCCCTATTTCAGCCAGTGGATCACCTACTCGCCAAAGATGTTCCCCGGCTACAAACCGGTGGTGAACGGCAAGGTGGTGGGGCTTACCGGCAACGGCATCACCGGCACGATGAAATATGACGCCACCTCCAATTCCTTCATCGCCACCGGTATCCCCGCCTATCCGGTTACCACCAAGACCAGCAAGGATGTAATGACCGATCCGCTTGGCGGCGCCAACCGCGATCCGTTCCTGACGGCCCTCGTCTCCGTCAAGGACTCCACAGGCAAGGTTGTGGCCAGCACCAGCACGGTTGTGCCGGTGGCCTTCGGCGGCTGCTGCTCCTGCCACCTGAAACTGGCCGCTGCCAACGGCTACCCGGCAACTCCGGCCGGATCCTTCAAGTACCTGGGCAAACTGCACGGCCAGAACGCCAGCAAAATCGACTTCACCTACATAGACCCGGATGGCGACGGCGTTGGCGGACCTATTCGCTGCTCCTGGTGTCACTGGGACCCGGCCATGGGTGAAAGCGCCGCCCCAGGCCTTGCCAAGGTATGGCCTAACTACAAGATTCTTTCGGGTGCCGGTTTCACCAGCGCCAACGTAAGGGTATCCAAATACTCCTTCTCCGATGTGCTGCACCGCTTTCACTCCCAGGACCAAGTGGTGCTGACCCAGTACGACCCTAACATCGCCAGCAACTGCTATGACTGCCACCCCGGCAACAACGTCAACTGTTACCGCGGCGCCCACAAGGGGAAGACCGCCATCTGGTGCACCGACTGCCACGGTAACTTGAACCAGCGTGTGGCAGCCGGCCAGCTGACCCAGCCATGGCAGCAGTCCACCCTGCCGTCCTGCTACAACCCGGCAGCAGGCATCAACTCGGTGTTTTCGTGCCATAATTCCACTACCTACGCGACCACCAAGACCTGGCCGGCCCTGTTCGGCAAGTTCGTGAACGGTCAGGCCCACCATGGCGGCGTGCTCTGTCAGACCTGCCACGGGGAGCCCCATGCGCTGAATCCGTCCACCCAGGCCCTGGACAATGTCCAGAACGCCAATATCCAGGGCTTTGGCACCTTCCCGGCCGGCAAGGACAAGACCTACGCCATCGGCGTCTGCAACGTCTGCCACACCGGCAAGTCCAACACCTGGGGAGTTCCGCCCCACAGTGGCGGCGACTAACGAACAGGCACAGCTGAAAGGAAGGGGGGAGCAATCCCCCCTTCATCAGCACTGCACCACCAGAATAGGAGTTTAAAACATGAATAAACTGATCCGTATCGCAGTCTCTACCATATCCATCATTGTCGCATGCAGTGCAGCCATTTATGCAAAAGGCGCAAACGGTGATAATAACGGCTTCGACTTTGCCAAGACCAAGGCCTTTATGCGTGAAATGGAAACGCGTCCAGACTTCCCGGTTTCCGTTGTACTGGCAAATGATTACGTCTATTCCCTCCTTGCCATGGGTGATGGGATAAGCCCAGCCAGAAAGGTCGCCATTGTCTCCTACCTAAAAGGGGCCCAGCAGAAAAACGGCGGATTCATTGCGGACAAGGCAAACAAGAGCGCATCACTGCTTTACACGGACCTGGCCTTGGAGACGTTGGGCTACCTTAAATCGACAGAAGCCATCGACGTAGGCAGTGTGAAGTCATTTGTCGCATCACTCAAAAACCCTGACGGTGGCTTTGGTTTCAGCCAGCCCGCCAGAGGATCAAACTTGGCGTCCACCTATTATGCGGTGAAGACACTCAAGACTTTGGGGGGCCTCAACCTGATCGACAAGGCAAAAACCGCGAGCTATGTCAAGGGATTCAAACGCGGAGGCGGAGGGTTCGGCTACGTGAAGGGGACCGGGGTGGCAGACGCCAAGAGCACCTACATGGCATCCTTTGTCCTGAACACTCTCGGCATGCTGGACAACACCACTCGGAAGGATGCATTAAAATTCCTGGCCAGCACCCCTTACCTGGACCCCAAGAGCAAGGAGCGGCCCGAGCTTGATGCCCAACTTTACACCATATCGGCGCTCAAGGAATTGAAAGCCGACGCCAGGATCAACCGCAAGTTGGCCCTGGCCTTCCTCAAGAGGATCTATATCCCCGTAAACGGCGGTTTCGGCCCACTTGTGGGATACGGCTCCACCCCGGACTCCACCGCCACCGCTCTGCGTATCCTGTCCGGGACTGGGAAACTCATGGCACCTGGCGCTCCGGCGCACGGATAATGATGATTAGCGCTGAAACCGGCCGGCAATCGCCTGACATTACTGAACGGTTTGATAATTATCCACGAAAGAGCAGTTCCCCGCAGTCGGGGACGAGGTAAATGGAGATGACCGCAATTATTAAGCGCAGATTGGGAACATGCCTGGCAATGCTGGCCTTTGCCACCTTGTGTATGGCGGGCACTGCCTTGGGGCTCCCCTGCAAAGGGTGGCTCGCCGTTACCGGTGACACGGAGGAGGTAGTGGCTGGCAGGTGCGGCGAGGCGATGTTCAAGGAGCAGCGTGTGGTTAAGCAGGATATTACGGACCGGAGCGGTACCAGCAGCCGCACGACCACGACTGTAGATGAGTGGGCCTTTGATTTCGGTCCCGATGAACTGATGCAGGCATACCGTTTTGAAAACGGAAAACTGGCCGAGATTGTCAACCTAGGTTACGGCAAGCTACCGGATGCCACGGACGACACCTGCCGCAACGGTGAGCTTCTGGCAGTGGGAGACACCTCCCTGGAGGTATTTCTCAAGTGCGGCGAGCCGATCGCAAAGGAACTGCAAGCGAACAAGGTTGTCAAGACAATCAGCGGGGGCGAGACGCGCAGGACCACTGTGCCGGTCGTCGAATGGACCTACCGCTACGGTCCAGATCTCCCAGGCTACACCCTCACCATCGAAAACGGCACGGTCACGGAGATTAGGGCGAGGCAATTCGGAAAATAGGGAAATAGCAGCGCGGGATTACCCGTTGTAGCGCCACTTGAAGCTGACCGCCTTGCACCCCGGCAAGGCCTGCCTGAAACGATTCAAGCCTTCCTCGGTAATGCAGGTACCGCTGCAGGTCAACCACTTCAGCCCTGTCAGTTGCGTCAGATTAAGAAGCCCATTGTCGCTGATGTCGGTGTGATAGATATAGAGCCTCTTGAGACCGTGCAGGCTGCTCAACTTGCTTAAACCAGCATCGCTGACAGTGGTATTTGAGAGGTAGAGCTCCTGCAGGCCGCTGAGATGTGCAAGATGCACCAAGGCGCTGTCGTCGATGTCATAAAGAAATAGCGCCTGCAGGTCATCGGATTGCAATGCATCCAGAAATCTCATCTCCGTCTCGGTAGTACCCTTCACATCCAGACGCACCGCTGTGTCCAAAAGCACTTCCCGCACACCACGGGCATTTCCCAGGCTCTGCCAGTCGCGATAATCCACAGACCCCTTTTTACGTTCAAAGAGCATTCCGCAGGAGTAATCCATGGGAAAACGTATTATACGGGTCTCCAATGGCGGGCCACTTCGATCATCCACAACGTCACTGTCACCGCGCAAGGCAGCAAGACGTTTTCTAGTCTTGGCTATGTTCAGGTCAACAGTAGCAGCCATCTCTGCCATCAGATCGATACCGTCTGCCAGTGCATCGTCCACACGGAGCTTGAAACTGTAAATATCTGTTGCCTTCAATTCCTCGATCTGAAGATTTAGTGCATGGATGTTTTGCCGAGTCCTGGCGATCTGCCGGATAACACGAACCAGTTCCATGGCTATATCCATACCCGAAACCATCTCTGGCCCCTGCTCCCAATCAGAGAGGATATCCTTCAGCACGGAGCGATCACCAGACTCGTAGGCTTGGTTTGCTACTGCCATTAGTTCCTGGCGCCGCTGCCGATCCACCTCATCCGAAGCAAGATCGGGGTGTATTGCCTTGGCCACTTCACGATACAGGCTTTTCAGACTCTTTTGCGTCGCCCCTTGTGCAGTGTCATCGTCGTCTAACAAGTCAGTGCGATGAGAGCTGTAGGCAAAGGAATTACCATCTATAACGTGGCTGGCATCATCAACAGGTTTTTCGACTTCCAGCAGGCCGTTCAGTTGCCATTCCAACTCCTCCAATGTTGCGATGCGCGTGCCCAGAATTTCCTCATAGACCTGTTCGAACATGCGGATCTCGGTCTTTAGGGTCCTAACAACACGTTCCCTTTCAACAAGTTGCTCCTGGACACGAGCCAGTTCATTCCGTTTTCGTTCGAGTTCAATTTCTTCGGGAGTTTTCAGTCGATTGCGGAAGGGGCTCATCGGTTGTTATTCCCTGCAAGCTGAAGTTCACGGGACTCCCTGACAAGCGGCAGTGTAATCTTGCGATTTTTGCTCATTGAAAGTCGGTAGACAGCCTCGAAACTACTTATCAAGTCGCCAACCTCGCGGCTGGTATTGACCAAGATGAACTCGATAACCTCTTCCGGCACCCTGACTTGGCGATCATCGGCAATTTTCTTCAATATCATCCGGCGGGAATGGTCATCGGATGCATCCACGCGAGCTACCAAACCCCACAACAACCGCGAAACAAGATGGTCATCCAGGTAGGGTAGTTCCCGTGGAGGAAACAGGCCGGCCAACGCAACTTTGCGCCCGGTGCCGTAGAAATCGTTAAAAACTTGCCATAGGCCGGCTCGCATTGCCGCATCGTTCGTCAGCAGGTGAATGTCATCCAACAGAAGCGCCGACGCAGCGGCAAATCGCTCGACAAGCTCTTGGGCGGTAACCACCTCCCGGCAGGAAAGATACTGCACCCCCGCAGAACCGCTACTCTCCAGAACATGACAAATGGCCTTCAGAAGATGGGTTTTCCCGGACCCGGATGGCCCATGGATATAAAGCAGGTTCTCAGAGTCGGCCAGGTCGGCAATTCGCCTGGCAAACTGCAAGCCGGCGCTATTGCCGTCACAAACCACAAAGCTTTCAAATGTGAATGCCGGGATTATGGGAAATTCGAAGAATTGCTGCATCGTCAGAACAGATTCCCCTGTAATGTTTCGGGCGCAATTCGATTGAAGTGAAGATATGCGGCACGGGTGGCCACACGACCTCTGGGGGTACGGTTGAGAAATCCGTTTTGAATCAGGAACGGTTCATAGACATCCTCGATAGTATCGCTTTCCTCACCAATAGCAGCCGCAATGGTATCGAGCCCTACGGGACCACCGCCAAACTTATCGATAATTGTCATAAGAATCATGCGATCCATCTGGTCGAAACCCATCTCGTCAATTTCCAGCAGCTCAAGGGTTGCATACACCACATCGCGTGTTATGATCCCGTCGGCCCTGACCTGAGCAAAGTCACGCACCCGTCGGAGCAGACGGTTGGCAATGCGCGGCGTTCCCCGACTGCGGCTGGACAATTCACTGGCTCCCTCGGGTTCGATCACCATGCCAAGTATGCGCGAGGAACGGGTGATTATGGTGGCCAACTCCTTTTCAGTGTAGAATTCCAGGCGTGAAATCACCCCAAAACGGTCGCGTAGTGGCGAAGAAAGCAAGCCGGCACGTGTGGTCGCGCCTACCAGGGTGAAACGTGGCAGATCGAGTTTAATACTTCGGGCACTGGGCCCCTGGCCGATAATGATGTCCAGTTGAAAATCCTCCATGGCTGGGTAGAGGATCTCTTCCACCAAATGCGACAACCGATGGATCTCATCGATAAAAAGAACATCGTGTGGTTCCAGGTTGGTTAGAATTGCAGCCAGATCACCAGGTCGTTCTATTACCGGCCCAGAGGTGGATTTGATGTTAACACCCATTTCGCAGGCAACTATGTTGGCCAGCGTAGTCTTCCCCAAACCAGGCGGACCGTAAAGCAGAACATGATCCAACGCCTCTCCCCTGCCCCTGGCAGCTTCGATAAACAGGCGCAGATTGCCCTTTATCTTCTCCTGACCGATATAATCATTCAATGCCCGTGGCCGTAGCGTGGAGTCAAACTGGAAATCGTCGTCGTTCTGTTCGGGGGTAATAGTGCGGGATTGCATCGTTTCTCCGGTATGGCACACTAGTTTCAGATGGGGACTATGACTCAAATCTACTCTTTTGTCAAAGTTCGCTTTTGAAGACTATTACGAAAAAGCGGGCCATGAAAATCACAGCCCGCCAATATCCGATTTACTGAGATCCTGCTAAAATTGAATCTGGCATTTTTTCGCAGTACCCTCCTGCTTAAACCAAAGCAGGGCCTTCTTGGAACGGGTACACCAGTCGCGGACATCCTTTTCAAACGTCGGACAATCCGCTACCACTTCGAGCACATCACCAGGTTTCATTTTAACCGCCATGACCGTGACCTTAAGGGTCGGTTGCGGGCATTTCAGGCCACGAGCATCAAGTAATTGAACAGCCATTTTTACCTCCCTTCAATTTGATAGTGATAATGGGCCAAGGTGCCTGACAGTATCAACCATGTCCGTAATCACCTGAGCGTATTTATTTCCATCGCCAGCAGAAACGTAATCAAAACGACATCTTTCGCGTTCAATACCCATTTGTTCCAAAACCCGTGCCAGCAAGCTGTGACGTTGGGCTGCCCGCAGATTCCCTTCTTTATAATGGCAATCCCCGGGAGGGCAGGCCAATATGATCACACCATCCGCACCCGAAGCAAATGCCTTGAGGATGAACTGAGGATCTATCCTGCCTGTGCACATGATTTTTATGATGCTCACATTGGGCGGATATGTGGTTTGTGATGCCCCGGCCCTGTCAGCCCCGGCATAGGAGCACCAATTACAGAGAAAACCGATTATACGCGGTTCATATTCAGCTGAGAAGTCAGAAACCGATGACTCCAACAAAAAATCTGCAGAGGTGCTCATTTAAGCACCCCCTCTATTTCCGACAAGATCATCTCGTCGGTGAAGTGATTAGCCTTGATTGCGTTCACCGGGCAGGCTGCCACACAAGTACCGCAACCATGACAGAGAACCGCGTTCACGACCGCAACATTGTTTCCGGCGTCAAAACCGATCGCACGGTACGGGCAAACTTTCATACAGACTTTGCACCCGGCGCATTTTTCCGGGTAAACTGAAGCAAACAAGGGGTCAAGTTCTATTTTCCTGCCTGTTACCAACTCTGAAAGGATATAACCCGATGCCGCCATGGCTTGGCTGGTTGCACGCTGTATATCTGTTGGCGCCTGGCAGGCGCCTGCCAGATACACACCGCGAATTTTGCTGCGAGCGGTATCCATCCTGCCGTGCAACTCTTCAAAGAAACCAAAACGGTCCTGCGAGACATCCAGCATCGCACTCAATTTTTCAGCATCTGCACTAGGCACAACTGCGGGACAAAGCACCACAAGGTCGGCATTGATTTTACTGCCGTCTGCAAGCTGTATTATTTGTTGCTCATTATCAACCAGAATTTGCATATCCGCAATACTGCTGTAGCGAACAAAGTGGGCATTGGGATTTTCGCGGGCGGTTCTGTACAGGGCATACTCTTCCTTGCCAGGGGATACGATTTCTTTGTACAAATGGTGAATCTTCGCATTTGGAAGTTTTGATTCCAGCAAATGGTTGAACTTAAAGGCATACTGGCAGCAGATGCCTGAACAGTACGGCTGATGATCTTCATCCAGTGACCCGACACAATGAATGATGACCACTGAACCAGGGACATCTCCGTTGGACATAAAAATCTCACCGGCCGTCGGGCCATTGGAGGCAAGAATACGCTCGAACTCCAGAGCGGTTGTTACATCTGGAAACCGTCCATACCCCAAATTATCAAAGCAGGAACAATCATAGAGCGAAGAACCGGTTGCAACAACAATCGCCCCTATCTGGCGCTCGATGATCTTCTCCTCGTCATCATAGACAACAACCCCTTCTCCCATGAGGCACGCCCCACGGCAAGCGGTACAATCAGATCCCTCGGTAAAACGCGTACACATGGCAGGGTCTATGTATGGTGCGTTTGGGAGTGCCCCGGGGAAGGTAAAACCGATCGCCTTTTTCTCTTCCATGTTGCAGTTGAATTGATTTGCCCCACTGGCAGGGCAAGGCTCGAAGCACTTCCCACAGCCTATGCATTGGCTGGTATTTATATAGCGAGGCCGCTGACGAATTTTTACCACAAAATTGCCAAAATAACCGACCACCTCATCCAGTTCCGCCATGGTCAATAGCTCAATTTTTTCGGAATGCTCTCCATAAAGGATCTCTCCAATTATCGGATCCATCATACAGGGGCCACATTCCATATTAGGAAACAGCGCATCGTACAGCACCGGCAACCCGCCGATCACAGGCGTCTTTTCTACCAGCGCCACTCTCCTTCCGGACTCGGCCAGGGTAAGCGCCGCCTTGAGACCCGCAGGACCTGCTCCAATTATCAGTACGTCAGGAGAGACCTCCAGTTCCTGTTTTTCCAGCATTTCATGGAGTTCAACCCTTTTTAGCGCCGCCTTCAACGCAACCGACGCTTTTTGGGTGGCTTTTTCAGGATCTTCGGTAACCCAGGCAATCTGCTCACGTATGTTGACCAACTGCATAAGGTATGGGTTCATGCCTGCCTGCTCCATGACCCGCATGAATGTCGCCTCGTGATCACGGGGTGAACATGCAGCAATCACAATCCGATCAGGTCTTTCTTCCTTTAACTCTTGTTCCAGAAACTGTTTTCCCTCTTCCGAGCAGAGAAACGGGCAGGTTTTGAAATAAGCAATCTTCCCGCTCGACTCCAGGCCGGCTTTGACCCTTTCCGTATCAATCTTGTCGGTTATATTCGTTCCGCAACTGCAAAAATAAACACCAGTCTTCATGTCTGTCGACCCTTATGACGGTTGTGATTCAAAGTATAGTGGCACCATCCGAAATTCCACAGCAACGGAGCACTTCTTCAACTGCGCTTGGCAGAGCAGCATGCACTCTACAGGTAAGCTCTTCACTAAAGTGATCCACTTCCTCAACCTCAATCCCGATGATTTTCACGCTGAGAGGCATGGCCAGCCCCAAATCTCGTCCCAGTTCAAATGCGAGGTAAAAATCGCCGTCATGGGTGCAGAGAGTGTTACGGGTTTTGACCAGAGAATCAGGGGCAAGCATCCGGATTGTCCCCACCGGGTGCTTGCCGCTCATCATTGCATCAATAATGATCGCCTGGTCATAGCCGGCTATTGCTTCCATCAGCCTGAGACCGCCGGCATAGGCTTCGGACACATCGATGCTTCCATTGCTGGGGACACGTTGTTTCAATAATTCGGCAACCTTGATCCCCACGCTGTCGTCACTAAGGATCGGATTCCCCAGACCGATAACAATGGTTCGCATTATTGCCTGCTTACCGTACGAATGACCTCGCCTGTCACATCGCGTATGTTTACCTTGAGTGGCATTTTGCCAACCACCGCATGGGTAGCGCATGAAAGGCATGGATCGTAAAGACGAAATGCCATTTCAATGCGATTCAGCATCCCCTCCTCAACAACCTTCCCTTTGGTTATGATTTGCTCTGCCGCCTTCTTGATGGACATGGTCATGGGGGCGTAATTATTAGTGGTGCCGACTATCATATTGACCATTGTCAGTACACCACGTTCGTCGGTTTCATAATGGTGGGTTAGAGTACCACGTGGCGCTTCAACACAACCGACACCACGGCCAGTAATCTGACCGGGCGGCGTTCGTAGATCCGGAGAGGTGATTTCAGGGTCCTCGGCCAGTTCAAGCATCCGTTCGGCAGCGTAAAGCAGCTCTACCAGACGCGCCCAGTGAGTCGCCATTCGGAGATGAACTGGCTGATAGCGACCATTAAACCTCTTGCTGCCAAGGGTCTCATAAAAACGTTCAAACTGTTCCTGGGCTCGGGGCGTGGCCATGCTATCGGAGACATTCAGTCGGGATAGCGGCGAAGAGGCATAAACACCGCTATCAGGACCATCCACGAACCCCTTCCAACCAACCAGTTTCAGGTAAGGGTATTTGAGATATGTCCAAGGCTCCACCCTCTCAGCAATATGTGAGGCGTAGTCGTTGGGATTATATTTGACCAACTCGGCACCATCCGGAGAAACCACACGTACCTTGCCGTCATAGAAGTTGGTCCTATTCTGCCCATCAACCAATCCCATATAGTATGTCTGGTGAGAATATGTATCAGAGATGATAAGATCAACATAAGCCGGGTTTTTGAGCACGATATCCTCAAAAATCCGTAGCGAAAACAGGGAAAATTCTATGTTCTGCTTGGCTATTCCGATGAACTCGTCTCGTTCATTCGCTGTGATCGGCCGACTCCAACCGCCGGGCAAGCCTGCCACCGAATGTATGCTACGACCACCTACGGTTTTGATTACGTGATGATTACGAGCACGACATTCAATTACCTGTTTGCCGATATCCAGCCCCAACTTCTTGATTACGCCAAGGATGTTACGTTCAGCAGGCGGAGCATCGGGCCCCATGATAAAATCCGGCCCGCCCAAGGCATAAAAATGTGTCGCGTGGTCGGCAACAAAAAAAGCGGAATAAAACAGTTCACGCACTTTTTTGGCAGCCCGGGGAGGTTCGGCGGCAAAGAGCACATCCAAGGCCTTGGAAGATGCAATATGGTGCGCTTCTGGACAGATACCACATATGCGGTTGGTAATGACAGGCATGTCCTCTGCCATGCGTCCAATGCAGAACTGTTCAAATCCACGTAGTTCCGGAACCTGAAAGTAAGCATTGGCCACATCGCCTTCCTCGTTCAAGAAGATATCTATTTTGCCATGTCCTTCCAATCTGGTAATTGGGTCAATGGATATACGGCTCATTTGTTTACCCTACCCCCGATGATTGAACCAGGCAGGCTATACATGTAGAAGGTGCCGATATAGTCTGGAATGGCATCAAGAAGGGATTCCAACCTGGCAGCGATTTCCTCATCACTTCTGCCTTTGCTGTCACCAATATCAAGGATAGAACCAAGCGCGGAAACCATCTTGGCCCCTTGGTCGCTGACCCCTTCAGGCGGACCGTAACAACCGGAACACGGCATGTTCGCCTGGGGACACGGGGCACCACAGCCATCCCTAGTGGCAATCCCCATGCAGATGAGCCCTTGTTCAAGCAAGCATTTTTCCGGCTCCGGGATAATTTCCCAGGTTCGGTGAAAGCTGGTAATTTTTTTATCCTCTTTTACCCGCGGGCACTCGTCGCAGACCGAAAGACACCCAGCACCGATAACACTTCCCAACTGAGGCAATTTGGTTCCGTTGACAACTGATACAACTACGGCCCAGACCTGATGAGACTCTGGAGGACAGCCAGGAATAGTATAATCAACATCTGTTACCTGGGAGAGAGTCTGGACTCTGTCGAAAAATGCCGGAAGGGTCAATGTTCCTTCAGGAACGTCGCAGGAAGTAACTGGTACAGTATTGCCTGGATTATCTATGGTTGGATTATCAAGATAAACTGTCTTTAGAATAGCCTGCTTTGAGTATAAATTAGCAAGCCCCGGAACACACCCCTCGCTGGCGCAAGAACCGAAAGCTATGAGTATTTGCGACTTTTTGCGCAGAAGATGGGCCATTTCTGCGTTTTCCTCGGTTCGGATGGCACCATTAAAAAGAGTGATGGCAATGCTTTTATCAGGCATTGCCTCAATATCACTTTTTTTTGTGTCGATCAGACATGGGCAGAATACGAAGTCGAAAGAAGCTTCGACTTCCAGAAGCTTTTCGTGCAAATTTAACAACGAAACTTCGCAACCACCACACGAAGCAGCCCAATACATGGCCAGTTTTGGTTTATCCGACATACCTAAATTCCCTTGTCAGCATGACAACTAAACACTGATTCTGAAAAGCATACCAATTAGTATCAAAACAGTAGTAAATAATAGCGCAGCCAACAGATGTTTGGCTAATATATTATGTCTTTATTCTACGACATCAATAGATACACATTTATAGTTACAATTGAAAAGGGCGCAACATTTTGCGCCCTTAAAAAATATATACGATTAAAATCTATACGAATATAACAAGTTATATCACATCATAAAAAATCATTTAAAAGGTTCGAGCAAGCGAGTACGGATCACGTGGGACAATAACGCCGAGATACCGAGCAGAACCAATAAAGTGAATAACATTGGATATTCAACCGCGAATATTAGAGGTGTCAATGCGATCCTGGAAATTGACCGCAATATATCGTGCTGACGAATAAAGTCAGCCATAGGAGGACTATATGTATAATACAATTTGACAAAAGCGGTACCAAGCTTGGATTTAAACAACACGTTATCACGGAAGTGTCGCAAAACCATAACATGAGGATCGAGATAACTTCCATAAGCAGCTGTAGCAATAAAGCAACCGCCGCCGCCACCACCACCAGAGGCAGGAGCAATATTTGACCCACTTGTACCGTCTCCTGTAGGAGTCGTAGTCCCGCTTGTTTCACTGCCAACAACAATTGGATCACGAATTACCCCAGAGCGTGAGTCACTATCAAAAGCCCCATTATCAGTGATTGAAAATGTTAGTAAATTTCCAGACAGGGTATAGTCTGTTGCATTCATTTTTGTCCATACACCATTCGTTACTTTATAAAAGACAGGGCTTGTAGGCAAAGAGGCAAACTCAAGGGCAAGTGTAATGGTCCCACCAGAAGGCACTGAATTAACAGTAATATCAAGTGCGCTGGAGATATTGAAATTCGTTGGTTTCGCTGATATTGCAAGCAATGAATTAGTCGAAGTGACATTGCTTATAGATGCAATAGTTCCAGAACCGCTTGTCAACGTAGCATTTTTCAATACACTCGAGTTAACTACCATTATGGATAATGTAGATGTTGCAGTAATGTTATCAGCATCCTTAACAGTGATGATGATATCATAATTGCCGGCTGCTGTCGGTGTTCCACTGATAATGCCGGTATTTGCATTCAGAGTCAGCCCTGTAGGTAAAGCCCCAGTAGTAACAGACCATGAATACGGAACTCTACCACCGGCAGCAGCAAGTGACTGAGAGTAAGCGGAATTGATGGTTGCTAACGGTAATGAGGATGTAGTTACAAGAAGGGCTGAATTAATCGTGACCGATAAATCCTGCGTTACCGATTTACCAGTAGCATCTGTAACTTGAATTGTAAAACTACTGGTACCGGATGACGACGGAACGCCGGTTATTATACCGGCGGTATTATCAAGCAATAATCCTGACGGCAAAGATCCGGATTTTATCGACCAAGCCAAAGGAGCGGTGCCACCGTTGCGAGCTATTGTCTGATTATAAGTGCTACCAATACTACCATCTGGCAAAGAGGTATTCAAAATAGCGGGAGCAGGGTTGATTGAGATTGACAGATCCTTTGTAGATGATTGGTTATCACCATCAGTGGCTTTTACAGTAAATGTAAAAGTGCCAGCCTGAGTTGGAACGCCACTCAAAGCTCCATTCGTCGCCAACGTGATACCAGGCGGCAGATTACCATTTGATATCGACCAGGAAAGTGCACTCCCGCTGGTAGTAGTACCTGTGAGGACTTGGGCGACCCCGTTACCGTATTCAACCCCTTGTGTCCATTGTTTAAGCGACGTTGTGGAAATGGTCACACTTGTGACGTTTAATGTCAGGTTAGCAGTTGCTTTTGAAGACGCTCCGTCGGTAAGAGTAACTACAAAGCTATAGGTGCCAGTTAAAGATGGGGTGCCAGTAATTTGACTGCCTGATAAAATAAGCCCTGGAGGCAATTGTGTACTTGGTGAGAGAGGCGCCCAACTCCAAGTGTAAGGAGTAGATCCGCCAATACCTGTTAGGTTCTGCGTATATGCAACCCCAAGTGTGGCATCAGGAAAACTGGATGTAGATATGTTTAGGGTATTGGCACCGACGCCCGCACCTGTAAAAGAAATAGTTGCCGTGCCACCGCTGGTATTGATGACAGTACTATAAAGTGTGGCATCGGCATAGGAACCCGATGCCAAGGGCTCAAAATGAACCGTCATATCATAGCTGGTGCCGGGATTTATGGTATCGGGCTTTGGCGTTAGAAATGAGAACGGCGCCTGTGGTGACGACATACTGTTAATTTTCAACGGTGAGTTGCCGTCATTGCGCAATTTGAAAGTTATGTCCTTGGACTGGCCAATATTGACATTGCCGAAGTCGATGGCACCGTTCAGTATCGGGTTGCTAGAGCTATCGGTGATACTCAGTTGAGGCGCAGTAGAATATTGCATCAATTGACTATAAATATCAGCATTTCCGGATGTTCTGCCATCCTTCCAGAGAATGAAGAAGTCGGTGAAGGCGCTGTCGCCAAACGCAACGGCAGGATTGATCTGGTTACCTGATGCAACAGTAACGATGGAGTTCCCACCGCTCAAATTCCCTTGCGGATCGATAAACTGAGAATATATATCGATATTGGAGATATTGGCGCTTTGGTTCCTGGCATCCTCCCACACAACCATAAATCGTTCGTTAACGTTATCAAACGATGTAACAGGATTTGTTTGGTCACCAACAGCATTCGATACGTTAATCTGCGAGCCATATGTAGTAAAATTGGACAAATTGATCAATTGCGCCAAGACATTTTTATCAACCCCACCTTGCTCTTCCCAAGCAACAAGCACCGTGCTGTTGTTCTGATTAACAGCCAAGGATGGCGCAGTTGCCTTGGTTCCGAAGCTAAAATCAGTAAATAGACCTTGATTGTCACGACGTACTTTAATTTTGGTATTGCCACTATCATTATCGGTTCCAATAAAACTATTACTGTACGTACAAAAATTATTGGAATCTTTGCTGTAAGGTATGGTTAAAGTAACTGTAGAATTAGTACCGGACCATGCCACAAAATATTCACCTGTTTGAGGATTGAAGCTCAGCTTAGGTTTACTCTCATTCAGCATAGCTGACCAGAGTTGTGTTATTGCGCTGCCACTGTCAGTTGCATCTCCTTTAAATGCTAATTGTGATGAGTGTTTCAAGTTAGATTTTGATCCATTTGCCGGATTAATCTCAATAGTTCTCACAATATTATTATCTACTATTGGCAATGGCACATAACCTATCGGTCCATATGAGTTAGCGCAACCTTTACCGTAAACAGGTCCAAACAGATTCTTAACAGGTTTATAGGAAATTGTCAGAGCATTTTGAGTACCAATAATATTTGATCCAGTGTTTATGGTAAAGAATGCAGGATATGCCCCTCCTGTCGAATAATTAGTCACAGCAGTTCCAGAACCATAAGTCACTGAATTTACCCCATAAACACCGCTAAGGTAAAAAGTGTTCCCAGCTTTCCAAGGTGGAACCGGAACATAAGCAGTCTGCTCCGGGGATGGGAACGAAACATAATAGAGTGTAGATTTAGTTCCATCACTGATATTTGAAGTTGCAGGAATTGTAACCTGTAAAGCATCGCCTATTCTTGTAGTGGTGATTCCAGTTGCAGGTATTGTGTGTGAAGCATCAATGAAAAAATATGCATACGCAGTAGACCCTAGTATAAATGAGCTAGCAGTTGTAGGAAAGGTCGCTGGCGCACCTGACAGAGAAGTTGAAGGAAAACTAGCACTTAGCCCAGGCGCCTGGTTATATTTGACTATCAAATCGCCGGTAGTGCCAATTGCATTGGAATTCGAGTTTATGGTGATTGTCTGGAAGGTATTAGATATATTCGGTGCAGGAGTCACAGAATAACTGGTTAATGGTGTCACCCCATCACTCAAAGTAATACTGTTGATGGTATTAGCATTACTATATCCATTAGTTGTATCAATTGTCACTTGATCGCCAGCCAACCAGGTCCGTTGTACAACGGTTGTTGTGTCTGCAGCCGGGTAATTTGGGGTGTCGAAGGTGCTGGAATCCAGCCAGGCGACAACAAATTTCGCTATTGTTGGGTTATAAATTATATCGGGTTGGGTCGCATTTGTGTCTATACCGGCCACATATGTAGAAACCGCAAATGGAGTACCAGAAAGTGCTCCAGCAGCGGTTAAAAATTGACCGGTAACTTCACTATGACCAGTCGAGTTATCAGAGAACACAACAAGGTATTTTTGATTAACCGGATCAAAGGCAACCTTAGGTTCCATCTGGTTACCCGCAGCATTGGAAACAATAAATTCCGTTCCACAACTGACATTTGAACCATCAGAAACAGTAGAGCAGATAGTGCCATATAGATCTACGTTTGTGCTGCCATTCCTATAATCCGACCAGACGGTCAAGTATTTCTTATTGACAGTGTCATATGCCAATGCCGGTTGACCTTGATCGTAATTATCTCCTAATGGGTTTACCTGCAGATCATTTGTGAGGACCTTTGCCCCGACTGTTTTCCCGCTGATAGAATTATTCGATGTACCGGAGGTTTTACCTGAGCAGGCAGTTAAGCAAACTAGACACACAGCAAGTACGGCTAGATAAATTTTATTGATGTGAAGCATAAACCCTCCAATATCAGCAGGTAAAGACGTTTAATACAAAACTGATAATTATTTTTCTTATGACTTTAAAGGTTGTCAGTCCGCGAAGTCGGCAACTCTGACGATCATCCCAGCAGTTATTGTTCCGGTCTTGCCAGTGGATACTTCAACCAAGTCAAAGTAAGCCGTTACGTTATAGGAATAAACAGGTACTGATTGACACAGCACTGAATCCCAAAAATAAGCTTTGAAATTATGTGTTGCTACCTCTACTGGCACGGAAAGGGTACCTCCAGCCGGTATTGTATATCCTGAAACATTTGAGTATTGAATCGCATACAGTGATGGAAGTGTAGGAGTTAGAGAGTCAGCAGGAGTAAACGTCAACGTAACTTTTTGCACAGAAAGATCTGATGGCGTCCCATTGGTAATAGAAGATGTAGATGTAATAGTAAAGTTAACAACATCATTTACGATAGTCGGGGAAGTTGTGGTGTCACAGGCGCTTGCAGCGGCCGTACTGGGCCACTTAGCAATATCAGCCATCAATGGATTTTTTGTAGAATCAACCGAAACAGCTGCATTTACTGTATTAAATGCAGCCCCTCCTCCCATGTTGCTACTGCCACAACTGGAAATGGTACATAGTGCAGACACCAACAGCAGTGCATAAACAAGCTTTTGAATCATACAACCTCCCGATATTAGCTCGAATACGATTTTTGATCAGTAATTTACCATAAAAAATATCTAGGTACAGCCACACGCATCAACTCAAATCCATTGTAGTTAAATTGCGCCCAATATCCTCGGTGTGATAAAAATCAACAATTCTGTCTTGGTCTTGGTTTTATTGTTAGTCTTGAACAATGAGCCTATAAAGGGAATATCCATCAAAAATGGCACACCGTCATCCGATTCATTGTCACTATCTACGTAAATACCACCTATAACAGTTGTTTCACCGTCACGTAACAGCATCTCGGTAGTAGCCTGTTTTTTGTTGATAGGTGGGGCTGTACTACCGGAACTTGAGCCTGGGGAGTCATTCTTTGCATCTATTTTCATGCCTATTGTGCCATTGGCGTTAATGTGAGGAGTGACCTCCAGCGACAAGGCTGCTTCAATAAACTTTGTTTCCACTTTGTCAGAGGTTGACGATGTATATGGTATTTGCTGGCCTTGAGTGATTTTTGCAGTTTTATTATTGATTGTTGCCACCTTAGGCGTTGAAACTATTTTTATAAGACCAGCGCTGGCTGCCGCATTCAGACGCATATCAAGCTGGATATTGCTGGTGAGTGTCCCAAACGAAATGCCCATCGTGCTGCCAGAACTCAGACCGGTACCCGTTGTAGGAGGTGCGGATGTCAAACCGCCAAAACCTGTATCAAGCGAGTTTATACCTGCAAAAGAAGCTGAACCGTCACGGTAGTGAACACCCCAGTTGACCCCCAGGCTGCGGGTAAAAGTTGACGTCGCCTCTACGATGCGTGCCTCGATCATAACCTGCCTTTCAGGCACATCCAGCTGTTGAAGCAGTTTACGCATATCGTCCAAGGCTTGAGGGATATCTTTAACAATCACCTTATTTGTCCGACTGTCTTGGGCAATGGTCCCGCGCTCACTTTTGATTGCTGTAAATTGGGCAACAATACTGCCTATGTCAGCATAATTAATCGTAAATGTTTCCGTCTTCAACTCTATAGACCTGAATTGTTGTCTTTTTATCTCCTGCTCTTCCTCGGCTTGAGATTTGAACTTCCCTTTGCCCTTGATTATGATTATGTTGCCTTCTTCCCGCTTATCTAGCCCCTTGGCGTCAAGAATGATATCAAGTGCCTGATCCCATGGAACATTGACCAGCTTAATACTGATCGTGCCAGAGACATCATCCCCTAGAACGAAGTTCTTATTGCTAACCTCTGCCAAGAGTTGGAATATCTTACGGACATCAGCATCTGCAAACTCAAGTGTTACTTTGCGCCCTTTATACTTTTTTGCTGCAAGAGGCTCTGATGATGGCAAAAGTTCATCTGAGAGTTCTGCAGCTTTTGGTGTTGCAGCCTTTGCTACATGGGCAGAATGCGGTTCTGGAACCTCAACAGCGGCCCTTTCGGCGGTCATACCTTCAGGGGTCTTGAAATCAACAAAAATCATGTCCCCTTCCCGCCTGAACTCCGGGGTCACTGGAGAACGCAAAGCAATCCTGATTTTGGTATCTGTTCCTTTACTAGTCTTAACCAAAAAAGGTGTAACTCGAAGTACCGGAGAAATGAAACCCTTGGTTTCGAGCGATCTTTGAAGGTGCTTTGGGAGAAGTGCATTTTTTATGGTAATTGTTACAAAGCCAGGGGCGATCTCCGGAGGTTCAACAACAGTATCGCCGGAAACCTTAACAGAAACTCTGGAAATGCCATCGATCACCTGGAAGTCGATCATTTCCACAGTAGCGGGGCCATTGCGATGTTCTGCAGCTTTTACAACTGGTTTTGCATGTGGCTTCTCAATAGCAGGTTCCGCCACAGTATCTGTGCCAACTTGGTGTTCTGCCACTTTAGCTTCCAGTGTCTGTGAGGTTTCAGCTGCCTTTTGCGAATTAGCGGCAACCAAGCGTGTATTTGGATTTTCTTCGGAAGAGTTTACATTCAGTGCAACAGAGATGCCTTTTTCGGATTTTGATACATTGGCTTCTGGGAAAGTACCGTTGACTGCGTCAAAAACAACCCTGACCTTATCTGGGTACAGCCCCAATCGAGCAGATGCAACGCCAGCTGCGTTAATCGGCACAATTCGGCTGGGCAACCCGCTATTAACATCAAAAAGATCAATTACAAGGCGCTCCGGCTTACTTAGCCGGAATGTCTTAAATTCACCTACACCCCCCTCGACAGAAAGTTCGATCAAGTTATTCTTTGCAAAAATTCCGGTAAGCAATCGCGCCTGCCCAACTTCAGGTGTTGTGACTTTCTTGGCTTCAACTTCATTACCGGACAATGCCGCCGATGTATGGGCTGTATTCGCAGTATCTGAGGGGACACTTTCTGCTACGACTGGCACCTCATTTACAGGTATAACCCCCTCTTTCACTGTTTCTGGTGCCACCAACTCAGCGGTAGGCGATGTGACGACTGCTGCAGTATTAATCTGTGCAGGAGGCGTAGGAAAAGATACCCTCAACTCTCCTTTTTGATTGGGAGCAGATGAAATTACTGCCTCGGCATCTTTAACAAGTTCAATATCCACCCGAGTAAGAACACCTGCATCAGTATCATAGCGACTGACTGTTACAGTCTTGAAATTACCTTTGTTTACAACTAACGGCGCTGTGATGTCACCTTGTGTAACTTGCGACAGGTCAACCACAAGCCTTAGTGGCGCAGTTGTTTTATAACTTGTGTACGTGGCAGGAGCCGAAAGCTTGATCACAAGCTCAGTCCCATCGCCTTCGCCATCCACGCTTATGGACTCAATGGACGCGAGCTTGGCCTCGGTCTTTGGACCGGGTGCAGAGACTGCTTGAGCACCCCGGACCATCGTAAAACAAGAGCATACAGCCAAGGCCAGGACAAACGCCAGAACTACTGATTTCTTTGTCGTCCACGTCATGCGGAACTCCTTAATATTTCCTTGGTAGGGTGATTCTGATATGCTCCTTGCGCACCCTGCCGTTATCATCTTTGAATTGTTCTAAAACATCCACGCCACCGTTAGTAATGGCTGTAATTTTCCCATCGTTCTTGCCAATTGTCATACCTGTTTTAAGTACATATCCTTTACCGCTGGGGTCTGTAACCATGGCTCGGTTCCCCTTGTCACCTGTTATGATACCGATAAGCTTGAATTGACCGACATCATATCTATGGATAGGAAGAGCCTCCCTCAATGCCTTCTGTTCACCATCCTGAGATGTATTCGTCGTGGCCTTGAGATTGAAATATGGCTTGAATGGATCTTTTTTACTGCTGAAATCAAATTGATTTATTTCCGGAGGAGAGAGCCGAAGAGCCGAACTAACTGGTTTTTGGACAGGCTTCGGCTGTTGGGTGACTGGCTTTGCAACAACCGCCACTGGCTTAGGAGTAACAGAAGCTTCTTTCTTCTTACACCCCATAGCCAAGGCAGTAATTACCAGCAAAGACCAAGTTGCCAGTATCAAGCTATTTTTTGCCAGGTTTCTTCTTGTCATCCTTTATCTCTTTCTTATCCAGAAAACGGAAAGTCGTCGCCAGACAATTTACCTTGGTCATCATTCTGTTGTTAACGTTTTTGATATCGGAAAAAGAAACATTAGTGATGTTGACGATTCGCGGCAAGTTGGCAACAGCTGCAAAGAAATTAGCCACGCTGAAATAAGAACCTGAGACTGATATATCAACCGGCACCTCGGCGTAGAAATCCTTTAGTGCTTCACCTTTGGGGCGGAAGACCAGGAAGTCAAGACCCGCTTTTTTCCCAAGGGCAGTGATGCTGGTTAACAACGAAGGTATCTCCTTGGAGTTTGGCAGTTCGGTCAATGCCTGAGCCAGTTCGTGGTTTAGCTGTTCGTATTCCGCTTTCAAGCGAGGGAGATTATTGGCGATTCTGGTCTTGTCGTCAATTTCAGTCTGCAACTTACTCAAATCAGTCTTGAGTCTAGTTTCTTCCCGGAATTTAGGAATATACAGGAACCAGACCATGGCTGCTGCCTCAAGTACAACCACAGCAACAAGTATGAGTATTTTTTGCCTGGTCGGGAGCTTGAGTATTTTTTCTACCTGTGGATCCATGTTCAATCCGTCCTGGTTTATGAAATACTGTTACGTGGGAGCGTTTGTAGCAGGCTTTTTAAGTGGTTCAGGTGTAGTCCGCAGCTTGCAGTTAAGCTCAAAGCGTTTCAGCTTGGTTCCTTTACTCTCTATCTGTTCCGAAACAACTAATTCAACACCCATAAAATCGCTGGATGCTTCGAGACTGCGCATAAAGGTTGCTATCAAATCTTCGGTATAGGATAGGCCCGAAATCTTGATGGAATTGCCGTTCTCACTGTAACCGGTCAACCACAACTGGTCGGGTGTGATATCGCTCAGAGTTGCCAAACGGTGAGCAGGACCGGTCTTGTTCTTACGTAATTGCGCAAGAACATCCAGCTTCTTCTTCACCTGCTCTTTGAGATTTTTTAGTTCTTCAAGCTTACCGATCTTTGTTTTTAGTTCATTAATCTTATTTTTTGACGCGCTGATATCATTTTTTGTAGAAGATATCTGCATCTGTTTAACTAAATACATTGCTGTAACAACTCCGGCAACCAGTAACAGGCTAACACAGAATATTGTGATCTGCTGTACCGCTGTTTCCTTTTTTTTGGCCGCCCGAACCGGTAATAGGTTAACTTTGATCATTTATCCCCGACCCTCCTTATGGCAAGCCCAACAGTTACAGCCATTAGCGGACCGATTTCATGAAGGTATTCTGGATCAAAATCCTTTTCATTGTATTTAAGCTTTGCAAAAGGATTGATCATTTCTACCGGCAAACCAAGTTTTTCGTTAATTGATTCGACAAGGTTGTAAACTTTAGAACAGCCGCCGCTCACAAAAATGCGGGCGATTTTATCGTCATTTGCAGTTGAATTATAAAAATCAAGCGAGCGCCTAATTTCCTGAGTAATGGCTACATTTACCTTGTCAAGGACTTCCATTAAAGCACTGTTGCCGGTTTCATGGGCAAGCAACTTAATTGATTCGGACTCAATGCTGCTCAAACCGAGCTGTTTCTGGATCTCTTCAGTATACAGGTTGCCACCCATCTGAACGTCTCGTGTAAATAGCGTAACTCCGGCCTTTACGATATTGATGTTCATCACACTCGCCCCGATGTTAATTAGCGCCAGGACTTCATCCGGGTTTGCATCATGATTGGCTTCAAAGGCATTTTGAACTGTAAATGAATCTACATCCACCACTGATAGCTGGAGTCCAGCCTCATGGAATACAGCCACATAATCGTTTATGATGTCCTTTTTGCTGGCAACGAGCAGAACGTTCATCTTGGTTGGATCAATATTGTCGGGAGAGAGAATTTGGAAGTCCATGTTGACATCATTGATGTCAAAAGGAATATACTGCTCCGCCTCCCATGTAATCTGGTCTTCGAGTTCTTCCGACGGCATCGCCGGCAAGGTGATCTTGCGAATGATGACTGAGTTGCCAGAAATTGAGCAGGCAACATCCTTGACCTTAATACCAAGGCTGGCTACAACATTTTTAACGGCACTGACAATGGAAGCACTATCCATCAGGGAATTATCGACAATTGCTTCCGGAGGTAAAGGTACAATGCCTATGTTCAGAAGTTGATAGACACCCTTCAAATCCTTTAGCTGAACCAGCTTGACAGAGCTGGAACCAATATCTATTCCAACAACATCCTTTTTCTTTTTTAGAAAAAACATATCACGTCCCTGTCAAGATCAATCCTGAAAGACCTTGTTTTTTTCGTCAAGCGAGAAACCCAGTGCCAGGATTATCTTTCGCATGGTTTCCAAACGACACGATTCGCCCCTCTCGATCCTATCTATGGTAAGTGGCGATATGCCTGCTTTGCGGGCCAATTCGGATTTACTCATCAAACGAGACTCCCTGATTGCCTTCACATTGTTTCGTGCCTTCATGCGCATGTCCTATGTTATTTAATAAAACTTGCGCAACGTTTACTGCTAAATATTATCATTGTCAAGGTATTTATATTAAATTATATGACATATTAGTTTTTTGAAATGTAGTTTATTCTAAAAATGTATCATATTTCCTAACGTTATCAATCAATCCTAGTATGAAGCTATCCAATAACAAAAAAAGCCGAATCGCCGCTCCCCATTTCTGTGAGATATTTCGGCGACCCGGCTGTCTCGGTGAGACCCAATAGGCTTTCCGTCCCATCCTC
>MTLE01000023.1_pt1 | contig 23735 bp, 19 predicted proteins | sample 1982461 | NCBI WGS metagenome assembly MTLE01 (sample SAMN05712605, study PRJNA340218) | biofilm metagenome | isolation source: sample SPL anode biofilm adapted to -200 mV | place: USA | collected 2012-02-03
TCAGGGACGCGAATCATACGCTATCCCGTTTGCTTGTCAAGCGTTGTTCGTCACAACCGCTTAACTCGCTCTGTGTTGGCGTCTGCCGTCTCAGTGGGGCCGCATTATAGGGAGTGATCTTTTTTGATCAAGGGCTTTATTACAATTTTATGGTGATTTTGATTTGGATGCTGTTTTTTACAGCAAATAGCCGTTAATTTCGGCTATTTGCTGTATGTAAAGCGGCTTAAACACTGGTTGCGAAGAAACCGAAATAGGATAAAGCCAGAATCAGTAGGCCTGCAATGATGCGATAAACCGCAAATCCACGGAAGCTGTGTTTGCTGATATAGCGCAGCAACCAACCGATCGACAGTAAGCTGACGATAAAGGATGTAATAAGACCAATACTGATATTCACAACGCCATGAGCGCCGACACCATCCAGATCTTTAAGTAAGGAATAAATGCTGGCCGCGCCCAGTGTCGGTATAGAGAGAAAGAAGCTAAAGCCAGTAGCAGTGGAACGATCCAGCCCGGTCAGCATGCCACCCATAATTGTAGAGGCACTCCGACTCACACCAGGGATCAGTGAGCACAGTTGTGCGCAACCAATCGCGAATGCTTGTTTTAAGGTGATTTGTTCAAATGCCAGCGTGCGGGGTTTGAAAGCGGCACCTTCTATCCACCACATAATCACACCACCGACAATCAGACTGCAGGCCACCGTGACACTATTGAACAGATATTCGGTGATGTAGTGATGAAACGCCAGGCCGATACATGCCGCTGGTAAAAAGGCGACGATGACGGCCATCCAAAAGCGACGCACTGCGGCATCAGTAGCAACACTTTTTACTTGCTGCAAAATCGTGGCGAAATAAAACCACATTACAGCAAGGACACCACCTAACTGAATGACAATTTCAAAGGTATCGCTTCCCTGAAATTGAAGTAGTTCTTTGGTGACAATCAAATGACCTGTACTGGATACCGGCAGGAACTCGGTAATACCTTCTACAACACCCATGATCAGGCTATTTAAAATATCAGACATACTGCAGATCCCATTGCTTTCATGCTCAAAAGAGCCGCAAGTTTACGTAAAGTGCTTTAGAAGAGCATGCTATTTTTGATTACAGTTTGTATATCAATACCGAGGCTAATAGATAGCACCTGTTTTTTCGTATATCGGTAACTTGCAAATAAACCGCTAAAGTTTCAGCCTGTGAGCAGAACCTAAAAAAGGATATATGTGAAATGGCAGATATTGCAGTTATTGCCTTAGATATGGATGGGACATTGTTAAGTAGTGACCATCAGGTAACTGAAAAAACAGCGAATGCGATACAACAAGCAAAAAAGAAAGGTATTGAAGTTATTTTGGTGACTGGGCGACATCATATGATGGCTTATCCTGTACATCATCAATTAGCTCTAGATACACCACTGATCTGCGCTAATGGCGCTTATGTTTTTGATACCAAAAATCAGCAAATCACTGCTGGAGCCCCGTTGTCTGACTGGCAATGGCAACAATTAATCCCGTTAATTGAATCACTTCAATTGGATGCAATCTGCCATTTTTCCAATGGTATCGGCCATCAACCAGAAAATGAACATGTGGGCCGAGTAAAAAAGCTCGTACACGCTTTACCTTCTCATCAACGTCCGCATTTTATTGAACATGAATCTATCGCTGCTTTATGTCACACACATACACCATTGTGGAAAATCGAGTTATCGCACACCACAACATCAGCGATTGATAAATTTATCGCGGCTTTACCCAGCGAGTTAGTGATTACCTCTGATCGAACAGCACCAAACGGTTTGGAAATCGTGAACAGAGGTAATAGTAAAGGTAATCGATTGGCCGAATGGGTGACACATCGAGGTTTAACGCTGGAACAAGTGATTGCCTTTGGTGACAACCATAATGATATCAGCATGTTTCAGCAGGTTGGTTTAGGTGTCGCCATGGGTAACGCAGCTGCCGAAATTCGACAGCAGGCGCATTTCGTTACTGAAACTAATGATAATGACGGGATTGCGGCTGCGTTACAGCGTTGGGTATTGTAAAAACGGCTATTCGCCGCTGGCACGAACTTGCGGCGTTAATTCCACAAGATATTCCATCAACGATGAGAAATTTTGTGGTTTACTAAACAGATAACCCTGACTGTATTCACAATGATGTTGCAATAAAAATTGCTGTAGCGCTTCATCTTCAATACCTTCGACGACCACTTCATAACCCAGATTTTGCACAATACACAGAATACCTAATAACAATTGGGTATCTTTGTGATCATGGGGCACCGTCAGCACAAAGCTCCGGTCAATTTTCACAATATCGATGGGAAATTTTCTTAAGTAATTGAATGAGGAATATCCGGTACCAAAATCATCGATCGCGATCCGACATCCGGCTTCACGCAAAGTATGCAGGCGTGCCAGATGTTGGCTTTGAGTGTCCATCAACAGCGACTCGGTTACCTCAAAGATGATTTTTGCCGGCGCAATATGGTGTTGATGGATCACATCCAGCCAGCTCTTAGCTTGCACATCTAATTGCAAAAATTCGATTATCGAGCGGTTAATGCTGAGTTCTACCCAATCAAACCCCGCTTGATGCAATAGCGCCAGATCGGCACAAGCTTGTTCCAGAATTTTTTCACCCAGCAGGCCGATCAGGCCACTTTCTTCGGCTAATGGAATAAATTGATCCGGCGGTATGTTGCCTAATTCAGGATGTGACCAGCGAGCCAGCGCTTCCAATTTGCCAACACGATGACGCTGATTATCCCAAATCGGCTGATAGGCAAGCCAGATCCCGTTGCTTTGAACAGCATCTAATAAATCTTGCTGGAGCTTTTGCCGATATGACAGTTCTTTACGCACACCAGCAGAAAATGCCAGCATTGGTAAATGGCGATTTCGGGCAATGAACAGCGCTTGTTCCGCCCGTCGCCATAACGCGCCAGGGCTGCGCGCATCTAACGGCCATAATGCGCCACCCAGTGTACCGGTGATGGCTATTTCATGGTCACCATTTTTAAAGGGCCGTAAAACTTCAGCATATACCTCTTCCGCAAAGTGCTGTGCTTGTTCCGACTGATTCATGCCCGGTATCAGTAACGCGAAATCATCGCCACCAACACGAGCGACCATACCCCGAGGCCCTAATAACCTCTGTAAACGTAACGCTAACTGTTGCAAGATGCGATCACCGGTCTGGTGATCAAATTGGTTATTAATTTGACGGAATTGATCCAGATCGAGGGTTAACAAAGTAAACGGCTGCGTACCTCGGCAAAGTAGGCGTAATTGGTTATCAAAAGAGAGACGGTGTAATAAACCCGTTAGTGGATCGAGTTGCTCTTCATCCGCAGACATGCCTCGTTGGACAGAGAAAACCCCTAATAATTGTACATTCCCGGACTGTGCGGCGGTTTGGCGCAACATAAGTTGATAAGGTAACCAGCCTTGGGTTTTATGTTTTAACCAAAGCGCGCCTTGCCAACGACCGGCGGTCATTAATTGTGATAAGACTATATCCCAGTCAACCTGCAGCATCGCCCGTAGCTGGGTACGGCGCATTCTTAACAGTTCGAGTAAGGAAAAACCACTCTGACGGCAAAACGCTGGATTGGCTTCCAGCAAAAAACCGTTTTTATCTAGCAAGACAACACCATCATCAAATTCCTGATATAGCGTATGCCCTATCTGAGATAACTGGCGTTCATTGATGCAGGTACAACGGGAGACATGCAACCTATGTAGTATTTCGCGGCATCCGTGTACCAGTCTACGCATTCCTTTGCGTAACATTTTAAAACCTTTTATATGTCGCACCTAACCAGCCAAGGCTATATAAATTCAATTATTAAGCCAATTTATGCAAAACCGCTCTACAAACTAATTTCCAATGCTTGTGAATGCAAGACAAACAAAACAGGAGGAATAAATCCTCCTGTTTTTATTACGCTTTTTTATGACAGCTGATTATTCAACCGTCACTGATTTGGCTAAATTTCGTGGTTGATCCACATCGGTACCCTTGATCAGTGCAATGTGGTAAGCCAGTAATTGCATTGGAATGGTGTACACAATTGGTGCAATGATGTCAGCCACACTTTCCATTGGCATTACGCGCATTGTGTCATCACTGGTGAAACCGGCAGCCCGATCAGCAAACACATACAACAAACCACCCCGTGCACGCACTTCTTCCACGTTGGATTTCAGTTTTTCCAGCAGTTCATTATTCGGAGCCACCACAATAATCGGCATTTCACTGTCGATCAGTGCCAACGGGCCGTGTTTCAATTCACCTGCCGCATAGGCTTCTGCGTGGATATAGCTGATTTCTTTAAGTTTCAGAGCACCTTCCATCGCGATAGGATATTGATCACCGCGACCTAAAAACAGACTGTGTTGCTTGTTGGCAAACTGCTCAGCCAAGGCTTCAATTTGTTTATCCAGCTGTAAGGCATGCTCAATTTGCATTGGTAATGCTTGCAGTGCACTCGCCACACAATGCTCATCGGTTTCACTCATATTACCGTTACCGCGACCAATTGCCGTCACCAACATGAGCAAACCAGTAAGCTGGGTGGTGAATGCTTTTGTCGACGCTACACCAATTTCTGCACCAGCTCGGGTCATAAATGCCAGATCAGATTCACGCACCAAAGAAGAACCCGGCACGTTGCACAAGGTCAGGCTGGCCATATACCCCATCTCTTTAGCCAAACGTAACGCCGCCAGGGTATCAGCTGTTTCACCTGACTGAGACAAGGTAATGATCAGACTGTTTGGATGCACAACGGATTTACGATAGCGGAATTCAGACGCGATTTCGATGTTACAGGAAACACCCGCCAGCGCTTCAAACCAGTAACGCGCCACCATGCCAGAATGATAAGAAGTACCACACGCCACAATCTGTACGTGCTGTACTTTCTGGAATATCTCACGCGCATGTGTACCAAAAGATTCCGGCACAATGTGATTGCCAACCAGACGTCCTTCCAAAGTATTCAGGATCGATTGTGGTTGTTCATAGATTTCTTTTTGCATGTAGTGGCGATATTGACCTTTATCACCCGCGTCATGCGACAACTCGGATTCGATTTCTTCGCGTTCTACAGGTTTGCCTGCATAATCAAAGATCTGCACACCACGACGAGTAACTTCCGCAACGTCCCCTTCTTCCAGGAACAGGAAACGACGAGTCACTGGTAACAGCGCCAGTTGATCAGACGCGATGAAGTTTTCACCCAAACCACGACCGATAACCAATGGCGAGCCAGAACGCGCCACGACCAGACGGGATGGATCGCGACGATCCATAACTACAGTGCCGTATGCACCGCGCAGTTCTTTCACTGCCGTTTGCAGTGCCTGCAACAAGCTACCTGCTGTTTTCAAATAATGGTGCACCAGATGCACAATCACTTCGGTGTCGGTCTGCGAGACAAATTCGTAACCTAAACCCTGCAGTTTAACGCGCAATTCTTCATGGTTTTCGATGATGCCGTTATGGACAACTGCTAAATCACCATTGGAGACATGTGGATGCGCGTTGATTTCTGACGGTTCGCCATGGGTTGCCCAGCGCGTGTGCGCAATGCCGGTCCCGCCAGACAACGGTTGAGCCTCCAATGCGGCAGCCAGTTCCTGGACTTTACCCAGACGACGCACGCGTTGCAGTTCGCCTTGCGCGTTGATGATCGCGACACCGGCGGAGTCATAACCGCGGTATTCCAGACGACGTAAACCTTCCACCAAAATCTCAGCGATATCACGCTGGGCTACTGCTCCGACGATTCCACACATATAACTATCTCCACAAGAAGTCTGTTGTAACTAAACAGAACTTTAAATAAATATGCAGTAAGGCATGACTAATAAGCAGACCGTCTGCCGCAGGGATGCAGCAGACGAGCTTACATGGATGAATTTATAGCGTGTCTACGTTTAGTCATGCCTTATAACTGGTATTCAGGCATTAACCGACGCACAAATAACCTGCACGTCATGTTGTTCAATTTGTTGCTTCAGCTCTTCCCCGATCCCGTCATCGGTGATCAAGGTATCTATTACACTCCACGGTAATTCCAGATTGGGAATACGGCGGCCAAATTTTTCGGAATCCACCAGCACGATCACTTCACGCGCCACTTCGGCCATCACCCGCGATAAACCAACCAGTTCATTAAAAGTGGTGGTGCCTCGCGCCGGGTCAACCCCATCCGCACCGACAAACAGCTGATCAAAATCATAGGAGCGCAATACCTGTTCTGCCACTTGCCCCTGAAAAGCTTCGGAGTGCGGATCCCAAGTGCCGCCGGTCATCAACAAGGTCGGTTCATTCTCCAGCTCCCGCAGCGCCTGCGCGACAGTTAGCGAGTTGGTCATCACCACCAGACCGCGTTTGGCCGCCAATAATGGGATCATCGCGCCGGTGGTGCTGCCACTGTCGATGATGATGCGGTTATGATCGCGAATATGTTGTATTGCTGCTTGTGCAATCGCGAGTTTTCGTTGCGAAACTTGTGCTGGCACCTCTTCCGCCAATATTTCCGATGGCAGCGAAATGGCCCCACCATAGCGGCGTAACAATACACCGCTGCGTTCCAGCTCAGCCAGATCTTTACGGATCGTCACTTCGGAGGTGGCAAAACGCTGCGACAGATCTTCCACACTGACTTCGCCCTGTTCATTTAACAGAGAAATAATGGCATGCCGACGTTGTTGTGTGTTTCGCTTGATCATCGTTTAAGTTTCGGTTCGAAATTTAATGAGCAGTATATTCTTACAAAAAGAAACTTCAAGCCGGAGGAACGGAATTTTTTAGCAGAAAATAAAAAGCCCACACGATGGTGGGCCTCAACTATTTGGGTGATCTGACTAATGCAGATTACTTTTTCTGTTTTACCGGACGTTGCCAGCCAGTGACGTGATGCTGTGGCACACGGCTCAAAACCAGTTCATCTTCTGCGACATCACGGGTGATGGTCGAACCGGCTGCCAGCGTAGCGCCTTTGGCTATTCGCACCGGTGCAACCAGTTGGGTGTCGGAACCGACAAACACATCATCTTCAATAATGGTTTTATGCTTATTGGCACCATCGTAGTTACAGGTAATAGTACCGGCACCGATATTCACGTTGGCACCAATGTCACTATCACCCAGATAACTCAAATGACCGGCTTTGGAACCGAACCCCAGTTTGGCATTTTTCAACTCAACGAAATTCCCCACATGTGCTTGTGCGGCGAGTTCAGCGCCCGGGCGTAAACGGGCAAATGGGCCCACGGTGCAACCTTCCGCCAAGGTGGAACTTTCAATGATGGAATACGGGCTGATAATGCTGTCATCGGCGATAGAGCAATTTTTCAGAATACAGCCGGCACCAATCTGCACGCGATGACCTAATTCCACCTGACCTTCAATGATCACATTGGCATCGATAACAACATCTTCGCCGCAAGTCAGCTGTCCGCGCAGATCAAACCGTGCCGGATCCAACAGCGTAACGCCGTCCAGCATCAGTTGTTCTGCTGCGCGTTTTTGATAAAAGCGTTCCAGATTGGCTAATTGCAGACGGTTATTGGCACCTTCCACTTCCTGCGCACAACTTGGTTGTGCCGTTTGTATGGAACTACCGGCCTGATGGGCTGCGGCAATCACATCGGTCAAATAATATTCACCCTGCGCATTTTTATTGGTTAAACCCGCCAGCCACTGTTTCAACTGTTTCGCCGGCGCCACCAGCACACCGGTGTTCACTTCGTTGATCCGCTGCTGACCGACACTGGCATCTTTTTGCTCAACGATACCCACCACCTGATCGTCCGCACGCAAAATACGGCCGTACCCGGTAGGGTCATCCAACGACACCGTCAATAGACCAATGCCGTTTTTCGGCTGGACTTGCAACAGCTCCTGTAATGTTTCGGTCGTGATCAACGGTGTGTCACCGTATAACACCAAGACGTTGGCATCATCAGGAATCACCGGTGTTGCCTGTGCCACTGCATGCCCTGTACCCAGCTGTTCGGCTTGTAGCACCCACTCCACATCGGCTTCATTCAGTTTGACCTGCATCACTTCGCCGCCATGGCCATACACCAGATGAATTTTATCGGCATTGAGCTTACGGGCGGTGGCAATGACATGACTAACCATCGGGCGTCCAGCGACAGGATGCAGTACTTTTGGCAGAGATGAGCACATGCGGGTGCCTTTACCCGCCGCCAGAATAATCACATGCAGAGACATAACGAACCTCAATCATTACAGATGGGCGTTATTCTAGAAGAAAAGAGGCGAAACAGGACAGAATTAATCAACTCTCATCGACGCATATTATCAGCCCAAAATATATGCCACTGTAAAAACCCAATGCCCTGTCAGATTTTATCTATGCGCAAGCATTGAATTGGCTAACAAATATTTTGCGCAAAATATGACCCATCATGTATCTTATTGCGCGTTGTCAACTGACAACTAATAACTAAATAAAACACGGGATCATAAAAAAATGAATAATTTTACTTTTCCATTGGAAGAGCAGCGTTTCCGCATCCAAAATTGCCAAACACCACAAATATTGGCCGATCAACTGGCCAAACTTTGTATTGCAAACGGTTTTGAGTATTACCAGCTCTGCCTGACACTGCGTCGTGGCTTACAGCAAACGGATCTGACCTTACTGATGCAAACGCCGGAAAACTGGGCTGAGCATTATGCGCAAAACACTACCATCCAAAATGATTCGCTGTATCTGCGTTCGCAGTCGCAAAGCCGCCCTTTATTCTGGCAAGCAGATGTCAAACTGGAACATGAAGCCTTTCTACCTATGGACTCTTGGCGTCAGTTCGGTATGGAAGAAGGTATTGCGATCCCGCTACACGGGCCATCAGGGTTTTTCGGCTATTTTGCCCTGAGTCGTCATCGCAAAGAACCGATCCGCTTACAGGATTATTTCCACCTAAGTTATCTCGGCCATATTATTCAAGAACAGGCCATTCCGTTATTTTCGCCGGAACAATCGTATTTATCCTCGCGGGAAAAAGAGTGTCTGTTCTGGGTCAGTGAAGGCAAAACCTCATGGGAAATAGCCCAGATCCTTGGCATTACCGAACGCACAGTTAACTTTCATCTGAATAACGCGATTCGCAAGAGTGGCTGTAAAAACCGCTACCAGACGGTCGCTAAAAATATTATTACCGGGGAACTGGTACACGCCGTCAACCGGATCAGTCTGACGAATATGATCCAGCAGCCGTTATCCGCTTGATAAACCGTGTCGAGACGCCGCATTCTATGCGGCGTCTTTTCTTTCTATACCGTACGACCATTTTCAATTTCGTACCCCTCGCTCTCGTCTTTAACTGCAATAAACTGATTGTGCGTACAGGTACAGTTGTTGCAGTAACTCTCTTCAATAGGCACATTTCTAATGTCGCTATACGCAATAAAACATTACGCGCTATATGTGAAATCGCATATCCACCTGTTTTGAGAGGTCTTCATGTCCCGACAACCAACTTCGACGCCGCCCGCTTTATTAGGGGAACTAAAGTTATGCACTGAAGTGGGGCCTTCTTTAGGGGATACCCGTATTCAATTATTAGAAGCGATTGAACGTTTGGGCTCGTTATCACAAGCGGCCAAATCTATTCCCATGTCGTATCGTGCCGCCTGGGATGCATTAGACGAGATGAATAATCTGGCAGAGCAGCCGTTAGTAATCCGCACCGCTGGCGGAAAAAATGGCGGAGGCACTCAACTTACCGCCTACGGTAAACAGACCGTTGCTTTGTATCGCGCGCTGCAGGCGGAATATCAACAAGTTCTCGAAAGAGTACAACAACAACTGCAAAATAAACCCTGTCAGCAAGATGACAATTTTTACGACATCACGCAATTTCGTCGTTTATTACGTCGCATATCGATGCGCAGTAGCGCGAGGAATCAGTTTGTCGGTACCGTGGTGGCGCTGCGTACTGCGCCGGTCGATTTTGAAGTGACTTTGCAGCTGGATGATAACGTGCAGCTGATTGCCATCATCACCCGTGAGTCGGCAGAAAGTTTAGGCATTGCCATGGGACAAGAGTTATACGCTCTCGTAAAATCATCGTCGGTCATGCTGGTGACTGATCGGCGACTAAAACTGTCCCCACGTAATCAGTTGTGGGGACACATCAGCAAAATTCATCGTGGCCCGGTGAATAGCGAAGTGGTGATCAATCTGCCCGGCGATAAAACCGTGTGTGCTGTGGTCACTACAGAAAGCGCCGATAGCATGCAATTGCATGAAAATCAGGAAGCTTGCGCAGCCTTCAAAGCATCGGCAGTTTTACTGTGTAGTTATCAAGGATAAGCATCAAGGATAAACCAGCATGATGGAACAAGACTGGAACACTGTGTGGCTGACACTCAAACTGGCCTTGTTGGTCATGGGGATTTTATTATTGATTGCCACGCCGCTGGCCTGGTGGCTATCGCAAACTCGCAGCCGTTATAAACCGCTGTTTAATGCCATCTTAAGCCTGCCGATGGTTTTGCCGCCGACCGTGTTGGGTTTTTATCTGTTATTGTTACTCGGCCCGCATGGTCCGGTTGGGCAATTATTAGAAACGCTACACTGGCAGGCATTGCCATTCAGTTTTGCCGGTATTGTGCTCGGTGGTGTCTTGCATAGCCTGCCATTTGCCATTCAACCGATCCAAAACTCCTTCGAGGCGATGGGATCGCGCCCATTGGAAGTTGCTGCCACCTTACGGGCATCACCGCTGGATTGTTTTTTTTCCGTGGCACTGCCTCTGGCTAGGCCGGGGCTAGTAACCGCCGCCGTGATGGCGTTTTGCCATAGCATAGGCGAATTCGGAGTAGTGTTGATGATTGGTGGCAGCATTCCCGGTGAGACCAAAGTGTTATCGATCTTGCTGTACGAACACGTTGAAAATCAGGAATATCTGCAAGCACACTGGCTGGCCGGCGGTATGGTGCTATTTGCCATGCTGGCGCTGATGCTGATCTACTGGTTTGGTCAGAATCGGAGAGCGCAGCATGGCTGATATTTCGATCCGGCTGCGCTGGCCGCGTGGTGATTTTGCTCTGGATGTCGCATTACAATTACCGGGGCAAGGTGTTAGCGCCTTATTTGGGCCATCGGGTTGTGGCAAAACTACCTGCCTGCGGGCACTGGCTGGGTTGGAGAAACTGCCGGATGCCTATATCGCGATCGGTGATGAGATCTGGCAGGACACGAGCCGGAATATCTTCATTCCGCCACATCAACGCTCATTAGGTTATGTCTTTCAGGAAGCCAGCCTGTTTCCGCATTTATCTGTCGAAAAAAATCTACTGTTTGGTGTGAAACGGTTACCGCCGCAACATCCGAAAGCCGATTTTGCTTATATCTGTCAGCTGTTGGGCATTCAGTCATTACTGCAACGCCGCCCGCATCAGTTATCTGGCGGAGAACGGCAACGGGTCGCGATTGCCCGTGCTTTATTATTGGCACCGAAGATTTTATTAATGGATGAGCCGTTATCCGCACTGGATCAAGCCAGAAAACAGGAGATCTTGCCTTATTTGGAACAGCTACACCGCCAATTGTCGATCCCTATTATTTATGTCAGTCATGCTACCGATGAGGTTTCACGGTTGGCTGATCATCTGACCTTGTTACAACAAGGAAAGGTGGTTGCTTCCGGTCTGTTAAATGAAACTTTGTCGCGCTTAGACTTACCGGCTGATTTTGCCGAACAAGCGGCCGTGGTATGGGAGATGACACTGCATGAACTGGAAGACGATGGTCTCGCCCATTTGCAAACGGCCGATCAGATCTCATTGTTAGTCGGTCAAACCAAACAAGCACTTGGTAGCCGCGTTCGCTGTCGCATCGATGCGCGCGATGTCAGTCTCAGTCTGCACAAGGCGGTTGATTCCAGTATTCTGAATCTATTACCGGCTACCTTGCTCGACATGGTGCCAGCGGAGACACCAGGCCATCTGCTGATTAAGTTACAGGTTGGGCAACAACCGTTGCTGGCGCGAATCACACAACGCTCGGCGCATACCCTCAAACTACAACAGGCGATGCCATTATGGGTTCAGATCAAAGCAGTAGCACTACTGGAATAACACCAACCGGCATATATACCCTTCGTACTTGAAGTTGCAGCATCGTTGACAGCGCTCTCTCACCCCAATCACATAGTCTATCTATGCTCATGGGGATTCGTTCACTTGTCGCCTTGATGCAACTCCAATTACTTTGGGTATACTGAAAGTTCAATACCAACAGGACCAATACGCATGTCTTTGAAAGATTGGGGTTTCGCTCTGCTGATTGTGTTTGCATGGGGATTTAACTTTGTCGTGATCCACTGGGGGCTCGACGGGTTATCACCGTTATTGTTAGGCGCTTTACGTTTCTCGCTGGTTGCCTTTCCGGCCATATTGTTTGTACCCCGTCCCAAGATCGCCTGGCGCTGGCTGTTAGCCTATGGGCTGACGATTAGTTTCGGACAATTTGCTTTCTTATTTACCGCGATGAAAGTCGGCATGCCAGCGGGGATCGCTTCGTTGGTTTTGCAATCACAGGTGTTGTTTACCCTACTGTTTGCCGCCGTTTTATTACGGGAACACTGGTTAGCGCATCAGCCATTTACCTTAGGTGTTTCCGCGCTAGGTCTGATCTTGCTGGCAACTCAGCAAGGGCAAAATGGCATGACACTAGCGGGTTTTCTGCTGACGATTTGTGCTGCCGCGTGCTGGGGGTTAGGCAATATCATTAATCGCCATATTTCGCATCAGGCATCACTGAATTTGCTGAGTCTAGTGGTCTGGAGTGCGTTGATCCCACCCTTGCCATTTTTCATCGCTTCATACTGGCTGGAAGGGCCCACCGTGATGGTAAACAGTCTGTTGCACCTGCAATGGCATTCCATATTGGCCGTGGTCTATCTGGCGCTGATCGCAACCTTATATGGCTATGTCGCCTGGGGGCGTTTGCTGCGGACGTATCCGGTGGCGCAAGTCGCCCCATTAACCTTATTGGTGCCATTGGTTGGCTTGTTGTGCGCGCGACTGTTTTTGAATGAACAGCTTACTCATTGGCAATGGATCGGAATTTTACTGGTGCTGTCAGGTCTGTTACTCAATATATTTTGGCCGCGCTGGCTTAAGATTCGTCACCATCAAACGATAAAACCCACCGATCATTAGCTCAGTAACGACAGAGATAAAATCATGTAAATCTTCACGTGTCGCAGACAGATCTCGCTATGATGTCAGACGAAGATGAGCGCGGAGCTGAGACGTGGCCTTATTAAAAAAACGCTGGTTAAATTTTATCTTGCCACTACTGGCACTAACGGTTGCCTTTAGTACCTTGCGAGGCCCAGCCCCCATTCAATATATGACGGCCCCAGTTCACTATGGCGATATTGAACAAACCGTATTAGCTACCGGCACATTGAGCGCCATCAATCAGGTTAGTGTCGGCGCGCAAGTCTCCGGCCAGCTGAAATCTCTCAAAGTGGCATTGGGGGAACAGGTAACCAAAGGTCAGCTCGTGGCCGAAATAGACCCGATCTTGCAGCAATATACGCTGCGTCAGGCGCAGGCTAATCTCGATAGTGCGAAAGCTCAAAAACAAGCCAAACAAGCCCTGTTACGCCAACATGAATTAGCCTATCGCCGACAACAGCAAATGTGGCAACAGGATGCGACATCCAAAGCCAATTTGGAGGAAGCAGCTGCCTCGCTGGATACCACCCGCGCCGCCATTAGTCAGTTAGATGCCGAAATTACCGCAGCACAGGTTTCCGTTGATACTGCAAAAGCCAATTTGGGTTATACCCGTATTACCGCCCCCATCAGTGGCACCGTGATATCCATCGTCACCAAGGAAGGGCAAACCGTCGCTGCCTCACAGTCAGTGCCGACCATCATCAAGCTGGCCGATCTCGACTCCATGACGGTGAAAGCGCAGATCTCAGAAGCCGATGTGATCAACGTGAAACCGGGTTTGAAAGTTTGGTTCACTACGTTGGGCGAACCAGATAAGCGTTATTTCGCCACCTTACGGGCAATTGAACCGGCATCGACTTCCGATAGCAGTGATAGCGACAGTTCATCCAGCAGTTCGAGCTCATCCAGCTCTTCTTCATCTTCCTCCAGCTCCAGTGCCGTTTATTACAATGGCCTGTTTGATGTGAAAAATCCCGATCATCGGCTGCGGGTATCCATGACCGCACAAGTCACTATTGTGTCCGGTGAAGCAAAAAATGTACTCCTGGTGCCCGTAGCCGCGATTGAAAATGATGCGCAGCAGCAAGCTTATGTCAGGGTGCTGGAACACGATCGCGTTGTGAACAAAACCATCCAGCTGGGATTAAAAGACAGCCTGAATGCGCAGGTGCTAAGCGGTTTAAATGACGGCGACAGTATTATTCTCGGTGATAGCCAAAGCAGCGACGCCGGCGCGAGTAATTCAGGCCGCATGATGCCACCACCACCGGGGCCTTAACCATGACGAATGCCTCGCCGTTACTGGCATTACAGCAAATCAGTCGTCATTTTCAGACCGGCGATGATCGCCTTACTGTGCTTGATAATATCAATCTGGATATCCATGCCGGCGAAATGGTGGCGATTATTGGTGCCTCCGGCTCGGGTAAATCGACGCTGATGAATATTCTCGGTTGTCTGGATCGCCCAAGTCACGGCGAATATCGGGTTAACGGACAAAGCACCGCAACATTAAACAGCGATCAGCTGGCCGATCTGCGCCGCGATTGTTTTGGTTTTATCTTCCAGCGTTACCATCTGCTGTCACATCTGAAAGCCGAAAGTAATGTGGAAATTCCCGCCATCTATGCTGGTAAAAATAAAGCTTCGCGCCTGCAACGAGCGCGAGCCTTACTGCACCGGTTGGGGATTGCCGATAAACAACGCAACCGCCCCAGCCAATTATCTGGTGGGCAACAGCAACGCGTCAGTATTGCCCGTGCGCTGATGAACGGTGGCAATGTGATTCTGGCTGATGAACCAACCGGTGCTTTAGACAGCCAAAGCGGCAAAGAGGTGATGCAGATCCTGCGGCAACTGCATCGTCAGGGGCACACTATTGTGCTGGTTACACATGATCAGAATATTGCCGCTCATGCGGAACGGGTAATCGAAATCAGCGATGGCCGAATTCTTGCCGACCGTCAACAAACGCCTTGTCACATCGACATTCCGGTTAATAGTCAGGACTTACCAGAGCAGCCCCAAATACCACAGACAGCCAGCTGGTGGGTGCGCCAATCGACGCGCTTTTCCGAAGCCTTCAAAATGGCGTGGCTCTCGATGCTTACCCATCGGATGCGCACCTTACTCACCATGCTCGGCATTATTATTGGTATTACGGCGGTGGTGAGTGTGGTGGCCGTCGGCCAAGGCGCACGGAATAAAGTGATCAGCGATATCAGCTCCATGGGCACCAACACCATTGATGTCTACCCCGGTAAAGATTGGGGAGATCGGGATGCCAGCGCAATTCAAACACTGACGCCGCAGGATTTACCGCTGCTGAGCGGACAAATATTTACCGACAGCGTCACACCCAGCGTGAGCACCAATGCGCTGTTACGTGATGGTGGTAAGGCACTAACTGCAATGGTGTATGGTGTCGCAGGTCAGTATTTTCAGGTTAAAAATTTGCAAATGGTTTATGGTAAAACCTTTGATCAAACTGCGGTGGAGCAACTGCAACCAGTGGTGGTAATTGATCACAACACATTGATTAAATTATATGGCGAGCACATTAACCCTGTTGGCAAAGTCATCCTGCTCAACAACTTACCCTGTCGTATTATTGGCGTCACTGCTGAGAAAAAAAGTTCGTTTGATACGCAAAACCTGAATGTCTGGCTTCCCTACACTTCCGCCATGTATCGGCTGATGGGGCAATATTATTTCAGCTCCATCTCGGTACGTATTAAAGACGGTGTTTCCAGCAGCATTGCCGAACAACAGATCATTAAACTGCTGACCCGCGTGCATGGCCGCAAAGATTTTTACACCCGCAATAGCGATAGCATTTTACAAACCATCGAAAAAACCACCGCCACCTTAACGCTGCTAATTTCTTCGATTGCGGTGATCTCGCTGATTGTCGGCGGGATCGGCGTGATGAATATCATGCTGGTGTCAGTGACGGAGCGAACCCGTGAGATAGGCATCCGTATGGCGGTCGGCGCGCGCCAGCAAGATATTTTGCAGCAATTTTTGATAGAGGCTGTGATGGTCTGCCTGCTAGGCGGCACGCTGGGCATCGCCCTCTCATTTGCGGTGAGCGCTGTATTTTCATTTTTTGTCAGCAGTATTCAGATGGCCTTTTCCGTCTGGTCTTTGGTCTCCGCATTCTTGTGCTCATCATTGATTGGCGTGTTGTTCGGTTATCTGCCTGCCCGGAATGCAGCCCGGCTTGATCCGATAGAGGCATTGGCGCGTGAATAAATTCAGTTTGTTATCTCTGTCGCTCACTCTGCTGACTGCCTGTAGCCAACGTACCGCAGCACCACCCACAGCCGATCTGACACCGGTAGTTCCAGCACACTGGCAGCAACATAAACTGACCGCTAACCAGGTATTACAACAGCCACACTGGTGGCAAGCGTTTCAAGACCCGGCGTTGGATCAGTTGATCCAGCAGGTATTACAGAAAAATAACGATCTGGCCGTTGCGGCACTGAAAGTCAAACAAGCGAGATTAAGTGCCGGTCTTATCGCAACCAACTTAACGCCGGAGGTATCTACCTCACTGACAGCCATAAAACAAAAAGCATGGCAACAAACCAATCCAGCGGAACAAAGTGGTAACGTTCCGCCGTCAGTTAACAACGGTTCACAGAATAATCAGGCCACTCAATATGGTACGTCGCTGTCGCTAAGTTATGAGCTGGATCTGTGGGGCAAGTTGGCGGATGAACGCGCGGCGGCTAACTTCGAGGCCGAAGCGACAGAACAAGACCGGTTGGCATCGGCGTTATCATTGATTGGCACAACCGCCACGCTGTATTGGAAACAGGGTTATCTGAACCAGTTAATTGCACTGAACCAACAAAGTCTAAATTACACACAGCATTCGCTGCACATCGCTCAGGCGCAGTATCAATCCGGCGCGAATAGTAAACTGGACGTATTACAAGCCGAACAAAGTGTCACCAGCCAGCAAGCGACGCTTGAAGATCTGTATCGGCAATGGGATGAAAATCGTAATGCTTTGACCATCTTATTGGATCAACCGCCGGAAACTGCGTTAGAACAACCGGTAACCTTACCAGCCCAAGCATTACCGTCTATTCCAGCGCATCTGCCAGCGGATGTGCTGGCGCAGCGGCCTGATGTAAAAGCAGCCGAACTGCGCGTTCGCTCCAGTTATGCTACCGGCGAAAACACCCGGAAAAGTTATTATCCGACTTTTAGTCTGACCGGAGCACTGAGTACCAGCAGCGAACAATTACGCTCTGCTTTGCAAAATCCGACAGGCAGCATTGGGGCCGGATTGACTCTTCCCTTTATTGAGTGGCAGACTACGCGCCTGAACATTGCCAAACAACGTGTAATCTACGAACAAGCAGTGCGAAATTTCCGACAAACGTTTTATACCGCGTTATCAGAAGTGGAAAATCAGTTGTCGGCACGGCAGCATTACCTTAATGCCGGAACCCAACTCTCGCGTTCACTTTTATTGGCACAACAAACAGAAACCCTCTCCGCCGTGCGTTATCAGGCAGGTGATATAGAAATGCAAAGCTGGCTGGATCAACAGGAAAAACGGCGGAGTGCCGAAAAATCATTGCTAGAAAATCATTACCAACAACTGACAACACAGATGGCTCTTTATCAGGCGCTGGGGGGAAACCCTGCCCAGCCCACGAAGTAATGTTTTATCCCGTGTGAAATGGCACTAGTGTGCCTGATTGGCTGGTGCAGTTCGCTGCACCAGCACTTTTTTCTCCCATCGTCGACTACGCCAGCGCCAGAACATGGTTAACCCCCTAACCCATTCATCCACCACGAACCCGCACCAGACACCTACCAGTCCCCATCCCCAATGAATACCGCACAGGTAAGCGACAGGGATCGCAATTCCCCACATCGACAGCAATGCCATGCGGAATGGAAAACGAGCATCCCCCGTTGCACGCAAGGAGCTGATCACGATGATGTTAAAAGTCCGCCCCGGCTCGAGGATCAAACTGAGCATAAACAGATGCCCGGCAGTGGCTAAAATAATGGCATCGGTGGTAAACAAGCCCATCAAATGGGGGCCGGAAAGCACCACCACAAACACCGATAGCACGGTCACGATAAGACCGATTTTTAGACTGCGTAATAAGCGATGATATGCCTGATCCAGTTCACCGGCACCGACCAGATGGCCAATCATAATTTCCGTTCCCAAGCCAATCGCGATGCCAAATAACATCACAAACAGACTGATTTGGAAAAAATACGACTGTGTAGCCAACATTTTATCGCCCAGCAATGCCACAAAAGAGGTGATCACCATCATTTGCAGCATCCAGGACAGGTTTTCTCCGGCAGCGGGTAAACCAATTTTCATGATCTTACGGATAATATCGGACGAGAAACGACAGCAATCCATCCAGTGTAAGTGTAATCCAAGACGTTGACGGATCAGCCAAAGCAGTAACACCACCCCGACCAAGCGCCCAACAACAGTAGAGAAAGCCACACCAGCCACTGACATCTGCGGCAAGCCAAACCAGCCGTATAACAACAAGGCATTACCCAGCAGCGTCACCAGATTAACGATCACGGTGACATACATGGCCTCACGCGTATGCCCATATGCACGCAGACTTGCCGCCAGACACAGTGCAATAGCTTCCGGTAACAGACACAGCGCAATGATCTGTAAATAGGTTAACCCCATCGTTTGCAGATGTTCCGGCATATTCATCAGCTGCAAAATGTAGGTCGAACCAAACAATACCCCCAGCGCCACCGCCAAACCAATCAAGGCATTAAAACCAACGGCTTGCTGCACAACTTTCCTGGCCACATCACGCTGTCCGGCACCCAGATATTGCGTGATCACCACACTCGAACCAATGCCGACGAAATTAAACAGCGTAATACTGACGTCAAAGATTTGGTTGCCCACCGACAATGCGGCAACGGCTTGATACGAAACATGGCTGATCATGAACGTATTCAGCGCCGCGGTCAGAAAATGCAGCGCCAAATCGATAAATAACGGCCAAGTGATCTGAAACAGCGACTGTGAACGCACTACCGATACGGAGGACATAGGACAGAAATAAATAGGAGGAGATGAAAGCGGATTAGACGTGGTTTTAGGAGAAAAAACAATCCATCATCTGTAGAGATGATTCCCGTTTTCTAAGATTTATGCTGCGTGAGCAACCTTCATGGCTGCTCACGCATTAACTAATCAGACCAGCTTTTGCAGGTGTTTTTCCGCAATCGCGACCACTTTGCCAACCCGGCGACGATATTTCTCTTCGGTATGGCCCAGATATTCAGTCGTCATCCAGGTTTTTACAATTTCCATCGCAATTGCAGAACCGATGATCTTACCGCCGATACACAACACGTTGGTATCCGAGTGTGAACGAGCCAGATTCGCACAGAAAGGATCCTGACAGACCGCGGCATACACACCGTAAATTTTATTCGCAATCATCGCGCTGCCGTAACCGACACCATCGACAAAAATACCGCGATCGGCTTTACCTTCACCAACCGCTAATGAAGCGGGATAAACGGAATCAGGCAGATCACAGGCATCTTCACTGTGAGCACCAAAATCCAATACTTCGTGTCCCTGGCTTTGCAAATAGGCTTTGATCTCTTCTTTCAAAGAAAAACCTGCATGGTCACTAGCCATTGCTATTTTCATGTTACGCTCCATAGCTGTACTGTTCAGAATAAGATTACGGCAATTGTCTTCTGCTACGCAGTGAAACACAGCGTTTACCCAGCATTGCTCCGGACTTTAAGGCGACGTGGGATCACCTCAATCCCTGGGGTATAATTATGCTCAGTGGTCGCCGCTAACGCTAACGCCAAGGCCCGTTCTGCTATCAGTGATAACTGCTGTGGTAATGCGTTCACATTCACCGGCAGGAAATCTAAAAGTTGGTTGTCACCAAAAGTGGCTAACCGTAATTTTTGCATCAAATCCGGATAGTCACGTAAGGTATCCAAAACACCTTCCAGCAGCACATACGAGGTTGTGACCAGCGCTTCCGGCATCACTCCACGAGCAATCCAGTCGGCACAAATGCGTGCACCTTCACTGCGGCTAAAATGCTCGCCATAAGCAATTAACGGTTCAGCAGGCATATCCACTGAGCGTAAGGCGGCACGAAATCCACGCTCACGCTCATGCGATATTCCTAATTCGGGCACTGCACCTAACAAACCGATACTGCCCGGCAACGGTGATAATAACGAATTCGTCAGTTTGATCGCACCATCCAGATCTTCACTAATAACCGAGGCAAACTTTTCGTCATCCAAGGCACGGTCAATTGCAATCACTGGCAAGCCTTTTTGCTGTAACCGAGGGTAAAAATCGTTATATGGTTCCAATACAGTAGATACAAGCAAGGCATCTATCCGACGCGAGGTCAGCATTTCTGCCAACGATTTTTCTGTCTCTGGGTCATCGTCTGAACAAGTGATGATCAGCTGAAAACCGTGCTCCCGTGCACCCGCTTCCAGTAATTTAGCTAGGCGAGCGTAACTGGTGTTTTCCAGATCAGGTAAAATAAAACCAAACAGTCTGCTACTACCTAATCGCAGCGCAGTCGCCGCCTGATCAGGTTTATAGTTATACTGATTTACTACTGCCATCACCCGTTCGCGGGTTTTTACACTGATGCGATGTTGTTCAGCTTTACCATTCACCACATAGCTCGCCGTTGTACGAGATACGCCGGCCAGGCGCGCGATCTCTTCAAGCTTCATGCGACCCCCATTTATCATTTTTGCTGCCGTAAATGTGCACCACATCAAATTACTGGTGATTATACAATAACCAGCTCTTGAATATCTAGCTGAAACGATACAGCATATGAACTGAAACGATTAATCTACTTTTTGGCATATGAGAGTTGCAAACTTGCTACCCAAAGTTGCAACAAATGGATCAGAATAGGATGTGAGTGAATCGTTTGAGTTCGACGATTTGTTCTATGTTTTATATCTGACACAACTATAAGAGAGGTACACGCCATGCTGACACTGGCGGAACAAGATATTCAATTGGGGGCCAAAGCCGACGATAAGCAAAGTGCGATTCGTATGGTGGCACAGAAAATGGTTGATGCGGGCTTGATCGAAGCACCATACGTTGATGGTATGTTGCGTCGTGAAACTCAGAACTCCACTTATCTGGGTAATGGCATTGCCATTCCTCATGGAACAACAGATACCCGTGAACAGGTTAAACAAACCGGTGTTCGCGTATTACATTTCGCTGACGGTGTTAACTGGGGCGATGGTCAGATTGCACACGTGGTTATCGGTATCGCGGCACGTTCAGACGAACATCTGGGCATTCTGCGTCAACTGACCCGTGTACTGGCTGATGATTCTGTTGCTGATTACCTGAAACGCTGTAACAGCACTGCCGATTTAGCCAAATTGCTAAGCGGCCAAAAACCAACACCAACCCTGTTGTTGGATAGCAGCACCATTCAACTGCAAGCTTCTGCACAAGACATTCTGGGTCTGCAATCAGCAGCCTGTGCATTACTGCAGAACACTGGTGCACTGGAAAGCAGTGGTGCAGCAACCGTCCAAGCCTCCACTCCTGTATGGATGGGTCAGGGACTGTGGTTAGCACGCACTAATGTTGGCGTAAAACGTACTGCAGTGTCTTTAGTTCGTCCTGTAGTGCCGTTCCAACATGCCGGCCAACCAGTACAAGGTTTGTTATTGATTGCGGCTCAAGATGCGCTGCACAAACCAGTATTAGAGCGTCTGGTTGACATGATCAGTGAACAAAACGTGGCTCAACTGTGGGCAGCCGACAGCATGAAAGCCATCAAGCTGCTGACTGAAAAACCTATCGAAGGTTTGGAAGGCGTGTTCACCATCACTAACCCACATGGTCTGCATGCACGTCCAAGTGCGACGCTGGTGAAAGTAGCAAAAGAATTCCAAAGTGAAATCTGGGTTGCCAACCTGGACGGTGATGGCAAATCTGTTAACGCGAAGAGCTTGATGAAACTGGTCAGCTTGGGCGTTAAAAGTGGTCATCGCCTGCAATTTATCGCTAAAGGTGATGATGCACAGCAAGCCATTAGCAAAATTGGTCAGTCAATCGCCGATGGTTTAGGCGAAGGAGCCGGTCATGAGTAAGCCTTTGCTGACTGTGACCCTTAACCCTGCGCTGGATTTAACTGGTCATATTGACCAAATCCAGGTTGGTAGCGTTAATGTGGTCAAATCAGGCAGTCTGCATCCGGCAGGTAAAGGCATCAATGTTGCGCGCGTATTGCGTGATCTGGGTGCTAATGTCGCAGTGTCTGGCATCTTAGGTGCTGGCAACCAGCAGGCTTTCCGTGATTTGTTTGCCCAATGCGGCATCAAAGATCACTTTATGGCTGTACCGGGCGATACCCGTATTAACGTCAAAATGGTGGAAGACAACGGTGAAGTTACCGATCTGAACTTCCCAGGTGTAGCGGTTGCAGACGATGAGCTGAAAGAGTTTGAAGCTCATCTGTTACGTCAGGCAGAACAGTACGAATACATTGTGATGGCAGGTAGTTTGCCACGCGGTATCAGCGCTGAAGCCAGCCGTGATTTGATCGCAAAACTGCAACAGAAAGGTGCGAAAGTGCTGTTCGATAGCAGTAAACATGCACTGGTTAAAGGTCTGGAAGCCAAACCTTTCCTCATCAAGCCAAACGAAGTTGAGTTGGCTGAATGGGCCGGCCGTCCACTGGATACCGAAGCAGATTTGCGTGCCGAAGCAGAAAAACTGCGTGCTGCAGGCATCACGAATGTGGTGATTTCTCGTGGTCCGGATGGTGTTCTGTGGTTAGCAGATAATGAATGGTGGGCTGCTAAACCGCCACTCATGGAAGTGGTCAGCACCGTAGGTGCCGGTGACTCCATGGTCGCTGGTTTTGCCTGGGGTTTAAGCCAAGGTATGGATAAAGAACAAATTCTGCGCCTTGCCTCCGCCGTTTCTGCATTGGCTGTTACCCAAATTGGTGTGGGTGTTCCGAATAAACAGCAACTGGCCGACATGATGGCCCGTATTGACGTTAAAAGATTAAGTTAAGGAATAAACTTATGAATATCGTAATTGTCACCTCTTGTCCGAGTGGCATTGCCAACAGTGTTATCGCCGCAGGTCTTCTGGAAAAAGCGGCTGCATCCCTGGGTTGGAATGCCGTAGTTGAATGTCATAACAGCGTTGAACCAGCAAAATTACTGACCGTCGATGAAATCAGCTCAGCTGATCTGGTCGTCATTGCAGGTAACAACATTGATATTAATCGCTTTACCGGCAAACGTGTTTATCAGGCCGATGTTAGCGATGCAATCCCGGACGCAAAAGCTTTCCTACAAACGGCAGCCGCAGCAGCGACAGTGACGTCAGCTGCAGCGGTTGCTTCTCAGCAAACCCAAGAGAAACCCAAGGTGTCCCCCATGAGCAAAC
>MTLE01003480.1_pt1 | contig 23715 bp, 22 predicted proteins | sample 1982461 | NCBI WGS metagenome assembly MTLE01 (sample SAMN05712605, study PRJNA340218) | biofilm metagenome | isolation source: sample SPL anode biofilm adapted to -200 mV | place: USA | collected 2012-02-03
GTGATCGCATCTTTCCGCAGGTTCGCCGGGTGGAATATGCCATCAGCTACACCGAGCGTAACATGGATACGGCCGAAGGGCGCCGCCTGTTCGAGATGGGTTCGCGCAGTTTGAAGCTCTCGGAGTTCTTTGCCGTGGCAAAGAGCTACCCCAAAGGCAGCAACGAATACAACGATGCGTTCGACCTGGCCGCCCGTTTATTCCCCGACTCACCCGAGGCTGCTATCAATGCGGCTGCGGTGGCACTGAGCAAACGCGATGCGGTGAAAGCCCGTGCTTATCTGGAAAAATACGCTACCCTTCCGATAGCTTACAACAACATGGGTATCCTGTATCTGTTGGAGGGCAACCGCGATAAGGCGGAGGTATATCTTCAGATGGGCGCCGCAGCAGGAGTCTCTCAGGCGAAAGAAGCACTGGAACTGCTGCATGAAAAAGATAGTAATAAATAGAATTATAAACAAAAAAACCAATTGTTATGAAAAAGAACCTTTATTTGATGACTGCCCTTTGTGCAATCATTTTTTCCGCCTGCTCGGGAGATACAGATCCGACTCCGAATACGGGAGATAAAAAAATGGCAAAAATTCAACTGTCCCTAACTGGAACCACTACCCGTGCAACCGGAGCTACGCTGCCTACAGATGATGATACGGGCGAACAAACCGTTTCCAACATTGTAATCGGCATATTTAACTCTGCCGGTGGGGTACTTACTATTCAAGGTATTACCAACCCTGCCATATCACCGACTCTTCAGGAAATTTCCTGTCCCCTGACGCAAGATGAGAATGGTTGTACAGCCGTAGTGGTGGCCAATGTTCCCACCGCTAAAATTTCCACATTGACGGCTGCTACTTCCAGAGACAACTTTTTAGGTGTAACCCTCGGACTGCAGGAAACAACCGCATCGGGCGGAAATGCTCAGCTGTCGAATAACCTACCGATGTCCGGTGACGTGAAAGAAGGGGCTAACGCGACCTTTAATCTGGTATCGGGAGCAACCAAAACCGGATTGTCTGTTTCTTTGAGCAGAATGGTTTCACGCGTTACGCTAACGGGAATCAAAACCGATTTCTCTGCTACGGGACAATATGCAAACGCTACCTTTAAATTTAAAAGAATATTTCTCCGAAATGCACTCTCTCTGTCAAAAGTGACACCTTCGGATGTTTTAGGTGCCAATATGGATGGCACCGGTACATTTGCTATGGGAGGAGGCACCTGGAATACCGGAACAAAGGCCTGGGAGAATGATGACGATAATTATCTGTTCAACGAAGTGGGAACAGTGGTTGATATTCTTCCCGGAACGGTCATTCCCACTAATCTGGATTATTATTGGTTCTATGCTTTTTCCAACAATAGCACCACTTCACCCACTGCACTAGTTATTCAGGGAGAATTTGATGCGGACGGAGCCGGTGGAAATGATCCTGAAACGGTCTTTTACCCGGTTGTGATCAATAAGAGCCAGGCAGGTACAACCTTTGACAATGGGTACACTGACGCAACTTCAACGGGAAACATAACTCGTAACCGGCTTTATAATATGAAAGTAACCATTAAAGGTAAAGGCGTCAGCACTCCCACCGAGAACATTGTCCCGGCCAATCTGCAGATTGAAGTGTCGGTTGCCTCTTGGAATTTGACGATCGTACAAAATGTAGTATTTGACTAAACTGATATTACTAAAAAAGTATGAACACCCTGATTGCCATTTACCGAACGCTCTGTATTCTGCCTGCTTGTCTGCTGCTTTACGGCTGTATCAGCGAGCAGACGGATGCCTGCGTGCAGTATGAACTGACAATCAGGGCAGTCACTCCTTCGGGTGAAGATGTGACCTCTTCGGGGGTTATTACCTCCATGGATTTATACCTCTTTGATGAGAACGGTTTTGTTCGTATGGTTCCCAAAGGTAGTTCTTCTGATTTTCTGTTCGGAATCCAAAAGAATAAAACCCTTACTCTCGTAGCTTGGGGTAATCTAAAGAGCGATAGTTTGAAACTGCCTTCACCGGCGGTGGGTACATCACTTGAAGAGGCTAAAGTAGAGTTGCTTCAGTTAGCAACGGGTTACAACCTTCCTGTTACCGACCTGTTTTATGCCCGGCGGGTATTGACGGGTGAAACAGCCACCCGTGGCATGCAGAGTGACACCATAAAACTGGTAATGGAACGCCTTTCTGCTGCACTGGCAGTAAAGATTAGTCATGCCCGCGAGTACTTCGGTTCGGATGAACCCCTGCACCTTGTGGTGCGTGGCATAGGTACCGCACTCAGCTTTCTGGGTGAACCGTTGGGGCAGGAGGCGGGTTATGCCCCGGCCATGACTGCGGTAAGCGGCAAAGATGAATGGGTGGCACCGCTTTTCAGGGTGTTTCCTACACAGGATGACGGCCGTATATTTGTTGATCTGTATCGCAAGGGTGAAAAACTGTTCACCATTACCACGGATGATGAAGGAAATCTGCTCCGAGCCACTCCGGGCAAGGAGACCTACATCAGTGTAGACTTCCGTTACGCACGGATGTTAGTCAGTGTCAGTGTGCTTCCCTGGGGCAGCACCGGCCAGGAAACGGAGATGTAACGCATAAGAAGAAAGAGAAACAATCAGAAGCAAGTATCAATTAGAAACAAGTAGCAAACAAAACACCCGATGCTTAAATTCGGGAGAATAAATGAATTATGCAAAGAACTGTTTGGAGATATCGAAGTAAAAGAATAGCAGGCACACTATACGGTTTGTTCTACCCGTTCTTTTGCATCGGTTGGGTATTGCTTTGTCTCAACGGTTGCTCACAGGAAGTTGTGCCGGGCGGTGAACCGGAAGTCTCCGAAGGTGAACTTGCCGTTATCCGACTGAACGTGCGAGCAAACACTACCGATCAGATATCTACCCGTGCTATAAACGACAGCACCATCCATGACCTGCACATACTGGTATACAACAGTGCAGGGGAACTAACTGGCAAAAGTTACAAAACGGCAGCACCTTACACCGTGACTGCTCGCAGTGGCACTAATTGTAAAATCTATGCCATTGCCAATACGGGCAGTTCGGCTCTTTTTGACGGGACGGTTGTTTCTACAGAACAAAAATTAAAAGACTTAACGACCAACATAGCTTCCTGGAACAGTATGGGGATATCTAACTACCTGCTCATGACGGGGAGCAAAACCGGTGTAACAATTGCCGCTGGTGAGAGCACACTGACAGGCGGTATGACAGTAAGCCGCTTGGCTGCTAAGGTGAACCTGGTTATTGGCGTGGCAGCGGGTAGTGGCATTACCATTACGAACTATAAGATATGCAGTCTGCCTGTTAACTCCTACTATATTAATCGTCCGCTTACTACCGAAGCTTCACAAACGGACAATGCCGGCGAAACAGGCACAGAGCCAAACAGTAAAAGCACTGCCGCCCATTGGACCAACAGCGGACTGATTAGTGTGGGGGGAGCCAGCAGCGTAAACACTACTTTTTATATGTTCGAAAACCGACGGGGTGTAAACAGTAGCATTGCTGCACAAAATCAAAAGATCAAAGCCAATGCTCCTGATAGTGCCACCTATGTGGTGATAAACGGTGAAGGCTCAGGATTCAAAGCAACTTGGAAGGTTTACTTAGGAGCTAATAATACCAGCAACTTCAACGTGAAACGCAATTGCAGTTATAAATATACCATTACATTGAAAAGGAATGATGTGGATTCACGAGTTAAAATGACGCAAATCGGAAGTAGCTCTAATTGTTATATGATAACTCCAGGTAATGCAATAACTATACCTGTATCACGTGCTAATGAAAGCCCCATTGCTATTAATGGTGCAACACTTTCAGGTGGCACTTATCATCAGATTCTATCCAATACTAGTTGGACAGCCAGCTTACTTTGGGAAAGTGTTGTGGGGCTCATTAGCATTAGTGATGCTATGGGTATGGGCCCGGAAGGTCGTTTTACGGTCACGGCCAATACACCTGCAAGTAATAACGGCGGTAATGCAGTAGTGCAAATAAAAAACAGTTCCGACCAAGTGCTCTGGTCATGGCACATTTGGGTGACGGGATATGATCCTAATAGTGGTGGTACTACTTATTCCCGTTCCAATGGCACCAAAACGTATGTGTTTATGGATCGGAATCTAGGCGCAACGGCTGCTGCAACTTCCACTGCTACCGATCAAGCTTCTGCGGTATCGGGTCTTCTTTATCAATGGGGCAGAAAGGATCCTTTTCCGGGTGCCAACAGCTGGAATATTACCAACGGTACTGATCCTACAGCTGTTTACAGTCCATCGGGCACAAGCATGAATGTGCTGGCTAATGTTCAAGCAGTTTCTGCATCTGAAAACTTTACCAACTCGATACGTAACCCATTCGTGTTTTATAAAGGTACTGACTGGTATACAAATGGTGGTTCTCAGAACAATGATTTGTGGGGTGGGAGCACCATTAGTGTTACAACTTTTGCTTCCAAAACCGTTTTTGATCCCTGTCCTGCCGGTTGGCGTGTACCACCATGGACGGGAAGTAAATCACCTTGGAATGGTTATTCATCCAACTCATTTTCTAATTATGGCATTCTCTTAACAGGTATCGGCTATTATCCGGCTGCCGGCAGCCGGAACATCAGTATGGGTGCGTTCATCGTCGTAAGTACTGACGGTTACTGTTGGTCGGCGTCACCGAATTCCACGTACGGATACAATCTGGTCTTCTATTCGAGTGGCGTCGTGAGCCCCGCAAACTTCAACAATCGTGCAAGCGGTTTTGCGGTGCGGTGCGTTCAAGAATAAATCAACAAAAAAACTGTTTAACCAAAGATAAACCCATGATGTGAATCACGGTATTTGTTTGTTTTGTTTGTAAGTTCCCTGCACGAGTGTGTGCGGGGAACTTTTTATAAAAAAAGAGCATAAACTGAAAATTTTATCCTTTGAAAGCTTTGTTTTCAAATATTAATACTTACATTTAGACCTTCTAATCTTAAGAATACTTATTATATGAACAAAACAATCTGTTTACAAAAGGCTATTGCGCTGCTAGTCCTCATTCAATGCTGCACAGCAATAGCCGCACAAGAACTAAGTACCAAATTTGGTAAAGTAACTAACGACGAACTGCTCATGAGTTCTTATAGCAATGACAGCACAGCCAGTGCCGTTGTATTGTATAAAAAAGGAAGAATGCTCTACGAGTACACCGGCAATAAGTTTCGCCTCTGTTATAACATTGAAAACAAAACAAAGATTTTAAAGAGTGACGGAACGAGCTATGCCAACGTAATCATACCTTATTATGATAGCAATAAAAATACCATGAAAGAGGTGGTGATTGACATTGATGCTTTTTCCTATAATCTGGAAAACGGCAAAGAGGTTAAAACCAAGATGAAGAAAGAATACATATTCAAAGAAAGGGTCAGCGATAAGTACATGCAGGTAAAGTTCTCAATTCCCAACGTGAAAGTAGGTAGCGTCATTGAATATAAATACAAGGTACTGTCGGACTTTTATTACCAGTTACCCACATGGGTTATGCAAGGCGAACTGCCGGTTGTTTACAATGAGTACGACATTACCATTCCGCAGTACTTTAAATTCAACATGGAGATGCGTGGTTCCGACCGGATTGAAACCACCGACGAATCTGTGCCGGTAACGTATACCGTTCAGGGTGGAGCCGCTTATCAAGCCGAACCCGTACACGCTACCGCCCGCAACATTATATTTGTAGGCAAAAATCTGCCCGCTATTAAAGACGACTCGCAAGTTTGGTGCGCAGACGATTACAAAGCTCAAATTATCTTTGAACTGTTGGGGCTCGACTTCCCGGGATCTGTTTACCAGCCCTTCACCACTACTTGGGAGAAGATTGATGAACTGTTGCTGGAAGACGAGGAATTTGGTGGTTTATTGAAACTCAAAAACCCCTTCAGGGAAGAGATGAAAAGTATGAATCTCACGCAAATGAGCACCAAAAACAAAATTGCAGCCATCTTCTGCCTGCTAAAGAAGAAGATTGCCTGGAACGAAAATTACGCCTTGTATGGAAAGGACATCTCTAAGGTTATCAAAACCGGATCAGGCAGTAATGCCGATATCAATTTCATTCTGATGAGTATGCTTCGCGAAGCAGGCGTTGCATGCGATCCTCTTGTGATGAGCGCCCGAGACAGAGGTGTTTTGCCGTATACACACCCCTCTATTCAGAAACTAAACACCTTTGTTGTGGCCGCACAAGAGACTGATAGCACCAAGGTTTTCCTCGACGGATCCATCACTTGCGGCTATCTCAATGTGTTGCCGCCCATATTGCTGGTCGACAGGGCACGTTTGGTTAGTGCAACCAATAACCAAACAAAGTGGTTTGCACTAAACAAAGTTTGCGAAAGTCAGGTACGCGCCCTGATCAGCGCCACAATCATGCCCGACGGAAGCATTGTAGGCGAACGCAACACCGTTTACAGCGGACAATTTGCCGGTCGGCACCGCAAACGGATGAATGCCGCCAAAGACAGTACCGCCTTCATAACCGATTTGGAAACCGAAGATGACTTCAAGATTCTCCAATACCAACAAGACAGTAAGGAAGATTTCAATTCGCAAATCAGAGAAAAAATTTCATTCACCAAACAGGCGTCCGCAACCGATGAGTATATCTACATAAACCCAATGGTATTTAAGCACATCAGCACTAACCCTTATATGCAAGAAAACCGAAAGCTACCGGTGGAAATGCCCTATCCATACTCTTTAAGAATCTCAAATTCACTAGCTATTCCCGAAGGCTATCAGGTAGAAGAGTTACCCAAGCAAGTGCAATTCAGCATGGATAATGAAGGGGGTACCTGTCGTTATCTGGTGCAGGTAGTGGACAATCGTATTCTGATGACTTATATATTTAGCATGAACAGAATATTCTTCGCTGCCGAGGAGTACAATTTCTTAAAAGAATTCTGGGGCACAATAGTCGACAAGAACAATGAGATGATCGTTTTAAAGAAAAAAACACTGTAAAGAAAGAGTATGAATAAATACCTTGCCATCTTTGGGCTTTTATGGATTTGTTTTTCCGTAAAAGCTCAAATAAAAACATCTTTTCCGGCCGAAATAACCGAAAAAGCCTATGCCGTCATACAGAGTAATGAAATTGATTTTATATGTGAATCGGCAACAAACGCTCTCAAAAAAGAGAGCTATACCGTTACCGTTCTTGACGAAAAAGGAAAAGAGGCCGCGCATTTTCTGTGCATGTGCGATCAGTTTAGTTCACTGAATAAATTCTCCGGAGAGGTTTACGACCGGGCAGGCAATCTGATACGGAAAATCAAAAAGTCCGAGTTAAAGATGTCTGAATATTCATCGGGACTTACCACCGATGATTACATGTATTTCTTTGAATGTAATATAGGTCAGTATCCCTATACCGTAAAGTATGAATGGGAAATAAAGTATAAAAACGGATTAATTAGCTTTCCGCCATTTGCACCGCAGAGTCGGTTTAACCTATCGGTTGTGGAGGCCAACTACCGCCTGCACGTGCCCGCCGAGGTTACATACCGTACCAAAATATTGAATTCAGGCAATAAGTTTCAATCCAAAACAACTCCTAAAGGGGCTACATACAGCGAAATTTCTTTTAAGAACCTCAAAGCTATCGAGAAAGAATTATACGGAGCACCACTGGAAGCATTGATTCCCATTGTTTACCTCGGTCCCGACAACTTTATATTCGACGGTAGCCAAGGTGATATGAGCAGCTGGAAGTCATACGGCAACTGGCAATATGGTTTGCTGAAAGACAGAGACATACTGCCTCCCGAGTTGAAAGAAAAAATTCACGAGCTTACATCCGGTTGCAACAGTGAAAAAGAAAAAGTCAAAGTGCTTTATGATTACCTGGCAGCCAATACCCGGTATGTAAGCATACAGTTGGGAATTGGCGGTTTGCAGCCGGCTCCGGCAACCAACGTTTACAAAACCGGATTTGGCGATTGCAAAGCACTATCCAACTACCTCAAAGCCATGCTCCAAGAAGTGGGCATTAACTCTAATTACACTGTAATAAGTACTGATAGGGTAAAGCTTTTGAAGGATTTTGCAAGTGTGGGACAAATGAATCACGTCATCCTGCAAGTACCTCTGAAAGAAGAAACCCTTTGGCTGGAGTGCACCAATGCCCAACTGCCCTTGGGATACATCCATAGTGACATTGCCGGGCATGATGCCATTCTGATCAAAGAGAACGGAGGTGAGTTATGCACTTTACCTTCCTATCCCGACTCTGTGAATACGCAAATACGTACCGCACAAATTACGCTCGATAATAATGGAAAAGCGCACATCCAGACGACACAAAAGTGCGACTTGTTTCAGTATGAGCACCTATCGGCCATTACGCACATGCAACCCGATGAACAGAAAGATTTGTTACGTTCGCAAATCAGACTGACGCAAGCCAGTGTCAACAACATATCCATTCAGGAAAGCAAGCGGGCTAATCCGCAAATAGATGTTCAGTTTCAAACCGAATGCCAGCAATTTGGGAATAAAACGGGCAACAGGTTATTCATTCCGGCCAACCTTTTCCGAAACTATTTCACTGTTCCCAAACAAGAAAAACGCACCAGTGACATATACATCAAATACGGATATGCTGACACCGACAGTGTGCTAATTACGCTACCCGAAGGTTTCGTTCTGGAGGCAATGCCCAAACCCACATCCGTCAGTTGCCGATTCGGTTCTTTCGAATCATCTATCGAAAACAAAGGTACACAGATATGCGTACGACAAAGATTGTTTCTAAAAAAAGGGAAATTCCCGGCCAATACATACGAAGAGTTCGCTAACTTTGCCCAAACAATATCCGACCTTTATGGAGGAAGGATTGTTTTAAAGAAGGAATAAAACGTTCAAACTCTTCAAATGACAACAAAAAGATATACTGCCGGCGAAGAGCTGGCCAACAGCATCTCCCATGGAGTAGGCATATTCATGGGACTGATTGCTGGTTATTTCTTATTACACAAAGCGGAGAACAGCTCTGACTCTTGGGCCTCCGCTTGTGTCACCACCTATTTATTCGGAATGCTGGCTTCTTATATTACCTCCACGCTGTACCACAGCAGTGATCCGGGAAAACGAAGAGATTTGCTTCGCAAGGCAGATCATGCGGCCATTTACTGGCACATTGCCGGCACATACACGCCTTTCACTTTACTGGTACTGCGCGATGCCGGTTATTGGGGCTGGGGCGTCTTCACATTCGTGTGGTTGGCTTGCTTGGCCGGTACCCTGCTTAGCTTCAGAAAATTAAAAGAACACAGTCACCTGGAAACGATCTGTTTCGTAACAATGGGATCCGCCATATTAGTGGCACTCAAACCCCTGTCGGATTCACTGGAAACCATTCACTCCATGGCGGCACTCTGGTGGCTCATCGGCGGCGGGGTTTCTTATATCATAGGAGCCTTGTTTTATTCACTCCGCAAAGTGAAGTACATGCATTTTGTTTTTCACCTCTTTATTTTGCTGGGAAGTGTATGCCACATCTTAGCTATTTGGAAAATTTTATAAGCCAAAACTTTATCAAAGTTTTCCAAAACGGAAAACTTTGATAATCAGGCCCAAAGAAAAATTATCCGTTTCCGGTTTCAATTTTAACACTCACTACGCTACAAGATATTGCAATAAGCATTACCTTTGTAACAGTTCTGGTACTAAAAAGAGGTTTAGTAAAAGGGAATGCCGTGTAAATCGGCAACAGTACCCGCTGCTGTAATTCTCTGTGAATCTGAGACATACATGCCACTGTATCTATTAAATATGGGAAGGCGTTTCAGAGGAGAGATAAGTCAGAAGACCTGCCAAAACAATCATGGAATATTTACGCTTTCGGGAGTTAAAGCCAGTGAAGTTCTTCGTCAATGCTCATGCACATTGAACAAACAAGAGAATGATGTGTCACAACTCATCCTGTTTGGTATGCACAAGCATCACCTTACTGCCTCACTACCCCACAGCGTAATCATACTCCTGAGAGTAAAAAGATTACTTATTTATTAAAGCATAAGTTATGAATTACGCTGAGATTTCTATCGTTAAAAGAGATGGAAAAAAAGAAGATTTTTCCATCAGCAAGATTAAAAACGCAATCACCAAAGCGTTCAATGCCACGGGCATAACGAACGAAGACAAACTGATTGCTGATATTACCATGCAGGTAATTGCCCATTTTACATCTTCCACAATCTCTGTCGAAGCTATTCAGGATCTGGTAGAAAAGGAGCTCATGAAAGTTCGCCCCGAAGTTGCCAAGAAGTATATTATTTACAGAGAATGGCGAAACACAGAACGTGACAAGAAAACTCAGATGAAGCATATCATGGATGGCATTGTGGCCATCGACAAAAACGATATCAACCTGAGCAATGCCAACATGTCGAGCCACACTCCCGCCGGACAAATGATGACGTTTGCCTCGGAGGTGACCAAAGATTATACGTACCGCTACCTATTGCCCAAACGTTTTGCTGAAGCGCATCAGTTGGGCGACATACACATTCATGACCTCGACTACTATCCAACCAAGACTACTACTTGCATACAGTATGATATGGATGATTTGTTTGAAAGGGGTTTCCGCACCAAAAACGGAAGCATACGAACTCCGCAAAGCATACAGAGTTACGCCACACTGGCAACCATCATCTTCCAGACAAATCAAAACGAGCAACACGGCGGACAAGCCATTCCGGCTTTTGACTTCTTTATGGCCAAAGGGGTTTACAAGTCTTTCATTAAGCATTTAATGTCGGGTATAGACTTTTACATCAGTCTGCTAACCAACCATACGCAGCATGCTGAGATAAAAGAATGTGTATTGCAACATGTATCTTCAATAGATACTGATTCGGCAGGACGCCTCAAGCTGTGCCAGGCATTGGCCGACGCAGGAGTCACCATTGAGTTACCGGCCATGAATATGATTTTTGAAAAAGCATACGCCCAAACACGCAAGGACACGCATCAGGCAATGGAGGGATTTATTCATAACCTCAATACCATGCATTCACGCGGGGGTAATCAGGTGGTATTTAGCTCCATCAATTACGGCACAGATACATCGGCCGAAGGTCGCATGGTTATTGAAGAACTATTGAAAGCAACAACGGAAGGGCTGGGCAGTCGAGGCGAGATTCCTGTATTCCCGATACAGATATTCAAAGTAAAAGACGGAGTTTCTTACTCTGAAGAGGATTACAAACGGGCCATGGAGAATTTTGAAGAAGCTATCGACGGCAACATGCAGTTTAAAGCGCGTAACTTCGACTTGTTCTTGAAAGCATGCCGCACAACGGCTAAAGCTCTTTTCCCTAATTTCATGTTCCTGGATACTCCTTATAACACAAACGATAAGTGGCAAGCCAACGATCCCAAACGCTACCGTTATGAACTAGCCACTATGGGATGTCGCACGCGTGTTTATGAAAATATAGCAGGAGAAAAGTCTTCTCTCGGACGTGGAAACTTATCGTTTACAACCATCAACATGCCCAGACTTGCTATGGAGGCACGGATCAAAGCCGAAAACATGGAAGAGAGCGGCAACAAAGATGCGATCGAGCAAAAAGCAAAAGAATACTTTATCGAATCGGTCCGTCAAATGAGTTGCCTGGTTGCCGACCAGCTCTACACGCGTTACCAATATCAACGCACCGCCCTGTCTCGTCAGTTTCCGTTCATGATGGGCAATGATGTATGGAAAGGCGGAGCTGCATTGGAACCTAATGAAGAAGTGGGCGACGTGCTGCGTAGCGGAACACTGGGAATTGGTTTCATTGGCGGACACAATGCCATGATGGCGCTTTACGGTGCAGGACACGGACACAACACCCAAGCATGGAATACGCTGTATGAAGCGGTACAAGAAATCAATAAAGTTGCCGAGGAATACAAAGCCAAGTATCAACTCAATTACTCTGTATTAGCCACTCCGGCCGAAGGCTTATCGGGCCGGTTTACCCGAATTGACCGACGAAAATACGGAATTATTCCGGGGGTAACCGATAAGGATTATTATGTAAACTCTTTCCATGTAGATGTTAAGGAGCCTATCAGCATCATGGATAAGGTAAAGTGCGAGGCGCCTTTCCACGCCATCACCAAGGGAGGACACATAACCTATGTGGAGCTGGACGGTGAAGCACAGAAAAATATAAAAGCCGTAGCCAAAATCGTAAAAGTAATGCACGATGAAGGCATTGGTTACGGTTCCATCAATCATCCGGTAGATACCTGTCATGCGTGCGGATACAAAGGCGTTATATACGATAAATGTCCTGTCTGCCAAAGTGAGAACATTCTGCGTATGCGGCGCATTACGGGCTACCTGACCGGAGATTTGAATTCATGGAATTCGGCCAAGCGTGCGGAAGAGAAAGACAGGGTTAAACATCATTAAGCTGCATATCTTTTATGTTGTATTTATTGCAGACTTATCCTGAAACCATTGTTGATGGCGAGGGCATCCGTTATGCTATTTATCTGGCCGGGTGCGCTCACCGTTGCCGTGGCTGTCACAATCCGGATAGTTGGAATCCGCAAGCCGGACAACCGTTGACGGAGGAGTTGACAGCAAATATCATTCGGGAAATCAACGGCAATCCTTTATTAGACGGGGTTACCTTTTCGGGAGGAGACCCTTTTTACAATCCGGCTGCATTTCTTTCCCTTATACAAAGAGTCAAACAAGAAACGCAACAGAACATTTGGTGTTACACCGGTTACCGGATAGAGGAAATTGAGGCAAAAGAAAGTCTCTCAGCCCTATTACCGTATATTGATGTATTGATAGACGGTCGTTTTGAAGAGGCATTATATTCCCCACATCTGAATTTCAGAGGAAGCAGCAACCAACGCATCATCTGCTTAAAATAAGAAAACCGTGCATCGAGAGTATTTCAACACCTCCATGCACGGTTCTTTTTATTTTGTCAGGCTCTATTAAAAGAAGAACCGCAGTATATCATTAAAGTTAGCCCAAATAAGCAAGCCAAACAACAAGACCATACCCACCATTTGTGCATACTCCATAAATTTATCGCTAGGTTTACGTCGGGCAATGATTTCATACAGCAAGAAAAGCACATGTCCGCCATCCAAAGCTGGAATAGGAAGAATGTTCATAAATGCCAGTATGATTGAAAGGAATGCCGTCATGTACCAGAATTGATGCCAGTCCCACGTAGCCGGGAAAATGCTTCCAATCGTACCGAACCCTCCCAATTGCTTAGCTCCTTCTTTGGAGAACAAATATTTCATATCGCCAACATATCCCTTCAGTGTTTTTACTCCAAGAGCTACACCGGCGGGGAACGACTCGAAGAAACCGTATTTCACTTCTACAGACGGCAGTAACTTCGCTAAATCACTTTGAGCCGTCACTCCTATCTTGTAAGTGGAATCTGCTTTTAATGAAATAGTATCCGCAACACCTGCCCGATAATAAGCAATAGTCAATTGATGAGGATCCAGACTGTCAGCTTGTAAGCTTGCCTTATTCTTTCTCAGCGAATCCATCTGGTTCATGAAATCATAGTAAGCAACGGGACTACCGTTCAGGGCAACAATGCTGTCGCCTTTCTGCAAGCCGGCTAATTGAGCCGGTGAGGCAGCTACAATTGAATCAATTACAAAAGGGAAACGGTAATAGGCAAACTTCACAGAGTCAGTCATTAACTTCTGCATCATCTCTTCAGGAATGTAAACCGATACTTTTTCGTTTCCACGAAGTACCGTTACTTCACGCGCATCGACTACTTTGCGGAGCATGTCACCGTCATAACGAACCAGTTCCTCACCGTCGGCAGAAAGCAATATATCACCGTCACGGAATCCTATGGACTTGGCTGTTTCGTTAAACTGCATACCCATTGTTGCTTTCTGAACGGGGATATAAGAATCACCCCAGGTAAAAAGAATCATGGAATAGATGAACAGAGCCAGTATAAAATTAAACAAAACTCCACCCACCATGATAAGCAAACGTTGATGAGCCGGCTTAGAGCGAAATTCCCAAGGTTGTTCGGGTTGCTTCATCTGTTCCGTATCCATTGACTCGTCAATCATACCGGATATTTTCACATAGCCCCCCAAAGGCAACCATCCAATGCTGTATTCTGTGTCACTGTTCTTGGGCTTATACTTAAACAAAGAGAACCAAGGGTCAAAGAATAAGCTGAACTTTTCAACTCTTACCTTAAAAAGACGTGCAAAAAGGAAATGCCCTCCTTCATGGATAATAACAAGCAAAGACAAGCTCATAATCAGTTGTAGGGCACGAATCAAGAATGTTTCCATTTTCTAAATGATTGTTTTTATCCGCCGCCAAGTCCTTGTAATCTGCTACAAATACCTTAACAGCGATTTTTTGTTTATACTCTATTCATTATTTATATAAGTCCGGCAGCAATACGACGGGCTTCGGCATCCGTAGCCACATAATCATCATAGTCGGGCTGATTAATATAAGAGACTTTGCACATGGTTTGTTCAATCACATCACTCATTTGCAAAAAGCCTATTTCATCACGTAAGAAAGCAGCCACCACTACCTCATTGGCCGCATTGACAATACAAGGCATATTTCCACCTTTATTCATAGCCTCATAGGCTAAAGCCAGATTGCGGAATCGCTTCGTATCAGGCTGCTCAAAAGTTAAGTTGGTGCATTTGGTAAAGTCAATCCTCTCAAAGGAAGATTTGATGCGATAAGGATAGGAGAAAGCATACTGTATGGGCAGCCTCATATCGGGCATACCCAATTGCGCTTTCACCGAGCCATCTTCAAATTGCACCATGGAATGAATAACCGACTGAGGATGCACTACCACTTCTATCTGGTCCGGGCGTACACCAAAAAGCCATTTAGCTTCAATAACCTCAAAGCCTTTATTCATCATTGAAGCCGAGTCAATTGTAATTTTGGCTCCCATCTCCCAATTAGGGTGTTTCAAAGCTTGTTCCTTCTTTACCAGACTTAGCTGTTCTAAAGAACACGTACGAAAAGGGCCTCCGGAAGCAGTCAATATTATTTTCTCAATCGGATTGTCGAACTCGCCTGCCAGGCATTGGAAGATTGCCGAGTGTTCAGAATCAACCGGTAGAATAGGCGCTTTGTATGTGTTTGCCAGTGAATTGATTAGCTCACCAGCTACAACCAATGTTTCTTTATTAGCCAATGCAATTTGCTTGCGGGCTTTGATCGCATTGATGGTTGGTTTCAATCCGGCATAGCCCACCATGGCACTAAGTACAATGTCTATCGGACCCGACTCAACGACCTGGCAAAGTGCTTCCACACCGGCATACACTTTAATGGGTAAACCAGACAAAGCCTGCTTTAACTCTTCATATTTATTCTCGTTTGCTATCACAACAGCTTCGGGCATGAATTGACGGGCTTGTTGAATCAATTGTTCAACACTATTATTTGCGGTTAACGCATAGACCTCATACAAATCAGGATGCTCGGCCACAACTTGCAAAGCTTGTGAACCAATAGAGCCCGTAGAGCCTAGTATAGCTATTTGTTTCTTCTTTATCTCTTTTGTCATCGTTTCTCTTAATAACCATTAAAAAACAATGTAATTTTCGGGATTTACCGGTCGGCCTTTCAGCCAAAGCTCAAAGCGAACAGGTATATCTTTCTTTTCTCCCGTGTTTTTTTTCGCCAGGCCAATCACTTCTCCGCTCTTCACAGATTCACCAACCGGTTTCAATAATGACCCGCAGTTTTTATAAATAGACATAAAATCATGTGTGTGTTGAACCGCTATTACATAACCAGCCTCAGCCGTATAAGTACTGAGTACAACGGTGCCATCGAGCACGGAAACAATACTTGCATTTGTTCCCGCAACAAGTTCTACGCCCAGATGCCCCAAAGCACTGTTAAAGCGTGAAAGCAAAATGCCGCTTACCGGAGACGAGAACGTGAGTCCATGAAGGTTTACAGTTTCTCCGATGGTCGTCAGATTGTATTTCTCGGCGTCTTCATATTCTTTCCTGAATTCCTCCTCGCGCAGAGACGCCTGCATCAATGAATCTTCGCGGATGGCCAGCAACGAATCAAAAGATTCGGTCTGCTCTGCTTTTATTTTTCCACTAAAGATATCCTGCAGATTAAGAATATAGCTATTCTGGCGATGAACCAACTGTTCAAGAGAGTCGAGTGACAAAGCGTTTCGAACTACTTGCTGGCGGACTTCACTATTCATATAGCCCGGCAGATAGTTACGTAGAGGAGTAAATGTGATAATAGTTGCGGTAATCACAAATATAACAATCACGGTAGAAAGAAGAACCGAAAAACCATTCAGCTTTGAAACACGAAGCCCCACCACCTCTTCGAGTGTATTCTCATTGATGATGGTCAACTTGTATTTGAACTTAATATTGTTCCAAAAAGCTTTACTACGTTTCTTTTTCGGCATTTTTATAAACTATATACGGCAAATGTAGGAATTTCAACTAATTCACCGGTAGTTTCTTCATTCAATTTAACTTTATATACGAGTTATTCGTCTTCGTCGGGAGCTGCATGATCCAGATCAAGCAAACCATCGGGCAGTTCAACCGTAATCAGCTTCTTTTCCGGATCAACGCCCCGAATGAATTCTTCCTGAGCCGGCAAAAGTGTTTCTTCTCCGTCGTTTTCTATGATAAAAAGCGTATTGATGGTAGTCGTATCAACATCCACAATATCGCCTATGTATCCGTTATTGACATCCTCCACACGAAAACCGACAAAGAAATCCCACGACACATCCCCGTCGACGGCTGCATCTTGAGCAAACTTCAAGGGAAAATAAACGGGCACGTTAGTAAACATGCGTGCTCGTTCGGAAGAATCAACACCTTCTAATTTCACCAACGCCGTTGAATCCGACCGGAAACGGTATTCTTCCACATAGAAAGGCACAAGTATTCCGTCGAGCATGCATACCAAGTAATCGCATTCTACCCTGTCAAATATATCATCAGTAAAGGTAAAAGACAATTCCCCGTGAATACCGTGAGGCTTATTGAAAATACCTATTTTATATACCTCGTCTTGTTTTATCATACAACTATTTTAAATACGGGTAATTCTTGCTCCCAGAGCATTCAAACGACCTTCTATATTCTGATAACCTCTGTCAATCTGCTCAATGTTGTGAATGCGGCTGATGCCTTCTGCACTCATGGCAGCAATAAGCAAAGCAATGCCGGCACGAATATCGGGAGAGGTCATGTTCCCTCCACGCAATTTAAATTCATGATTATGTCCAATTACAACCGCTCTGTGCGGATCACAAAGAATAATCTGTGCTCCCATGTCAATAAGCTTATCAACAAAGAAGAGTCTGCTTTCAAACATTTTTTGATGAATAAGCACACTGCCTTTAGCCTGAGTAGCCACAACGAGCAGCACACTCAATAAGTCGGGTGTCAATCCCGGCCAGGGTGCATCGGCTATAGTCATAATAGATCCGTCAATAAAGGATTCTATTTGATAAGAGTCTTGAGAAGGAATAAATATATCATCGCCACGCTGTTCGAGCTTGATACCCAGACGTCGGAAGCTTTCCGGAATAATACCCAGATTCTCATAAGATACATTCTTAATACACAGTTCGCTTCCGGTCATCGCCGCCATACCAATGAAGCTACCCACTTCAATCATATCGGGCAACACCGTATGTTCCGTACCCGAAAGGCTTTCTACTCCTTCGATGGTCAATAAGTTAGAGGCAATTCCACTAATCTTAGCTCCCATGCGGTTGAGCATCTTACACAGTTGTTGCAGGTATGGTTCACAAGCGGCATTATATATAGTGGTGGTTCCTTTCGCGAGAACAGCAGCCATCACAATATTGGCAGTTCCGGTAACAGACGCTTCATCGAGTAGCATGTACGTCCCTTTTAATTCCGAAGCCGATATTTCGTATATTTCTCTTTCACTATTATAGTTGAAATCAGCACCCAGATTTTGAATGCCAACAAAGTGAGTGTCCAAACGGCGGCGTCCAATCTTATCGCCACCCGGCTTGGATATTAGTGCTTTGCCAAATCGAGCTACCATAGGGCCAATTAGCATAACAGAGCCTCGTAAGCTAGAGCACTTCTTCAAAAATTCGTCACTTTCCAGATAAGCCAAATCAACCGCCTCTGCTTTGAAACTATACGAATCAATGCCTTTCTTGGCTACGGTAACTCCCATATCCCTCATCAGTTGAATCAGGTTATTGACATCCAGAATATCAGGAATGTTATTTACTATTACCTCTTCTGCCGTTAGCAGAGTGGCACAAATAATTTGTAAAACCTCGTTTTTTGCACCTTGCGGATAAATATCACCACTAAGTCGGTGACCACCTTCAATTACAAATGAAGCCATAGATATTATTTTTTAGGAAATACAACGAATTAGAATAAATCAACAAGATATTATTTATGCCCCCTCCTCTGATTGGTATTGGTGTTCTGACGAGGGCGACGGTTGATAACCTGGCGATTCTCCATTAGTCGGAAAATATCTGTTGTTAACTGTAGCTTCCCTTCTGACAGTTCGTACAAATCATCGGCAATTTTACGGTCATCTATTCCGTCTTTATTCCAAGCCAGATAATCTTTTCTCATGTGATTGGCAATCATGGCTACCAGGTTTAGCTTTTCATCTCCTTCGGGAAATTCGCATGCCTTCTGAATAAGCACTTCAATGGTGCGACCATAGTGTCGGTAGCGAATACGGGTCTTGGGATACAAAACCGAATCGGGTTTGGTAACCAAGTTATCTTTCTGAATCACCGTATACGGGTAGTCAATATCTAACTTAAAGTCAGACATAATAGCCAAATGATCCCATAATTTATGCTTAAAATCGGGTACATCACGCAAGTGAGGAAACAGACCTCCCATGATGTTGATTATCGTATTTGCACAACGCTGACGTTCCGCTCTGTCCTGAATAGTCAACGCATGGTCAACCATATTCTGAATACTTCTTCCGTACTCCGGCAACGGCATTCTTTTTTGTTGGGTATTGTATATCATATATTTATTTGTTTACAGAAGTTTTTTGGGCTGTGAAGCTATAAATTCTTTCAGGTAGAAGGGTTCAAAGTAAGCTACATCCTTATAATCTTTCAAGGCTACGGCTTTTTCTGCTAAAGGAAACATCATTTTAGCCAGCGGGTGAATGTCATCTATAAAGTGTGCATTAGGATGCACTATTTTATCGCGGCATTTGGCGGCTCCATTACCAAAGAAGTAAACGGGCTGTTTCTCTAAAAATTCAAGAAAACTATTTTCATCAATGATCTCAGCCGTTATTTCGCGTTTCATTACTAAAGCCCGATCATAAACGGCAGCGTACACTTCCATTCTGCGAGCATCAATCATGGGACAAAGCAATGCGTTGTCGGGTAATTCATGATATAACAAAATCGGTACACAGAGAATTTCCACCGTAGGAATGCCAATAAGTGGAATGTCACGACCGTAACAAACACCTTTTGCCATAGAAACTCCGATACGTAAACCGGTGTATGATCCCGGGCCGCAACTTACCGCCACTGCATCAAGCGGAATGGCATGGCTATCGGCAAAAGACAATGCTTCATCAACAAAAACGCCCAGAGATACTCCATGAGAACAGCTCTGAAAATCTTCCTTTACAAAAATATTTTGTCCGTCTTCACTTAACGCAACCGAACAAACAGTTGTAGAAGTTTCAATATGTAAGATACATGACATAATTTTCGGGTTATAATTCATGCAAAGATACGTATAATTACGAAAAAACACCTACTTTTGCACAAAACTAATGTGATATGATACAATCCATGACGGGATACGGAAAGGCTACAGCCGAACTTCCCGATAAAAAAATTAATGTAGAGATTAAATCGCTCAACAGTAAGGCACTTGACTTGTCAGTTCGCATCGCTCCTCTTTACAGAGAAAAGGAGATGGAGCTACGCAATGAGATTACCAAAATCCTTGAACGCGGAAAAGTGGATTTCAGTCTTTGGATTGAGAAAAAAGAGTGTACCGAAGGAGCTACTCCCATTAATCAAACCCTTGTAGAAAGCTACTATAATCAGATAAACCAGATTTCTAAAAGTGTGGGAATTCCTTTACCAACCGATTGGTTTCAAACACTACTCCGCATGCCCGATGTGATGAGCAAAACAGAAGTTCAGGAGTTAACCGATGAGGAATGGGCTCTAGCACGCCAGGTTATAGAAGAAGCAATCGGACACCTGATTGATTTCCGCAAACAAGAAGGAGCTGCACTCGAGAAGAAGTTCCGTGAGAAAATTCAAAACCTACACTCACTGCTTGATTCTGTTGAGCCTTTTGAAAAAGAAAGAGTAGACAAAATAAAAGAACGAATCAGCGATGCACTCGAAAAAACCATTAGTGTTGATTATGACAAGAACCGATTGGAGCAAGAGCTTATCTATTACATAGAAAAGCTAGATATAAACGAAGAGAAGCAACGTTTAAACAATCACCTCAAATACTTTGTAACAACTCTTGAGAGTGCAAGCGGACAAGGAAAGAAATTGGGTTTCATTGCTCAGGAAATGGGACGTGAAATCAACACATTGGGCAGCAAATCCAACCATGCGGAAATGCAGAAGATTGTTGTTCAGATGAAAGATGAACTGGAACAAATCAAAGAACAGGTTTTAAATGTGCTTTAATTGATGATGAACGGAAAACTAATCATATTTTCAGCTCCATCGGGTTCTGGTAAATCAACAATTATAAACTTTCTACTTACCCAAAATTTAAATCTGGCCTTTTCTATTTCGGCTACCAGCAGAATGCCAAGAGGGACAGAGCAAAATGGTGTGGAATATTTTTTCATCTCTCCGGAGGAATTCAGGAAACGCATAGAAAATCATGAATTTCTGGAGTATGAGGAGGTATACAAAGACCGTTATTACGGAACCCTGAAAGAGCAAGTAGAGAAACAATTGCAAGCCGGACAAAATGTTATTTTCGACGTAGACGTGGTAGGTGGTTGTAACATCAAAAAGTTCTATGGAGAGAGAGCACTATCTGTCTTTATTCAGCCACCGTCTATCGAAGAACTAAAGCAACGTTTGATTAATCGGGGCACCGACTCTGCAGAAGTAATTGATAGCCGGGTCGCAAAAGCTGAGTATGAGCTTGGCTTTGCCAATCAATTTGATTCTGTTATTGTAAACGATAACCTCGAAAAAGCCAAAGCGGAAGCACTGGAATTAATTCGTCATTTTTTAACGAGATAAAATGAAAACCGGGATTTTCAGCGGTTCATTTAACCCCATACATATAGGCCATCTGGCTCTGGCAAATTACTTGTGTGAGTTTGCCGGACTAGATGAAGTATGGTTTGTGGTAAGCCCGCTCAATCCGCTGAAAAATGAAGCCGATTTGCTGGATAATGACCTGCGGCTGGAAATGGTATCTTTGGCTATTGGAAACTATCCCAAATTCAAAGCTTCCGATTTTGAGTTCACACTTCCCCGCCCGAGCTATACGGTTCAAACTTTGCGGTTACTCAAAGATCAATTTCCCGATCGAGAGTTTCACCTGATCATCGGGGCAGACAATTGGCAGCAATTTCATTTGTGGAAAGAGTATGAAACGATTATAAACACAACTCCGATACTTGTTTATCCTCGTCCCGGCTACGAAGTACAAGAAAATAAACTTCCCCATACAATTAAAGTAGTCAAAGCTCCCCTGCTCGACATCAGTTCTACATTCATCCGGCAATCACTTCAAACGGGAAAAGACATCTCATTTTTCCTTCCCCGTGAAGTGTATCAGTATATCAAAGAAAAACAGCTCTATGTAAACCGTTACTAAAACGGTTACATAGAACTGCAAATCTCAAGTCTATTCAATTACTAATCAGTTGTCGAAGAATTTCGGGTTATGTAATTGCTGGAACCGGACGACCAAACCACATATCCTCTTGAATGTAGCAGTTTAATAATAGGAACAGGTCTAAACGAGACTGTCAGTTGCAGGATTTCACCCGGTTGCAAACAGTCGCACTGTTTCAATATATCATCCATCGGATTTTGCCCCTTGGCAATCACCGCATCCGCATCAAAGTGCTTCACAACGAAGGCTTCGTCAAACCACGCGGGTTGAGGCATACCTTCGGCATCCATCTCTACTTCATCTGTTTCGAATGGAGAAAACCCCGCAGCTTCACGCAAACGATTAATTAAATCTACCGGAGGAATTCCACCAACTTCCGCAACCTGCTTAAGCGAAGTGACCCGTGCCACTGTCTTTCTCAATATCGGGTTACTCAGTTTCTTAAACATGGGAGATATTTCATAAAGAGTTTGCTCCAGTTGCGGATAGGCCTCCAGCAAAGCACCAACCTTCACATCAAGCGTGATATCCATAACTTTATTCTTTCGAATAAGAGAGTAACCGCTGATCTCCTTCCAGATTACGCAAATCGGTAATGTCCTGCGTCACTTCAATCACCCCCAGATACTCATTGTCTACTCCGCGTAAAGCAGTATATTCAATGTATATGAAACGACCTTTAAAGGAAGATATCCAAAAAGCAGCTTTATTTTCCTTTCCTGCTTTAAAGTCACTAATGATTTGTTCTACAATGTGTACACTGTGAGGAGGATGACATAAACGCACGTCTCTACCGATGATGGAACGATTACGTTCAAAAACACGTTTGGGACTGTGCGAGAAGAAACGCACTTTATCATTCTTATCTACAAAAGTAAGATCAACAGGCAGAGTCACAAATAATGCTTCCAGCTCTTCGACAGCAAAACTACCGGACGACAAGCGTATCGCTCCCGAAGGTTGATAAACAGGCTGTTGCGCCACTACATTTTCGGGCTTCCATTCCACCTCAGGGTCATACAAACAATAGCCGTATTCACCTGTTTCCTGATAAATTTGATACCAATTTTCATCACTCAGTACATCAAGTGCCATAGGCAACAAGATCTCTTCTTCTTTCATGATCATACCTGCCACAGCCTCAACAGCAGGGCGCAAAACCATATTGATCAACGTAATCAGTTCAGAAGCTTTAACCCCTTGTGTCATCAACACTTCATGAGCATTTTTAAGCATCTCTCTGGTTTCATCATGCTTACCCCACATCACAGTAGGAGGACCAGTAATTCCATTCTTCTCTAAGAAAGGAAACAATAAATACTCTTTGCGTTTATAATGTTTGTCCACATCAGATAAAGCATTGAAAACACCTTTCAACTCCAGCAGATAATTACGTACAGCCTGGTCGTCAACCAAAGCCACATGATCAAATAATACGTTGGCTGCTTCTATGAAGTTCTCGAGAGCGCGGTTCTCACGTTTAAACGTATCAACAGGATGCCCTTGAGGAACCTGTTTAGCCGTAGAGGTATCAATGTTGCCTTCCAATACATCCGTGTGAATGTCACACAGACGAAGAACTTCCGCTTCGGGTAACCCTTCGGCAATGAGTTCCTGCTCCACTTCTACTACTTCATTATATGGAATAGACTGTAACAGTTCGGTAATTCGTTTCCGTACTATCTCGGGAGCCTCGTTATGATGTAGCTGAAGAATCAAATGCTTCAGCATCTCTTTTCTCTGTGCAGAATTGTTAATAATTTCACTCATA